>Ga0187782_10001620_pt1 | contig 16509 bp, 20 predicted proteins | sample 0715_SJ02_MP15_2_FD_132454 | JGI IMG/M metagenome (GOLD analysis project Ga0187782, IMG submission 132454) | Tropical peat soil microbial communities from peatlands in Department of Meta, Colombia - 0715_SJ02_MP15_20_MG | ecosystem: Environmental > Terrestrial > Soil > Wetlands > Peat | place...
AGGATTTTTTTCCCCGGCGCAAGCTGGCCTGCGACCCACAACGCCTCGAGGTTTGCCATTGTTCCGCCGCCGCAGAGATGGCCGAGGTGCTGCTTCCATCCAAACATGGCCGCAATTCCGGCCACGGCTTCCCTTTCCATTTCCGAGCTGGCGCGGCCTCCGTCGAGGGCATGATTATTGGGATTGATCCAGGTGGCGAGGGCATAGGCCGCGCGGGCGACAGGGTGAGGAGGCTTGAGCATCTGCCCGGCATACTGCGGATGAAAATACGGATAATTGTCCTGCATGCGCGTGGCAATCTCGGCCATCACGGCATCGATGCGCGAGCGATCCGCGCCCGCAGCGGGCAAATCCGGCAGCGCAGGAAAGCCCTGGTCCAGGGTCTCGAGCGCTACGGCCAAGATGCGCAACGTGTCCTTCTCCAATTTCATCGCCGGCTAGGCTCCTCGATTCGGTGCCATGGGATTCTAGTCCGTTCCGCGCGATAGCGATGCGGTGAGCAAGAGGGCATCCTCGATGGGCGAGGTGTAGTACCTCGGGCGGCGGCCCGTCACCTCGAAATGATTCCGCTCGTAAAAACGGAGCGCAGCGAGATTCGACGCGCGCACCTCGAGCATTGCTTCCGCCGCCCCGAATGATTTCCCCCACTCAAGCGAGGCGCCCAGCAGCGCCTGACCGATGCCGCGCCTCCGGTCGGCCGGGCGCACGGCAAAATTCAGGATTTCGAGATCCCCTGCGATCCGCCGCGCCACGAGAAACCCCAGCACTTGCGCCTTGTCCTCGCATATCCAGCCGGCCATTTCGCCGTGCGCGACCCGGTCGTAGTCCCACATGCTCCACTGCGCGATTTCCGGACATTGGCCCTGAATGAAAAGGATCCCCTCGATATCCTCGGAAATGACGGGCCGGACTTGCACTGCTACGAGGGGCCTTTCAAGTGAACTTCGGCATCGGTTCGGCGGACGTAATTTGCGTCGAGCGTGAGCGCATCAGAAAGTTCGCCGCGTTGGGCGCGCCCGCAGGCCAATTGCCCGATGAGTGGAGCCAAAACCGTTGAAACCTGCTCGATATGGATGGAATTTTTCTCACTTTGAGAACTTTCCGAGGGTATTACTCCCGGTACCGGCGTGACAATCGCAACTTCTTTTACAGCCGATTCTCTCAGTACAGCTTGAGAAAATTCCGCACGAGTCATCACGCACTCTTCCCCTTCGAGTGCTAACCCATTGCTGCGGCGATAGTAAAACGCGAAATAAAGCTCGCCTCGGTGCGCATCGAGCACGGGAATCAGGACCGGCGCCGTTGAGTGAGCCTGCGCCGCAACGGCTTCAAGAGCGCTAACTCCGGCCGCGGGCTTCTTATAGACCTCTGCCCAACCCTTCACCGCCGTGAGTCCCACGCGCAGTCCCGTAAACGAACCGGGGCCTGCAGCGACAGCGAAAAGATCAAATTGTTTCAATTCGAGACCGAGATCTGCCAGAAGAAAATCGAGATGACGAAACATTCGGGATGAATATGTTTCATCCGTCCAGGTAGAAACGACACCGAGGATTTTCTCATCGCGCAGTACGGCAAGGCTTCCCGCAGGCGAGGAAGTATCCAAAGCAAGTATGAGCACGGATGCGATTATAGGGCAATTCCAGTGCCATTCCCGCGAGAAACGCGCGTTTCTCCGGCCTGCCAAAGTGCTGCTTTTTGTGGAGTTTTTCTTGACGAGGCCCTTGCATGTGCCTAAACTTGAAACATGCTCCTCGGGGGGAATCCACACATGGAATTTAAGCTAGGCGAAAAAGTGGTCTATCCGAACCATGGTGTAGGGATCATCGAACAAATCAGCTACGGATATGTGAATGGGCGGTCAGAACGCTTTTACATGCTCAAGATAATTTCCAGCGGGCTTAAGGTGATGGTTCCGCAATCGAACGTGGAAAACGTCGGATTGCGAGCCATTATCCGGGCCACGCAAGCCGGCGAAGTGATTTCCTTCCTCGAAAGAGGCCGCTCCGCTTCCCACCACGATTGGAAACACCGCTTCAAGGAAAATTCGGATCGCATGAGGACCGGGTCCCTGATGGAAGTTGCCGCGGTGCTGAAGGGCCTCGTTGCACTCAGCCGCACCAAGCCCCTCTCCTTCCGTGAAAAGAAGATGCTCGAGCGCGCGAAGTATCTATTGGTGAGCGAACTCGCGACCGTGCGCAACACTTCCGAGCAGGCTGTGGAAGTAAATATCGTTCGCGCGCTGGCGAAGGCGAAGCTGCAAATGCCAGAAGCCGCAACGCCCGCGGCCGACTAAATTTTGGATCTGCTTCTTGTTTCTCCTACCGGGCACGACCTTTACGGGTTGTGCCCGCTTCTTTTTTGCGGTCTAATTTCAGGGCAATGAATCCGCGGTACCAGGAATTCGCGCCGTCCCCCCGCTTCGCGGGGCATATCGAATGTTTTTGGTGCCATTCCTCGGCGGAAGCGATTCCGGCTTATCGGGTCTTGCCGGACGGCTGTTCGGACATCCTCTTCGAAAAGCCCGGCGGGCGGCGAGGCCAGGGACTTATCGTGGTCGGGACGATGAGCCGGGCGCAGTCGTTCCCTCTGGCGGCGCGGCAATTTACATTGGGTGTGCGGTTTCGACCCGGTATGGCCGCTCGATTTTTGCGCGCGGCCGCTCCTGAAATTGTGGACGGAATTATCGCGCTGAGCGACGCCTGGGGATCGGCCCGGACCCGCACGCTTTTCGAGCAGCTTGCGGAATCGAAGTCAACGGCCCAGTGCGTCGAACGACTCGAGGCGGCACTTACCCCGCCGCCTGGGCTCGATCCGGTCGAAAAGGCGATTGCCTGGCTCGTCGAGTGCCGAGGGCAATGTTCGATCGAGGGTCTCGCGAGCGCGGCCAGCCTCAGTCCACGGCAGTTTCGGAGGGTATGCCTCGAAAGGACGGGGCTGACTCCGAAGCGGCTTGCGCGCATCCTGCGTTTTCGGCATGCCACAACCCACGTGAATCCCGCGAAAGCAGGCGAGTGGGCGGATATTGCCCTCGAATGTGGTTACTACGATCAGGCGCACCTCATCAACGAGTTCCGCGAGTTCTCTGGGCTTCCACCGGCTGAATTCGCCGCCGGATTGATGGGAACAATGGTGGAAGCTTCGGCAGTCGTTGAGTGAACCCGTAAACCACTTGTGTTGAAGTTTCCTCGCGTGAAAACCTTTCTTGGATGGCCACTCTACTCCGAATTCCCCGACAGCATGTAGTGAAAACAAAGCGGCGGCAAGCCGCCGCACTCCACATGGTTCGCGGTGGGATTGGACCGGCCGGCGCGGGCGGCGCTGTAAGGGAACGGCATGCCGTGCCCCTACGGCACACTCACACCCCATAGCGGATTTATGAAGTGCCGACATTTCGAGGGAATGACCGTTTTTTCCAATCGTCCCTGAACGGCTTCGGCTAGCATCGCCGCATGAAAACACTACTTGCGGTCGCGTTGCTTATGGCCAGCCTGCAGGCCGGCCAGCCTGCTAAATCCGAAAAGGAGAAGTTCACCATGAAAATCACGCCCATGATTTATGTTCCGGCGGTCGAGCCATCCTTGAAGTTCTGGGTGGACCAATTAGTGTTCACAAAGGTTGTGGAAGTGCCGGACGGAGACAAGCTCGGCTTCGTCATTTTGGTGCACGAGTCCGCTGAGCTGATGATCCAGTCGGTGGCGAGCATGAAAAGCGACATTCCGGATATGGTGGCGTTTGCGCGCCCGGCCGCCTGCCTCTATATCGAAGTGAATGATTTCGATGATCTCATGCGGCGGCTCGGGAACGCGCCGGTGGTTGTGCCGGTGCGGACTACGTTTTACGGTATGAAGGAAATTGGCGTGCGGGAGCCGGGTGGAAATATCGTTCTCTTCGGAGCGAAGGCCGAGCAGGCCGCGGGGCATTGATTTCGAGATGCTGGCTTGGACCGGGTGGTCCTGCCGTAAGGGCACAGCATGCTGTGCCCTTGCAGTTTTACCTTTTGTCTCAGTTCACTTTTTCCTCGGCGTTAGGATGCGCTCGATTTGCTGGATGTGATTCAGGTCGTGGCCAGCGATCACTTTCACGAAGTGCTCGATGGATTCCTCGCCACGCTCGGAATGAATTCCGAAGTGCTTCCATTGCTCCGGCGAAAGTGATTTCAGGAGAGCAAGGTTGGCTTCCCGGAACGCACGAAATTGCCCGACGGATTTGCGGGGATCGCGTTTTTCGTAGTGCAAGGCGGTCACCCAGGAATCCTGGTCAAAAGCAGCAACTGGCGTGCCGGGCGCGCCAAGAATCGAGCGAATCCGCCAGCCGATCACGATTTCCGTGTCGGCGAAGTGCGCGAGGATCTCGGAAATGGACCATTTCTCCGGCGCCGACCGCTTGCGCAACTTCCCTGCTGGCACGCCCTTGATCAGCTTATCGAGCTTGTTCGCCGTTGCCCCTTGCACTTTCACCGGATCCTTTCCTTCGGTATGACCCAACATCCGCTTGGTGTAATCCTGTGGAGTTTCTTTCACGGTCTTCGTACCTCCTTCTTGACTCGCCTGGGGTTAATTCTAAAGCTATGGTCCGTCATTGAGAATTGGCCTGCGAGGCGTTCCGCTGAACCTGCCGAACCATATTGGCTGGCCGTGTTTTGGATGCAGGAATCAGGCCGGGGATTGCAGCTTTTTCGCTGCGCTGGTGTGAAGTTGCGGCATTGTTGTGGCAATAACGAAAGCCGCCCCGGATAGGGTGAAGGCCACGACCATGCTTTCCCACTTATCTATATTCGTTCGCGCGGAAACGCTGCTCGGTATGTGCAGGACCACCACCCACAACATGTACTGAACTCCGAGCAGCGCGGCTGCCAACCGGCCCGCGATTTTCGTCATGATGGCGATTCCAGCGGCGATGAACGTGCAGCCGAAAAAATAGGCCCAGAACAATCGGAATGGCACCCAGGCCGGAATCAGCGATGCAATGAAGTCCGCAGCGATGAAGTGCTGCCATCCGAAAATCAGCAGGGGAATTCCAAAGAGAAAGCGCCCGGCAAGGATGAATTTTTCCGTGACGGCATTCCATACAGGCGAATCGGGCCACTCGAGCGGAAATGTCCCGGCCAAAACAAACCACGCGCCGGCAAAGGCCAGCGCTTCAAATCCACGCGTTCTTCCGTTGCCCGTGGACAGCATATAGCGCAATCGGTGGGCGTGCAGAAACACAGTGCAGAATAAAAACAGGAACGCCATCAGCGTCGCCGAAAGCCGCGCCGCCTTGCCGGTCGCGATACTTACTCCCGCTGCGATCAGGGCCGCCCCGACCGCATAGACCAATACGGGGCTGGCGATTACCCAGCCGGGCACGGGGGGCAATCCGGCATGGAAGCGTCCGGCGAATAGATGAAAGCCGCCGAATGCAACCATGCCGGTCGCGAAAATGTACCGACCGGCATGCAGGAATCTATCCACGATTTACCTCTAGCCTTTGACTAAGGCAGTGCCAAAAGGTTATGGCCTGCGCAGGCCCTTCATATTTGACATTCTGGAAACGGGGCTTGCAGAAATGGGCTGGCCCGCGGCGGCGCGCATTAAAATTGGGTGAGTGATTTAGCCGTCCGGCGGCCCTTGGGAACATGGCCGCCAACTCGTCTTGCTCGTAGCTGGAGCACACGAGCGCACTCTCAGAGGCGAATTACATGGCGCTCAAAGCGGCGAACGACGCGTCCGTCCAGCCGCCCGTCAAACCCGAAGAGCAGGAGCTTGCCAACAAGCGCGAGGAGCAGGCGGCGCTTGAATCCGAGCTCGCCGAACGCGAGCTGCGCTCCGCCAACCTCCGCGCTGAGCTTGGCGCTTTCGAGCGGCAATATCTGCACTTCGTCGGCACTTGCTACGCCGAGCTCGACGAGTACAAGGCGCAGATCGCCGAGCGCCTGGCGAAGGACCAGCCCGGCAACGAACGCGCCCAGCAGGCGGCCCGCGACGCCCGCGCCCGAGCCGAAGAAACCAAATCCACGGCCGGCGAGAAGTCTCCCGACGAGCCCCGCGCGTTTCAAGCCTCCCCCGAGCTGAAGCGGCTCTATCGGGAGGTCGCCAAGCATATCCATCCCGACCTCACGGCCGACCGCGAGGACCGCGCCGTCCGCCAGGAATTAATGGCCCGCGCGAACGAAGCCTATGAACGCGGTGACGAGACGAAACTGCGGAAGATTCTGACGCAATACGAGTGCAGCCCCGAAGCCGTGCAGGGGGAAGGCCCGGGCGCCGAACTCATCCGCGTGATTCGCCGGATCAGCCAGGTGCGCGGCAGGCTCTCGGAAATCGAGGCGGAGCTTCAGGATTTGCTCCGCTCGGACCTCTATCAATTGAAATCTCGCCTGGATGAGGCGCGTGAGCACGGCCGCGACGTCCTGAAGGAAATGGTCGAAAAAGTGGAAGACCAGATCGCGCAGGCGAAGCGCCGCCTCACGGATTCGGAATCAGCGCCGCGATGACGGACCCCGCGAAATGACCACGACCAAAAGTCCGGAAACGAATCAGATCGTGCCAGCCAGCTCGCACGCGCTTGCTGTGCGCTCGTCTGCTCTCGTCGTGCGCGGACTGCGGGATCTTGCCCGCGACTCGAACTGGCTTATCAAGAAGGTCTTTACCGGCCGAACCTCCAACCTGGCGATTTCGCCCACGGGCCAAATGTGCGCGATATCCCCGCAGTCATCCCGCGGTGCCGCTGCCGGGAAATCGCGCCTTACGCTTTATGACATCGAGCTGAGCGTTCCCACCCTCGCGCTTTCGGTTCCGGGTGAATCTGCCGCAGCGGAGCCGGAAATGCCCGCTTCCTTCGCCTGGTCGCCGACGGCGCGCTATCTCGTCGCAGCCTGGGCTGCCTGGCGCCCACAGCTTCATATCTTCGATTTGCACGGAAAAATGTTCATGGGGAGCTTCGGCGAGTTCAAGAACATTCCGCAGTGTCTCGCATGGTCGGAGACGGGCAAATATTTCGCGGCCGCTTTATCCGGCGGCAACTTAGCGTCGCTGCGCCTCTGGGCTGCGAATCGCGAATCATCGACTGACTCCGCTCCTTTGTCCGGCCCGGCAAGCGCCGAAATCGGGGTGCCCGAAGGACTCGAGCAGCAGCAATACGGCGACGAATTCGCCGACGAGGGTGCCTTTCGCGGCTACGGGCGCGCGGCGTTCAGCCCGGACGAGAAGTCGCTGGCCAGCGTAGTCGAAATCCAAGGGGATTGGGCGGACGACACGATTCTTATCCTCCATACCCCGACCCTTGAAAAGCAGAATGCGTTCGAAGCCCAAGGCCACATCACCGATCTCACGTGGACGCCCGACAGCCGCCAAATCGTCTATTGCGCCGCCGGCCAGGCATACCGGCTGGATACGAGCACACTCGAATTCGAGCCTTTCCCCTTCGGCGCCGAGCTTTGCGCCTGCCATCCGCACCTGCCGCTCTGCGTCTGCTTCAGTTCGTGGCTGAAAAATTCCGCGAAAGGCCGCCTCTTCCTTGCGGACTTGAGCCGCCAGGCGATTTTCGATGAGTATGCCGCGGAAGGGGTGGTGGACTTGCGCTGGAGCCTCGACGGCACGAAGGCCTACGCCGTCACGCGCGACGGCATGGCCTACATCTACGAGCCCCCGCTGATTTAGATCAAGTCGAGACGTTACTAATATTCGGGTCGGCGCGCGGCGCTGGCGCCTTTTCCATTGCGCGGAGGCGGAACGACCGTCGCCATTTTGCGGATCATGGCGAGCACGAGCTTCTTGTCGTCGTCGGAAAGGGAGGTCGAATATTTCTTGATGTCCGCGAGGAAGCGAATCTCTTCTTCGGAGAGCTCGCCGAGAACTTTCCTCGTCTCGCGGTCCTGCGGCGTGTCGCTGCCGGGGAAAAAGTCCGCCAGGCTGATTTCCATGGCTTCGGCAATCTTCGCCAAGGTTTCGAGCGAAGGCACCGTGTGGCCATTCTCGACACGGGACAGGTAGCAGCGCAGCAGTCCCGTGCGCCGCTCGATGTCTCCCTGTGAAAGGCCGCGATCACCCCGGTAGGACCGGATCACTTCTCCAATATTCACTTTCGGTTTTTCTTTGGGCATCGTATCTTCCCCGCCAACGGGGCGTATCTTACGAGTCAACGTCCGGCACGCGCAACATATTTCTCGGCAGATGTTCCTGGCAGGAACATCGTCCTGGGCGGCGGGGACCGCGGCTTAGCGCTCCCTCAGCCAATCCTGTCTCCCGATCCCCTGCGCGCTAATTTCCCGTGCCGGCCGCAGGCGCGCTCACATCATTTTCAAGCCTGAACTCGAGCAACGTCTCGCTCGGCACCCGAATCGTCTCGCCATGCGTGAGGAGTTGCACCGCGGTTCCCGCCGCCGCGCCCGAGGCCGCCCCAATCGCTGCTCCCGCTCCTCCCCCTGCGACGCCGCCGATGATCGCGCCTAGCACGGCGCCTCCGCCAATGCGGCCCGCGCTTTGCTTGCCTCGCCCTTTGCCCGCCACATCGTACGTGGTCGAATCAATCGGCACGACTGTCCCCGCGATTCGGATGCCGGTCAGCTCGAGCGTTAGTTCCGCGCCACCAGAAATCTTCCCTGCTTCCTTCGCCTGCGCCAACTTCCCATACACATCCGCTCCCTTCGCGGCAATCACCGTGTCTCCGACCATCAGCGGCGATTCCAAACTTGCCGTGAATGGATCGCCGATCTTGTTCTTCTTCGAATCCACGCCATCAATCATACGTATGAGGAGGGATGTTCCCGCCGGAATAACGATCGTCTGCGGCTGCTGCCCATCCTGCTGCGACGCGGGCGGAGGAGTGCTCGTCACGGATCCGTTTCCACCCGGAGCAGGCACAGGCGCGGGCATCGCCGCACCCGGGTCTTGAACCGTCGTGTCTGTAAAACTCAGGTTCACGACATCCGACTTCAGAAATACCTGCTCCTGCCCGGCCACCAGAAAACGAATCGTCGTGTCCGTTCCGCCCAGATATTTTCCCTGCACGATTTGGCCATTCCGCAGTTCAAGACTGTCTGCCGAAACCGTTCCGGCGATTCCAGCGGCCAGCAGCACGATCATGAGCGGGCGCATGATTCTCATTTTCCTACTCCCTTCTACTCAATGAAATTCCGCGCGCGGAATTCCGGGCACAGCCGCGGCCTGGCTGGAACTTTCGCGCAGGTATCATACTCCAATCGGCGAAAGTGGAGTGAAGCATGAGCAGCTGGCTCCAGGATCGACAGAAGGTGTATTGCGGTGGGTTGTCTCTACAATGCCGACTGAGGAACGACTTCCGGGCCCAGGACCCCATTCAATTGCTTTCCGGCCCGTTTGTTTTCGTAAAGCGCATCGTCGGCGCGCTTGAGCAGATCCGCCGTCGATTCGCCTTGCTTGTAATCCGTCCAGCCGCGCGAAAACGCGCAGCGAATCCTTTCGTTGTTGTAAACCACCTCGAGACCCTCGACGCGCGCCAGCACGTGCCGTACTTCCTCGGACCGGCATTCCGGGAGCAGCGCCATGAATTCGTCACCTCCCAAGCGCACCGCCAAATCCGATCCGCGAATGGCTCGCTGGAGCCGTTCCGCAAAGCTTTTGATTACCAGATCGCCCGCCGCATGACCGTACCTGTCGTTGATTTGCTTCAAGCCGTCCAGGTCAATCAATAGCACGGTCAGCGGCCGTCCGTGCCTTTGGGCTCGGCTGATTTCCTGCCCCAGCCGCTGCTCACCGGACCGCCGGTTGTATAGGCCGGTCAATTGGTCCAGCGCCGCCAGCTTATAGACCTCCGAAGCCAGGCTTTCCACTTTCGCAAGGGATTCGATCTGTTCCGCGAGCTGGCCGCGCAGGCGGTGAAGGAGCACTTGCTGATAAATCAGGTACACGCTGAAAAGCAGCACGATTCCCACGAGAGCGCGCACCGACTGGTTGAGGAAGAAGGAATAGGTGTCCTGCTCATGGCTAAGCATCGCCGGAAAAGTGAACGATGCCACTCCGACTGTGAGCAACAGCAGCACTGCGACTGTGGTGGACCAGAGCCACCACTGCCTCCGGTCGAGCTTCGCCAGATTCTTGCGAATCTCTTCCGGTTGCACTCCCGCTGCCCCGGTGCGTGCTTCTTCGGTTGTTTTGCTCATGAAAAGCGCTAGATGCCCCGCATCCAGTAAAGCAAGACTCTGTAGTGGAACTCCATACGTAAGTCCCGCAAACGTTTCATACTCGTTAACCGGAAACCCCCAGGTGATTTTATCGGGTTGCTAATAGTTGCGTCAGGAGTTACGGGCCTCGTCAGCTCGAATTTCCTAGCTATTTCCTGAGACTTTCTTTGTGGTTGGGCTTGCTTCGCATTCCGAGCAAACGAGGCTCTTTGCTCGAAAAAGCGCCCCCAATCCCCTATGTTCATCCGGGCTCAGTCCAGCTGAGTTCAGTCCCAAGGAGAAAACAATGAAGATCAAGATTGTCGCGTCCCTTTTGGTGTTCGGTTTCGCGATTTCCGGGATTCCACTGACAAAATCCGTCCTGATTGCCCGGCATGCCTGTCCCGCACTGAGTGACGGCAACCAGCCGGCTCCGCCCTGGCGCGATGGAAACCAGCCAGCCCCGCCCTGGCGCGATGGAAACCAGCCAGCCCCGCCCTGGCGCAGCTAGGGCTGACGCCGGGGGACCGCTAAAAATTACAAAGGGGGAGAAAGATTCCACTCTCCCCCTGCATTTCTGGTAGTATGCCCATGTATAGACGGTACATGGTCAACGCAATTATCTCGCTGGCCGGGCCCGCGCTTCAGTTCGCGATCCTTTTCCGCGGCTTCTGGGTGGGCCTCCTCCGGAGATATCCCATCTTCTATTCGTACTTAGCGTTCGTTTTCCTGGTGGACATCATTCGCTACACGGCCCTCCATGTCATCCCTGGCGATTACAAGGCAGCTTATTGGGCGACGCAGTTTCCGACGCTGATTGTCGGCTACGGTGTGCTGCTGGAAATTGCAGGAAAGACGCTGCAACCGTATGCGGGTGCGGACCGAATTGTGCGGAAGTTTATCTGGGCACTTTTCATTGCGGTTTTTTTGTTCGTCGGCTTCCAGTCTAAGACTGTGGCCCATTGGTCCCCGGCCGCGACTTACGGAGAACTGGAACGAGATATCCGGGCTGTGGAAGTGCTGGTGCTGGTGGGTGCGCTTGCGATCATCCGGTATTACGGCATCTCGCTGGGCAAGAATATGAGGGGGATTATCCAGGGATACGGGCTCTTCCTTGCCGTGAGTGTCGTCAGCCCTGCGTTGCGGTCGTATGCCGGCGCGTCGATGGATCTCGTTTGGCAACACGCTCAATCCTACTCCTACCTTGCTTCTCTTGCGATTTGGTTGAACGCCCTGTGGAACTATGACCCGAATCCAAGGCCGGAGGAGCCCGGACCGACTGGATCCGACTATAAACCGAACGCGCTGAAAACGAAGGCGCTGCTCGAAGAGATGCGCTCTTACGTAGGGAGGACAGCCCGGCCGTGATCACTTTGATTTTCTTTCTTGTAGTCGCCGTGGCTCTTCTGGCGCTGCTGCTTGTCCTGGACCCGCGTACGGAGGGAGCGGAAGGGAGCGCGCGAGCGCTCTTGCAGGCCAGAGACGCCTTGCACACCCTTCAGCTCGACCTGCTGGCCCTGAACCTGGTCCAGAACATTTTTTCTCCCAATGATTGGAAGTATGTTTCTGCGAACGCCCCGGTGGAAATCCAAAATCTCTTCATGGAAGAGCGCAGAAAAATCGCGCTGGATTGGGTCGGCGAGATTCGGCTCCAGCTCATCTGTCTGCAGCATTTCCACCGCAGACACGCCCGCCACTTCGTCAATCTGAAGATTTCAACGGAATTGGCTCTGGCTTTCGATTTTGCCCTGCTTCGCTTGCAGTGCCGCGCGCTGGCGCTGCTCTTGCGTCTCCGGGGGCCCTACGCCACACCGTATATCGCCGGGAAGACGATTGCCGCTGCCATCCGCGTTTGCGCGATCTCCGGTCAGTCCTTCGCATTCCTTGCGCCTGCAACCAGTCCCATAGCCGATCATTCGGCAGGAAACGGAGCGGCGGCATGAAGGCGGTGGCCGAGTGAATCCTTCTTCCAGACACGAGCACGTCCGGGCGGCCTCGCGGGACTTGCGGCTTCGCACCCTTTCGCAATACCCCAATCCTCTCGGCCGGCTCATCTATCTCGCTTCGCTCCGCGATTACAACAGCGGCCTTTACTATCACGATGGCCTCGCCTCCCGGTTCTCGGAGGAAGCCGCCTGCGAAGCCCTCGCCGATTCTCATCGCGAGGCCTATCGCGAGCTGCTCTCTTCTTCGCTCGAGGATATTGTCGCCCAACTTGAGGGTTACATGCTGTCCACAGGCAGGGATTCCTACGAGTTCCTCTCTGCTTGGAAGTCCCTTAGGCCTTACCAGGTCGCCATCCCGGCGGAAACCAATCCGCTGGCGGCCGAATTCCTCTTCTCCAATCTCAAGATCGCTTTGGCAATCTTAGAGAGTCGTTCTCGGACTTCTCCCCGGGTCGAACCAGCCGCATCGCAACCGCTGCCACTTGCCCGATAATCTCCGCGTCGTCCGGAAAGGCGAATTGCCGGACCGAACAGGCGGAAAGCGGATGCGGCAGGAGTGTCAGGCGTGACCCGCTCACTTCGCACCACGCGCACGCGTATCCGTTGCGGAGTTCGACAAAATAGATGGGCCGGTCGAATTCTGTTCGCCATGCCGACGGCCGCACCTGATTCAGTTCGGTATCAATCTGCACGAAGGAACCCGGCCGCAGGATCGGATCCATTGTGTAGTCTTCAAGGCCGATATACCCGTAATGGCAGTGCCGTACGTCGAGCTTCTGAATCAGCGCCGCCGGTATTTCTCCCCACATCTCCACCATTCGTGAGATGAGGCTGGTTTTCTCCAGTGAAAATCCCCGGTCGAACCTTACCGGAAAGCGGATTAGCTTCCGCGGGTCCGGCGTCTCAAGGCTTACCAAGTGTGTATTTTGGAGCGGCAGTCCGGTCTGATACTTGGGGATCGCGTCCACATCCACGTTGAAGATGCGCAAAAGATCCCACAACTGCACGCGGTAAATGGCGCTTAGGCTGAAAAATTTGTAAATGCTGGGCACGGAGTTGCCGTTCTCGAGCTGCGTCAGCCAGGCGTTTGAAATGCAGTATTCCGGGTTGGCGAAATCCTCCGCAATGCGGCGGCTCAGCTCCTCCACTTCGCGCGTGGTCACCCCGAGCCGGTTGCGGATCTCTTTGAGCTGTTCCCCCGGGCGCCCAGGCGTGCCCATTGTCTCAGCTCCTCAGTACTAGGAGAACCTAGCACAATAAGAGCCTTGCTTGCCATTCCAAGCAGGACGCCTCGCGCTTTCCCGATTTGAAACATTTCGTAACTCTTGTTCTCAGCCAATTCATGCCTCAATTCAGCCCAAAATAGGGAGTTTTTCCACAAACTTGCGGCGCCTTCCTTCGACTTTCCTTCGATTTTCCTGGACGCGCACTTCCTCCCCTGCCCTTCACAGCCAAAGGGAAGGAGAGGGTATGTTTTTCGCATCACCCGAAACCGCTCTTCTGGCCCATAACTTCTCTTTATGCCAAGCTGTCAAGTAGCGTGGGTGTTCACGATGGGTGGATCGCCTGCTGCGCCTTCAGGACAGAGCCCGCCATTTCGCGACAAGCGCGAAGTGCCGCGGTACTCTTTTATCGCTCAGGTGGAATTGACCGAACTCGTCACCGACACTCACATTTCCGGCCGCATCTCTGAAATCAGCCGCAAGGGATGCTACGTGGACGTCCTGAATACTTTGCCGGTTGATACTCCCATGCAGCTCACGATCTCCCGCGACTCAGGGACCTTCTCGACCAAGGGCCGCATCATTTATATTCAGCCCGGTATGGGCATGGGCGTGGCCTTCGTCGATATTCCAGCCGATCAACTGAAAATTCTTGACTCCTGGCTTTCGGAACTGAGCGGGTGATTTCCTAAGGTTCCGTTGTTCAACTGCTCGCTTCTCCGAGAGCTTCCTCAGGCGCTGACCCAGATACATCCCTCCGCCTTGTTCCTCGTCCTCAATTCGGGATTTCACCGGCTATGCTGTAAAATATTTGCGCGCCAGTCCCCGGGAGGCCCTATTGGGTTTTAGTGCCAGCACCAGGCAATTGGGTGATGTAACCGTAGTGGATGTAAGAGGGCGCTTCACGTTGATCGAGGGCGAGGCCGTTCATGAACTCTTGGTGGACTTATTCCAGGAGGGCCGCCGGCGCGTCCTGCTGAATTTCCACGGCGTTTCTTATCTCGATAGCTCCGGTATCGGCCAGCTCGTTCGCACGCTTTATACGGCGCGAAAAAATGGCGCCGAGCTCTGTGCGGTGGATCTGAGCCCCCGCGCGCGAGAGAGCCTTCGCCTCACGAACCTGCATACGATTTTCGTGGATTACCCGGACGAGCAATCCGCCCTGCGCAGTTTCGCTTCCTGAGCAGGCGATTCCCGCGCGCGAGAGCTACTTCTGAATGACCCCGCAGGCGATCCGCGCTCCCGAATTCCCCGAGGGATCCGTCTTGTAATCGTCCTCTTTTTCGTGGATCACGATCGCCGTGCCGCCATCGTGGAAAAGCGAATTCGGCCCGTCGCCAAGCGTCACGCTCGCACTTACCAGCGACGTCTTCGCGCTGCCGTTCGATCCCACCGTGATGTTCAATAAATCTCCCGCATGTGGACCTTCGGGATTGTCTTTCCCGTGCTTTTTTGATTCGGGATTGAGGTGCCCGCCCGCCGACTTGAAATCCGGCCCTTCGCACTTCCCCACCGCGTGGATGTGAACCCCGTGTACGCCCGGCGGCAATTGCGAGACGTCCAGATTTATCCTCACGCCTCCATGCGACGGCACGATTTTTGCTGTCCCGATTTTCTGTCCCTGCGCATTGACAATGTCCGCATGCGCCGACTTCGGCGCCGCCTGACCGAACGCCACGCCCGCCCACAGCAGCGCCGGCAGGACCAACCATTTTCGTATTCTCATCTCCGTTCCTCCCTCAAACCTTCCGCCCCGGTGCAGCCCGAGTGTACATCAAGTGCCCAGGCAAACAGTGTCTGTTTGAGGTTCTCCGAATTTCGATCCTCGAGCCTCGACCTGCGAGTTTCGAACTCCGCCTACGGGTTCCCCTCATTCGAAATTGTCGCCGTCGTGCCGTCGAATTTCGTCAGTTGCACCGTGAACGGTTCGTTGTACGTTCGCGCCTTGTGCTGCAGAATGCTGAGCGCCACGGCCTCGCCCAACAGCAACGAAGTGTCTGTATCGCTCCGCCAGTGAATGCCCGCATGAATCCCGTGCCCGAAGCTGATGTTGTGTCCCAGCTTCGCGAGCTCGCCATTCACCGTTAGCTGCCCCGCGTCCGCGCCTGTGTACGGCACGAGCGAGAGCCCATCGTCGGTCGGCACCACCGGGTTCGGAATTACAAAATTCCCGTCGAAGAAAAATTTCAGCACCGTGATGCACGCTCCCGCCACCGTACCATGACCCGTCGGGTACGCCGGATGCGCCGGCGACCCCTCCGGAAACGCCTGCGAGAGCAGCCACGTCCCGTATTTCGCGAAGCTCTGCTGCAGCCCGTTCGAATTCAGTATCACCGGACTCAGCCTCACGTCCGTCTCGCTTCCCTGCCCGCTCTTGAGCAGGTGCACGATCCCGCCGGTCGCTTCCGGGCGCGGCCGCAGATGCACAAACCATTTCTGATACCACACCGCGTTCAGCGCCTTCGTCGCCACCTCGCCGATCGTCGCCGCAAAATCGGGCCCGCCGAATGTGCCGAATCCGTTTTCAATCTTCGAATTGGCATACGGATTTCCCGGATTCACTGGCGCGCCGCCCGGCCTGAAGCTTCCCGGCGGATTGCCGTTAATCCCCGCGAGCACGAGGAACGCCGTGAAGTAGGCCTGGTACAACACGTCCACGTGCGTGAACGCCGCCAGATCCCGCCCGTTCCGCCGGTATCGCAGTTGCGGATCAATCTGGTTCCGCAGTCCCGTGTCCACGCCGTTCTGAATGTCAAGCCACGAAGCGAAATCCGCGCCGTAATCAATCCCCGGCAGATACGAAACCATCTGCTGGCCCATCGGCTGCGCGCCCATCGCAGCAGGCGTGACAAAAAATTGCGACACGTACGGCCCGAGCGATTCGCCCGCAAACGCTCCGCGAAACAGCAAGTCCGGCGTCACCTGCCCTGCCGCGTTGCGGGGCCCGAGATATGTTGGCAGTCCGCTCAGCTCCGCCGCTGCCGCCGCGGCAAGCGCACTCGACCCATAATCCGTGAACGCGACATCCCGCAGCAACGCCGCCCAATAATGTTCGAGCAGCTCCGTCGCACTCAGGTCGCTCGCCGTCGCCGGCGCAGGCGGCACCTGCGGCTGGCCAAACTGCACGGAATCGAGCCGCTCCAAATCAAACGCCAGCCCGCCCTGTGGTCCGTTCAGCGTGCGCGTACCGCCGACCGGAATATTTTCGAAGTCCGAAAAT
>Ga0187782_10001621_pt1 | contig 16501 bp, 10 predicted proteins | sample 0715_SJ02_MP15_2_FD_132454 | JGI IMG/M metagenome (GOLD analysis project Ga0187782, IMG submission 132454) | Tropical peat soil microbial communities from peatlands in Department of Meta, Colombia - 0715_SJ02_MP15_20_MG | ecosystem: Environmental > Terrestrial > Soil > Wetlands > Peat | place...
CCCACGCGCCTCCGCTGAATCCGGCCAGCAGCCCGCAGGAGGTCCCAACCACCGCCGCGAGCCCGACCGCGGCGAGGCCGCCCTCGAGCGAGATCCACCTCCCGTAGATCACGCGGCTCAATACGTTGCGGCCGAGGTCGTCGGTGCCGAACGGATGAACCGGGGAAGGCGGCTCGAGGACCGCCTCGATCGACGGCGCCATCGGATCGTACGGCGTGATCCATGGGGCGGCGATCGCCGTCGCGAGGAACAGCCCGGTGACGACGGCGCTAGCGCCACGCCCTCGCGCACGCCGAGTTCGACGTGGGCCGCATCCGACTGCCCGGAGTCAACCCGGCCTGATCCCGCATGAAGCTCGGGGTTTGCCAAATGCCCAGTCTCCGTCGGGCTTACGTCGCCACCCTGAACAAGACACCGAGCCCGTAGGTCGCGCCGCCCACGATGATGCCGGCCGCGGTCATCTCCAATCCCGACGCCCACCAACTTCGGAGCGTGAACAGCGATTTGGCGGCGCCCACGAGAAAATGCGCGACCATGGACACGACGGTGGCCCAGATCACGGCCGTGGTGCCGCTGAGCCAGAAGAACGGCACAACGGGGATGAACGCGCCGACCGCGGTGCTGAGACCCGCGGCGATGCCTGCCTGAAATGGGTTCCCCGCCGTGTTCATCCCCCCGAGCTCCTCGGTAACGAGTGCCTGCAGGAACGTCTCCGCGTTGCCGCTGAGCCGGGTGGCCAGCTCGTCGGCCTGCGTCCTGTCGAGTCCCTTGAGCTGGTAGAACAGCGACAGTTCCTCCTGCTCCTCCTTGGGGTTCTCGGCCACTTCCTTTCGTTCTGCCTCGACGTTGGCCGCCGCGACTTCGGCCGCGGACCGCTCAGCGAGAAATGCGCCGACCGCCATCGAGAGTGCGGATGCGATGGCGCCGGCGAGTCCCGCGGTCAGGACGAAGCTCGAGCCCCCCGTGGCGCCGGACACCCCGGCGACGATCCCGAAGACGGCGCCGAGCCCATCGTTCGCCCCATACACGGCCCCGGAGATCCAGCTGGATCCAGTCTGGTGCCACCGCTCCCGGCCCAGGATGCGCCTGAGGCGCCCCTCGGGCGTTTCGGCGCCCACGGCGGCGGGCGCACCCGACCGCATGTCCTGGTCGGCTAGCGCGTGAGAGCGCTCCTCCTTTCGAAGTTGTGTCAGGAGCTCGTCGGTTCCGGTGTCGCCCGTCGGAGTCCCGTACACTCCCTCCACCTCTTCGTCCTCCAGGGACTCCCGCCATGCGAGCACTTTTTCCACCGGCGCGAGCCTGATCTGCAGGCGCGACCAGAAGGGGAGGTGCACGGACGCTGGGTCCGGCACGGTCGCCCCCAGCTCTTGCAGGCGCGCCTCGATGCGGGCGCGGTGCCCGCCCTCGGCGTCCGCCATGCGCCGGAGAATTTCCGCGCGCTTGGGGTCGCGTTCGCGCGCCGCGAGGACTTCGTACGCAGCGCGGGCTTGAATCTCGCCCCGCCACGCGTGAAGGAGGCGGGCGATGGCTTGCTGTGAGCTCGGTTGTCCATCGCTCGGATGCATCGCGCTCATCCCCTCCGGAAAGCCAGACCGGGCTTTCTCACGGGTACCGGTCATGCGACGTTGCCAACGGCTGATTCGTCGGGCGGATGTTGCGTTCCTCGACTTCTGCTCGTCCTGCCACCGATCCGAGACGACCGCATGCGTCGAACTCGCAGCATCGGCCACAGGGCCTTTGACGCGACCAGGCTAGGAGGTTTCGGCGCCTGTGACTTCGGCGCGCGTGGCGTGCGCCCAGGCCTGTCCGGGAGCAAGCGTGAGAGGCCAGTACAGGTGCAGCGCCACGCCCTGGAAGTTCTTTTGCAGGCCGCTCTCGGAGTTGTTGATCGTGAACAGCGGTACCGTCCACACCGCGGCCTGTGTGGAGACGCGCAGGGTGACCGAGAGGCCGGAGTGCCCCTCGAAGACCCGCACCACGTCGCGGGGCGGCAGGGTCGCGGGCGTATAGAGCGAGCGCGGCGTCCCTCCGTCGTCGAGTACGACCTCGTCGGGTGAACCGAAGATGCCGAGGTCCCACTCCTCGGCCAGGACCGCGCGGATCGCCGCTTCACCCGTCCAGCGCGCACGTACCGTGTGAACCAGTGCTCGGTGCCCGGAGACGATCTCGATCGTGCGCTCGATGGTGGCCTCACCGCCCGCAAGCGAGGCCGTGCGCGCGAGCGCGATGCAGACCATCTCGGGTACTCGCTCCAGCCGCCAGTCGTATTCGCCCCACGCGAATCCGCCGAGCTCCTCCTGCGTGTCGTGACAGACCTGTTCGGCCGTCGTGGCGGAGGGCATCAGGTGCACGCGCAGCGTGGCCCGCTGCACGCGATCGTAGGCGAGCCACCGCGCGAGGTCGGGATCCGTGCCCTCGGCCGTGCGACGGAGCGCGTCGTGATACAATTCCGGGCGTCGCGTCATGACGTTCCCGAGGTGACGGCGCGAGGGCCGGTCGTGCCACTCGACCATCTCTCCGCCTCTCGAGGGGGTGATGGTGCACACGGTCATGTCGGTCGCGAGGCGGACGTCCGGACGCCCGTCGCCGTCCAAGTCCTCACACTCGCCTTGCGCGTAACGTCCGTGGTGTGCGTCGGCATCCGCGAGCGCCTCGGCGGCGACGAGATGCCCGAACGTGGCGGCACGAATATGCGGTAGGTAGACGCCGCCGAAGACCCCGTGCCAGTACGGGCAGTTGCACTCGCCGGCCCACAATTCGTCCAGCGCGCGCGTTCGCGCTTCTCCGGGGGACATGGCGTGAATCTTGCGGCCGGCGCGAAGACCGAGGTGGTGCATCGTGTTGGCCTCGCCGTACTTCACGAGAAAGTGCCGCCAGAATCCTCCCCGAACGAAAGGTGCGAGGTTCGCGCGACCGGTCGCGTCGAGCTCGTTTCGCAGCGATGCGAAACGGGCGGCGGGCCCGGGAGCGAGCGCCCATTCCGCCATCTCGTCGTACGTGCCCGCGGGAAGGTAGATGCGGCCGGCCGACGGACGCGTGCGCCGGTATTCGCCGGGCGGGACTAGATCGAGCCACGGTGCCGCTTCCAGCGCGTCGAAGAAACGCTCCACCCACCCGCGCGTCCAGCACAATTCGTGCGTCGTCGGCCACAACCCGAACTTTTCGCCGTCGTCGGCCATCAGCGCGAGGTCGAGGGGCGCATCGCGCCCTTCCGTCATCACCTCGGATTCGGCGAGCGTGCGGAGGTAGGAGATGACTTCCTCGGGATCCGCCCAGGGAATCAGGTAGCGCAGACGGCGGAGGCTCGCGAACACCGCCAGCGGCGCGCCTTCTTCTTCTGTCACGTAGTACCCCAGCAGTTGGGCGTCCTCAAGCCCCACCGCATGGAAATGAGCGTCGTCCACGATCGTGTAGCGCGCGCCCGCTTCGCTGATCGGACGCGCCAGATGCGGCTCCCATACCCGTTCGGCAAGCCAGAGGCCCTCCGGCGCGCTTCCAAACTCCTCGGCGACGGCGCGCGTGAGCTTCTCGATCTGTCCCCGCTTGTCGGCATCGGGGATGATCGCCAGCATCGGCTCGTAGTAGCCGCCGGTCAGCACTTCGACCTGTCCCCGCGACGTCAGTCCGCGGACGCGACGCAACAGGTCTGGGTGGTGCGAGGTGAGCCACTGCAGGACCGGGCCGGTATAGTGCAGCGCCAGCCGGATTCTGGGATGGCGCTCGAGGGCCGCGACCATCGGCTCGTACGCCAGGTCGGTCGCGCGGGCGAAGACGTGGTCGAAGTTGCCGACCGGTTGGTGGTTGTGGATCACGAGTGCGAGCGCGAGACGATGCACCCTGGTGGTATTGTCGGCGGCGCCGGTGATCCCTGCCGGGTCCTCGTTTGCCGGTAGCGTTCAGCAAGAGTGGGGGTGTGAGGGGCTGCCTCCGTCCGCCTACGGCATGGACCCAACCGCCGTAGGCCGCGACGCTCGGGCAGATCCGCCACGTCCCATTCTCCAACTTCGGTGAAGATCCATTAGCCGGGCCCGACGGTGTACAGCACCTGCCATGCGAGAGGTGCATTCCCCGGCACGATCTCGGCGACGAGGTCGTACGATTTCCCGCTCAGCGCGTCGGTCCAACGCCGCGCGGTCAGGCTCCCGGGAAGCGGGACGCGCGTGTCCGCCCACCCTCCGAGGCGCTCCAGCGTGTACGGGAACCGCGGCACGATCACGACCAACGCTTCGCCGTCCGACTCCCGCGCAAAGGCGATCACGTGATCGGCCCTGGCCCCCGCGGCTTCCATCGCCCGGTAACTTCCGGCGAAGAGGGCCGGGTGGTCGCGCCGGAATCGCAGCAGGCGGGCGGTCACGTAGAGCTTCGCCCGTTCGTCCGCAGCCTCGATCCAGCCGGAGAGCACTGACGCGTCCGGCGTGTCCAAGAGCGGCTCGAGCGAGTTCAGCAGCCGCGCGCGAAGCTCAAAATCCACCGGGCGCCTGTTGTCGGGGTCGACCAGGGACCCGTCCAACAGTTCGGTCCCCTGGTAGAAATCCGCAACGCCGGGCATCGTCACCTTGAGGACGAGCTGGCTCACAGCGTTGGCGAGTCCGACCCGCGCCGCCGATCGGGCGAGTGGCTCGATGGCGCGGGCGACACGGGGATCCTCCGTCACGCCGCGAACGAAGCGTTCGAGATCCGCTTCGTACGCGAGGTCGGGATTGATCCAGCTGGTCCGCCGTTTGGCCTCACGCGATGCCTTGAGCAGGTATGCGACGAGCCGGTCCGCGAGCGTCGCCCGATCGGCCCCCGCCGACAGAGCCACGAGCGTTTGATACAGCAGGTACTCGTCCGCGCGGGATGGGCCGCGGCGCCCACGGTGACGCCGGGCTGCGCGAGACAGCGCGCCAACGGTGCGCCGCCATTCCTCTGGCATCTCCGCCAGCGCGATCATCCGCATGCGCGTGTCCTCGCCACGCTTGTGATCGTGCGTCGCGGTGCAGAGCAGCGTCCGCGGATAGCGCAGCGCCCGGGAGCGCGCCCGCGCATGAAACGCCTGAAGCGTCAGGCCGAACCGGCCAGGATCGCCTCCCACCTCGTTCAGCGCGGCGAGCGGGAGATACCGGTAGAACGCCGTGTCTTCAACGCCCTTGGCCGTGACCGGCGCGGTGTACTGCTGGAACCGTCCGATCCATTCCGACCACATCGGTCCGCGCTCCGGCGAGGTCGGGTCCGTCAGTACCTGCGCCGCGAACGCGTAGACCGTCGGCTCCGAGCCGGGGTTTCGCTGGCGCGCGGTTTGCGCGGCCTCGCGGATCACCGCCGCCGCCTCTTCGCGGTTGTACGGAAGATAGGTGCGGTACCGTGGGAACACGGCGACGATTTCCGCTAGCGCATCGCGCAGCGCTTCGAAGGTGAAATCCCGGGTGTGATAGTCGGCCTCCGAGATGCGGTCGAGAACGTGGGCGAGGCGTGACAGCTCGCCGGCGAGGGTGGTTTCCATGACCAAGCGCTTCGCTTCGTGGACCACCGACCGATACGGCTGTCTCACGCCGGTAAATACGTGGTAGGTACGTTCGATTCCGGCCCGTCCGCCCGGGTACGTGAGCGTCTGGAGCACGTCGTTGAGGAAGTCGTACCCGACCGTTCCTTCGACCGGCCACTCCTCCGGCAGCGTCTCGCCGTACGCCAGGATCTTCTCCACCCAGATCGCGCGCACGCCGAGCGCTTTCAATGCCGCCAGGTACCGATGAGGATCGTAGAGGCCGTCGATGTGATCCACGCGCACGCCGTCTATTCCCGGGTGCGACACGAGTTGCGCCAGCAACCGGTGGCCTTCCTCGAACACGTCCGGCCGCTCGACCCGGAGGCCGACCAGTTCATTGACGTCGAAGAACCGGCGGTAGTTGATCTCGTGCGACGCCGTCTGCCAGTATGAGAGGCGCCAGTACTGACGTTCCAGGACCGCGTGGAGCTCAGCCCCGCGTAGCTCCTCGATCGGAAGACGGCAGACGGCCATGAGTTCGGCAAAGCGCGCCCGCGCCGCGTCGGCTCCGGAACGGTCATCGGGGGCGAGCCGCCGGAACTCCTCGGCGAGCGCGTCGAGAGCACTCCTTGCGTCCGGGCGCTCGAGTCGAGGCAGAACCGCGGTCAAGACGTCCGCGTACGTCGCGGCGGCCAGGGCGAAGCGGTTGCCGCCGTACTCCGCCCAGAGCGCGCCGTTGCTACCGCCGAGCCTGATCTCGCCGTGGTCCAGCGCGTCGCCGTAGGGGCTTCCCAGGCACGGCAAGAGGATCTTCCCGCGCAGTTCGGGCTTGAGCGGATCCCAGTCGATGTCGAACTGGGGCGCGTAGGGCGAGTGCGGGCCGTATGCCAGGACGTCTTGCCAGCGGGCGTTCCCCGGCCCGGTGTGGGCGTGGTTCGGGACAACGTCGAGGATCACCCCGAGCCCCGCGCTCCGGGCGGCGTCGACCATGGGCCAGAACTCATCCGCCCCCCCCAGCTCGCTCCGGATCCGGTTGTGATCGACCACGTCGTAGCCGTGCGGACTCCCCGGCCGGGCCTCGGCGATGGGCGAGAGGTACAGATGGCTGATACCGAGCCTTCGGAGATACTCGAGCGGCACGCGGACGTCGTCGAATCCGAAATTCGGGCCGAGCTGCAGCCGGTACGTCGCGACCATGGAGAGCGGACGGTCCTCGCTGGAGGTCACGGATTCACGTTCTCCTTAGCAGTACCCGGCGGTGACGTCCCCCGGATGAGCGCGATTACCCGAAGAATCTGGGGCACCCTCACCCTGGTCTTGGTCGTATTGTTCCCCGATCGTATGGGACCACGATGCGTATCGGCCGAACGCGGTGATCGGGGGTGCACCGGGCGTGTCCTACGGCGTCAGTCGGCTGGTGCACTGCCGGAAGCCTGCGTGGCGGTGTGGGCGTACACGCTTCCCCCTGGCATGAACATCAGGACCGCCGCGAGGCCGAGCCCGATCATCACGAGTCCGAGCACGAACGTCCCGTGCACTGCTTGGGCGAGGGCCGTACGCAGCGCTTCATGCGCCGCCGCTCCGAGGTGCCGCTCGAGCGTCGGATCCAGTACCAGCCCTGGATCTCCGATGCGATCCAGCCCGAGATGCGTTTCGGTCGCGAGGCCGCGGAGGCGTGCGTCCAGGATCCCGACAAGGACCGCGCCCTGTGCGCTGACACCGATCGCACTGCCGATGTTGCGACCAAAGACGTTGATCGACGTGACGAGCCCGCGGAGCGGCTTGTCCACTGCGTTCTGCATCGCGATGATGAACATGGTGGCGCTCAACCCCATGCCCGCGCCGAGAATCACCATGTCGACGAACACGGTGACGGTGGAGGCATGGTCACCGAGGAGCGCGAGCAGCGCAAACCCCGCGGTGAGCAGGGTCATGCCACCGACCGTGACGGGCCGGAATCCCGTGTGGAGCGCGAGCCGGCCGCCCACGATGCTCCCGCAGGTCCACACCACCATGAACGGCATCAGCGCCGCACCGGCAGTGGTGGCGTTCGTGCCGATGACCCCCTGCACGTACAGCGGGATGTAGGCTACCGCCCCGAACATGCTGACGCCGATCAGGAAACCGCCGACCGCGCACACGGTGACGATCCGGTTGTCGAAGAGGCTGAACGGGAGAAACGGCTGCTCGCTTCGCATCTCGACGCGCAGGAACAGGAGCAGGAGGAGGGCGCTCAACGCCGCCAGCGCCGCGCTCTGTGTCGATGCCCACGGGAACTCGCGTCCGCCCCAGAACAGCAGCAGGAGCAACACGACAGCGCTCCCGGACAGGAGGCCGATACCGGCGTAGTCGATCGTCCCCTCCCGCGACACGGGCGGCTCGTGGAAGGCGAACGCGATGATCAACGTGGCAACCAATCCCGCGGGTACGTTCAAGAAGAAGATCCAACGCCACGTGGCGTGGTCGGACAAGAACCCGCCGAGCAGAGGGCCGACGATCGCCGCAAGCCCCCACACCCCGCTGAAGACCCCTTGGATCTTGAGGCGCTGCTCGATGGGGAAGAGGTCGGCGATGATGGTGAGCGCGATCGGCAGGACCGCGCCGCCGCCGATCCCCTGGAGCAGCCTGAACAGGACGAGCTCATCCATCGACCGCGACAGGCCGCACAGCACCGAGGCCCCGATGAACGTGAGGATCCCGGTCAGGTAGATGCGCTTTCGACCGTACAGGTCGGCGAGCCGTCCAAAGATCGGCGTCATGACGACGAACGAGATCTGGTAGGCGGAGAACACCCACGAGTAGAGTGCAAAGCCGCCGAGCGCGCCCACGATCGTGGGCATCGCGGTGCCGACGGCCGTCTGGTCAATGGCGGCAAGGAACATCCCGAGCATCGCCGCCACGACGATGATCGTGCGTCGCCTCAAGACAGGTCCCACCCCAGCCGGCCGGGCACCATGATAGCCTTGGGGTCGTACGCGGTCCGGAGCCGGCGCATCAGCTCGATGGCACCTGGCTCGGCTCCCCAGATCGGCAGGCGTGCCTTGAGCGCCCGTGGTGCCGCTTCCACCACGGCGTATCCTCCCACCTCGCGGGCGACCCGCCCGAGCGCTTCCGCGAGCGTCGGTCCTACGGACTCGGCCGCGGCGGCCACATACACCAAGCCTACGCCCACGTGCGCGAGGATCTGGTGAGGGTATCCGTCGTCGCTTCCCGCAGGCTCGAGCGCCCGGGCGAACTCCCCCCAGCGCGCGATCGGACCGCCGGCCCGGCAGATGACCGCCCCGGGGTGGGTCTCCGGCGAGGGGAACTCGCCGACCGCGGTCCACAGGGCGCGGTGACCTTCGCCCTCGATCACGTCCATCCCGTCGCGCCCGCCGACGAGCGACCGCATCTCGTTGACGTGGCGCGTGCGGCTCTCCTCCATGCCTTCAGCGAGCAGCAGCACGCCCCAGGCTCCGGCGGGGGGCGAGGGTAGACCCGTCACGTCCGAGAGACGGCGGAACGCCGCCGGATTCACCACTTCCAGCGCCGAGGGTAACAGGTAGGATCGCATCACCGCCGCCGTCAGCGCGTGCGCCGCGGCGGCCTCGGGTACCGGCACGAGCACCGTCAGCCCGTCCTCCGGCAGCGGCGAGATCTTGAATGTCACCTCGGTGATCACCCCCACCGCCCCGAGGCTGCCGATGAAGAGCTTCACGAGGTCGTACCCTGCGACGTTCTTGACGACCTTGCCGCCGGTCTTGATGACCTCGCCCGTCGGGAGCGCGGCGCGGATCCCGATGACAAGGTCTCGAATCGATCCCCAGAGGAGCCTCCGGGGTCCGTTGCGGTTCGCGGCAACGAGACCGCCCACGGTGGCACGCGCCGCCCCGGGCGGGTCGATCGGCAACCACTGGTTGTGCTTGGCGAGCTCGGCCTGGAGATCGCGAAACGGAGTGCCCGCGCGAACGGCGACCACGTAGTCCGCGGGCGTATAGTCGGTGATTCCGGTGAGCCTGGTCGTCTCGATGGCCAGGTCGGCGCGGGTCGGGGTGCCGCCAAGATGCTGATGCGCACCCGCGCCCCATGGGAGCACCCCTGCGCCGGCCTCCCCGGCGGCCGCCAGCAGGGCCCCGGCTTCTTCGGGCGTGCCCGGCCGCGCGACGGCGGTGACGGGCACGCCGTCTACCGCGTACGCCGCGCCGATATCGGGTCCGGCGAGAACGTGGTCATGTCCGGCGACCTCGCGTGCGCGGTCGATCAGCGAGGCGTTCATGTCCGGGACGCGCTCTGCGCCCGCCGTTCCTCGGCGGCCGCGTACGCGCGGTCGAGCAGGTCGATGAGATGGTGGACCGTGGTCGGTAGGCCGTGCGCGCGTACGCCGGCGGCGAGCTGGAGCATGCATCCGGGGTTCGGTGCGACGACCATCTCCGCCCGCGTCCGGGCCACCGCGTTCATCTTCTCGTCGAGGAGCCGGCGCGAATAGCCGGGTTGGACGAGATTGTAGATGCCCCCGCTGCCGCAGCAGCGATCCGCCCCCTCCATCTCCGCCAGGTCGAGTCCCGGGATGCTGCGCAGCAACTCACGAGGCTGCCGGCGGACGCCCTGCCCGTGGGCGAGATGGCACGGGTCCTGGTAGGTGACCCGCGCCCGCACCTCGCCGAGTCGGCCCACCAGCCCGAGCTCCACGAGGAACTCGCTCAAATCCCGGCACAGGCGGCCGTACGCTTCGGCGCGCTTCGCATACGCCGGATCGTCGTCCCGAAACAGGAGATGATGCTCCTTGCTCGCGGTGCCGCACCCGGCCGCGTTGATGATGACAGCGTCCACCCCCGCGGCGAGGAACGTTTCGATGTTCCGCCGAGCCATCCGCTGTGCGGCGGCGCGCTCGCCGTTGTGGATATTGAGCGCAGCACAGCATCCCTGGTTGCGGGGCACGACGACGTCGCATCCGTTGCGCTGCAGCACGCGGATCGTGGCCTCGTTCAGGTCGGCGAACAGCAGGCTCATGACGCACCCGCTGAACAGTCCCACCCTCGCCCGGCGCGCGCCGACCGCGGGGTACACGTCGAGCGACGGGGCAAAGAACCGCGACGGGATCTGAGGGAGCAGGGACTCCATCTCGGCGAGGCGCCGTGGCATCAGGTGCAGCGCACGCGCGAGGCCGCCCAGTCCGCTTCGCTGGTACAGTCGGAGAAGCACGGCAGCGGCGCGCAGGCGCGCGGGGAACGGCATCAGATGGCGGAGTACGGCGAGCGTCAGCCAGCGGGCGAGCGGAGAGCCCGTGGGGCCGATCTCCACCCGGGCCGCCTCGATGATCGTGCCGAACTTGACGCCTGCGGGACATGCCGTCTCGCAGGCGCGGCATCCGAGGCATACATACACGTGCTCCTCGAAACGGTCGTCGATCGGAATACGCCCCTGCGCGGCGGCCTCGATCAGATGGATGCGCCCACGGGGAGATTCGGGTTCGATCCCGAGCAACCGGTACGTAGGACAGTGCGGGAGACAGAATCCGCACTGGATGCACTTGTCGACCTCCGGGATCCCGAGACGCGGGATCGGGCGGGCGGCCGGAACGTCTACCCGCCCGGCAGCCGACGCGGCGGTCTGGACCTGAGTCGCCATCGAGATCGCTCCTTTTCCCCGGCGCATCGTTCCGGCGATGTCCGAACGAGACGCGCTAGATCCATAGTCCCGACGCCGCAAGACGCGGCGGGCGCCGGGTGAGGAGTGTTTCGTACGGGACCGGCGTCGGCGGCACCTTGAACGGATTCATGCGATCTTCGGTGCGATGCCCGAAGCGATGAGTCGGACACCTAGCGGGCTCGATCGCATTGCGAAGCACGCGAGCGCGTTCCGGTCCTCGACGCGACGGCGGACTTCTGCGAGCTCCACGACGCTTCTGAGTATAGCATCGGATAGCGTCCCCGCGGCGGAACCCCGCGCGGCATCGGGAGGACATGATGTGCGTCACCGGAGAATTCCTACCGTGTTCGTGGAGGGGCGGTCCGCGGGATCAGCATGCGTCTCTACACGATTGGACACTCGACGCGCACGCTGGACGACCTGGTCGAGGCGCTGCGCGATGTCGGTGTGCGGACGCTCGTGGACGTCCGCACCGTGCCCGGGTCCCGCCACGCACCGCAGTTCAACCGCGAGACGCTGAGCCGCACGCTGCCTCGGCGGTATCCGGTACCGGCATGCCGCGGAACTCGGTGGACTGCGCCGTCCCCACGCCGACTCCGTCAACACCGCGTGGCGCGACGCGAGCTTCCGAGGCTTCGCGGACTACATGGCGACGCCGGAGTTCGACGAGGCGATCCTGAACCTCCGGCGTCTCGCCCGTGCGGAGGGCCCCGTCGCGCTGATGTGCGCCGAGGCCGTGCCGTGGCGGTGTCATCGGTCCCTCATCGCGGACGCACTCGTCGTCAGGCGAGACGCCGTGACGCACATCATGGATCCTGGCTCGTCGCGTCCACACGAGCTGACGCCGTGGGCGAAGGTGGAGGGGACCACGGTCACCTACCCGGGGCCTCCACCGGAGCGGCCGTCCGGATCGCGGGGAATTGCCGCGGGAAGGGGCCGGCGTCGAGCGACGCAGGAGCAGCTGCTCTAACGCGGACCCGCACGAGGGGTTCCGACTTCGATTTTGAGGAAGGAGTCATTGCGCATGTGCGCTGCGACCGCTCGAGAATCGCTCGAGGAACTCAAGGTTCATCTGGCGGCGATCGCCGACGTGGAGTCGGCTGCGGCGGTCCTCGACTGGGACCAACACACGTACATGCCGCCGGGCGGCGCGGAGCCACGGGCCCTGCAGCTTGCGACGCTGTCGCGGATCGCGCACGAACAGTTCACCTCTGCTCGCACGCGGACGCTCCTGGACGCGGCCGAGCTCCTGCTCGACTCGCTGGAGCCCGACTCCAACGATGCGGCGCTTCTTCGGGTCACGAGGCGAGATCTCACGAAGGCGAGCAAGCTGCCTTCCGAGTTCGTCGCCGAGCTTCAACGCACGGCGTCCCTTGCCACCCACGTGTGGCAGGAGGCGCGTGCGCAGAACGATTTCCCCGTGTTTCGGCCGCACCTGGAGCGGATCTTCGAGCTGATGCGGCGCCGGGCCGACTATCTGGGGTACCGGGAACACCCGTACGACGCCCTGATGGACGACTACGAGCCGGGAATGACGTCCCGCGAGGTCAAGGCGCTGTTCGATCGGCTCCTCGAGGTTACCGTCCCGCTCGTGCGGGCCATCGCCAGCCGGCCCGGTCCGGCGGTGGGTGCGCTCGCGCGCGACTACGAGGATGGTCCGCAGCGCGTCTTCGGGCTCGCAATGGCCGAGGCATTCGGATACGACGCGACGCGCGGCCGCCTCGATACGTCTGCGCATCCCTTTTCTACCGGGTTCAGCCGCGACGACGTGCGGATCACGACGCGATTTCAGCGGCCGGGCCTCGGGGCGGTCTTCGCGATCTTTCACGAGGCGGGGCACGCGATGTACGATCAGGGCATCGCCGCGGCGATCCAGCGTACGCCGCTCGCGGGAGGCGCGAGCTACGGGATCCACGAGTCGCAGTCGCGGTTGTGGGAGAATCTGGTCGGGCGCAGTCGAGCCTTCTGGGAGTACGCGTACCCGGCACTAGGGCGGGCGTTTCCGGCCCAGCTGACGGGCGTGGATGCCGAGATATTCTACGGCTCGATCAATCGTGTCGAGCCGAGTCTCATCCGGATCCACGCGGACGAGGTCACCTACAATCTCCACATCATTCTGCGGTTCGAGCTGGAGCAGGCGGTGTTGACGGGCGCGCTTCGCGTGGCGGAGCTCCCGGGGGCGTGGAACGATCGGATGATGTCCTACCTGGGGGTAACTCCCAAGACCGACACCGACGGCGTGCTGCAGGATACCCACTGGGCCGCCGGGCTCGTCGGGTATTTCCCATCGTACACGCTCGGCAACGTCGTCTCGGTGCAGCTGTTCGAGGCCGCGAGGAAAGACAATCCGGCACTCGAGGAGCAGATCCGGCGGGGACAGTTTGGGACGCTGCTCCGGTGGCTCCGCGAACACGTCCACGAGCACGGAAGGAAGTACTTTCCCGGGGACCTGGTCGTGCGCGCGACGGGCGGACCGCTCACGCCGGAGCTGTACCTCTCCTACCTCAGGGGCAAGTTTGGCGGCATCTACGGGATCCCGGCGGCCTAGCGCGTCATCGTCAAAACCCGGTGGCAGAAAGGAGACCACGGGAGGTTTGGGATACGCTTGATCAACCCTCGGCCCGGAGAGCGAAGCGCGCGCCGCTATTAGGTGCTTGCCACGCACACCGCAGGTCCACCACTTTTGACACATTTACGGGCGTGGTCACGCATGATACAGTGTGGATCGGCCAGGTGGCATGGATCCGCCCTCCTCTGGCCGGAACGGGCAATCGCGATGGGGAGATCAGAGCTGGACGTCGCGGCACGACGGCGTAAGAGCGGCGATGCGAGAGTATCCCATCGACACCGAGTTAATGGCGCTTACCGTACCGTGATGCGCTGTGTGATGGAGCATCCGCCGGGGCGCCTGTGAGAGGGTGGGTGCAAGTGGAGCAGGTCGTGCGTGTGCCGCGGGCACGGGCGGTCGGCTGGGGGCCCGGGTTGCTGGCCGGGTTCGGAGCCGGGATCATCGCGGCGCTGGCGTGCGTCGTGGCGCACTGGGCGCTGCACGAACCGGCGCCGCCGAGCGGCCCGACCGCGTGGTCGGCCCTGTTCGCCGGCATTCTCGGAGGCCTCCTGTACGCGGGGCTGAGCCGCGTGACCAGACACCCCGCCGGCGCGTTGTGGATCATTACCCTCGCACTCGCCACAATCGACAGCCTGCTGATCGCGTTCGTCCCTTTGCCGTCAGGGCCCGGCCCGCGGCTGGGTGTTCCGATCGTGGGCCTCATCGTGCCTCTCCGCCAGCTCGCAGCGTTCATCGGAATCGGCCACCTTGGCACGCGGCACTTCGCGGCCGGATCCCTGCCGAACGACATCCTGTCCCACTATGTCACCGCACTGGCAGTCTCGATCTTTGTTCCGCGGTGGACGCGGCAACGTTCATCGTAGGTCTGCTGATGAAGGCGGGCCGGACGCCGATGCGCCCAGTATTTAATGGAAACCGCAGGGAACCCGGTTATGTCGCAATGCCGACCTGCGCAGCCTGCGGGCTCCGATAGACTCCGCCCTGCGCTCTGCCGGCTCGCGCCCTCAAGCGGCGGGTGCAATCCAAGATCAGATCCTGAGCCGCGGGTCCAGGACATCCCGGAGCCCATCACCGAGCAGATTCACCCCGAGCACGGTGATCATGATTCCCACTCCCGGAAACGTGGAGATCCACCAGGCATCGCGGAGGTAGTCCCGGCCCTCCGTCAGCATCCGGCCCCACTCGGGGGTGGGCGGCTGGCTGCCGAGCCCGACAAACGACAGCCCAGCCGCCGCGAGGATCGACGTCCCCATGCCCAACGTGGCGGCGACGATGATCGGGGCGACGACGTTCGGCAGAAGATGCCGTGCTAGGATGACCGGGACGGGGACCCCAAAGGCCCGCGCGGCCTCGACGTAGAGCTGCTGCCGGGCGACGAGCACCGTGCTGCGCACGAGCCGCGCGTACAACGGGATGCCCGAAATGCCGACCGCGATCATGAGGTTCTGCAGGCTCGGGCCGAGCACGCTCACGATGCCGAGCGCCAGCAGGATCCCAGGAAACGCCAAGAGGACGTCGATGATCCTCATCGCGAGGGCGTCCACGATCCCCCCGTAGAAGCCGGCGATGAGTCCGACCGTCGTTCCCACGGTCGCCGAAATACCCACGGCGATGGCGCCGACGGTGAGCGAGATGCTGGCGCCGTGGACGACCCGGCTGAACACGTCCCGGCCGTATTGATCGGTCCCGAACAAGTGGGCCGGGCCGGGCCCCTGGAGCGCCGAGGTGATGTCGATTCTGATCGGGTTCTGTGGCGCCACGGTATTCCGCAGCAGCGCGACCGCGACGAGGAAGAGGACGATACCGAACCCGAGGACCAATCCCTTGTGCCGGCGGACGCGCGGCACGAGCATCTCCCACCGCGTCCGGTGACGGGTGCGGCGTGCAACGGAGGATGCTGCCAGTGTCTCGGCCATCAACCGTACCTGATCCTCGGGTCGATGACGGCATACGCCAGGTCCACGAGAAGGTTGACGAACACGTAGCCGAGGGCGAAGACCAGCACGCAGCCCTGGACGAGCGGAAAGTCCTTGTTCTGGATCGCGTCCACGGCAAGCCGGCCGAGCCCGGGGCGGCCGAACACGGTCTCGATGAACACGGTGCCGGCGAGCAGCGCGCCGAACTGCAGCCCGAAGATCGTGATGACCGGGATCAGCGCGTTGAGCAGGGCGTGCCGCATGACGACCGTGCCGCCTCCGAGTCCCTTGGCCCTGGCCGTGTTCACGTACTCCATCCGCAGGACGTCGAGCATGTTGGACCGGGTCAGCCGCGCGACGATCGCCGCGGCCCCGAGCCCGAGCGCCAGCGTCGGCATGACGAGATGCGCCAGGTCGCCTCCTCCGGCGGCGGGGAGCCACTCCAGGCGCAGCGAGAACAAGAGGATGAGGATGAGCCCGAGCCAGAAGTTCGGCATCGAGATGCCGAACGTCGCCACCATCATGGCGCCGACGTCCATCCACGAGTTCTGGCGGAGCGCGGCGACGATCCCGAGCGTGACGCCGACCACGGAAGAAAGCGCGAGCGCCGCCACCGCGAGCTGTGCCGTTTGGGGCAAGACCTCGAAGATCTCCTGGGTGACCGGACGGTTGTCGCGGATCGAACTGCCGAGGTTGCCGTGGAGGCCGTTCCAGACGAACCGGCCGTATTGAACGAGGAACGGATCGTTCAGGTGGAGCTGCGCCCGCATCCGTGCGATCTGCTCGGGGCTCGTCTGGAACTCGCTGAGCATCATCTTCACGGGATCGCCCGGAATGAGATAGAGCATCGAGAACACCGCGATGGTGACGCCGAATACCACCGGAACCGTCGCGAGGAGCCGGGCCGAGATGTACCGGATCACG
>Ga0187782_10001623_pt1 | contig 16493 bp, 11 predicted proteins | sample 0715_SJ02_MP15_2_FD_132454 | JGI IMG/M metagenome (GOLD analysis project Ga0187782, IMG submission 132454) | Tropical peat soil microbial communities from peatlands in Department of Meta, Colombia - 0715_SJ02_MP15_20_MG | ecosystem: Environmental > Terrestrial > Soil > Wetlands > Peat | place...
CCCTCGCGCGCCAGAATCTCCGTGATGCGCTTGGCCGCGTCGTCGCTCTGTGGCAGAATATAATCCTCGGTATCAAACCACAGCACCACGTAGACGTTGCCCGCTTCTGCCGGTTCCGCCGCCCACGCTGGCCTGAGCCCCGGCGCGAGAAGCAGCCCCAGCAGAGCCACCAGATGAAAACTCGAAACTCGATACTCCAAATTCAAAACTCGCGGCGTTATGTCTCGAGATCCGTGGAGCTGCGTCATCCGACTCAACAATCTACAGAGAGTCTGAGCCATCATCTTTTTTCGCCCTCCCAAGTCTCGCATTATAATCCAGGCGTAGGAACAACATGGCCCCGATGCCGTAAGCCGCCGTTTGTCGCGCTTGTGGGCTTCGCATTTCAGGCGGGAGTGCGTCATTAAACTAGGTGACAACCTACTAACCCACTTGACTCACTGGTGGCAGCCGGTATCATGGGGGCATGATTTCACTTTTTGAAACGTGGATCAAAGCCCTCTGGAAGGTCTGGTGGGCACTAATGAGCTCAGCGATTTTTACAATTCTGAGCGTTTATATCGCGATTGCCAATAAGACTGGATCATGGCTGCTGCGCGTCACGATTGTTCTAGCGGTCATCTTTTTTGTGATTGCGGCGTTCCAATCATGGCGGGAACAATATGTTCGAGCCGAGGCGGAAAGGCTGAGAAACGGAAAACCCGAAATAAAGGGAGAAGTGTCAGGTTTCGAAGTGGGAATAAAAGGACTTACCCACGGAAACGGAAAACTTATCACCGGAGCGGAGTGTTTTTTTAGGGTGATTGCGTGTAATCATCGCCAGGTCGAGACGAGCTTTCGAGGCATTGTCCTGGATGGTAGTCTACTGATTCCTCCCGTTACATTCTCTGAACTAGTACACCTGGTTCCACTTGGCGTAGGGCCGATCACCTTTAAGCACGGAATCCATGAGACCATGCTCTTCAGGTGCAATGCCACGATCGAGGGACCCGGGGCAGATATTAAACTAGACAGTTTAAAAGTGGGTATTACTGATGGGCTTGGACTATACCACACGATTGATACAAAGATCGGTGAGTACTTGCGCCTAAGCATCTAGGGCGGAGCTTGTTTAGAAGGATCATTGTCAGGCATGTTGATTTCGCGCAATTGCTATGGGTGAGCTAAGTAATTTATCGCCTTAAATTGAGGTGCGCTCAAGGCCGTGCGCAGTCGCAGTTTTTTCTGACTCCAGACCTCTGGCTTCTCGAAGGGACTTGCATGACAACGTTCAAAGAACGCCTAGCTCAAGGCGACATCCTGATTTCCGACGGCGCCATGGGCACCTTACTGCAAGCTCGCGGCCTCGCGGCGGGCGAGTGTCCGGATTGGTGGTGCCTTACTCACCCTGACGTTGTGAAGGGGATTCACAAAGCTTACCTCGCGGCCGGTGCGGACATCCTCGAGACAAATTCCTTTGGCGGGACCAGCTACAAGCTTGAGCCCTACGGGTTAGCCGGCAAGGTTCGAGAGTTGAACCTGGCGGCGGCGGCGCTTGCCAAAAAGGTGGTGGGCGGCAAGGGTTACGTGGCCGGCGCCGTGGGTCCGACGGGACGCATCGTGCAAAACGAAGGCGGCGATCTAACACCCGAAGATCTTTACCAGGCGTTCGCAGAGCAGGTAACGGCCCTGGCGGAGGGCGGCGCGGACGCACTTTGCATTGAGACGATGGCGTCTCTCACCGAAGCGCTCGAAGCGATCAAGGCGGCCAAGGCGTGCACCAAGCTCCCGGTGATGTGCACCTTCACATTTCAGGCCGGCGCGCGCGGTTTTCGCACCATGATGGGCGTCACGCCCGAGCGCGCCGCGCGCGAAACGGCGGCGGCCGGCGCGGACATCGTCGGCTCGAACTGCGGCAGCGGCATCGTGAACATGATCGAAGTGACCCGTCTGATGCGGGCCGCGCAGCCCAACACGCCCATCCTGATTAACGCCAACGCGGGGATGCCGGTCCTGGAAGGGGAGAAGACGGTCTTCAAGGAGACGCCGGAGTTCATGGCCTCCAAGGTAGGTGATCTCATCCGAGCCGGCGCCCAAATCATCGGCGGATGCTGCGGCACCACGCCCTCACACATCGCTGCGATCGCCAAAGCGGCTCGTCCGATCGTCGATAAGCGAGCGGAAGAACAAGTCAAAAGGCAAATCGCAAAAGGCAAAGGTCAAAAGTAAGAACACCGAAGTGCAAGGCTACTTTTGACCTTTGCCTTTTGCGATTTGCCTTTTGACTTGCTCTTCGCATTTCATCGCGTTACACGGCTGAGCGGCACCTCGGCTCCGCCCTCGGCTTTGCTGATTTCGGCGGCTTGCATAAAGGCAAAGATCTCCAGCGTCTCTTCCGCGCTGACGGGAGGAACCCGCGTCTGCATGAACTTGGCAATCTCCACCAGCAGCGGCCGGTAGCTGAAGGGTTTGGGGTCAGATTTCAAAACGCCCTTCTCATTGAAGGCGGTGATGCCGTAAGCGTAAAGCCCGCTCCGAAAGCCTCGCAGCACTCCCAGTCGCCCGCCGCTCCATTTCCCGACCACTACGTCTTCAAGATCGGTGTTTATATGGCTCACAGATTCGCACCCCGTGCCCATCAGCGTATAGAGCATTTCCACCCCATGAATGCCGTACCACATGAGGTCGGGATGGTGAGGCTCAGTGGGTGAGGGACTGTAGACGCTATAGCCCATGCTGCGGCCGAGGCCTTGGGGGTTTTTCAGCCGCTGGGTTTCCTCCCAATACCGTAAGGAAGAAGAACTGAACCATGGCACCCGCGCTTCGTTCGCCAGGCGCGCGATTTCTTTGGCATCCTGGTAGCTGGCCGCGAGCGGCTTATCAATGAAGACCGGCTTCCCCGCTTCGAAAACAGGCTTCGCCTGGCTCAGGTGCACGCGCCCGTCCACACTCTCGAGGAGCACGCCATCCACCATGCTGCACAGTTTCGGGATGCTGTCCACCAGCTCGATATTCCACTTGTCGCGCAACTCCGCGGCGTATTTGTCTACGCGGCTCCGGCTCTCTTCCACGTCCGGAGACCCTCCCTTGTAAGCCGCCACCACGTGCACGCCGGCAACGTGCTGCGCGTCGGATGAATCATTGAAAATGCGTGTGAATTCGATCGCGTGGGAAGTGTCGGTGCCGATGATTCCGACGCGAATCTCCCCGTTTGGATCCTGCTGAGCGCCGCCCACAGTGTAGACCAGCAAGATAAGCGCTCCCAAGCACAACACTTTTAACCCGCAACTATACGCTCTGCATCTCATGATCTCCTCCTAAGCGTTTCTGAGGGTACAACCCGCCCTCGCCCCAACCGTTGACAGCCGGTCGTCTTCCGCACCGGGACACTTTACCAGTCCTGCTACAACAGGTCTATCGCCACCCTGGTCCGCCGGTAACGTGGGTAAAAGGGCCCTGCTTTTTGACAGGGCCCTGCTTTTTGCTTGACAAGCATCCTGGGCTATGCTAGCCTAAGAGTGTGCGGTGGCGCCCCGGAAAGGGTGATGCGCGAAGCGCCTTGGAGTGCGGCGGCTTGACGCCGCCTTGGCACCGTCACAGCCCGCCCTGTCCGTGCCGGCGGTCGAAAAGCGGCGTCAAGCCGCCGCACTCCAAGGCGCCTTCGGCGCAAGCTTTTTCAGCGCAGCTCACGCCAAGCCGCAAAGGTGCAAAGGCTCGCAAAGGAGGTCCTTACTCCGCTTCGCAATCTTTGCGCGCTATGCGCCACAGAATGGCAGGAACAATCCGGGAATGTTGATGAAAAGAAAGCACAATGACAAAACGTTGCGGAGCCGAGAAGTTGAGAAGTCGAGAAGCTGGTTCTGCCGAGCTGCTCCAGACCGGCTGGGTGGAGTATGATAGTAAGGGGCGTTGTCTTGGCCGAGCGCCTGAGAGGTCATTATGTCTACGTTGACCGAAGTCTTGCATCGCGCCGTCCGTGAGGGCGAGCTTTACGAAAACCTCGATCGCGGCTTTGTCCGCTGTTACGCTTGCGGCCATTGCTGCCGCATCCCGGAGGGGCATCTGGGCGTCTGCAAGGTGCGCTACAACGAAGGCGGAAAGCTCCTGGTGCCTTGGGGCTATGTGGCCAGTGCGCAGTGCGATCCGATCGAGAAGAAGCCCTTTTTTCACGCCTACCCTGGCGCACTGGCTTATAGCTTTGGGATGCTGGGCTGCGACCTGCACTGCGCCTATTGCCAGAACTGGGTCACGTCGCAGGCCCTGCGCGACCCAAGCGCCGTCTCGCCGCCCCTGCGCGCGACGCCGGAAGGTCTGGTTGAGGACGCAGTGCAACAGGGCGCGAAAGTCATAGTCAGCACCTACAATGAGCCGCTCATCACTAGCGAATGGGCTGTCGAGGTTTTCAAGCAAGCTCGCGCGGCGGGCCTCGCCACGGGATACGTCTCGAATGGCAACGGCACGCCGCAGGTCCTCGAGTATCTGCGCCCCTGGGTTGACCTTTATAAGGTGGACCTGAAGAGTTTTGACGACCGGCACTACCGGCAGCTTGGGGGACGAATCGAGCCTATTTTGGAAACCATTCGCAGCTTGCAGGAAATGGGAATCTGGGTGGAAATCGTCACCTTGATCGTGCCGGGCTTCAACGATTCAGACGATGAACTCAAGCGCCTGGCGGAGTTTCTGGTCGGCGTCTCGCCCGACATTCCGTGGCACGTTACGGCGTTTCACAAGGACTACAAGATGACTGAACCGGAGAACACCAGCTCGCGGACGCTGCTGCGGGCGGCCCAGATTGGCAAGGCGGCGGGCCTGCGCTTCGTCTACGCCGGCAATATGCCCGGACGAACCGGGGAACTTGAGAACACCTACTGTTACAACTGCCGCGAACTTCTGATCGCGCGGGTGGGATTCCACGTGCTTGATTACCGGCTGACGTCGACGGGCTCCTGCCCGGGATGCGGCACTGCCATTCCCGGTCGTTGGGCGGCGGAGTTTCAAGGCCAGATTACCGACTTCCCTTACCTGCCGGGGCTCCAGAGGTTCGATCGCGTCCGCGAATGGAGGCGGTGAGGAATCTTCAGCGCAGTCCGAAGAACAGGTAACCGGGTCCCACTCGCATATTATGCATGATGGAGGCGGGCGAGACGGCGGCGAGGAGCAATCCTCCTACTACCTGGGCGAGAGCGAGGGGCCAGATGTTTCGATGCCGCGCGAAGATTTCGGCGAAAACGAAACCGGCCACGGTGGTGGCGACCATGAGGATAGGATTGGGGATGTGAGCCGAGCCGAAGATGATCCCGACCAGAAGCGAGCTGAGGTGGCGGTTGCGGACAGCCTCCATCAGGCGGTTATGAAAATACGATTGCGCCAGGTACTGCTGAAAAGCGCACCAGACGCCGTATCCCAGGAAGGAAGCAACCGCGCGCTCGCTCAGCGGCACCCACGTCAGCGCATGCCGCGCAACGCCGTAGCCAAGAAGAGGAATGTAGAAAGCCAAGGCGATGGGCAGCACCAGTTGGGCGTTGGCCCGGGTTTCGGCAAACGACAGGCCCAAGCTCTTAAGAGTGTCGCGATGCAGGACATGACTGAAGAGGATGACGCCCCAGATCGCCACCCAAGCGTGGGGAGCGCTGCGCTGCCAGCGCCAGATGTAAGCCATGATTCCCGCGTAAACAAGCAGTGCTTCCGCAGCCGAATAGGCCGGCCACCAGGAAGGTGAGAAACTCGTGGGTTTGATTTCGGCCACGGACGTTAATGTGCTCATGGAAAGGCCCACAGTTATTTTATCGCAAAGCGGTCGCTCCGGGAAGGCCTTCCGCAGAACCGCGCAGCAGAACTACGCCGCTGGCTTCTGGAAGCGGCTAATCTGGACGACTCTCGTATATGCGGCATGGCTTTTCAGCTTTTCTGCCGCTGCGCTTGCCCAGCAGCCGCCCGCTTCTCAGCCCCCTCAAGAGCGCCATGTACTGGTGATTTCGGTGGACGGAATGGGCGCAGAACTCTATGACCGGCTTGCCCCGCGGATTCATCTCTCCCATCTGCCGCGGCTGCGCAGGGAAGGCAGCTATGCGGACGGTGTGCTGGGAGTATATCCCACTGTGACATACCCTTCGCACACCACCATGGTGACGGGGCGAATGCCGGCTGAGCATGGGATCTACACCAACCTGTCCTCGCGCCAGCCGGGCAAGAACTCCGAAGACTGGTTCTGGTTTACCAAGTCCATCAAAGTGCCTACCCTCTGGGATGAGGCCCGCGCCCGCCATTTGACTACCGGCGCCGTTTTCTGGCCGGTGACCGCCGGCGCCCCGATTGATTGGGATGTGCCGGAAATCTGGGATCCCCACGCCGCCTCTCAAGTTGATCCCGCTTATGTGGCCAAATACGCGACGCCCGGACTCCTCTTCGAGGCTCTTTTGGAGCTCGGGCCGCCGCAGCAGGGGCAGGAACTTGATGTGACGCGGACTCGTTTGGCAGCTTTCATTCTGAAGAAACACAAGCCCAACCTCTTCCTGGTTCACCTGTGCGATCTGGACGAACAGGAGCACGAATTTGGCCCCGACAGCGCCCAGGTTGCCGCTACGCTCGAGAAGATTGATCGCCATATCGGTGAACTGCTGGCCGCCGATCAGGCTGCCGGGCTGGCGGACTCGACGGCTGTGTTCATCGTTTCCGACCACGGTTTTCTGCCCGTCCAAACAGAGATTAGCCCTAACACGCTTTTCGTGAAGGCAGGGCTCATGACAGTGGATGGAAGGGGAGCGCTTACCGGAGGAAGAATCGCCACCGTCCCCAATGACGGGTCGTTCTTCATCTATTGGCCTGAGTCTGAGGATTTGCGTGCCGAGGTGAGCGAGGCCTTGAGACCCTTGCGCGAGCGGGGTGTGCTGTGGGCAATCCTCGACCGTGCAGCGCTCCGCGACTTGGGTTCGGAGCCTGCCGCGATGATGGCGCTGGAGGCGCCGTCGGGCTACTTTTTCAGCGGCAAGGCGGCGGGCGAACTGCTCACGCGGACGGGCGCAACCGGAACGCATGGGTACTTGCCTTTTCGGCGCGAACTGGAATCGTCGTTCATCGCGTGGGGGCCGGACATCAAGCCCGGCGTGAACCTGCACACCATTCGGATGACGGCAATCGCGCCCACCATCCTGAAAGCTATGGGGATCGATGACCCGAAATTCGGTGAGGAGCCGGCGCTCACCGAGATCTTTAAGTGAAGGAGTCAGAAGCCAGGAATCAGGATTCAGGAGTCTTCCCGACCCGTCTTGGCGCGGTTTCCACTCCGCGGGAAGGGCAGGACGAACCGGACGGTCAGGAAGATCCCCAGGGTGAGCGTCAGCCCGATCAGCTCGAGGAAAATCGCCCGCAGGAGTTTGCTGGCCGGCAGGCCCAGATGCTCGCGCACCCAAACCCAGGCACAGATGTCGTAGACGTACAGGCCAACCGTGCAGTCGCGGGTGGTGCGGCTGGCCGCAAAAAGGAACAAAGCAATGAGGGAGGTGCCCGCCGCGATTCTCAGCCCGAAATGGAAACGCACGGCGTGCGGCGATTTCACGGGTGTTGACGGTTGTCCATCCGTGGTTCCCATGCTAAATCCGTTCCAGGAACAGCCTTTTGTATGCTTCGTACTCCTCTGCGGTCAGCCCGCCGCTGTCGTGTAGCGCTTTGAGCTTCTGAAAGTCCTCAGGTTCGGCCGCCGCACGGGAATTGGGCAGGGTCTGCCCCAGCACGCGCTTTTTCTGCTGCTCGAAGTCCGCGTTTGAAATCGCTCCCGCATCCAGAAGCCGCTTCAGCTTGACAAGCTTTTCCACGGCCTCCGTCGGGGGCACTCCGTGGCCGTCCCCCGAGGAGCGCTCCTCGGCGCCGCGCGCCTCCGCGGTCGAGGCACTCGGAGGTTGCGCCGTTCCTTGGAACGCTGAGGCCGCGCGCGTGACGACTTCCGCCAGGGCGTCGAGGTTGCGCGATACCAAAGGTATAAGGCTTATGAACGGAATGGCGACGAGCACTAAGAATACCCAGGCATAGTAGTTGGGAGGCTGGCGGAACACCGCTACGGCGAGCCGCTGGTAGGCAGCCAGAGCGTCCCCGGTGGCATTTTGCACGGCGGCGGCGCTGACCTGGTTAAGCATTTGGCCCCAGAGCCGCATGAAGTCTCCGAAATTCCCCGAGGCGTTGCTCTTGCTGAGGTTGATAAGGTCGGTGCGGTCCACGAAGAAGCAAGCGGCAGGCGTTTCGTACGCGTTGTAAGCGAGCGCCAGCACCACGATCAGCGTAAGGCGCGAAATGATCTTTCCGAGATCGGCGAATTTCTCATTCTTAACTTGGATATCTCGACCCAGGCTCATACCGAAATCGAGAAGGAGCAGAAGAATTACCGTATCCACCACCGCATAGGTCAGCACCAGCGGGCTCAGGAGCGTGTCGCCGATCGCGGAGGCATTCTTCAGCATGGGGAGCGACCCAAGGATTTTCCGCAGAATGACGAGACCGACCACGCTCACCGCGAGGCGAACGAACTTTTTCCCGAGGTTGGGAGGCAGAACGGATGATGATTCGGCCATCGGAATCTCCTTCTTCGCAGCTTCCGCCATCGCAGCCACAACGGGGCGGAGCCACGATCCGGTTCTCAGGTTCCCGCAGAGGCCTGTTAACGAGTGCTCAAGTGGAAAATCTTCGCGCCGCGAAGAGACTTACTGATATTACCATAGCAAGGGGTTGGACGATCAAGGCGTGAGTTGAAGGCAGGGCTTTCCTCTCGGCGCTCATCGAGCGCCGCTACAGAACGCAAAACCGGGTTATCACGCAGACTCCCCAGGGTGCCGGTCTGGATTCTCCTCCGCGCGTCGGCTCAGTGTCTCCTGTGCCGTTTCGGCGGCGAAGAGGGTGTCGGCGCCGGCGTTGGCGTAGGGGTCGGCGTTGGAGTGGGCGTCGGCGTCGGCGTCGTGCTGGCTGTTCCTCCGAGCGCCTGCAGAATCGCAGCGCCGTTCGGGCTGCCCCAACCGGTACACGCATTCCATCCTGGTCCCGCTGAATACCCGCCGTTATTGCCGGACGTGATGGCATGAAACGTTCCGGACACGGCCGCGACTGTCTGGTAGAGAGTTGGATTCAGGTATCCCACTGGTGTCGTCAACGTGGAGTTGAAACAAGCGATCAAGCCGGCCCACAGCGGGGCGACGGCGCTGGTTCCGCCCACCACGATGTCCTCACTGTCCACATCGATCTGATAGCCGGTATTGGGGTCGGCATCGCCGGCCACGTCGGGCACCCCTCGGCCCACAAAATTCCCCGGGTTGACCGAAGGGGGGACGTTCGCGTTTGCCTGGTAGCTAGGAAGCGGGAACGTTGCGCTGACTCCGCCTCCCGTGGCGCCGTCATCGGGAAGGTCGTTCCAGACCACCTCCTCGGTGATGGTGGTGCCGCTGCCTACCAGATGCGTGCCGCCACAAGCGAGAGCGTAGGGACTGGAAGCGGGGAAGTCGACGTGGTCAAGGCCGTCGTCCACGCCATCGGTAGCGCCGTCGTCGCCGGCCGCGATGCAGACGGTGACGCCGACCGCGGACGCGGCCTCGAGGGCGCTGTTATACGACTGCAACGATTGCGACGTCCAGGTGGATTCCGCGCCGCCCCAACTGATGGAAACCACCGACGGTTTGTTCTGTTCGTCGTTCACCGCCTGGTTGATGCCGTCGAGGAAACCCGCGTCCGTATTGGGCGCGAAATAGACCACGATATTAGCGCCCGGCGCCACCGAGCCTGCCACTTCGATGTCCAGCATCACTTCGGCGTCCGAGCTGTCCGGGTCGCCGGTGGGAGAATTGGTCGCGCTGTCAACAGATACCGCCGAGACGGTGGGCGCGGGTGAGATGCCCAGCCCGCTGAAGTAAGTATCCAAGTCAGATTGCGTGTATCCGCCACCCAACTCGATGATGCCGATGGTTTGGCCTTGGCCGTTCAGGTTGGAGGGAAAATCGTAAAGTTCGCTCACTTGGGGCGGCGTGTAGGACGCCGACGAAGAGCTGCCGGCGCGGATCTGCCCGGACGACCCCTGGGACAGGATGCGAAAGTGCGCTTGCGCCTGGGGGCGGTTGTCAAGGCCGTGGACGCTGACGATGATGTTCTTCAAGGTGGCTGGAATGTACACCACCCCAACGCGTCCGCGATAGCTTGCCGCAGGTCCCTCGTACCGACCCAAATCGACCTGAAAGGCCTTCGCACAAGCCGCCGCGGTTCCCGTGAGCTTCACGCTCCTCGAGGCCGCGTCCGCGGCGGTTACTTTCAGGCCGTGAGAGCGAGCGAATTCCTCGACCGCCTTGAGGTCTTTGGGGTCAGCCCCATAGCGTCTTGCGTACTCGGTTCGGGTCAGACGCTCGCCGCTGGCGACCACTTCGTCGAGCGGTTTCACTTTCTTGCCCAACGGCCGCGGCCGGACGACCACGGTCAGGTCCACTTGTTCTCTAGCGTCGCACGCACCCGTTCGGGTGGCGCCGCGCATAGGCTCGCGCTCACTGCCGGGCACTGCGACGTATTCGTTTGATGCCATGTTCCCTCTTTTCCCTCGCTTGGAATGACAGCTCCGTAAAGCAACTAGCCGTGCGGCAATCCCAGCTTGAAACGCACCAGGTCGTACTCCCGCATCGGCTTAAAGATTTCCGGTTCCTGCAATGGCCAGAGTTGAGCTCTGGCGGCGTTGGACCCTGACGCCTCCAGGATGGCGTTCACAGACCGGCGCGCCGCCTCGTTGGCGCCTTCCATGGTTGCGAGGTCCGTGTAGGTGCGTACGTAGTCCGAGGCCAAGAAAAGGTTCGGTATTTCGGTGCAGGCCTCGGGGCGATACTGGAGCGACCCCGCGGGGTTGATCAGCAGCGGCTCCGCATTGGTGACGGCGCTGGGATTCGGAAACTGGATGTCAGGGTCGAGAAACCAGGAGAGCAGGTTGGTGTCGCTGAGTGGTTCAACCCCACCCGTGTTCAAGTGGGACTTGAGTTGGGCCCACGCCTCGGTCTTGATTTCGTCGGCGGTGCAGTTGGTGGCCGGTTTGCCGTAAACGATGCCCGGGGTGTCCCAATCGGAAATGTCGACCGAGAGGATGCCTCCCACCGCGCCGTCACCTAGGGCGGCGAAATCGACTTCCGGCCAGAACTGTCGCTGCGAAATCGAGGTGAGCGCCCAGGGCGAGTCAAGGTAGTTGGAGTGGCCGCGCACCAAGGGTACATCGTTTTTCAAGTAGAATTGGATTCCGTTCATCCATCGCGTCTGGAGCTTGTCGAGATGGGCGAGAGAGGGCGCGGCGCTCTTTATGTCGTCGGTCACTAAACCCGTCATGATTTCGACGGGCAGCGCGCTGACGTAAAAGTCGGCGGTGACGGGAACGGTTACACCGCCCTGATCGATCATGACGCGGGCAATGCGGCGGCCCTCGAGCTGAAACGAGCGCGCGGTTGAATTGCCCTGCAATACGACTCCCATCGACGTGAGATAAGCGAGCCAGGGATCGATCCAGGCTTGATTGGTGGGCCCGTTCAAAACCCGGTCGAATCCTCCCGGGGCGCACATCAGGCCCAGCATCAGTTGCAGATCGATATAACCCACAGTTCGGGTGCTGCTGACTTCTGCCTTCATCGCCACCAGCGAGCGGGTCGTGCCCTCGCCAAGGTACTTTTGATAACTCACGGATTTGCTTTTCGCAGCGATGAAATCCCACCAGGCGATGTTTTCATATTCGGCAAATCGCCGCTCTTCACAACTGGTCAGAAGGACCAGCAAGCGGTCGATAAAGAAAAGCACCTCGTTCTCCGGTATGCCGAGGTTGGCGAAGAGAGACTTGAAAACGGCGGTCCAGTCGTCCAGCGTCTGGGGAAAACGCGTGGGCTCGACGAGCGTGGATTTACCGGTGCGGGCAATCTGCACCCGCGTGGAGAAGACCAGGTTGTCAAATACGGATTTCCCGGCTGCGGGGATGCGCTTCATGGAATCCGGCAGGTGCTTGTAGAAACTCGGGAAGAACCGGAACCCGTGTTCGCCGGGCAACGGTTCGCGCCCCGGCGCGGCGGAATTCGGGACGGCGATGCTGCGCGCCTTGCCGCCGAAATCGGGCCGCCGTTCGTAGACCGCAACGTCGAAGCCCCGCTCGGCAAGTTCCTGCGCCGCGCTCAGGCCGCCCACGCCACCGCCCAGGACCGCAACCCGGAAGCTCATAACCTCACCTTTTGATTGTGACGCCCTGAACGACTGCGAGAGTTGCTAGAAGCGTATTGTTTATAGCACAAAGAGCCTGAGGGGTCAATGACGAGGTGGAGCCAATTCCAAGTGCGTGGAAGGATGGCAGATGAGCGAAAAATGAGTTGACTCTTATTAGATGATTATGTACCATACAGTGGCTTCTCGAGTCGAATTCAAGGGCGAATCCGTAGTTGGAAGGCATTACCGCAGATGGCACTTCTGCGGGTTGCGAGCATCCAGAACGCTCCGCGCGTGAAACGCCGTGCCTCGTGATGCGGGCGCCACCCGCCCGCCTCCAGACGAGGAGGTAAATCTCCCTCGGAGGTGAGTCATGTTGGGACTCGATTTTGCTAATCGGAAGAGTAATTACGACTACGTCATCGTCGGCTCAGGCTATGGCGGTTCAATTTTCGCTGCCCGCTTGGCCTCCGCGAATCTCAATCCCAAGCCTTCCATCTGCCTGTTGGAACGCGGCCGCGAATGGCCTGTGGGCACTTTTCCCAGCGACCTCACCGGCGTTTTGGCCGCCGCGCGCGCTGACGGCAATCCCTTAGGACTTTACGAGTTTCTCAACTATCCCGACATTTCTGTCATCAAGGGATCGGGCCTGGGCGGAACTTCGCTGGTGAACGCCAACGTCGCGATCATACCGGACGCCGAGGTCTTCCAGGAATCGAGTTGGCCTCGCACCGTCACTCGCGATGTGCTGATGCCCTACTACCTGCGGGCGCGCCAGGTGCTGGCTGCCAACCCGCATCCTCGCGCCCAGGAGTTGGCCAAGGTTCAGGCGATGGAGCGTCGCGCTGAGGAAATCGGACTCGAAGCTTACGCTCTGAACATCGTGGTCAACTTCACCATCGACGGGCAGAACCCCTATGGCGTCGAGCAGAAGCCTTGCACGGACTGCGGCGATTGCGTGACCGGCTGCAACGTAGGAGCGAAGAATACCCTTTACATGAATTTCCTGCCCATGGCGCGCAGCGCCGGGGTGGAAATCTTCACCCAGACCAAGGTCGAATGGGTGGAGAAACTGGCAACGGGCGGTTGGCGCATTCACGGTTCGCATGTGGCGGACGATCACTCCAGCAAATCCTTTACGCTCGATGCCGGCAACGTGGTGCTCTCCGCCGGAGCTATCAATTCTCCCGAGATCCTTTTGCGCTCGGAAATGCACGGCCTTTCCGTATCGCCGGTATTGGGAACTGGCTTCAGCGGCAACGGCGATTTCTTCGGCCTCGCTTACAACGGATCGTACGTCACGAACGTGCTCGGATATGGCTTGAAGACTCCAGTTCCCGGAGGCGCTGTGCCGCCCGGCCCGACCATCGTCAGCGCCATATCCTACGATGGCAACGCGCCGATTGAAGAGCGCATTACGGTCGAAGATCTTTCCTTCCCCAGCGCCTACGTGCTGGGCGCCAAAGCGGGGTTTGCGCTCTTGCACGGCGATCCGACCTACGCCGGAAACGCCGCCGCCCAGAAGCAGCGCTCGCTCGTCGATGACGACATCCTTCACCCCTACCGACTCGACGGCGCGCTCAATCACACCATGTTCTACCTGGTGATGGGCCACGACGACGCGCGCGGCACCATGGTTTTTGATGCTCCCTGGTACGAGCCCGACGGGCGCATGAGCATTCAGTGGGATGGGGCCGGGCGAGAGATTATCTTCACTCGCATTAACGAAGAATTGCGTCGGCACGCACGGGCGCTCGAGGCCAACTTCATCTCCAATCCGCTCTGGGCGATCTTCAAAGCCCGGCACTTAATCACCGCCCATCCCTTGGGCGGGTGCCCGCTGGGCGAAGATTATCTGCACGGCGCCGCGGATGAGTTCGGCAGGCTTTTCGCGAGCGACGGCAGCGTACACGAGGGCCTCTTCGTTTGTGATGGCTCGCTCATTCCTTCGGCGCTGAACGTGAATCCCTTGCTGACTATCTCCGCGCTGACCGAGCGGATCGTCGAGCGGAACATCCAAGCTCAGCAGGGAAACGCCTATCCGCAACCGAACAAGGCTGTGAGCCTGTCGGCTATCGATCCGATCGCCGTCTCGAGTTACAGCGAGGCGCAGTTGGAACCGCTCTTCCGGCGCTGCAGCTCGCTCGGGATCGACACGCTGATTAACCAGGGCGGCGCGCCGCAAGTCAACGTAGCCGCGCGCACGGTTCGCAACGACCAATATTGGAAGGGCTTTTTCCCTCACGACTCGATCCTCAACACAATGTCCTCTGCGCTCTTCACCGGCTTCAAGAAGCAATTCCAGAAGCAGGATGGACACTACACGGGAGTAACCAGTGATACGGATGATCATATTCACGCCCGCAATAGCCTCGAAGAAATCAGCCTCGACAAGCCCAAGGGGACGCTCGAGGCCGGAAAGTACATCCTGCTCAAATACCTGGACCCGCCGTGGCAAGGGTTTTACGACATCTTCAAGGCGATCAACCAGGACCTGCTGATCGGGCGCGTCTACCTGGGAGAGTATCCGAACGGCATCCGGCAGTTCACTTTTCCCATGACTCGCGTGCATAGCTTCGACCAGATGACCGTGGAGGACCATGCGGCGCTTTACGCCGCGGGCGCCGTTCCCACTCCCCAGGACCTCGAAGGCGTGTGGAGGATGGATATCATTTCCAACGCCAACCATTCCAGCGGCGCGGCATATCTGAGCTTCGATGCCAAGCCCGATGGCACGTTTCAGGCCAATTACCTGTTGATGGGCTTGATGGAAGGGCTGGTCATGCCCAGTTTCCTCAAGGACCACTTTCAGTTGAACGACTTCACACCCTTCCACGACGAAATTCGCAAGGTTACAAGCGAGTTTCTGGTCGGCAAATACATTACCAACCTCCCGGCGGCCGCGGCGGCTGTGGCCAACAACTTATCGGTGGGGATTCTTCATTCCGATTCCGCCGGTAATTTCGGCTTCTATTACCTGTTGACGAAGACTGATAAGAGAATCCCGCCCACGGAAAGCTTGCTCCGCCCCTTCCTGGACGTTTATCTTCCGGACGGGCTGAGCATGAAATTCAGCGAAGAAATGGTCGGTTGGTATTTCGAGGGCGCCACGACGCCGACTCCGGACCGGGCCGGCGACCTGACGATCGCGCAGCGCATTCCCGCAAGCGGAACGCCTGCCGGCGGGGTGGCTTGCAAGTTTGATGTCAACATGACGGTGCGCGACGTCAATGAGTTCATCGACGGCCTCGAGCACGAGGCCGATCTGGCAGGCAGCATCTCCTTCGATAAATTCCTGGGCGCGACGCAGGTGACGTACCCCGTCGATGCGCAAAACAGCGTGTTCAATTACCTCGAGGTCAACCCCACGACAGGCGAAGCCGAAATGCGGTATCACCTGGAGTTCTCCACACCTGAGGGCCGTCACTTTTACTTAGAAGGACGGAAGTACATGGAGAAAGATCCCACGGGCCGTTTGCGCGGTGTGCAAGACGTTCTGGAGACTTACACCACGCTCTACGCTCACATCTACGAGCGTAAGGACGGTCAAGCGGACACGCAAGTGGGTCTGGGTTACCTCAAGTTCCGGACCTTCGAGGATCTCGCCGCGGTGGGAAGTCTCGTGGCGTTCCTGGCTTCTTTCCAGGTGACGGGCACGAGCGATCCGCTCATCCAGTTGCAGGCGCGCATGCGCTTCCTGGCTTTCACCGCGCAGTTCGTTCAGCTCGAGTACGACCCGCTGGCGCCACCTACTGTGGCGCCCTGAAGGGGCGCTATATAGCACCCGGGGGCAACGCCCCCGGAACCAGAGGCCGGCTACGTGCCGACCCTGAAAGGGTCGCATCGGCAGCGATCGAGGCGCGCGGCGTAGAGAATACGCTCATTCGACCCTTTCAGGGTCGGGTCGGTATCGCTGATCGTTGCCCGGGGGCGTTGCCCCCGGCTACTGTATGAATCCCCTTCGGGGATTCTCTGGAGGAGATTCCATGCCGCCGCTCACGGTCACAAACTGGTTTGGAGATTTGGTCTCCCATCCGCAAGTGGTTGTGGAAGCGCATTCCGCTGCGGACGTGGTGGCAATTCTGAAAGACCCGGTGAAGTACCCTTCGCCGGTTCGCGCGATCGGCTCCAACCACTCCACGGCGCCTTGTGGTGTGGTGGAAGGCGGAACGCTTGTCCAGATGTCGTCGATGAATCAGATCGAGCAGATCACGGCGGACAGCGTTACGGCCCAGGCGGGCGCGATTTACATCGACGTCGCGCAGGAGATCCAGAAGAAGAACTTGCAGTTTTATGTGAACACCGAGATCGGCAATCTTTCCATGGGCAGCGCG
>Ga0187782_10001624_pt1 | contig 16490 bp, 12 predicted proteins | sample 0715_SJ02_MP15_2_FD_132454 | JGI IMG/M metagenome (GOLD analysis project Ga0187782, IMG submission 132454) | Tropical peat soil microbial communities from peatlands in Department of Meta, Colombia - 0715_SJ02_MP15_20_MG | ecosystem: Environmental > Terrestrial > Soil > Wetlands > Peat | place...
GATTCGCAATTGAAGATTTTGTAGGCTGGTACTGTTCTGAACCGCGTCTGGGTTTCAATAGGGCCGCTGTACTCGGCTACAGACTGGAGCTTGAGTCCCGTCACCTGGCATCGTCCACCATCAATCTGCGCCTGGCCGCCGGGCGGCGACTGGCCTACGAAGCAGCCGATACCGGTTTGATGAGCCTAGAGTCTGCCGCCAGCATTCGTCGCGTCAAGGGAGCCAGGCAACTGGGCGTCCGCCTCGGGAACTGGTTGACCGCGGAGGAAGCCAGTGCCTTGCTCAATGCTCCGGACATGGGGACGATCCGAGGCAAGCGTAGCCGCGCCATCCTCGCCCTTTCCCTGACCTGCGGGCTGCGCCGAGCCGAGTTGGCCCACCTTGCGTTGGAGCATCTTCAACGGAGGGAAGACCATTGGGCGATTGTGGATCTAGTCGGGAAGGGCGGACAGATTCGAACGGCTCCCGTTCCGGACTGGGTTAAGGCAGCCGTGGATGACTGGACAGCCGCGGCAGGAGTCTCGAGTGGCCGAATCTTCCGCTGCGTGAACAAGAGCGGATCGTTTGGGGAACTGGAATCACCGAAAAGGTCGTCTGGGCGGTGGTGAAGGAGTGTGCGGCCAAGGCCGGAATCACCAAGCTCGCGCCCCACGACCTGCGCCGCACGTGCGCGAAGCTCTGCCACATTGCGAGCGGAGAGTTGGAGCAGATCCAGTTCTTGCTCGGTCATGTGAGCGTTCAAACGACGGAGCATTACCTGGGCTGCCGGCAGAGGCTCAAAGACGCAGTGAACGATTGTATCGGGATTGAACCCAACGACATGCGTCGTTGCGGCTGAGATCGAACTCTTCTGGCGAAACGCGGTGGAGCGGCAAGCTGCTTGCCTGCCTCCACAGATGGTTGTATCATTCTCCATATATGGAGGAGACGCCCATGGCTATACTTCAGCAACCACTGGCGGGATTGTCGACCGGAACAGTATCGGATCTTTCGGATAAAGAGACACAGGAACGACTCAGCCGCGCAGCGGTTCCAGCCTTTTTCAAGCTTGCCGACGCATGGCACTTGCGTGACGACGCGGCCCGACAGTTGTTAGGCGGAGTCTCCAATGGTGTCTTCTATCAGATGAAAAACCGCCAACGGAAAACTCTTGACCAGGATAAACTCACAAGAATTTCGCTGCTCCTCGGAATCTTCAAAGCCCTCAACGTGCTCTACAGTCGTAAGCTGGCCGATTCCTGGATGACCTTACCCAATTCCAATCCGATGTTTGAAGGAGAGACTCCTCTCGCCTACATCATTAAAGGCGGAGTGCCTGGGCTGATGCGTGTTCGTCAACTGCTCGACGCCCGCCGAGGCGGGCGGTGAGACCCAGCGTCACATTCATTCGACAAGATGACACCCATCGGCTCATCCTTTCTCGCTTCAGCGACGAGCACGCGTTGGCAAGACTCAGCGGCAGCGAACATGATCTGCACGAGATAATCGAGTTGGATGGCGCCACCGACGACCGATTAGCGGCTGAACAGAACCTAATCCCCGGCATCAGTATTCATGAGCTTCTATTTGGTGTCCCCTATGCACACGTCGTCAACGCCGCCTTCGCCCACGCACATCCTGCTGGTAGCCGCTTTAATGGGCCCGATCGCGGAGCTTGGTATGTGGCCTTTGAGCTGGAAACCGCACAGGTAGAGATCGCATTTCACAAGTCTCAGGAACTGATGGAGATTAGCTGGCGCGAGCCGGAGACCTTTGTTTTCTATGATTTCCTCGCAGACTTTCGCGCAGATTTCCACGACATTCGGTGGAACCGAAACTATTCCGACTGCCTGGACCCAGAGAGTTACCGCCGCTCACAGAAACTTGCCAGGGAGCTGCTGGCCGCTGGTTCGGCCGGCTTTGTCTACCCGAGCGTTAGGCGCTCAAACGGAACCTGCCTCGTTTGCTTCAGGCCAGCCCTTGTCACCGACGTGCGCCGAGCTGGCACGGTGACGCTTACGTTCCCGGACGCCTACTCGGCTCCTGTGATCAGCTCGGAGATCTGACGCGTCCTGACCCTGGCGGCAGACTCACCTGGACTCTTTAGAGTGCCTTCTGCTTCGGTTCTTCAAGGAACTCGACACACGCGTCAAGTTGAACGATGCCGCTCCGACCGAAATCCCTCAACGAAACGGAGGCTTACTCCGCCCCTTAAAGGAGGATCTCCGATACTGAACGACAAGGGGACTTTTTGGGCACGATCATCGCTGAGTTGTGCCCGTCTCATTAACGGCCAGATTACGCCGTCCGTTTTGCAGCCGGACGAAAACATTATGCCTTATGATGCAGGGTCTGCTGCCTTGGCATAGGCAGGGATCGTCCAGCAGGTTGCGGAATATACCGCTGAACTGAAACCATTGTAGTGAAGTACTTTTGAGAGATCCCGAACACAGAATCAACCAGTTGCGGGAAACTTGACGCCCGGTTGTCATAGTCGGGCTAAGGTATGGGCAGAGCAGGATCAAGCTGATTGGCGCGACGGAATTCGATACTGGCGGCGTCGGGATGACCCTGGCGCTGAAGGACCAGGGCTAAATTATAATGTGCGGCCGCGTAGTCCGGCTTGAGGCGGATCGCCTGGCGGAACTCCTCGCTTGCGTCGTTGAGTTCCCTCCTTTCCAGCATAGCCAACCCAAGGTTGTTGTACCCTTCGGCGAAATCCGGCCGAGTCCGGACAGCCTGTCTGAACTGGACAGTAGCGGCCTCCGCGTCTCCGTTATGCAGGAACAGCAACCCCAGATTCATAAGGGCATCGAGGTAGTCCGGTTTTAGATCGAGAGCCTTATGGAACTCTGTAATAGCGCGATCCGTGTCTCCAACCTGAGCGGCGGCGAAACCCCGGTTATAGTGGCCATCGGCATAGTCGGGCGCGAGCGCCACAGTCTTATCGAATTCTTCGATAGCGCCGAGACGGTCCCCCATTTGCCAGTGCAGCAAGCCCAGGCTGTTCAGTGCCTCGACATAATCAGGCTTCAGCTCTATGGCCTTTTCATGGTTGGCCCTAGCCTGGGATGGATCGCCTTTCTGTTCCCATGCAAGTCCCATGAGGTAGTATGCAACGGGGTTTTCCTTCCAGAGCTTCACCGCGGCCTGGGCGTCGGCGAGGGCTGCATCGGGATTTCGAGCCTTCAAATGGTCAGAGGCGGTGATAGTCAGGAGCTTGGCCTGAGAAAGGTCCTTACGGAATTGGCCGAGGTCCGCGAGTCCATGCATTTCCATACTCGCGGCAGCGGCCTGGCCCTTCTGGCGCAAGATGATCGCACGATTGTACCGAGCCTCTTCATAGCTCGGCTTAAGCTCGATCGCTTTCTGAAACTCCGCCAACGCCTCGTCGACATCTCCTTTGGAACGCAAAGCCAGTCCCAGCCGGAAGTGAGCTTCCGGATCGTTGGGCGCATACCGAACGGCGGCGCGAAATTCGGTCAACGCTTCCTCTGCCTCTTCGCGGCGGCGGAGCGCAATGCCCAAGCGCAAGTGGGCCTGAGCGAAGTCCGGGCGGAGCTGTGTAGCCATGCGGAACTCCTGAGCTGCAGCAGCCAGATCGCTCCTCTGGCCGAGCGCCAGTCCCAGCGTGTAGTGGGCATCCGCGAGGTTCGGTGCCAACTTGAGGGCTCGGTGCAGCTCTTCAATCGCAGCGCTGAGGTCGTAGCTGTCCATGAGAGCGGCGGCCAGTCCCAGATGGACTTGCGCTGAGTCAGGGCGGAGGCGCGCTGCGGTGCGGAAGGCCGTCGTGGCTTGCTCGAGATCGCCTATCTGATCCAGGGAGTTCCCGAGGTTATAGTAGGCTTCCGCAAAGTGGGGATCAAGGCGGATTGCCTCGCGGAATTCTCGGATCGCATCGAGTTGATCTCCCTGACGGGCGAGTCCGATGCCTTTACGGTTATGCTCATGCGCAGCTTCTGTCAGGGGAGGAGATTGCACCAGCGCAAGTCCTATACTCCAAAAAGCGCCAGCCTGAAGAGTGAAGGCCAGTAGTCCGTAACGGACGGTAGTGAGGAGGGTTCCAGGCACCTATCTCCCGGGCAGCCCACAGTACTGTGAGCAGGTTCCACACTTCAAGGTCGTCCGCCCCGTGCTCTGGGACCTCGCTAGGAGGTTGAGACTTGGCGGTCCCTCGAGTATCACTTGGGACACTGAGCCGCAGTCCAACTGCACCGGACCCAGGTTCCAGCCACGCAGTGCAAGCATGCCCCAGTATAACTCGTCAACAAGGTGTCCGAGGCAAGGATCTTTTGCTCGCCCGCCAATTTCAGGCTTTAGCTTCGGAAACCAGGCAAGCAAGCTCCAAACGGTCCGCAGGGCGCCTGCTGATCGAACAGAGCGTATGTCCTTCTTTCGACTTCTGAGGATGCCGGGAGCAGATTATCCGGAGGAGGTGCCAGCCTTTCGCCAGTCTTAAAGCTCAACCGCAACTCGCGCCTTTCCAGGCGCCGCTTCGCTAAAAGCCAGCCTGAGATCCTTGCTCTTCGTTGATTATTCGCTGGCAAGTGAATACCCGGATCAAAATCGTGATTTCCGGGGTCTACGTTTGTGACAAACCGATACCAAGAGCCTTCGCCCCCCTTCTTGAGGGCAGTAGCTATTGCGTGCCCTTGAAAGATCACGAGAACTTGAAAAGAGTGTCTCCTTGGACCCCAAGTCCGCTCTATTTCATCGCGAACTGGGTTTAGTCCTTCTCAAACTCGGCGAACTCACGGCAAGCAAGAAGGAACTGAAGCAAGCGTTGTCAATCGATCCCAAACAGCCACGCGCCTACTTTTGGAGGGATGAGGTGTATGAGCTGCAGGGTCAGCCGGAAACTGCCATCCAGGACCTTCAAGCCGCTGTGGCCAAAGATCCGCCTTGGTAAATGCTTACCGAAAACTGGCCCAGTTGTACAGGAAAGAAGGAAAGACCCAAGAAGCATTAGAGGAGATGTCCAAGGAGAGAGCTTTCCAGGATGCCCAGAATAAACGCGACCGCGATAGCTTCCTGATCGAAATGGCTACCCATTACTCTGAGGTAGCCGCATCGTAGAGGCGGCCCATATGGCCGCGCTGGGGCAACCAGGAAGGGTGCCCCTGAAACATCAGTCTAACTGAGGCGGCAGGTTGCCGTAATCCCATGCGGTTGCACCAATGCCACCTGCAGTTGTACTGAAGGGTGGAGCTTTCTGTGGTGCCGGGAGCTTGCCGGGTTGCATGCGAGCAATGATCTCGAGTCCTGCCTTGACCATCTGGGTACCTGCGGTGGGCTCGAGGAAGCTATCGCTGGTCAATCGTGTTTCGTACCCGCCTCCGTGTGGTCCAAGTGCCTCCTCAGTCGGGACGTAACCGAAACAGCCGTTAGCGTAAGCCACGACGTAAGTATGCGGAAAGGGGCTCTTGGCTTTCAGATCGAGTCCGAATTTGCAGAACAGCTCGCAGGGGCTCGATACAAACACCGCAGGACCTACTTGAACCGCCTGAACCTCCACGCTAGGAACCCCCTCTTTGATGAGCGCATCGAGCATCACTGTCTCTTTGGCGAAGATCCATTTGGTCCTCCCCACCGACTCGGGACTTTGCCGGACCAGTGCGTAGGCTTCCCGCACATGCTCGGGGCTGGGAACGCGTGGCTTTATCTGAAGGAGTTTGGACGCGGCGTTCAGTGGGCGCAAGCTTCCCGGGACCATGGTCAGCAACTCCTTGACTGCCTCGGCCCCAACCCGCCCGCCCACGAACTGGGCCCACTGGGTGTTGAGAGGGAAGGCGTAGGGGCTAAGGTTGTCTACCTGGGTCACGTCGCCCGCCGCGCCTTGCAAGAACACTACCGGCACTTCCGCTCCCATGGCTCCTCGGATGACCCTTTCCATGTAATAGATCCAATTGGCGGAAGCTTCGGAGCCGCTGCCCGGGTTTGTGGTGGCGTGACAAGTGAAGTTGACAATACAACCCAAGAAACGGCCATTCTTGTCCCAGGCGCCAACCACACCTACTTGCGGGTCGACAGAGTCAGCGTATCCGATAATGTCCGGGTTCCCTTGGCCAGGATGAGTGTAAGTAAGTCCATTCTTCATTCGCAATCGTCTGCAAAATGCTACTTTAGGCTCGGCCCCGGTGGCCACGCCGCAGAATGCTTCGGTGCGGTTTTCGTTCGCCTCACATACCGCTCCGGCAATTTGCTCAATGACGCCCTGCAGGTAACCTGGGTCGGCCGCGGGGGATTTCTTGTACGCCAGTTCCTGCACGAATGCCGGCGCATGGTCGTACTGGCCCGGCTGCACATCGCCGATCGGTCCTCCCGAATGATTATGCGCAGCGCCGATCAGAACTGCTTCAGGAGGGATGCCGCAACGCTGCTGGATCAGTTTGCGCGCAGGGTCGACTAGTGTTGCCTTGAAAACATCCACAGTGTCCGTTCCCACCAGTGCCACCCGCATGTCGCCATCATCAAAAACCGTGGCTCGCACTTTGCAGCGGTCGTGGAAGCCCTTGACATAGTCTGGAACGTAGTCACCCGGTGTTTGCATTCCGACGTCGGGCGTGATATCCCGCTCCGCGAAGCCTGCTTTCAAAAGCTGACCTTCGTCGCCGGGTTCCACCCGGCCGAAGTACTCCGGAACGAACGTCGGCGATTCGGGTGGTGACATGTCGAGCGCAGTATCCCCCGTACTGACAAAGGAGCGGGAGCCAACTCCTGCAATCGCCCCCAGCAAGGCATTGCATTCAAGAAATTCTCTTCGGTTCACTGCATTGCCCTCCATGAATAGTGGTGCAGCACAGATTTCAGTCTTGACACGCTGCAGTTTACACGCCCAATATTACCACCCGAACGTTTTCGATAAACCGAGAATCTGATGGCAAACGCGCTCTTAAGATCGATCCTCGTCTCTGCATCAGGCCTTTTGCCGCTTTCGACGCCGCGGGCCAAGCTCGGCCCGCAGCTCGCGGCCGTCCCAACCATGGGCTAGATCAGTTGCGGCTCGTACGGCCTGACAATCAGCGAGGCATGAGGATGGGAAAGGCCAATAACCGCCCATCTTTAGCTGGGGTGAGGCGGCGGAGGAAATTGCACTCGAATGGAATGAGCTTGGCCTCACAACGGGAAGAGGCTACAGAAAGCGCGCCCTTTGGGAAAACAAGAATTTGGGTTCCCTAACTTCACTCAAGCTGTAATTGCCACCGCATGCCTGGGTGCTGTACCGCGTGAGCGAAGGAAGCATTTGAGCGGCCTGACAATAGCTTACCGAAGGGTGAGGAGAGTAGAATGGAACATTTCAACTCTCTCGCCACAAGGGCCACAGGAGTGACACCAGTTAATTAAGCGGAATGGGGGCAAACGGCTGAAGGTTCGAATCCTCAGACCAAGCCCGTCGGTTGGCAGCGAGAGCGTCGATCGCTGACCCCTCAATCATGAACCTCGGCGGCTTGAGCGCCGGTATCTCAAAAATGCTTTCCAGCACGTTCAATGCGGCGCCCAGTATACCCCCATCAGTTCCAAGCATTCCGAAAGCGAATTCCAGATTCGCCGTGGCGTGTCCCAGAGCTTGCTTTTTCACATTCCGTGCAACCTGCTCCAGGAGACTCTCACCGGCCAGCTCTAGCCGGTGGTCCAAAACGACGAGCGAGGGGTTGAAAAGGTTCACTAAAGCTGATAAGCCGAGACCCAAGTATTTCGCTAACTCCTCGACAATGGCAATGCACGTCTTGTCACCGAGCTTTGAAGTTTCGAGAACGGTCCAGCCGGTGATTTTCGTCACGTCGCCGCACGCGACCTCAAGAGCTTGGGACTTGCCGCCATCACAAATCGCTTTACGGCACCTTGCTTCAATGGCCAACAGTCCTACCAGCGCTTCGAGGCATCCGAAACTTCCGCAGGCGCATGGAGGACCATTCTCGATCATGGGAATATGGCCGAATTCGCCTGCGATCCCGTCGTGACCATAGAACGCTCTTCCTTCGATTGTGATGCCCGCGCCGATCCCCTTGCCGTATTCAATATAAATCATATCCTTGGCGCCCTTCCCTGGTCCCAGGACGCGCTCGGCGAGCGCCTGAGCACGGGTTGAGCCCTCGAGGATGGCAGGTTTCCCAAACTCCTCTTCGAAAAGCTTCTTGAGAGGAACATCCCTCCAGAAGCCGAGATTTGCCGACAGGATCGAGATGCCTTCTTGAGTATTGACCATGCCCGGATCAGCTATGCCAATTCCTAGCAATTTCTGTTGCTGAATCCCCGCTTTCTGGATAGCTTCGTGCGCGCACGAGATCAATTGGCGAACCAGCCCCTCCACGCCTCCGTCCAGATGGCTCGTCTCAGTCACCTTATTCACGATGCGGGGCACAAGATTGGTCACGGCTGCGGTGACGCATTCAGAATCAAAGGTGATTCCCAAGATAAAGCCGTGGTCTTGGTTCAATTGAAGTAGAGTCTGCTTCCGTCCCATCGGATTGCTCGAGGGACCTACCTCCAGAATTTTCTTCTCACTGAGTAGTTCTCTGACTATGGGCGAGATTACGCTCCACCGCAAATGTGTCAGTTCACGAATCTCCGCTCGCGATATGGGACCGTATCTTCGTACGAGAGCTTCAATGACAGCTCTATCCCTTACCTTCTTTTCTGTAACGTGTTTCATTTTGCGCCGTTAGCAGTATCCCCCAGCGAGGCTGAGGGGCCACGCGTTGAAGATACGATCATTCAGCCGATCCAACATAATAACACTAGTTTTGGAGAAAACGCGAAACGTGCGCCTTGGTTGCCTTGGGGCAAGGTTGCCCTTTGCGCGACATGGGACTTCCAGCCACAGTCATTCCTGCCAAAGCGGGAATCTACTCATCAAATCCGCAACTGGAATGTCTACGGATCGGACTCCAGCCTTGTGGGAAGGACCTGAATGTCCGCCCTACATCTTGAAGAAAATCCTGCGCCGGTAAAGCCAATAGCAAGGTACCAGAGAATGGCACCGCCAAATCACGTGCCGAAACGTCACTCCAAAGGGCTGCTTCTGCTGGCGCCGGCGCACCAGTGCGAACGACAGCGCTGCACCAACAATGAACTGGAACGAGGGCATGATATGTCCCAAATAGTCAGCCCAGCCCAGCGGAGGTGATCAAATTGGTACAGGATACCATGCAGGGGCTGCCCAGCATGCGCCTCGCCCAGCAGGTGTATCCCGAAACCCTCGCTGACCAGCACCAGCATCACAAATCCCCGTGCCGCATGCAGCGCTGGTTTCCTGCGCATGGGCGTCGCAGGACGGATACCCACGGGTCAGGTTGCCATCAGGCGCCCCACCCCGAGCCCGCCTGCGACCAGGGCGTTCAGCGTGGTGCTAGAAATTCAACTTCAGGGCCAGTTGTCCAATCCGCGGCGAGCGCGCGCTGATCACCTGGCCAAAGCTAGGGGAAGCAAAGTCGCCTACGGGGCTGTTAAACTGTGCGTGATTGAAAACGTCGAAGAATTCAGCTCGAAACTCGAGCGCCGTCCTCTCTGTGATGCGCGTCGTCTTATGGAGAGACATATCCCAGTTGTTCAGCCCCGGCCCGTGGAAGAAGCTTCGGCTCGCGGTCCCGATAACTCCCAATACCTCCGGAGAGAATTGCGCGGTCGAGAAGTATTGATGATTGGCGGAACTTCGTGGGTTGGAGAAGCTTATAGGCTGGCCACTCCAGTCAGGCAGGTCGGCACCGTTGAGGGCAAACGTGTTGCTATCGCCGATCAGGGAATTGTCACCTGACTCGTAGATACTGGCGGGCAACCCTGTCGTGAAGCGGGTGATGCCGCTAACCGTCCAACCATCGAGGGACTTGCGGACTACGCCACTCGAAGACCGGGTAAATCTCTGAAGTGGCAAGTCGTAGCTATAACTGGTCACAAAGTTATGGGCCATATCGAAAGCTGAGAGGGCCCTACTAAGCCGATAGTCAAAGGGATCGACGCACTCGCCGAACGTCGACACGTTGTCGAGCGCTTTCCCGTAAGTATAGGCGCCGAGAAACCGTAGCGCTCCAATTTTCTTTTCGAGGCTAACTTGCAGAGAATTGTAATCGGAGTTCGCAAACGTGGCCGCCCAGTAGACACTGCCTTGGAAATCCAAGATGCCCTGGCTTAGGTAGCGTCCGGAGGTAACCGAATAAGGTCGTGTCCCGTTGAAAACCTGTCCGTTGATGTTATAGATAGTGTCTTCGCCAAAGGGACCACACTCTTCTGACGGTTCGTTCGCAGCTATAGCCAGCGCCCGGATTTGCAAGCACTTCGACGGGTAGCCGGGGTTGGCTTCGATCTCGCTCAGGAGATGGTGTCCCTCCGTTCCCACGTAGGCAACAGTCAAGGTCATCGATGTCCCGATCTCGCGCTGGAAACTTAAATTAAAGTGCTCCGCGTAAGGGAGTACGTTATCTGTTTTGGCGGTCGTATAGTAACCAAGCGGCTGGTAGCTCTCAAAACTGTAGTCCGTGTACTTCTTGGGTGGGAGCCATGGAAACGGCTGTTGGAGATTCGGGCCCGTATCGCGGGACTCAAAGGGTGCCTCGAGGTAAGTCGGTCTGGAGGTGAGGTACTCAATCCCGAAAGGTGGGTTGCCGGTCTCATAGAGAAACGACCCCTCTTCGTAAATCGTGTGGAAGATTCCGAAGGAGGCCCGGATACTCGAACGTCCCGGCCCGCCGAAGATCTTGGCTAGGACGCCCTGTGCGGAGCCGGGCGAATATGCCAAACCCAGCCGCGGGTTGAAGTTCTTGTAGCGTGTAGGTGAAAGCGTGCTGGGAATTCCAGGGTCACCCGGAAATACCCAACCGGTTGGAGAGTTGGTGAAGACAACAGATTGCAGGCCTGGGACGAAGGCCTGGACTCTCCCCTGGGTATCGGACCACGGTCTGCTCAGTTCCCAGCGCAGACCGTAATTCAAGGTGAAGTTGGACTTGATCTTGAATGAATCCTGGGCATAGAGACTGATGTATTTCGATCGAGCATCTTCGTCTTCCTCGCTCGACTGAAGAAAGGAGTCGGGAGCTCCTATCAAGTAATCTGCGAAATCGTTGCCAGTTTCGCTTCCCGAAAGGCTGAAATAGCCGTTACTTGGTCGAGAGCGAAAGGCATCATTAAAGGTGCGGAAATCAGCGCCAAATTTCATCGTATGCCGCCCGTGGATTTTCGAGACGCTGTCGGTTACTTGCCAATCGTTGTCATTGGTCACGCTCGGAGATGGAACTCCGAAGGATATGCCAAGGGCCTCGAGACCTAGTTCAGGGATCCCTGGCGGGGTGGGGGGGGTGTCGACAATCCCCAGCCCGCCCGCGACGTAGCCGTATTTCGAAATAGTGCCCAGGCCGTTGCCGGAGGCCAAGCCGCTGGTTTCGGCGGGGCGTGTGAAATTAACCCGGACCTCATTGACGGTGGTCGGATTTGGACTCAAGGTATTACCGAGGTTGATTTGTTGCGCGCGCGTAGGAGAGGTCGTAATGAATCCCGGCATGTTTCCTCCCCCATAGGGATTCACCACATTCGTATCGTCAAAATAGTAATAAACATTGAAGGTGCCTAAGCGCGCCGTGTTCAAGTCGATTCTCTCACCGAATTTATCGTCGCGCAGTGTGCCCTTATAGGCAGTCGAAGAAAAGTACGGCCTGCCGGCCGCAATCAGGGTCGGCGCCTGGATAAATTGGAGCGTGCCCGCGGCGGCTGGGGACCAAGCTGCCTGGGGGATAACTTGACCCGGGAAAACGCACATGCCCGCCTGGGCATTGGCCAGGGTGGTGCAGCCCGCCACATAGTAAGGCTCGCCGGGATTGACCGTGTAACCCAGCCGTGAGCTCAGCGTCTGCGCAAAATGGCCAGGGAGGTCGTCGCTGCGCACGCTGCCGGTCAAGGGCGCGTATCCCGTGGTCGCGACGTCGGAGAAATCTCCTTGGCGCTCCGTCAATGACGGCACCGTGATATCACCAGTTGAGGCTCCATCCACTTCCCGCGTGCCCTGATAGTCTGTAAAGAAAAATAGGCGATTTTTTCGGATGGGACCGCCGATAGTTCCGCCAAATTGATTGCGCTTGAGATAGGGCACAGCCGTCCCGGGAATTTCCTGGCCGGTTACGATATTTTCCTGGTTCAGGTCAAAAAAACCTCGAGAGTCCATACCGCTATTGCGTACGAAGTCGTAGAGGTCGCCGTGCAATCCGTTTGTCCCAGATTTGGTGACCACGTTTACGATCGCACCTGAGAAGCGGCCATATTCGGCATCATAGGAGTTGGTCAAAAGCCGGAATTCCTGAATCGAGTCGAGCGTCGGTATGATGGAAGCCCCGTTTTCAAAGCTATGTTCTACGTCGCCGCCGTTGACCAGAAACGAGTTCGAGGATTCACGCTGTCCGTTCACCGAGACGGTACCGCTGCTGAGCTCCCCCGAGACCGTTCCGCCCATGCTTAATCCCGAACTAATCGGAATCACCCCTGCCTGTAACCCCATCAGATCCAGGTAGCTGCGGCCGTTCAGGGGAAGAGTCTCCATCTTGCGTGACTGAATCACGTCGCCCAGTTGAGTACTGGTCGTTTCCACTTGCGCAGCTTCCGCCGAGACTTGAACACTCTGCGTTGTCGACCCTATTTGGAGGTGAAAGTCGGTCCGGTAAACCTGATTGACCAGGAGAGTGATTCCTTCCTGTAAGGCCTTCCGAAATCCTCCAGCCTCAACTTCGACCGTGTAGTTTTCTCCCACCGGCACCAGAAGGAACTCGTAGCTGCCGGTGGCGTCGGTCTGGGTTGTGCGCCAGAGTCCTGTGCTCGGGTTCCGAAGGGTCACCTTTGCTCCCAGAACAACGGCCCCAGTCGGATCGACCGCCGTCCCGATGATTTTCCCCGTTATGTCTGCCATTAAGGGTTGGCTGATTCCTGCCATGAACAAGCCAACCGTCGCAACCGCAATAGCTAGGTTCTGGTTCCTCATTCAAGTCCTCCTTTGGGCCGACCCAGTGGCCCTCGAGTTAGACGAGTTGTTGGCTGGGGTAAAGCACTAGCCAGCACCGGCTAGCCTTTACTTTCGGTTTTTTTCTGTCCATTCGAAGCACGCCTAGGAAATCCTTTGGTCTACCTACGAGCCACTGCGCTCTCAAATCTGTCCGCACAAGCGCGGCGTGTCAGACTGATTAACCGGATCCACGCACGTGGACGAAGCCCTTGAGCGCCTCTTGCAGGATGGGCTCATGCGGATAGGCATGGCCCAGGTGTTGGCGAAAACCTTCCGCGTGGGCAACCCCGCACTCGCGACCGTAGCTCGCCGCCCAGGCGGTCATCCGATCCAGATACTCGTCGATGCCGTGATGCGAGCGGAGCCATTCGCGTTGGGAAGCGTGGCGCGCCAGCATCTCACGCTTCTGCGGAAGCTGCTTGCTGATGTCCACGTAAAACTGGGGGTAAATTCGTCGGCCTAGAGGATCCATTCCCTCGATCGCATCCGCGTAGTACATGCCGGGAGTGGCCCGCGCCGGCTCGGCTGGAGGAGTCTGCCTTGTCTCATAGTTGGGCATCGCCAAGGCGAAGCTCGCGCCGCGTGCCAGCCGCGACGCCTCTTCGTGATCCAACATGTAATCTACCGGTGAATGGGTTACCACCACATCGGGATCAAAACGCCGCATTGCTTCCACCACCTGCCGCAGGCTTTCGAGATTGTAAATAACCTCGACGTCCATCAAGCCCGCGCAGGCGTACCAAGCGCCCAGGTAGGCTGCGGCGGCTTGCGCCTCGGCGTAACGGATCCGCGCCAACTCCTCCCGGGGAATGGTCACCGAGCCGCAGTCCCCGGCGGTCATGGTGACGATGCCCAACTCCCATCCGAGATCCTTGAGATGGAATAAAGTTCCTCCCACCAGAATCTCGGAGTCATCGGGGTGAGCCATGACCACGAGCAGGCGAGGTGCTTTCGATTCAGGTGACATCAATTAACCTCGGCGACCAAGGGGCCGGCGAGCTCCCTAGTGAAGTAGAGTAATCCTGGCTGCGTGGGCATCCAGGTAGAGGGAATATGTCGACTGACCGCATGCCGGAGCGTGACCCAGAGCGACAACCCTTGCCATTGCATGCCGCGGCCCAATTCGCCGTCGGCTCCACCAATGGCGTAGTCGGCGCGTGTGAAGAAGGCGGGTCCAATGGTGTTGGCGAAGGCGGGAACCAGGGTTGTCCGGCTTTTGAAACTGGTGATGGCGTTCTGCTCGATGGTCAGAGGGTGCAAGCGGGCGCCCAAGCGATGTGTCTGCGAGCGCCACGCTTCATCGCTCGCGAACTCGATGCCAAAATGGGGTTCCCAAAAGGCGATGTGGCACGCCCGCCCGATACCATAAACCACCACCAGTTTGGCCCCACCCTTGCGCAGAGCGGCGACGCGATCGGGATACTCGGGGAGCAAGTTCTTGGTGGCGAAGAAGCGCTGACCCGCGGGCACGGTAAGATTAGCCAGCGGGCCGTAAAACGCGGTCTCCATGGCGTGCTGGAAAGCTCCCGGATCATCGCTGGGCAGGGTGTTGCCCTGCGCGTCGCTCCACTCATCCATATTGAAGCCCGTGACATGATCGCAGGGAGTATTCCAGTCCCGGAGGAAATAGACGGCCCAGCGATATATGCCCATGGGTCCTACGGGTAGAATCAGCACCAGCTTTCGCCCCGCTTCGCGGCAGCGCCGGATCTCCATCGCCAACTCATGGCCCATCATGACGTCGAAATCCGACACCGAATTAGCCATTTTGATTGAGAAGTCCTTATGCCACTTGGGCTGACGGTCGAAAATGGCTTTAGGATTGTCCGCTACGCAAGCATCCCACTTCGACAAATCCCAACCTGAGGGGAAAAAAGACTCCAGCAAAGAGCCTTTCAACGTTGTTAGAAGGTTCATTTCAGATGACCTCGTTTTTCCTTTTCTAGTTCTTTTATTTCAGTGAAAATGTCCAGTTGCCAAGAGGTAAATGCGCATTATTGTCGATTCATCGCGGTCCTCCAGGAAACAACCCGCCCAGAGTGACCCGCCGATCTCCCAACGATTTCCGTGTTAAGTATACGTATGTCAAGCCTCTTTTACCATGAAAAACTACAAGTTTAGCGAGATTGTCTTGACTCGCGGCTGCCAACGTGGTATGGATTCTTGACGTGCGACTTTCGTCCGGAGTCGAGTAACACACTAATAGGAGTAGCGCTCAATGAAAAATCTGGCTATCTGCGGCGGCCCGAAGGCGGTTAGCAATTATTTGCCAGGTTGGCCGCAGTTTGACGAAAAGGCGATTGCAGCAGTCACGGAGGTGCTGAAGTCGGGAAAGGTCAACTACTGGACAGGCAAGAAAGGAATGGAATTCGAGAAGAGGTTTGCGGAGTGGCAGGGTAGCAAGTATGCCATCAGCGTGGCGACGGGAACGGCCGCCTTGCACGTAGCTTTGAGCGCCCTGGGAATCGGCCCCGGCGATGAAGTCATCGTGCCGAGCTACACTTTCATCGCCACGAGTTTTGCTGTGGTTCAGGCGGGAGCCATTCCGCGCTTTGCGGATGTGAACCTCGAGGATCATTGCCTCAGCGTGGAGTCGGCGGAGAAGTTGCTAAACGAGCGCACGAAGGCCATTATTCCCGTGCACCTCTACGGGAATGTTTGTGACATGGACAACATCCTGGCTTTCGCGAAGCGCCACAATCTTTATGTAATCGAAGATAACGCGGAAGCCTTTGGCGGGGAGTACAAGGGTAAGAAGACAGGGACTCTGGGGCACATGGGGGCCTGCAGCTTTTGTCAAAACAAGACCTTCACGACAGGCGGAGAGGGAGGGATGGTCACAACAGATAACGAGGATCTGGCGTGGAAAGCACGCAGTTTCCGTGACCACGGTTACGATGTGAAGGAGCGTTTGGCTCTTCTAGAGCTCGAGCAAAAGCTGCCTTATATCCACAATATGGTGGGATGGAACTATCGGATGACGGAGATGCAGTCGGCGATAGGGCTGGCGGAGCTAGAGCGCATGGACAACTGGAACATGCCGAGCCGGCGCCGCAACGCGCGGATCCTGATGGACGCTCTGCTCGGGCGGCCGGAGGTCAAGTACGGGCCGATCGACACCGAGGAGCGTCGCAACGGCTGGTATACGATGGCGTTCTCGCTGGATATCGAGAATATGGGGTGCGACATTCAGGAGTTCGTCAAGGCCGCGGCGGCAGAAGGCGTGCCCTGCTGGAAAGTTTTCTGGCCGCAATGTCACACCGAGCGGGCTTATCGGGAGTTTAACGCCTTCGGAAAATCGGGATTTCCATTCCGGTCGAAGGAGTACACTAACCCGTCAAGCGTGGATTACGGGCGGGTGGAAGTTCCCAACGCCGTCTGGCACGAAGCGCATACCTTCACGGTTTTTCCCTTTCCGACCTTCACGGAGGATGACATGCAGCAAATCGCAGGGGGCCTCGTGAAGGTGATCGAGGCCTATTCCTGCGAGGGAAAGAACGCCAGCTTAGTGGGCAGTGCGAGATTGCGTCAATGA
>Ga0187782_10001625_pt1 | contig 16489 bp, 13 predicted proteins | sample 0715_SJ02_MP15_2_FD_132454 | JGI IMG/M metagenome (GOLD analysis project Ga0187782, IMG submission 132454) | Tropical peat soil microbial communities from peatlands in Department of Meta, Colombia - 0715_SJ02_MP15_20_MG | ecosystem: Environmental > Terrestrial > Soil > Wetlands > Peat | place...
ATCTCCCCGCAAATGGTGGAAGAGGTGCCATCGGTGCAACTCGAGCAGCGGCCTTGGTACAACCCCGACCTCAGGAGCCGCTGGTTTTTCGTGCCCGGAATTATCGGCAGCCTTACGCTCGTGCTCGTGGTTACTCTGACGGCCTTTGCCGTGGTTCGCGAGCGCGAGATTGGCACCCTCGAGCAGATCATGGTGACGCCCATCCGCCCGGCGGAGTTTATCCTGGGCAAAACCTTACCCTTTTTTCTGATTGGCCTCTTCGATGTCTCGCTCATTGGCGCCGTAGGAACGCTCTGGTTCAAGGTTCCATTTCGCGGCCAGATTCTGGTGTTGTACGCGGGGGCGGTTCTCTTTTTGCTGTGCATGTTAGGCGCGGGGCTGTTGATCTCGACCGTCTCCTCCACCCAGCAACAGGCGATGGTGACCGCCTTCTTCTTTATTATGCCTGCCATAACTTTCTCCGGTTTCGGATTCCCCATCAGCACCATGCCGCAGTGGTTGCAATATTCCACCTACCTCAGCCCACTCCGCTATTTTCTGGTCGTGCTCCGCGGCACCTATCTGAAAGGTGTGGGCATGGAAATCCTATGGCCCCAGATGCTCGCCATGGCCGCCTTGGGAATCAGCCTGCTCACCATCGCCGTCCTGCGCTTCCACAAAGCGCTCGACTGAGCCCGGGCGTCTGTCCAGCGTCGCAAAAAATATCCTCACCTACACTTCGTTATACAATTTCAAGCTGTATTGACCGGGAAAACGTGCTTCAAACAGAGCACGCGAGCTTACGTCTGGCATCCCCATGCACACAATCATTCTCGCCACATTTTTTGGGATCTCCCGCACAGTGGTTTCGATGTGCGGCGCCGGCATCCTCCTTTTCCTGGTTGCGCTGTGGTCGGCGAAGACCGAGATCGGGCGGGCCAGCGGCCTGGACAAGATCGTAGCCTTGAGCAATTTGTGTTTCGCTATGCCCTTGGCGGTCTTCGGCGCCCTGCATCTCTCGGGCGTAGGAATGGTCTTGCCCCTCGTGCCCTCGTATATGCCTTGGCGATTGTTTTGGGCGTATTTCGTGGGCTTTGCGCTGCTCGCGGCATCTTTGAGCATTGCCACAAAAATTCAGGTGCGCTGGTCGGGCCTGCTGTTCGGGATCATGATGTTTATTTTTGTGGCGACGATGGACATCCCGGGAGCTCTTGCCAGCCCCAGAGACAGGTTTGCGTGGACGTTGGCTCTCCGCGAAATGTTGTTCGGGGGCGGAGGGTGGATTCTTGCGGGCACCGCCCTGCGCGAGCCTGGCCGCGGGCAAGGCGGAAGCAAGCTCATGACCGTGGGCCGCGTGTTGATCGGGATCGCCGCTATATTTTATGGGGTTGAACATTTTCTGCACCCGGTGAATGTTCCCGGAGTTCCCCTCGAAAAACTGACGCCGCAGTGGATTCCTGGCCGACTGCTCATTGGCTATGTGACGGGCGCAATTCTTTTGGTTGCCGGTGCCAGCATTCTGCTGGCGAAGAAGACGCGGATGGCGGCGACTTATCTCGGTACCTGGATTTTGCTGCTGGTCTTGTTCATCTATGGGCCGATCCTGATCGCGGCGCTGGCCGACCCGAGCAACGACGTCAAAATTGAGGGGATCAACTACTTTTTCGACACGCTGCTGTTTGCCGGGGCGATTCTCGCGCTCGCCAGCGCGACGCCTGTGGCTTTGAGCGCCTCGACGCGAGGACCAGCAATGATCGCAGATTCTTGATTAGAACCGAACCGGTCTCATAAAACGGTTGTCCATGCAATCTGATTTCAACAATTAGAATCCCTGCGCCCGCTCTTGAGACTCTTCAACATTCGTATGACCGCGGTTATTGTGTTCCAATTCCGAGTCGTAGCTGGCACGCGGTAAAGTTTGTCGATCTGGCCAAGATAGCCGATTGTCTTCATGTGACGACGGTACATTCCGAACACGAACTGTCCTTCGGACGAAATCACCCGCACCAACCACTCCCCGTCTGCGGGAAACGTAACTGGAAGCGACGCCCGGACACCCCCGGCTTTCGACAGGATACTCACGAACCGGACAACATCCGGGGGTGATGGCAGAGTTCCAAACGGGTTCTCCGTCTCCAGCCGTATGAGATCGCGGCCTTCGCACAGCACAATTTCCGCTTCGAACGGCAGCTTGCGAAGCAACGCACAACGGAATTTTGCGCGGGACCCAGGTTTACGAACGACAAAGGTGCCCGCAGCACCCACGTTCAGGACATCATAGCCGCTCAGTTCTCGTGCAAGGATGCTTGGGCGAAACGTTCTGTGTCCGCCAACATGGACACCCCGGAGGAAGACAACAAGGGCCATACCCCGGATTATGAAGAAAAAAGCTAAGGTGTGCTATAGCAGCTTACGTTTGCAATTACCAAATATTTGAACGCATCGTGTCTGTGGTTGGCGAGAAATTGCGTTAGCGCAAGTTTGCGCTTTGCTTTCGCCTGCCTGGCGAACAAACGGCGCAAAACCGGTGAGAACGCCTCGTTTCGTCAGTTACTCAATAACTTGCGTTGTAGCGCGAATGAAATACCATTCTCTATATATGGCAGGATTGCCCAAAGCAGAATGGTGGAAAGCTGCCATCTTAAGCGGCGTAGTATCCGGCTTTGTAGGGCCGGGAATCGGTTTCGTTGTGGACACGCGTTTTGCCCTCCCCTACATTTACCTCCCGTGGCTCTGGTTATGGGCGGTTGTTTTCGTCGGCCCACCCGCGTTCGTGTTGGGCTGTATCGGCGGCATATTACTCAAGGCACTCTCTGCAAAGTGTGCGACGATACAGGCTCTCACTAGTATGGCAGCCGCGCTCGGCCTAGCTCTAGGGGGTGCAGTTGTTCCCTTCGGCGTTTTCGTTCTTGGATGGGGAGCGAAGGAGAAGGGTCTCTTGAGCTTTGTGCCGACAGGCGCAATCACGGGGTTGGTGTGCACGCTCTTAATACTATGGCTGCTCCGGCGACGGGGGCTGCTGCCCCTTCGCACCAGCAGCTCAAAGACCCCCACTGCTGCTATCTAGGCTTTTGCGACTGGTGATAGCTCCTGCCTCTTTCTCCATCGCGAGCAGCTGCTCTTTGCGCTCGATGCCCCAGCGGTAGCCGCCGAGTTCGCCATCCTGCCGCACTACGCGGTGGCAAGGGATGGCTACGGCCACCGGGTTGGTGGCGCAGGCTCGGGCTACGGCTCGGGTGGCTTTAGGCATGCCGATGTTTTTCGCCACGGCGCTGTAGGAGCGCGTTTCTCCGCGGGGAATTTTTTGCAGCGCCTCCCAGACTCGCCGTTGAAACGCGGTCGCCCTTATGTCGAGCGGAAGCGAGGGATTAATCTCATGTCCTTGAATGAGTCCGGTGAGATTGTCACGCCATTGCGACATGGCGGCATCGTCGCGGCGGCGAACGGCGAAAGGGAACTCGCGCATCAAGCCTTGTTGGAGCTGCTGCTCGGAATCGCCGAACTGAATGGCGCAGATGCCCTTGTCGGTGGCGGCGATGAGCATGCGTCCGAGAGGCGAGCCGGGGTAGCGGACGATGGGGTAGCGGAAGATGGTATAGCGAACGATGGCGGCCACGGCGCCGCGGCGGTACTTCTCCGGGGTCATGCCTAGCTGCGCGGCGGTGCGCTCGTAGAGACGGCTGCTGGAGCCGTATCCGGCGGCGTAGAGCGCGGTGGTCACGGAGTGGCCGGCCTGCAGGTTCTGTTTCACTTGCCGCAAGCGGCAGGCGTCCATGTAGGCTTTCGGCGACACGCCGAGCGCCGATTTGAAGGTGCGCTGCAAGTGGAAGGGACTACGCCGGAAATGTTTGGCCAGCAGGCTGAGCGTCAATTGATCTTCAATGTGCTGCTCGATGTAGCGGCAAATCGACCGCACCAGCGCGGATTGAGGATTTCCGTCCACCGCCTTCGGACGGCAGCGCAGGCAGGCGCGATAGCCGGCCTGTTCGGCTTGGAGGGCATGATCGAAAAAGCTCACATGCTGGCGGCGCGGGCGTTTGGCGGGACAGGACGGGCGGCAGAATACGCCGGTGCTGGAAACGGCGAAAACGAAAGCGCCGTCGAGGGAGCGGTCGCGATGGAGGACGGCTTGCCAGCGCCGGTCGTTCATTTGAACTGCAACTTCGGCTGCCTTTGGCACGGCGGTTGGGTGCGGGGTTCGTTTCATCGTTGCTTCTTCTGAAAGTATCGCATTGGTGGCCATGCAGGTAACATAGGGCAGTCGCGCTGCGCGGACTATCCGAATGTTGCGGTCAAACTAATTTTCCCAGCGACAACCGGGCCCCCTCCAAAGGCCTTGGCTGGCGCGGGTTTCCGGGCGACGGCTTCGAGCAAACTTGCCTTGGGTTACGATGGGTTGGTTACTCATAAAGTGCAGACGCTTGCATCCGCGGGCTCAGCCCGATCCCGTCTCCGGCTACTAACTCCATTCGCAGCACATACTTACACTTCTCTTTTCGTATGGTTTCACGGGTGCAGTGCTCCATCATGAGGCCCCGAGCGTATGGGCCGAGCCGGGGGCGAACTTTGACTGTCATTCGCAGCGCTGAGTGCGTAGAAGCTCTTAAAACGACGACGCGGCCAGCCGTCATGCTGCCGCTCCTGGTGATTTTGTTCGTCGTCTCTTACGGCATTTTGTCCACGCTGGTTTTCGAGCAGGGACGGACCATCGAAGCGCAGCGCAGTTTAATTCGCGAGATGTTGAAAGACAGTACCCAACTGGCCACGCTGAAAGGCAAGCTGGCTCGTGACGAGAGCAAGCGGTCCCACGAAAAGGCATCTGCGCCGGCGGAGCGAAAAGACGCGGTTCCCGGCGATGCGGTTCCCGGCGATCCTGCGGCGGGGGCAAAAGGAGCGGACAAACAAACAAAACGACCAGGCAAATCGGCCAACTCCACGAAGGAAGCTCCTGGGAGGCCGGCTGCGGATATGGAGGATGTGCGGCGCTCGACGCGCGTGATTTAGCGGTCGTAATCGCGTGAGAGTTGCGGATCAGCGAGAGCGATTCGGATTTTAGATTCAGATTTTTCAGATCCAGAATTTTTGGACACAGATTGCAAAAGACAAGAAGATAGGTGGTTCTGTGAAACGCGGCCTAATGTGGTGGCCGCGAAGGCAAGCGAGACACAATCATGAAGACCCTAGCCCTAGCCCTGATCTTGTCTCTTCCCGTTCCCAGGTTGGCGCCGCCAGCCCAGATCTCTCCCACCGTTAGCCAGCAACCGGCAAAGAAAAAGGGAGGGCAATGGTACTTCGCCGCAACCGGGCACGCTGTGTATTGCTACGGACCGGTGGTGACCTTGCCCCAGGCGCGAGGAGGATTCGTGAAAGTGGCGACCTTTTGCCGTGGCGATCAAACCATTGTGCCGCTGAAAGATTAGATTTGCCCCCATTAACATCAGAAAATCTCGTGCGGCAAGAGCGAAGAGGTGGTTCTCACCTTGACCGAATAGAGATCCTGGGACAAAACCCACTTTTGTGGAATTCAAGAAGGAAATTCCTTTTGGTATCGTAAGTTTCGGTGCAGGAGTAGACCCATGAAGTACCCTGGTCCGGCTTCGCGCGTTTGTTTCGCAGATTTGTTTGCTTTTTTAGCGACGGGAGTGTTCACGCTCTTGCTGCTCGAGGCGATTCCCGCTCCGGCTCAAACGCAAGATGTAACCTTCACGGGCGCCCAGACCACGGTGCCGGCCAGCGGACTGCATTGCCCCCGTGGTGTGGCCGTGGATGGAGCGGGCAATGTCTTGATCGCGGATAGCAACGATAGCCGGGTAATTGAGGTTCCGGCCGATGGTGGCGCCCAGTTCACTTTGGGGACTGGACTCAATGGCCCCAATGGCGTGACGGTGGATGGAAAGGGCAATGTCTTCATCGGGGATAGCCGCAACAACCGGGTGCTGGAGGTACCGGCCGATGGCGGCGCGCAGTTCACCGTGGGCAGCGGATTGTTGTACCCCGGAGGCGTGGCAGTGAACGCAGCGGGCGATGTCTTCATCGCGGATACAAACAACAAACGGGTGGTGGAGGTTCCAACTGGCGGCGGCACCCAGTTCACCGTGGGCAGCGGACTGGAATACCCCCTTGATGTGGCGTTGGACACAGCGGGGGATCTCTTCATCTCGGATACCGCCGACAGCCGGGTGGTGGAGGTTCCAGCCGGCGGCGGCTTCCAGACCACGGTGCCGGCCATCGGACTGAGTAATCCGAGCGGTGTGGCGGTGAACGCAGCGGGCGATGTCTTCATCGCGGATTCCAAGAACAGCCGCGTGGTCGAGGTTCCGGCCGGTGGAGGCGCTCAGACCACGGTGTGCGGTCCCGCGGTCGCAGCGTGCAGTGGATTGGTTTATCCCTATGGTGTGGCCGTGGATGGAACGGGGGATCTCTTCATCGTGGATCACTCCGGAACCGTCGGAGATTGTCCAGAACCTGGAGCCGTTGCCCGCGTCCTGGAGCTGCAGCTCGTGGCAGTGAATTTCGGCCGCGTCGACATCAACTCCAAGAGCACGCTCACGCTGAACTACGACGTCGGAGCGGCCACGACCTTCGGCGCAATCAACGTAACCACGAAGGATCCCACCAAAGCCGACTTTACCCTCAGCAGCGGCAGCACTTGCACCGGCGCGATGCATGCTGGCAGCACTTGCGTTGTGAACGTCGCCTTCGCCCCGGTCGCGCTCGGTGTGCGCACGGGCGAGGTGCAGCTCACCGACTCCGCGGGCAAACTGATAGTCACCACTTCGCTTCAAGGTGCGGGGCTGGCGGCGACCACGACTGCGCTCACGTCTTCCGCGAATCCAGCCACTTACGGAGAACCGGTCACCTTCACGGCAAGGGTAACTTCCGCCTTCGGTACGCCGCAGGATGGAGAAACCGTTTTCTTCCTGAAAGACGAAACGGTACTGGGAACAGGAGTCTTGAGTGACGGCTCGGCTAGCTTCACGACCTCGACGCTATCCATGGGCGAGTCAACGATGACGGCGGCGTACGGCGGCGATTCCAACTTTAATGGCAGCCAGTCGAACGCGGTGAAGCAGGTGGTGAAGCAAGACGCGAACTGATTACCGCTTGCTGCGGGATCGTCTATCGCGGAATCCCACCGACACCCGGATTTAAATCAGGCAGCGTGAATGATCAAGGACGGACTGCGAAACGTGTAAGCAGGAGCCGGGCGTCCTCGCTCGGTTGGACGGGCGAGACGCCCGTCGCTCCATCGCATCCAGTATATTTAGAAGAAATCAATTCCTCTCCAGGGAAGGGCTTTGCGTATGGCTATCGTTTCCCCAACCACCACGCGAGTATTTAATTCCAGTCTGGCGCAGAGGATCATGAGCGCAGACGAAGCTGCGGCTCTCATTAGGTCGGGCGACCAGGTCGGCATGAGCGGCTTCACCGGATCCGGTTATCCCAAGGCGGTTCCGATTGAGCTGGCACGGCGCATTGCCGATGCGAACTTTCGCGGGCAGAAGTTTCAGGTCAGCGTCTTTACCGGGGCTTCCACCGGGCCGGAGCTGGATGGAGCGCTGGCCATGGCGGGAGGCATTCATCTGCGCCTTCCCTATCAGTCCGATCCAGAGACCCGCAAGCGAATCAACGCTGGCGAAATGGACTACATGGACATTCACCTCAGCCATGTCGCGCAGTTCGTTGAATATGGATTCCTGGGCAAGCTCAATGTCGCGCTCATCGAAGTCACTGCGGTACTGGAGGACGGGCGGCTGGTGCCGAGTTCATCGGTCGGCAACAACAAGACCTGGGTCGATCAGGCGGAGCGCGTGATCCTCGAGGTCAACTCGTGGCAGCCGGCCGCGTTGGAGGGCATGCACGACATCTACTACGGTCTTGAGCCGCCCCCGAATCGCGGGCCGATTCCACTGCTGCGTCCCGGGCAGCGCATCGGCACGCCGTATCTTGAAGTTCCAGCGGAGAAGGTCGTCGCCATCGTGCTCACGGATTCTCCCGACCGCAACAGCGCCTTCAAAGCGCCGGATGAATCTTCCAAGCGCATCGCCGGCCACATCCTCGAATTTCTCAGTTGGGAGGTGCAGAAGGGTCGTATGCCCGCGAATCTGCTGCCGCTGCAGTCTGGCGTCGGCAACATTGCGAACGCGGTTCTCTTTGGGCTTGAGGAAGGCCCATTTGAAGGGCTGACTTCCTACACTGAAGTCATTCAAGACGGCATGATTCGTCTGCTGAAGTCAGGCAAGTTAACTACGGCTTCGGCCACGGCATTCTCGCTTAGCCCCGACATGCTGACCGAGGTGAATGCCGACATGGCCAACTACCGGGAGCGCATCGTTCTGCGCTCGCAGGAGATCTCGAATCATCCCGAGATCATTCGCCGCCTCGGCGTAATCGCCATGAACGGCATGATCGAAGCCGACATTTACGGCAACGTCAACTCGACGCATGTCATGGGATCGCGCATCCAGAACGGCATCGGCGGATCAGGCGACTTCGCCCGCAATGGCTATCTCTCCATCTTCATGGCCCCATCGACGGCGCAGCACGGCACCATCTCGACCATTGTCCCCATGGTGTCGCATGTTGACCACACCGAACATGACGCGCAGGTCATTGTCACCGAGCGCGGACTGGCCGATTTGCGCGGACTCTCGCCGCGTCAGCGGGCGCATCTCATCATCGAGAAGTGTTCCAGCCCGGACTACAAACCTCTTCTCCTCGACTATCTCAACCGCTCGGAGCGGCTGTCGTACGGCAAACATACGCCGCACCTGCTAACCGAATCGCTGGGCTGGCACAACCGTTATCTGCGAAGCGGGAGGATGCGGGCTCAGGAAGAGGAGTGAGGCTGCGGAAAAAGTCTGCCTTCCCACCCCTGCCCCTCAAGGTGCGTCTGATTTCCAAAGACTTACGCCATCGCTAAAGCGATGCCCTGATATGAACCCCGGCCTAACTCCAGGCATCTTGCAAATTGCCGAGTTGACCTACTGCTTCGCTGACAATCTCCCGCGGCATGCCAAAGCGCTGTTCAATTGCGGCGATCAACTGGTCACGATCTCGCAAAGTATGCACAGTCGATTTGTCGCCTTCCGATTCAACCAGCGTCAAATTGTGAATGAGGACGGAACGGCCCGGATAGAATCGCACCAGCAACACTGAATTTAGGAAGGTTGCATCGGCAGAGAACGAGGATGCGATTACTTTACTGAAATCTTCAATCGTCCGCGGGGCCGGGTTCGCCAGATAGCCGTGGCGCAAAACTCCATCACGATACAGTTCAAGGCGCGAACAGCCGTTTGCGTCTTGCGGCTTCAGCACATAACGATCCCGGCCCAAGGTGGTTTCATAGTCGGTCCCGAGGTCACGAGGAATTGGCTCCAGCAGCGGGGCGGCGTAGCCCGTGTCCGCCAGGTACTCTCGTCCTGCAATCGTAATTATGTTCAGGGCGTGAACTTGCGGAGTCTTCATGTCTGCGGCGCACAATTTCGCCTCGTATCCCAGGCTGCGAAGCAACAGATGGAAATAGTAGTTATTGGAATAGCAGGTGCCTCCGAAATGATAATTATCGATAGCATCGAGATAGAGTCGAACGGGCGGCAGGTTCACCAGTCCCAGGCGCTTGCGGTAATAAAGCTTGGAAATATTCTCGAAGGGAATGTGGGCGAGGTGGGCTGCCAGCAACTCGCGAAGGGCTTCGAGGCTGGGCTCTCTTGCCGCGACTCGCAAGATTGCCAGGTACTGAGCGCGGAGCTCCTCCGGCAATGGCGCCAGTGTTCGATCAGCTTGCATTGTCCCGTCAGGTCGAGGGCGCAAGAAACACACTATGGGCGCTAAAGCGCGGCCACACCTTCAACGACTTAACGGCACGACTGAAGTCGTGCCCTTCCCTGAACCCGCCCGAATCCGAGTTTCTCCGCAGGCTGCTAGCGCTCCCCTTCCCAGCGCCCGCTCCAGCCACCGTTGCCCCATTCGCCACGGCCCCAGCCGCGGAACTGCGATCCGTCAACGATGCTGCCATCGATAAACTCGAACATGCGCTCATGCCCATTCGGACCACGGGCATAAATCCGCAAGGCCTTCTGATGTCCCCGATCGGGGTCCACGCCGAACGTGCCGACCTCCAAGCGGAAGGTCAGGTCGTGACGCGCGAGTTCCTTCAACCGGTTCGTGACATCCACATGGTGATGCTCCGTGCCATACTGCGCGTTCAGAATCAAAAACTCGCCCTCGCCAACCGCGGCTACATTCCAGTTGCCGCTCCAGCCACCGTTGCCCCATTCGCCACGGCCCCAGCCGCGGAACTGCGAGCCGTCAACGATGCTGCCATCGATAAACTCGAACATACGTTCATGGCCATTCGGACCTCGCGCATAAATCCGCAAGGCCTTCTGATGTCCCGGTTCGGGGTCCACGCCGAACGTACCGACTTCCAAGCGGAAGGTCAGGCCATGACGCGCCAATTCCTTCAGCCGTCCCGTGACGTCCACATGGTGATACTCCGTGCCATATTGCGCGCTAAGAATCAAGAACTCGCCCTCGCGCGGCTGTGCCACCGCCGTGCCTAGCAGCAGAAGGGACAACGCCATGGTCAAGACAATTGTGAACCGCAGCTTAGTCATAAGACTCTCCTCTTAAGCGGAATTTCTTTGCTTGGCGGGACGGACGAATGCGCCCGTCCCTACGTTGAAAACGACACCATTGTATGCCCATCTTGCCTGATGGCGACGTTGCGACACGATTTTTCTATTGCAGCACTACGCTCATTTCAACATCTCGTCGATGGTCACGATATCGGCTAACCCGGAGCAGCCGTAGATTGCCGGTAGAATCCGTTTCGGCGGGTAGGTGCGGCGCAATTGTGCGACTCGCTCCGTTCCCGCCCTGTACGCCGGAAGATACATTCGGCCCAGCAATGGATGTTGACCCCAGGCGCCAGAAAGCTTGTCCGCGCGCTCTTCCGTGACCAGGAAATCCTGACGAAGTGTGGCTGCCACTTTCTCGCGCTCGACTCCTTCTCCCCAGGTCAGGTATGACGATTGATTCTTGGCATCATCCTGCAGTAACGCCAGGAGCACGCCGATCTGCAAATCTTCGTCGGGGAGTTGCTCGACTTCGGTTATGCCATGGGCGATTAGAATGGCGTTGTTCGCGATGCCCTCGAACAGGGTGGCGGCACGGGTGTTCATGGTCAATACAGAGGTTTCGAAGCCGGCTTTCCCCCGGACATAGTGATTCTGTAAGTAAGCAAACGTCGTTACATGCCCGGGCACGACTTCGTGGCTCACCAGTTGCTCGAACTCCGGTACCGAGATTTGCAACGAAGCATTGACCTCATAGGTCGCTTCGTACTGCGGACTGCCATCAGCATTTCGTGCTCGTCCAAGGTAGTTCATCGACCCCGAGAACCAGGCGTCCTTGATGGGCAAGAATTCAATATTGGCCCGCGGTACGGACGCGAGATTTTGGGGAAGATAGGGCAGCAAGTTGGCCGCGCTGAGGCGGTCAAAGTGGGCAATCATGGCTGCGCCTAGAGCACGGACAGCGGCCATCGGAATCACACGATCGCGCCGCCAGGCATCGACCGCCCCAAGAAGGCCGGCAGAACCGGAGGTTGAGTATCCGGCGCGGCCCAACAACTCGGCAACACGCTCGCGCTTTTTTGCCGGGCTGGAGGCTTCCGGCGGCCGGCCCGTCGAAGACTCGACACACCGGGCGTAGGGAACGGGCTTGCCTTTCCCGAGAACTTCCATGGCCAGGTCCCACATCGTCTCCAAGCAGAGTGACAGGCCTTCTAGATACTGACGGCGCAGGCCATTGATGTTCCGAACATTGGTCTTCGGCGCACTGGTCTTCGGCGCCTTGATCTTCGGAGCATTGCGCTTCCGAGCATCGATCTTCTCGGCGTCGATCTTTCGGGCCTTATCACGAATTCCAGCTATGGCTTGCGGGATATCCACCTGACGCAGATACTCCTCCACCGCCTGGCGATCGACGTTCTTGCCGGAAACGCCACCCGTCTCCCGCACCCGCGCCGCCGCCGCCGCCGTGTAGGCCAGCGGTAGTGGCTCATCCGAGAACCACGAGTCGGCGATGAATCGTCCTGTGCCAGACGGACACATGACATCGCCGCCCCAAAGCGTGTCAATACCGAGAACTGCGTCTGCGACGAATCGTTCTAACGGATCCATGCGGACCTCCTCATTGTGTTTCTTCGGAAACTTTCTTCAGTGACCCGAACCACACGTACAGACAAAGGACAATAAACAGGAGTGCGGAAACGATTTGCGACACCGCATTGTTCGAGTAGAACGGCGTCTGAATCCACTCTTCCTGGAAGTGCGGCAGCACGCGCAGGGCTGCGCCAATCACTCCGCCGAGCGCACCGCCCGCCATCAAGCCGCCGGCAATGATGATGCCTCGCTCGCGGATGGTCTTGCCATGCTCGCCGGCAATCTTCTCGGCGCGCTTGTTCACCAAGTGTGAGAGGAATCCGCCGGCCAAGATCGGCGTGGTCAGCTGCAGCGGCAAATAGATTCCTAGCGCGAAGACCATGGAAGAGAGGCCGAGCATCTCCAGCACCACAGTGACCATAGCGCCGATGCCGAATAATATGTAGGGGGCCGGTTGGCCGCTCATGAATCCCGACACGATGGCTTTCATTGCGGAGGCCTGGGGCGCGACCAGGACCTGACGCGGGTCGCCGGGCACGGCCTCTCCGAACTGGAAGGCCTTGGCGAGCAGGATGATGGTTAACCCCGCGGTGATGGCCGCCGCGACGACCCCGATAAACTTCACCTTCTCCTGCGCCGAAGGCGTGGAACCGAGCCAGTAACCGGCTTTCAGGTCGGTAACGAATTGTCCCGAGGCACACAGGGCTACACAGACCATGCCCGCCAGGGCCATCACGAAGAACATGCCGGTGGTCCCGGAGAGTCCGAACTTCAGCAAGACCACCGCGGAGACGATGACGGTCAGCAACGTCATGCCGCTGGCCGGGTTGTTTGCGGTGGTGGCAATGGCGTTAGCCGCCACCGTGGTGAAGAAGAACGAGAAGAGCAGCGTGAGCAACAAGGCCACAGCGACGACGGTCCACGAAACATGAAGGAGTCCGAAGAAGGCGGCCACTGCGATTGCCCCCAGCGCCACGCCGAGAAGGATGGTGACGATGGGAATATCACGGTCGGTGCGTTCCATGTGCGCCGCTTCGCCGTGGCGGAAGGCGTGCAGCGCAATGCCGAACGATCCGGCAACCACACGCAGCGACTTGAGGATGCCGACGAGGCCGGCAGTGGCGATGGCGCCCACACCGATGAAGCGCACGTAATAGCGGTAGATGTCCGAGGCCGGCATGTGTGAAATGGGGATGGTGGCAGGATACACCGTGACCTCGCCCATGTGGCTGCCGATGAACCAGATCATCGGGACGAGCACGAAGTTCACCAGAATGCCGCCCGCGCAAAAGACCAGGGCAATGCGCAGGCCCATCACGTAGCCCAGTCCGAGGATGAAACTGACAGCGTCAAAATTGAAGACCATGCGCCCACGGTCAGCCAGCGACCGCACTGCGGGCACGAACTGGAAGTTCAGGTACTCCCTCCAGACGTGGAACGTGGTGACAAAGAAGTCATAAAGCGCGGCGATGACGGTGGCCTGAAGAAGCAGTTTGGCTTGCGATCCGCCTTTCTCTCCGGTGACGAGAACTTCGGTGATCGCTGTGGCCTCAGGAAATGGGAACTTGCCGTGCATTTCGCGCACAAAGTAGCGCCGCAGCGGAATGAGGAAGAGCACGCCCAGGCAGCCTCCGGCCAGGCAGATGAAGATGGTCTGCACCGGATGCGGGTCGAGGTGGAGAATGTAGAGCGCTGGCACGGTGAAGACGGCGCCGGACACCACGGCAGCGGAGGCGCCGCCCATGCCCGTGATGATCATGTTCTCGAGCACGGTGGAGCGCCGCTGGTAGACGCGCGCCAAGCCGATGGCGAGGATGGAGATGGGAATCGCCGCCTCCATTCCCTGGCCAACCTTGAGGGTGGAATAGGCCGACGCGACGCTGAAGACGATACACAGCAACGTGCCCCACAGCACCGCGCGCCAGGTCACCTCCGGTGGCGCCTTGCTGGTGGGCACCAGCGGCATGTAGATTTCGCCGTCCTTCAACGGCTGGTACGCATTTTCAGCGAGAGACTTGGTTTCGACTTCGGCCATGAATGAGCGAGCCTCCTGATCCCTTAGGAAGTCAAACATAGGGGGCGGAGACAGAGCAAGGACGGAGGTCACACGGTGAAGGAAGTTTGGAGCGGGCTAACTTGGTTCGCGCTCCAGGCCTGGATGCTTCAGTTTCCCTCCGCCGGCTTGCTCGAAAATCAGTTCTCACGCACACTGTTTCTGCTTAAATAGCCCGGTGGACCCTGGCGCCTATGAACATACTTGACGTGGTGGTCGGTAAGCCCATCAAGAGCAGCGACGAGCGCGCCGAGCAGATCGGTCCGGTGCAGGGCATCCCGATCTTTGGTCTGGACGCGCTAAGTTCGGCAGCTTATGGCCCGGAAGCGGCCCTCAGCCTGCTGATTCCCCTTGGCCTTCTTGGCGTTCGTTATATCGTTCCCATCAGTGCCGCCATCATCACGTTGCTGGTCATCGTGTACTTCTCCTACCGCCAGACCATCGCCGCCTATTCCTCCGGGGGTGGCTCGTATACGGTGGCACGCTTCAACCTGGGCTCACGCGCCAGCCTGTTGGCCGCGTCCGCGCTCCTGGCCGATTACATTCTCACGGCTGCCGTGGGCATTTCCGCGGGGGTCGGTGCTTTGATTTCGGCTGTCCCGTCCTTGCTGCCGCACACGGTTTTTATTTGCGTCGGCATTCTTCTCGTCATCACCATCCTCAACCTGCGCGGCGTGCGGGAGGCGGGCTTTGCCTTCGCGCTGCCCACTTACCTGTTTGTCGGCACACTTCTGATTACCATCGTCGGAGGCATTCTCCGTGTTCTCCTCAGCGAGGGGCATCCTGCGCCAGCGGTTCCGCTTCCGCCTCCGGCGCCCATGACGGCGGCTGTCAGCTACTGGCTGCTGCTCAAGGTTTTTGCCAGCGGTTGCACCGCTTTGACTGGCGTGGAGGCGGTCAGCAACGGCGTGAAGGCTTTCCGGGAGCCCACCGTGAAAAACGCCCAGCGCACTCTCACCGTGATTATTTTTCTTTTGGCGGTGCTGCTGGCGGGAATTTCCTATCTGGTGAGGACGTACGGAATTGCTGCCACCGATCCCGGCCAACCCGGCTATCAGAGCGTGCTCTCCATGCTGACCGCCTCGGTTTTTGGCAAAGGCGTTTTTTATTATGTGGCCATAGCCTCCATTCTTATCGTGCTTTCGCTCTCCGCCAACACCGCCTTTGCCGATTTCCCGCGTCTCTGCCGCGCCATCGCGCTCAATAACTACCTCCCGCACGCCTTCGGATACCGCGGCCGGCGGCTTGTCTATACCTATGGCATTGTCGTCCTGGCCGTGCTTTGTGGCGGCGTTCTCATCCTTTTCGGCGGTGTTACCGATCGCCTTATCCCGCTCTATGCGGTGGGCGCTTTTCTGGCCTTCACCCTTTCGCAAGCCGGCATGGTCATGCACTGGCGGAAGAATCGCGGTCCGAATTGGCTGAAGAGCGCACTGGTGAATGGGCTCGGGGCGCTCGTCACCGGCATCACCACGGGCGTCGTGCTGGTTGCGAAATTCGTGGAAGGCGCCTGGATCACGCTGCTCTTCATTCCCTTGACTTTTTTTTTCTTCATCCTCGTCCGCCGCCACTATCACTCCGTGAAGCTGCTTACCACCTGCAAGGTTCCGGTCGATGCGGCGGGGCTCAGCCAGCATCCCATTGCGGTCATTGCCATCGACCACTGGAGCAACATCAGCCGCCAGGGAATTGAATTTGCCGCCCGGCTTTCCCCGGAAGTGATCGCCTTGCACGTCGAGCCCGATGAGCATTCCGAATTACTCCAAGACGACTGGGAACAGTATGTCGAGAAACCCTTTCGCGCCGCGGGCAAGGAGCCGCCGCGCCTCCACATCCTCCCTTCACCCTACCGCTTTATCATCATTCCCATCCTTCAGTTCATCCTCGACCTTTCGAAAAAACATCCCGATCGCAGCATCGTCGTCGTCATACCCGAACTGGTGGAAGACAGATGGTATGAATACTTCCTGCACAATCAGCGTGGCCGGCTGCTGGAATGGGTGCTTCTCGTCCGCGGCAATGAGCGTATTTTTGCCGTGACTGCGCCCTGGTACGTCGGGGCAAGAACCGCGGAGAACGACCCCGCTTCCATCGCGAGGGCCCCTGACTAGAATCTGAATCGCGCTCCCGCTAGGCCGGGCGCTGAATCCCCGCGTCTTGTTTCTGTGCGCTACGGAGCGCCCAGGCCATGCGCGCCGTGCTGTGGGCGATTCCGAAGCGGCCCTGCGCATCGAGCAGAATGATTCCACCGTGGCCGTTCAGGCGCTGCTTCAGATAGTTCATCGCC
>Ga0187782_10001627_pt1 | contig 16483 bp, 13 predicted proteins | sample 0715_SJ02_MP15_2_FD_132454 | JGI IMG/M metagenome (GOLD analysis project Ga0187782, IMG submission 132454) | Tropical peat soil microbial communities from peatlands in Department of Meta, Colombia - 0715_SJ02_MP15_20_MG | ecosystem: Environmental > Terrestrial > Soil > Wetlands > Peat | place...
CACCTGCGCATCCACGGTTTGTGCATCCGGCGCTAGTCCCCCGGCTAGATGGATCGCGTCGTCGAGATGAATCTCCCCAGAGGTTGGATAGGTGCCCGGTGTACGCACGTCGCCCAGCACCGACACGAATGGCGGATTCTCGAAGTCGTAGCGGCCGAAGATTCGAACCGTATCCAAGGCATTCAACAATGGAGCTTTGGCGGGGTCGGCAAGCGCATCGCCCAGATTGAAACTCTCCACCGTCGGATGAAAGTCTGGTGAACTCAACCGAATAATTTCGCCATATTGCAACGCCGGCTCCGGCAGAAGATCTTTATACGAGCTGATCACGTCCGTTACCCTCATGCCGGCGTGGAATGAGTATTTCCCGGGTCGTATCACATGGCCCTCTACAAACACCGCATCCTGGGCATAGGGGGTGATGGGGAAGACCCTGATCTTGTCCCCATCCTGGATCTGAAACGACTCCAACTGTTTGTTTACCTCGCTTGAACTGTCGTCCTCAGGTAGGTCAAGGCTCAGCATCGTCTCCTTCTCATGCGCGACTAGGCGCTGCACCTCGATATGCCGCAGCATCGCGGCCGGTAGCAAACCACCCGCGAGAGCCAGCGCATCCGCCAGCGACTTTTCCTTGTGCAGCTCATAAATTGCGGGTCGCCGAACCATACCCTCCAACGTGATCTCCGGTCCAAGAGGAGACACCATCACGGTGTCGCCGTTTTCAAGACGCTCAATATCCCCCTTCACTCCATTAAGCAGCAGGTCGTAAACATCTACGTCCTGTACCAGCTGGTTTCCGCGGTTGTGCTTGACAATGCGCAACGACCCTCGGCCCGTCGGCCCCCCCGCAGCGAACAACGCGTTAAGCGGTGTCGAAAGCGAGCCCACATCGTAAGCACCGGGTCGAGCCACATCACCGACCACATAGACTCGAATCGTGCGTAGCCGTGAAAGCGAAAGATCAGCCGAAACGTCTCGGAACTGCGTCCTCAGGATTTTCTGCACTGACTCCTGCGCGTCACCCAAAGATTTCCCGGACACGAGTACGGGTCCGACTTCCGGCAGGCTTATGCGGCCCGTCCGATCCACCACTCGATAGAACCGCCTCGAAACTCCTCCCCAAAGGTCAACCGAAACGCCGTCGCCGGTCCCCAGAACATAGTCCGGGCCCGCCGGCAAATCCATCGGGATCATCTGCAGATCGCGCGTGCCGTTTTCAAAGACCTGCATTCCAAATCGCTCAACCGTCTCTGGACGAGCCGTCGCCTGCAGGTACATGTCGTAGAGAGACGGAATATCGTTATACGGATTCGGACTGCGTACCAGCCGCTGACTCTGACTGGTTGACTCCTTCCCTCGCAGCAAGTTAGCCATTGCGGCTGTCGAGTTATTGGCAACACCATACCGTGAGATTCCTACGCCATTGCCGTAGGCGCCCCCAGGGGAATAAGGATTTGAAGGGTACGCTCCGTCAATTGGAACCATGCCGGCCGCAAGTTCCGGGCTCAATGGCTCTCCAAAAGCATCTCCCGTCAGCGACGCATCGTCGAACTGGCCCACCTCCAAACTTCCCGATTGCATAGCCCTCTGCGCTCGCTGCAGATTGCTCGCCCCTTCCTCGTCCCCTTGGAAAGATCCTAACGCTGTACTGGAATTGGAACCGGCGCCTTGTAGTTGTGCCATCAAAAGTGAGTCTTGCCCATTTGTCCTCAGCAGATCGGTAAAGTCATTGTTGGGTATGGTCCTTTGCGACGGCGGATAAGGAGCATACGGAACAGCCGGCGTATTCAGCGGATTCTGCGGTGTTTCCAGTCCTGGCAGCTGCGGAGCCAAAGGTGAGCCTGCTGGCGGATACAACCCCGTTGGTTGCTGCGGCTGCTGGGGCAATGGATTGTTGCTGCCGAGTGGAGCGCAATTGTTACTCCGCGGATCACAGAACTGCGTTTGTTGTAATGCCCTCTGTTGCTCCTGGTGCACCCGAGCCCGCTCTTCACCCTCCTCCTGTGCGATCCACTTCACCCGCTCCTGGATGAGGAGTTCCTGTTGCTTAGCTAAAGGAGACTCGGGATTGATCATTGGTTGCAGGTACCCATATTTCTGCACCATTGCCGTTGCTACGGAGCGAAACACGACGTCAGTCTCTAGACGCTCGAAAATCGCTTCTTCAGTAAGATCTGCGTCTGCAACCAGTTGGCCATGGTCTGTTGCGTCCTTCGCAATCCAGCGCTTCAGCTCGACCAGCAAGCCAGGATCTTTATGCAGGATCCCGATCAATTGTCCAACCGGCGCAGCGACGCGCTCCAGGTTCTGCCGCGCCAGTTCCGACTGTGAAACCGGTACCTGCTGCCGAACTTGTCCGGACGCATCCCGGGCGCCAGCCACAACAAGCGCGACGCACAGAATCATCATCCATCTACGCCATCGGGCGCTTACCATTGCGTTCGTGCCTTATTGAATTTGCGTTTCTGCTCTTGCTAAAGCGGTTCCACGTCGGATTCGTCGACTTCCAGCATTACTGACCGCATAATCAACTGGATCGACAGCACGAGCCGAAATTTCTCTTTCCGCCGGATCAGAATTCCTTCGGTGCCAGCAAGCGGCCCATCCCTTACCCGGACTTTCCTGCCTTCGCGCAGGTAGGGATGCGGTTGCAGACACACGCCCGCCGACACGGTCGATTCGAGGGCCCAAACTTCAGAGTCTGGGACTGCCGCAGGCCGCCCCTGAAATGCCACGAAGCGAAGCACTCCAGGCGCACGCAGAACGCTCGTCCGGTCCCGCAGATCCAGATTCACAAACACGTAACCCGGAAACAACACCATGTCGAGTTCTTTCCGCCGGTCCTTCCATCGGCGAACACTGCGATACATCGGAAGCAGACACGTCAGTTCTAAGGTACAAAGATGAGCTGCAACCGCTTTTTCATGTCGGGGGTAAACCGACACTGCGTACCAGTGCGGCCGTGACATAGCCGTTGTTATAGAAGGGACGTTCTCGGCGCCAAAAGGCACGCTAACGCGAACCGTTGCAGTCTCGGTCAACTTACCTCCTAACCACAGCTCCGCCATCTCAGTTACAATCTGTCAACAAGCGTAACCCGTTATTTATCAAATACTTAGTTTACAAACCGCAGACTTTCGTCAGCTAACTGCGCAGCGAACCGACCAACGATGGATGTTCGCGCAGTGCGCTCAAAATTCCAGCCTCGGAACTCTCCAACGGCTTCGTTCTCACATCGACAATCGCCCAATAGAAAATCCCTCGATTCTCTTCCGGCGCAAGCGCGAGGATCCGCATTTGCGGATAACGCCCCAGCAGAAACCCGCACTGCGCTGCACGATCTTGACTTGCATCGAGTGCGACGATAAGCACATCTGGCTGCGATTCCTCGATCGCCGCTGTCAGTTCCTGCTCGTTTCTCACTTCACCGATTACTTCAATATCAGGCTGGTCGGAAATCGTTGCTAGCAGGAGTTCCCGCATCAGTCGTGGCCGATTTGCAACTAGGACCCGTACGCGCTTCAAGACTCCATGCCCCCAAACCGCCTCTTTTATCGCTTCAGCAGTTCCTAAAGCAAGTATCAATTGCGGTCTAACCGCGCCTCCGCAGCGAAGCTGTCGGGTACTAATCGAGTACCAAAAGTGGAATGAACATTTTGCATATGAGTACCAACTGTGATGTTCGCACTTGCCACAACCTGAGAATTGCGTTAAACAAGTGCGATACCATGCAACCACGGTAAAGCGTTCGACTGTGCTGTGTCCTAGGGGGTTCTCATTGAGGAACGTCAGAGGGGGCAGTTCCTCATAGGCTGCTTTTCGTCCAACGGCGATGTGAAGGAGTTTCTAGTGTTGGAAACGGTACCCGTCCCTCGTGTCTCGGTTTTTCTCCTGGCGGACAATCGGCTGTTGCGCGAAGCTCTCGTCCGCATACTCGCAAAGAAAGTCGAAATCAACGTGGTGGGTGCAACCGGTTTCGCACCCCTCATCTTTGATCAACTGACTGCCAGCAAACCCGACGTCATTCTTTTCGACTCCCTGAATCTCGCTTTTCAGGGTCCACGACTCGTCGCGACCTTTCGCAAAATTCTGCCGAGTGCCCGAATCGTGATGATCGGCATGGAGCGCGATGAAAATATTTTTTTTCATGCCGTCCGCGAAGGCGTGGTGGGATACGTGCTGAAGGATGCTTGCGCAGTCGAGATCGTCAGCGTCATTCGGGCGGTAGCAAGTGGCGAGGCCGTTTGTCCGCCATGTTTCTCCCAGGCTCTCTTTCGCAACGTCGCGCAGAATTTGGCCATGACTCCTGAGATTAATCCGACTCAGCCAGGCAGTCTTAGCCGCCGCGAGCAGCAAATAGTCGGCCTTGTTCGGTTTGGCCTTACAAACAAGGAGATTGCAACCAGGCTTAATCTTTCCGAGCGCACCGTCAAAAACCATGTTCATCGTATCTTCCGAAAGATCGGTGTGCACGATCGCATTGCAATGTTGGAACGCTGTCAAATGAAACTTGAAACTGATATCCCGGCATAGGGAAGGGATCATCAGTCATGCGCGGCAAGTGGGCGGCTCACGACGGTTCCGAAGCATTGGGACCACGGCTTGGTGGTTGGGCCGAGCAAAAGAAAGCTTGTGAGCACCAGAGAGCCCAATTTTAGGTGAATGCCCGGTGTGGCAACTTCGTCAGCCAAAACTCCTGCGCTTCGGCTGCTCCGAGTAGAACATTCTCAATAAAATCTGGGTGGCCGGACCCGCGCGGTCGCGCGATCAAGCGACTGACGATTTTACACAACGCTTTGGAAGGGCAATCGCGTGAATAGACGACTTCTTGTCCTGCGTTGGTGGTCTTCTTTCACTCTTCCACCGACACAAAACCTCGCGTCAATTGGGGCATGAGAGTTTGGTGCTTTAAGCGATGCTCCCGACATCGCTGGGTTGCGGCCAGTAACCGATTGGTCTGATGATGACCCGGCCGGGTCCATCCCATCAGATCAATCTAAAGAGAGGTGTGTTGCTCGAACGCTTACGGTCGAACCGATGACATGCTCTCCGCGATGGCACGGGAACTGGTCGAAAGAAACGGTATTGGCGAAACCGCAGATGCCGTGTGGAAGGCTCTTAACAGCGAACATCAGAACCGATTTCCTGCAACCTCTCCGTCAAATGGCGATGCCGCGCTCATCGAAGCGCCGGGTGTTCTAGTGGATACTCAGCCCGATCTGGTTGAGGATGCCATCAACAGAAGAAATGCCTGGTAACAGAACATCCGAATGGCGCGCCGGCCCGCGCACACCCTAGTCAAGCCCCTCAGTCTCCTCGTTGCGCCAGACTTGCCAATTGCGGATTGCGGTCGTTGCGAAGAAACTTAAGAGAGTGGGGTTGCTTGAAAGCCATTGAGATTTGCGTCATCCAGGGGTTGTCGATTAGCTATGGCCTTCGAGACGGAAGTCTGGTCCGAGCGGTCGACGGACTTAGTCTGACCATTAGCGGTGGCGAAGTTGTTGGCGTCCTGGGGGAATCAGGTTGCGGAAAGAGCACACTTGCTGCCGCGATCCTGCGTTTGTTGTCTCCACACGCACGCTACGAAGAAGGTCTGGTTTTATTAAGGGGCCGTGATCTACTCTCGATGCGAGAATCCGAACTGTCGAAAATTCGCGGCCGCGAAATCTCGCTGGTTCCACAGGACCCGGCACTGGCGTTGAATCCGGTGATGAGCGCCGGCTCCCAGATCTCCGAAGTCATGCGAGCACATCTGCCCTTAAGCGCAAAAGAACGACGAGCACGAGTGTTGGAATTGCTCAGCGATGTCGGTTTCGATAGTCCCAAACAAATCTACGGCGCCTACCCGCACCAACTTAGCGGCGGGGAGAGGCAGCGCGTTGTTATAGCGCAGGCAATCTCATGCATGCCTTCGCTTTTGATCGCTGACGAACCAACCAGCAAGCTGGATGCACCAAAGCAAGCCGAGATCCTGGCGTTGTTGGCGAGGATTCGTGATGAAACCCAACTTGCGCTCATGCTCATCAGCCACGATCCGGCGATATTTGCCGGATTTGCTGACCGCATCGCGGTGATGTACGCGGGAAGGATCGTTGAGGCTGGAACCACACCCCAGATTTTTCAGCGTCCACTGCATCCCTATTCGGAAGCTCTCGTGCAAATTGCAAAGAGCACGGTCGCTACTTCTCTGTCAGCTGGGCGCACGCTCTTTCCGGCAATCGAAGGCGAATCACCAGACCCGTCCAATCCGCCTTCGGGCTGCCGATTTCACCCACGCTGCCCCGATCGGATGCAAGTCTGCAGTCAGAATGATCCGTCAGTTTTCTTTCCGGAAGCCTCAAGGCCGGTTAACTGTTTCAAGTATGGGAACTGAGCTACTAAGCATAGCGGGGCCCGCCACTCCTTTGGTGCAGGTGCGAGGTCTCACCAAGCGGTATCGGCGTGGTGCGTCAGTGGGCCATGGTGTACCGGTTTCAGCTATTGACGACGTTAGCTTTGCAATTGCTCCGGGCGCCACCTTTGCGTTGGTTGGACAGTCCGGTTCCGGCAAGTCCACAGTGGCGCGTTGCGTGGCGGGATTGGAAAAACCAGACTCCGGCCAAATTTGGATTCAGCGCGACGACAGCGCGGATCGAGGCTTCCGGAACTCGGGTGCAACCAACCGTGACCGACTCTTGCGCAACCGGGTGCAGATGGTCTTTCAAGATGCAGTCACATCAATGAATCCGCGCTTTACCGCTGCGCAAGTTGTAGAAGAACCACTGATAATCATGGGGCTGGACAAACCCTTGCGGAGACGGGCGGCTCAGACGGTGGTAGGTGAGGTTGGGTTGCCGACGGAATGGCTTGATCGATCAATCAAGGAGTTCAGCGGTGGCCAGCGTCAAAGGTTAGCGATCGCGCGCGCTTTGGTGGTTCGTCCGAAACTTCTGGTGCTCGACGAAGCTCTGACTGGCTTGGATCTCTCGACGCAGGCGCAGATCGCAAATCTGTTGCTCGAGCTGCAGGCCGCGCACGCACTCACGTACCTTCTCATCTCTCATGATCTGGCGCTGGTTGCGCGTGTCGCCGACACGATTGCCGTAATGTCGCGAGGCCGGATCGTTGAGATAAGACCAACCTCAGAAATTATGACCGTGCCAAAACACGAGGAAACGCTCCGATTATTAGCAGGCGCGCGCCTCATGCAGGCGAATTTCGCAGCTGTTTTGGGGACGACCGCATGAGATATCTTCTGTGGCGGTTGGCGCGGGCGGTCTTCTTGCTTATCGGCGTATCCGCGCTTTGTTTTCTCTTTAGCGAGATGGCACCTGGAGGTTTTTTCGATGAAATGCGCGTCAACCCACAGATATCGCCGGAGACAATTTCCGGTCTGCGCGCTCAGTATGGAATCGACCAACCACTGGCCGTGCGTTTTGTGCGCTGGATCAAGTCAGCGGTTGGCGGCGACCTCGGTTACTCGATTGCTTACAACATGCCCGTGGCCCCATTGCTCTGGAGCCGCGCGCAGAATACTTTGTTGCTGACCGTCACAGCGATGATTATCACCTGGATGATTTGTGCGCCGCTTGGCCTCTGGGCCGCAGCGCGGCCGCGAGGTTTGCTCGATCGGTCCGTCAGCATCGTCAGCTCTTTGCTAATTTCCGCGCCAGAAATCGTAATCGCGATCGGGCTGCTGGGCATCGCTGTGCGGTGGAAGCTGGTGGCGGTTGGCGGAATGGCGTCAATTTCGTCGGAAAAGGTGTCAGGCCCCGAAAGACTTTGGGATTTCATTGCGCATTTGAAATTGCCCGTGTTGGTCCTGGTTTTGTGCGAAAGTGCGATCATTGTCCGGCACATGCGCGCGAGCGCCCTGGAGGTGCTGAACTCTCCTTATATAAAGGCCGCGCGCGGGCTCGGCATCGGCCGGGCAAGACTTCTTTTTCGACACGTGTTGCCGGCCGCCGCGAATCCTGCGATCTCGCTGTTCGGATTTTCGGTGGCAGGGCTCGTCAGTGGTTCATTGTTAGTCGAGGTAATTTGCGGATGGCCGGGCCTAGGCCCCCTCGTCCTCGACGCCACGTTGTCTCGCGATCTCTATGTAGTCATGGGCGGCATCATGTTTTCCGCGCTCTTTATGGTTGGCGGGAACCTGCTTGCCGATGTTTTGCTTATGACGTTCGATCCACGAATTCGCACCGGGGTAGCGCATGCGGACTAAGGACAGCCATCGCAGATCAGTGGGCAGCAGGACAGCCGCATGGATCGCGGTGCTAATCGTGGTGCATTTGGTGATCTTGTGCGCGAGTTTCGTGGCGCCGTATGATCCCACGATACAAAACCGCGAGCTGCCTTATGCTCCCCCGACTCGATTGCATTTTTTCGATGAAGCAGGCTTTCATTTTCGGCCATTTGTTTATGCCTGGATGGCGGCTGATGAGGGTTATCACGAAGATCGAACCCGCCCTTATCCTCTCCATTTATTAGTACGCGGGGACTCTAATAGCTTTTTTGGCCTCTTCGAGACCAATCTTCACTTCTTGGGGGTAGAAGATCCTGGCAAACTGCTGCTTCTCGGCACCGACGCCTTTGGCCGTGACGAATTTTCCCGTGTGCTTTGGGGCGGTCAGATTTCGGTAGCTGCCGGAATAGTTGCTACCGCGGTTACGCTTCTGGCCGGCAGCATCGTCGGCATGATTGCAGGCTATTACGGCGGGTGGATCGATGAGGCCCTCATGGGAACAGCGGAACTATTCCTTTCCTTGCCCTGGCTCTATTTTCTGCTAGGAGTGCGCGCATTCTTGCCGCTGCACGTGAGCCCGAGACTAACATTTCTTCTATTGACGTGCGTAATTGGATTGATTGGGTGGGCGCGGCCGGCGCGCATCATTCGAGGCGTGGTGCTAAGCACTCGGACCAGAAATTACGTCTCGGCGGCACGAGGGTTCGGGGCGTCCAATTTCTATATTTTGTGGCGCCACGTTCTGCCCGACACTTCCGGAGTGCTGCTCACCCAGGGCGCAATGCTTGTGCCGCGTTACATTGCAGCCGAAGTGGCATTGTCATTCTTTGGGCTGGGTGTGAATGAACCCGTCCCAAGCTGGGGTAACATGATGAGCGCCCTGCAGCAATACAGTGTCCTTATTTCTTATGGCTGGCTGCTTGCGCCCGCAGCTGCGCTGTTCGTTACTTCCGTTACATACTACTTGCTCGCCGATGTACTCCATTCACGGTTAGAATCTCGATAAGCCTAGAAGACCAGCCGTTCTGTGGGGAATGGGGTCGTATGAAAGTGATCTCTCGTTTGTCCCTGCTCGTGTGTCTTCTCTCCGGCGTCTGCGCTGCAAACACGGCATTAGCTAGCGCGCCTGGTCCTGAAGCCCCCGGCAAGAATGAAGAGCTTCTGCGCATGGCTAACCTCTCCGGCCGATACGGTGGATACCTGAGGGTTGGCCAGCGCGCGGAAGCCAAGACGCTAAATCCCGTGACCGAGTCGGATTCGGCCTCGCGCGAAATCACCGGGCAGCTCAATGCCGACCTGATCGAAATCGACCGCGCCACACAGAAAACCGAGCCGGCGTTGGCAAAATCCTGGAAGACATTTGCCGACGGGCGTACGTTTACGCTGCAGCTTCGCAAAGGGATTCGCTTTTCTGACGGGTACCCTTTCGACGCCGACGACGTGGTCTTTTCCTTCGCTCTTTATACGGACGAAGCTATCGATTCCCCACAGCGCGATCTGTTGATTATCGACGGGAAACCGATGACGGTGACGAAGATCGATCCCTATACCGTGCGGTTCACATTGCCGAAACCCTATGCTGCCGCAGAACGGCTCTTTGACGGTTTCCCGATCCTGCCGAAACATTTACTCGAAAAGGCCTACAAAGATGGCACGCTCGCACAGGCGTGGTCACTGAATACTTCAGCTTCGCAGATCGCCGGCCTAGGTCCATTTCGCCTGAAACAATGCACACCCGGCCAGCAGATTGTGCTGGAGCGCAATCCTTATTATTGGAAAGTGGACCGCGACAATCATCGTCTGCCTTATCTCGACGCGCTTGTTTTTCTCTCTGTTGGTTCCGAAGACGCACAGGTCATGCGCTTTGAAGCGGGTGAGACCGATGTCATCAGCCGCCTGAACTCCGAAAACTACAACCTGCTCGAGAAGGAAGAGTCGCGGACGGGCTCGCAATTAGTGGACCTCGGCCCCAGCCTCGAATACAACTTCGTGGTTTTCAATCTGAATGACCTGAGCGGCAAGAAACTGGATGGACTTGCTCATAGGCAATCATGGTTCCGAGATCTCAGGTTCCGGCAGGCAGTTAATGCCGCAGTCGACCGCGAGGGAATCGTAAGACTGGTCTATGGATCCCGAGGTACCGCGTTGTGGGGCAATGTTGGTCCGGGCAACAAATACTGGGTTAATCAAGCGATCCCGCACCCGAGGCGCTCGCTCGACACGGCGCGACAGCTGCTCAAGGAGGCCGGATTTTCGTGGAACAAAACCGGTCAATTGATTGATGGGAGAGGGGAGACGGCAGAATTCACGATCATCACAAGCTCGTCGAACGCGCAGCGCATGAAGATGGCAACACTGCTGCAAGATGACCTGTCTCATATAGGTATGCAAGTCCATGTTGTGCCTCTCGAATTCCGCGCCTTGATTGATCGGGTCTTTCACACGTTCGATTACGATGCCGCGATCATGGGCCTGGGCGGAGGCGATGCCGACCCCAACCCGGAGTTAAATGTCTGGATGTCAAACGGAACCTCGCACCTCTGGAACCTGGGCGAGAAGCAGCCGGCCACGGATTGGGAGCGCGAGATCGATCAGTTGATGCAGGGGCAGATGGTCACGCTCGATTATGCAAAACGCAAACAAATGTACGACCGCGTACAACAGCTGATTGCAGAGAATCTGCCGTTTGTTTTTCTGGCGACGCCAAGCATTCTGGCGGGAGCCAATGCGCGCGTCGGAAACTTCAAACCTGTCCTCCTTGATCCCTACACGTTGTGGAATGCTGATGAACTGTACATTCGCAGTGGTGGCACGGAGCGCGCTGGAGTGCGATGACAGGAACCGCCGCCAGACAGCAAAAACAGCGGGCTTCGCGCGCTTCCGACGAGCAGTTGGTCAAGGCTTGCCTGAAGGGCGATGCTGATGCCTGGGCTGCTCTCATCGACCGGTACAAGAACCTGATTTATTCCATTCCCGTGAAATTCGGCATGCATCAGGATGCAGCCGACATTTTTCAGGCCACGTGCATGGATCTAATGTCGGAGCTGCCAAATCTCCGCGAACACCGCGCCCTGCCCAAGTGGCTGATTCAGACCTGTTATCACAAATGCGTTCACCAGCGGCGAACAGCGGGACGGTTTGTTGAGTTTGACCCAGAACATACAGAGAAGCCGCCCGACGACGGCGATGCGCCTCTGCCAGAGCAGATGCTGGTGCAGTTAGAGGAGGAACAGTTGTTGCGCCAGGCGATCGCCGCCATGCCGGAACGCTGTGAACGCATGATTCGGATGCTTTTCTACGAGATGCCGCCGCGGCCTTACGATGAGGTCGCCAAGGAGCTGGGTCTCGCCACCGGATCGATCGGTTTTATTCGCGGGCGATGCCTAGCTCAATTGAGAAAACAATTGGAGAAGGCTGGTTTCCGATGAGCGTCAAGGCGGCTCGGCAGACCGAATCCGATGCGCTGATCGAACGCTTGCTCGCGCTCGGAGATACGGCGAGACGACGGGAATTCTTTGCCAGCCACCCCAAAACTGACTGGGATGCGGCTGTCAAAGCGCTCAGCGAGCGTGTGTGGCAGGAGGTCCGGGTTGACCCTCATATCGCCGATCGAACTGCTGATACCGCGCTCGACCTCGCCCAATACCTCGGCAGTCAAATTTCTTTGGCAAGAGCTTTTCGAGCAAAAGCCAATTCGCTCTATGCGCTCGACCATCACGTTGCCGCCATTGAGCATCACGAAAAAGCGGCCAAGCATTTCGAGCAGGCTGGCGACGACGCGGAACTGGCTCGCACTCTAAGCGGGTCGATCCAGCCTTTGTTGCTCCTCGGGCGCTACGATCAGGCGCATTCTGCGGGCGAACGGGCAGCTGCAATTTTCGGGAACCTGGGAAACTCTCACCGCCTGGCTCGCCTCGAAATCAACATCGGGAACATCTATCATCGGCAGGACCGCTTCGCCGAAGCACTGGAAATTTACGACCGCGCCTACCAGGAACTGCTCAACTACGACGACGGCGAGGCGCTGGCCGCGGTTCTGAGCAATCTGGCGCTCTGCTACATCAGCCTGAACGATTTTCCGAAGGCTCTGGAATTTCATCGCATCGCGCGGCAACAGTGCGAGCAACGAGGCATGCCGACCCTCGTCGCTTATGCCGATTACAACATCGCCTATCTCTATTTCTTGCGCGGCGAGTATGGTCGTGCGATTCAGATGCTCCGCGACGCTTCGGTCAGCGCCGGCAAAGCCAATGACGCCTATCAACTCGCCCTCTGTAACCTCGACCTCGCTGAAATCTATCTTGAGTTGAACTTGAACGCGGAAGCTGGAGAGCTGGGGCGCAGCGCACACGAGGGCTTTCAGAAGCTTGGGTTCGGGTATGAGGCGGGTAAAGCGCTGGCGTTCGCGGCTACCGCCGCCAGCCGCACTGGTCAGGCCTTCGAGGGCATCAAGTTGTTCGGGCAAGCCAAAGGAATGTTCCTTCAGGACAAGAACCTTGTCTGGCCATCGCTCATCGATCTTTACCAAGCCTTGGTACTCTTCAACGAAGGGCGCCTGTTCGAGGCTCGGCGTCTAGCTGCTTCTGCCCATGATTTCTTTCGCTCTTCCGCCATGCCCGGTAAAGCGGTGCTTGCCGAATTGTTGGTGGCCCGCGTCGCCCTGCGTATGAACGAACTGGCCAGCGCACAGAATCACTGCCAGCAAGCTCTGGCGTGCCTCGCAACCTTTGATTCGCCTATGCTGCGTTACCAGGCGGAATTTCTTCTGGGGGAAATCGGTCGCGCTGCAGGCAAAGAGGAAGAGGCATATCAGTGCTATTGCCGCGCGCGCGAATCCGTGGAACGCCTGCGCGGCAGCCTGCGTGGAGAGGAACTGAAGCTAGCATTTTTTCAGAATAAGCTGGAGGTCTACGAGAGTTTGGTCGAACTTTGCCTCCGCAGTTCCGAAGGCCTAGAAGAGGCATTCGACTATATGGAGCAGGCCAAATCTCGCACGCTCGCGGATCTGTTGAGCAAGCCTATGCAGACCGCACCCGCTGCCGAGGCGGGCCAGAGCGAGCTGGTTCGTTCCATCCGGAACCTTCGCGAAGAACTGAACTGGTACTACAACCTTATCGAACGCGAACAGTTGCGGCCCGAGGAACGATCTCAGCAACGAATCAGGCAACTCGAACAGGAAGCACGTCTGCGCGAAAGTGATCTGACGAAGGCCATGAAAAAAGCCACCATCGCGGAAGCTCATGATGCTGGCCTCGAAGTGGCTGCCACAGTTTCTCTTGCCCAGATTCGCGCCGCACTTCCAGTTGACTCCATCCTGGTTGAGTTCTTCAGCGTCAAAGACTACTATCTCGCCTGCATTCTTACTCGCGACAAACTTCAGATCGTACCAGTAACTGTGCAGCCACGAATCCAGAAGCTGTTGCGGCTGCTTCAGTTTCAGATGTCCAAGTTCCGCTTGGACCCCAGCTATCTAAACGCCTTTAGCCAAACATTGCTCGATGCCACCCAGGCGCATTTGAAGAGTCTTTATCAGGAACTGATCGCTCCAATACGTCATCAGCTAAATTCCAGGCATCTGGTCTTCGTGCAGCACGGCTTGCTGCACTACGTCCCTTTTCATGCGCTCCATGATGGAGACTCGTATCTGATCGATCGTTTTTCGGTTTCTTATGCTCCGAGCGCGAGCGTGTATGCGCTTTGCCAGTCGAAGGAAGCAAATGTTGAGGGAGATCCCCTGATTCTCGGAGTGCCGGATGCCTCCGCCCCTTCAATTCATGCCGAAGTGGACGCGCTTAGCGTCATGCTCCCCAATGCGAAGGTATTCGTGGGCAAGCATGCAACCGATGCCGTCTTAAGAAACTATGGTCGCACGAGCCCTATTGTTCACATTGCAACTCATGGCTATTTCCGCCGCGACAATCCTATGTTCTCCTCGATTCGCCTCGGCGATTCGCACCTTAGCCTTTACGACCTGAGCCACCTGCGCCTGCCAGCCGAATTGGTGGTTCTCAGTGGCTGTGCCACCGGTTTAAATGTCGTTGCACCCGGTGATGAACTGATCGGGTTGGCGAGAGGTCTCCTCCAAGCCGGTGCCCAATCATTGGTTCTCAGCCTCTGGGACGTCCACGACGAGAGCACCAAGGATTTCATGATCGCCTTCTATGCGGGCTTGCACCAGGGGCAATCGAAGTCGGGAGCGCTGCAACAAGCCATGATCAGACTGCGAGAAAACTACCCCCATCCCTACCATTGGGCTCCTTTCTCGTTGATAGGAAAGGGGTAAGCGAGAGTAGAAATTTTTCTTGTCAGCCTTATATTTTTTCTATCCTTCCTTCCCCTTATTCCACAGTAGAAACTTCAGGAAAGGCGAAGCAAGATGGAGCACTTCTCTGAACAAGCGTGGGCCGATTTTGCGCGAGGATTCAGCGCGCTCGAAAAGACGCGCGGAATCAACGCTCATATCGTGTCCGGTTGCCTGAGCTGCAAAAACGCACGCCATTTCTGGACTCGCATCCAGACCATGGCACTGGCGGAGCGCACCTACTCCGTACCGGAGAATGTCGTTCGCCTGGCTACTCTCGAGTTCACGGCCCAACAGAAGCGGGCCGAGAACTGCACTGATGCCGTTGTGATTTTTGACACCCTTTTCCGTCCGCTTTTGGCTGGCGTGCGCGGCGATGAGGCCATCGCTCGGCACGTGGTGTACGACGCAGAAGGTCTCACCATCGACCTGCGATTCGACCGCGGGCCGCAACCCGGAAAAGTCTCCGTGGTAGGCCAGATTCTTGACCGCTGGAGCCCCGAAAAGGTCCTTAACGGGGGATCGGTGGTCGTGTGGACCGAAGACGGCCAGTTGGTGGCCACTGCCACTGCCAATTCGTATGGCGAATTTCAGGTCGAGTTTGATGCGCACAATGATCTTCGATTCACCGTCAGCGTTGGTGGCCGTAACGTACGAGTGCCGATGGTCGACTTTAGGTAACGTACCTCCCCTTACAAAAGAAACCGCAGTTGGTTACTAGCAAGAGATTACGGGTGTAAGTGGCGAGCCAAGAGTTAGAAAGTCTAAACTCAGCGGAACTCAAGCCGTGCCCGTTTCAGAAAGGGAAGGAACGATGAGCGGAGAGAAACAGCAAATGCGCGCGAAACCCCTAGGATGGCTAATTTGCCTTGTCGTGTTGCTCAGTGTTGCCTGCGCGCCTGCGGCACAAGCCCAAACCCGGTTAATTGTGCAGGACTCGCTAGGCCTCCCCGGGATCAATCTGGCCTGTCTGCTTACGGGCTGCACGGTGGTAGAAGGCCTTGGCGATCCCAATGGCCAGTTGTTCCTCGTTACCTTTCCGCCCATCCTGAACCCAGTCAGCGTGATCCTGCAACTGACCTTGCAGACGGGCGTTGTGTCGGTCGAAATCGATCAAGTCGTGAACCCGCCGCAACCGGACAGCACCGGTACCCCCGCCTATTTGACTGATGAAACTCCGGTCTCTTACTACGGAACTACGGTTTGGCAGGGCTATCTGGTACAGCCGGCAAATCAGTTGATCCGTACTGCGCAGGCCCAATCCTCCTTCTACGCCGCAGGGTCGGGCGTAACCGTGGCAGATATTGATACCGGCGTTGATGTGAACCACCCAGTCTTGCAGGGCGTACTCGTAGATGGATACGATTTCACGCGCAATACTCCAGGCGGTAACGAGGACGTGGACGTCACCGGCAACAGCTCGAACGACAGCAGCACGTCATCCCCGGCAACGCTGGATCAGCGCAGCGTCGCTGTTCTCGATCAGCGCAGCGTCGCCGTGCTCGATGGCAACGGGAATGCCTATAGTGATTTTGGACACGGGACCATGACCGCTGGCCTTATCCATCTGGTGGCGCCGGAGGCGAAGATCATGCCGTTAAAGGTCTTTACGGCGAGCGGGTCCGCCTATAGTTCGAACATTCTTCGCGCCATCTACTATGCGGTTGCAAATGGTGCTCGCGTCATGAACATGAGCTGGAATTATTCCAGCTATTCCAACCAACTCGCGCAAGCGATTCAATACGCTAACAGCCGCGGTGTGGTGTCGATTGCCTCTGCCGGCAACAGCGGTGAGGATACCGTCGTTTATCCCGGTGGACTATTGGGCGTAATCGACGTCGCTTCGACTTCCAACAACGATACGCAGTCCTCTTTCACTAACTACGGAACGCCTCCGGTTTGGCTGGCTGCTCCTGGAGAAAGCGTTGTCACGACTTTCCCGTGGGGTACCTATGCCGCCG
>Ga0187782_10001628_pt1 | contig 16479 bp, 14 predicted proteins | sample 0715_SJ02_MP15_2_FD_132454 | JGI IMG/M metagenome (GOLD analysis project Ga0187782, IMG submission 132454) | Tropical peat soil microbial communities from peatlands in Department of Meta, Colombia - 0715_SJ02_MP15_20_MG | ecosystem: Environmental > Terrestrial > Soil > Wetlands > Peat | place...
ATGATGACGCCGGGGAGGCCGCGGAAGTGGGTGTTGGCAGTGACGAGCTGGGCCTGACAGACGCGGGCGGTCGCGTAGACAATCGCATCCGCGCCCCCGAGCCGGTGATCGAGACTGGCGTTCGCTGCGGCAAGGGCGATCGTTTCGTCCATAGGCACGACGCGACGGTGCAGCGCCTGAGAGACAAAGCGATCGGCGAGCGCGCGACCGCGATGCTTGGCGAGATGCTTGTAGACCTCGTAGATGATCAGCGAGGGCACGACGACCGAATTCTCGTTTTCGAGATAGTGGCCAAATGCCGCGGCCTTCGAGTCGTCGGTGATGTACTCGAGCCAGCCGGAGGAATCGACGACGTACAGATCAGAAGCGCTCCGGGTGGTCACGATGCTCCTCTTTCCAGCGCATGCCTCGCGCGATGCCGCGCAGTTCCTTGATCGGACGATTCGGCACGAGCCGGAGCGCGCCATCGATGGAGTAGATCAAGAGCTCCTGGCCTGCCTCGATCTTGAGCTCTTCGCGGAGCGATTTTGGAATGACGACTTGAAACTTGGGAGAGACTTTTACCTTTTCTCGTTCCATTCCCCCTCACTCTCGCGCGGATAGTATCGACGGGCGGTTGGTATGTCAATTGGCGATCGATGGCTATCACGTAATACGCGGTTCTGATCGTGTAGCCATCAAATTGAAATCGTGGATGTTAGCCTCTGACCAATCGTATTTCATTTTGGAATTATTTCGCGGAACGGACGCTCGCGCGGCCATGCTGTGTGCCACGCCCGCGCGGCAATTCGCGCGCGTCATGGCGCGCGAACTTTCTCGGTCGACGCGCCGACATCTGAAAATTCTTCAGCGAATTTTCTTCTCGCTCGTTCGTGACGTTCGACGAAGCCGCGATCAGCTCTGCGCGCCGTCGATGGTGAGGATGGTCCCCGTCGTGTAGGCGGAGCGAGGGGAGGCGAGAAATGCGACGGCGTTTCCGATCTCCTCGGGCGTCGCCGCACGGCCGAACGACATGCCGCCGAGTAACTCTTTCCAGCGAGACTCATCGCCAAACTGCGCCTTCGCGCGGCCGCGCATCATCACTTCCAAGCGCTCGGTGGCGACGGGCCCTGGATTGATGCCGATGACGCGCATACCGTCCTTCACGGCGCCTTTCGCGAGCGATTTCGTAAACGCCATCAGCGAAGCGTTTCCGGTGCTGCCCGCGACGTAGTTCGGGTCCAGGCGTTCGCCCGCGGCACCGATAATATTGATGATGACGCCGCCTCGCCGTTTGAGGCCCGGATAGAGCGCCCGACACATGCTGATGTAGCCGAAAACTTTCAGATCCCAGGCTGCGCGCCACGCGTCGTTTCCGATCGCGAGAAGATTTCCCGGAGGGATCGCGCCGGCGTTGTTCACCAGAATGTCCAACTCGGAGACTTCTGCGGCCACGCGTTCGATTGCATCCTGTTTGGAGAGATCGGCTGGCACAGTGCGCACCGAGACGGATGCTCGAAGCCGTATAGCGTCGGCCGCCGCATTCAGCGCCGCTGGATCGCGCGAAACCAATATGAGATCGCAACCCTCCTCCGCCAAGACCGTGGCCGTCGCGCGGCCGATACCTTTGGAAGCGCCCGTAACGAGCGCGAGCCTGCCGGATAATTGAAGGTCCACCCTAGGTTCTCCTTTCGTATGGCTTCATTTCTTGCGGGCAGCGGCCCACGCGTCCCACGCCGAGCCGGGCAGGTCGATCAAATGATTGAACTCCCCTGCTCCGCGGAGCCACTCGCCGCCATCAATGACGACCGATTCGCCGTTGATATAGCCGGATTGCTCGCTCACAAGATACGCTGCGAGGTTGGCGAGTTCTTCAGGGCGGCCGAAACGCTTCATCGGGTGGCGGTTCCTCGCGTGCTCTTCCGACTCTTTCGACATAAACAGCCGCGAGAACGCGCCTTCGGTCGGAAATGGCCCCGGGGCGATGGCGTTGAGGCGGATGTTATAGCGGGCCCACTCGACGGCGAGAGACCGCGTCATCGAGAGCACTCCTGCCTTGGCACACGCGGATGGGACGACGAAGCCCGAACCGCAGTTTGCGTCGGCATACGTGGTGACCATGTTAAGAATCGTGCCGGGCTGCTTCGCGGCGATCCACCTGCGGCCCAGCGCGAGCGTGCAGTGAAATGTTCCGCGCAGCACGATTCCAACGACCGCATCGAAGGCATTCGGTGAGAGGTCTTCGGTGCGCGCAATGAAGTTTCCTGCGGCGTTGTTTACCAGCGTGTCGATTCTGCCGAGTTCTCGTTCCGCCGCAACGATTGCTTGCTCGACCGCCGCGAAGTCGCGGATGTCAGCAGAGCACCAAGCCGCGCGCGCTCCCATCGCGCGGATGGCGCCGACAGTCTGATTCAGCGGGCCTTTGCGGCGGCCGACGAGAAACAAGCTGGCGCCGAGTTCGGCAAAGCGCAGCGCCATCGCGCGGCCCAGTCCCGTGCCGCCGCCGGTAATGAAAATCGTGCGGCCCTTCAGCAAGTCGGTTTGAAACATCGGCGTACCCCCCAAAATCGAGCGGTATTGTTCGCGCATCACGGCCCGCACCGCAAGTGACAATTGCCGGCCGGGCCCTCGCGAATGCCGGGAGATGGGTCAGATAACGGGTGCCAACCGGCGGGGCATTGTGCTATCTAAGGACCGCGTCTCAGAAAAGCTCGGGGAGGTTGCCATGGGGAAATTTGTGTGGGGCTTGATCATCGGATTCATTGCTGTTCCTGTTCTGGGCGCTTTGTATCTGCTAAGCGGCCAGGCGCCGGCCACTGTGACGGACAAACCATTCCCGTTCGAGCAATACATCGCCGGAGCTGCGCTGGAATCACGGATTCACCGACAAGCGCCGAAGCGAGAACTCTCCAGCTTCAGTGCCGCGGATATTCAGGCCGGCGCACAGGCGTATCGACGCGCCTGCGGCGGATGCCATGGACTGCCAGCGCAGACGGAAGCCTTCCCGGAGCCCAAGATGTTTCCTCCCCCTCCGAAGCTCTTCACACCTGATGGTTACGTGACGGACGATCCGGTCGGCGTCACCTACTGGAAGATCAAGAATGGGATCCGAATGTCGGGCATGCCGAGTTTCGACGGGTTGCTGAAGGACGATCAGATGTGGCAGGTGGCCGCGTTGCTCGCGAGCGCGGACAAACTGCCGCCGGATGTGCTCGATATATTGAAGCAACCGCTCTTCCCGCCGCCTCCACCGCCAGCGAACGGCACATCAAGTGCGGCGCCTGCCGGGCAGCGGGGCGCCAAGAGGTAGAGAGGTCCGTCGGCCCGCGTCGCTCGCTCCCTTCGTGCAGCTCAGGGCAGGCGGGATGACGATCCTCGGCGGATCGTCAGAAATCAGTGTGGAATCGGAGGCCACCAACCGTGACCGGGCCGCGGGCCTGGTTGTAGCCGGGATTGTTGATGTGCTGCAGATCGAATGAAGCGAAGAAGCCGCGCCAGAGATGCGCGGTATAGAACCCCTCGAAGATCTTTTCAGGGCCGTACGTCAGACCGCCGTCGCCAAGAAGGAAGCCAAGCCCTCCCAGCGCGAGATACTGCTGGTGCGCCGCCACGATTCCGTTGGCGACAAACGCGACGCCGGCGCGATCGTTGCGGCGGTGCCATGCGCTGCCGGTGGCGAAGCCGCCGAGTTCGAGCGTGCGGTCGTCCTCGGTGTAGGCCCAGGATTCGTTGTGTCCGTCGCTCCAACCTAAGCGTCCAAAGACGCCCACCGCAGGAGTGATTTCCTGTTCAAAGTTCAAGCCGAAGCCGTATCTGTGGCGGCCCTGGCGGCGAGTCGTGGTGATGTCCGGCGGAGAAGTCTTCAGACCCGAGAGGTAGTCATCGATCGCCTCGCGGTAGTTCCCCATGTCGGCATGATTGACGTAGCTGATCAAGCGGACGGTGCCGGTGCGGTGAAAAATGCGCTTGCCCGTGGCATCGAATTCGAGATTTTCGGAGCGCGCGCGGGCCACATCCGCGTCGAGATTGATGCCGTTGGCAACCTTTGCCTCCAGCACTTCCGCGAATCGGGTCGAGAACCAGTGATCGTCGTATTCGACGATCGCGCCGTCGGTGTAGCCGCGCGTGTTCGCCGAGTAGTCCCACGCGCCGTCGTTATCCACAGCCCAGTTCAGAAATTGCAGGTGGCTGTCGCTGCCCCACGTGTTCGTATCAAAGAAGTCCACGAGGCTGAACTTTCCAACGCTGAGCTCGATCCGCCGAGCGGGCCGTGAAGTGGCAAGGTGCAGCTCATCGCGATCGGACTCGACGCGCTCGTCCGTGAGAGGAATGGTCTGCCGCAAGATGAGCCGTGCAAGATAGGGCGTAGTCGGGAGTTGCGCACCTGATACCGTCCGGACGGAATCGAGGTTGGTGTAGCCAGCGAGGCCGAACGCCCTTCCGACGCCATTTCCGGTTGCATATTCCGCGTCAGCGAATACTTCCGTCGTATCCGTAAGTTCGTAGCCGGTGTAAAGAGTTAGAACATGCGTAGTGGCGCTCTGAGCGCCCGGGGTCAGGCTGTTCGTTCCCGTGTATTTTGCCGGGAACGACCCGTGCCACTGAAAAACGATGTTCGCCTGGCCTGAGATCCAGTAGCGGCTCGTGTGCGAATGCGGAAAGAGCGTCACGTCAGCCGTATCGCTCGAATCCGAGTTCGAATCAGCAGGGGCCTGGGCGCTCGACTGAGTATCGGTCTTCTCAGTCTTTGCGTTCTGCGGTTGAGCCTGGTTGGCGTCTTGTGGCCGCGCCAACTGCGCCGCGGCCAGGCACATCAGAAGCACGCAGAAACCTTGGCCCACGAGCCGGACTGGCGGACGCCGCGCCAGCCATCGGATTGAGGCATTCCAGAACATGGTGTATCGCCATCGCATTGCTTTTCTTCGCTCTCTGCCGCCCTATATTAACCACAGTTAACATCAGATGTAAATGCCGGTGAACTGCCGCACGCGTTTGTCGACCTGAGAGGAGGGGTCGTTTCCACTTCGCCGCGCCACGGCGCGCGGAGAATTCGCAGCACGAGTTTGGCGAAGTGCGACATATTTGGCTCGGAGAGATTGGCTGCCCGGGACCGCTTTCAGCGAATCCCAATAAATCACGTAGCGGCCTCCCGTTTGGTTACGCCAATGTTAAAAGCGGCTTGGGGCGCCTTGCGAAGCGGCGGCAGGCTCTGGCTCGCGAGGTCTCCATCTTCTATACTGAGCGGCCCGGCGCTGGATTTCACGCCGGCTCTTTGATACTATACCCCCCTAGGGTAGTCAAGAGCAATGTCACATTTATCGCGAGAAAAACTGGACCTGGTCGCGCGCACCAAGAAAGTGATCGGCCAGCTCGAAAGCGTGTTGCGCGCGCTGAACGACGACGAGCAGTGCGCCGACGTGCTCCAGCGGCTGGCGGCGGCGCGCGGAGCGATCAACAGCCTGATGGGCGAACTCCTCGAGGATCACATCCGCAATCACATGCCGCGCAATTCGAGATCGTCCGAGGAAGCCGCGAACGACGTGATCGAAATCGTCCGCACCTACCTGAAGTGAGCCAGACAAAGCGCTACGACGCGAACGTAAAGACCGGCTTCACGACCTTGCCGCTAGATTGATCCTCGATAGCCTGATTGATCTGCTCGAAGGGATATTTCGTTACGAGTTTGTCGAATGGGAAGCGTCCGCTCATGTAGAGTTCGATCAGTCGCGGAATGAACGCGTTGGGAACGCTATCGCCCTGCACGATTCCGCGCATGCTGAGACCACCCAGCATCATCGCAGCGAGGTTCGGCTCGAAGGAGTTGGCGGGAATGGTAACGAACCCGAAGCGCCCTTTGGTGGTAAGCGACGCGAGAGCTTGGTGGCAGCTGTCGGTGCGGCCGGTCGTATCGAATGCGCAATTCACGCCACCCGGCACAAGCCGCCGGACCTCCTCCGCAGTTTTGACGGTGGGGCCAGCCAGCACGAACTTTGTTGCACCGAGTTGCCGCGCGATCGCCAGCCGCGATTCGAGCACATCTACAGCGATAATTTCCGAGCAGCAGCACACGACGGAGGCCATCACCGCGCTGAGGCCCACAGGACCCACTCCGAAAATCGCGATACTCTCGCCCTTTCTTGCAGCGAGAGAGTTCATCACGGCGCCCGCGCCGGTTTGAACGCCGCAACCCAGCACGCCGAGAATTTCGAGGGGCGCGTCTTTCCGGACCGCTATCGTGTTTTGCGGCCGGGCAATCGCGTGGCTCGCAAATGACGATTGACCGAAGAAGTGGCCGTGGATCCGATCGTTTCCTTTGCGGAAAAATCCCGGCTCGCTTTCGCGCGCGTCGCGGAAGTTGAGCGCGCCGGTTTGTTCGCAATACGCGGGATGGCCGCCGGCGCAGGCGCGGCACGCACCGCAGGAATCGTAGGTCAGCACGACGTGATCGCCCGGTTTCACCTTGGTGACGCGCTCGCCGACACGCTCGACGATGCCCGCGCCTTCGTGGCCGAGGACGACGGGTTTCGGAACGCCCATGCCGCCACCGAGCGCCTTCACATCCGTGTGACAAAGTCCGACGCCGACGATACGCACGAGAATGTCGCTAGGCCCGGGTTCGCTCAATTCCAGTTCTTCCATAGCGAACTCGTGGCGACCTTCATATGCCACTGCCGCGTGCACTCTCATGATTCGCTTCTGGAGCGGCTCACTCCGTTAGATAGATAGATCAAGCGCTGCTCAGAGCGGCGAGGACGCGCTTGGGCGTGAGCGGGAATTCGGTCATGTGGACGCCGGTCGCGTCGAAGAAGGCACATGCGATAGCGCCGGCGGCGGCCGCCATCACTTCTTCGCCTGCGCCGGTGGATTTCTGATCGAGGCGCTGCACAACCATCGGGAAGACTTCGGGACATTCCTCGAAGCGCAGAATCGGATACGTGTTCCAGTCGAGGCTCGTGACGTTGGTTTTGTTGAACGTCACTTCCTCAAGCAGCATCCGGCTTGCGGTCTGCACGAGTTGGCCGCTGATCTGGTTTTCGATGAACGCCGGATTCACGGCCAAGCCCGCATCGATGGCGCCGTACATACGCTTTACGCGAACTTTGCCTGTTTCCTTGTTCACTTCGATCTCAACGACCGCGCCGCCATAGGACGTGAGATGCGTGCCGAGGCCGATGCCGCGCCCGGTGACGATCTTCGCGCTCGATAGCTTTGAGGCGGGTGGACGGGGCGTGTCGGCCCATTTCGAGGCCTTCGCGACCGCGTCGAGCACTCCCATCCAATGTTCGTTTGTGATATTGCGCTTGCGGAATTCGTACGCGTCGATCTTCGCCTGGCGCGCCAGATCGTCGATCGTCTGTTCGGACGCGAACGAGAACGAAAGATCGAGCGGGGAGCGCAGCCACGCCCCGCGCAGATAGTTCATGCCCGGGACGTGATGGTTGATTAGCCGCACGTTCGGGATGTCGTACATGCCGCCGCAATCGGAGGGGTTGACCATTTGCGCTGCGCCATCGCGCCATTCGGCAGCAGGCGTGCCGAGCGCGAGCTGCGCCGACGTCTCGACAGCGCTCCAGTTGTGGTGCCAGCCGTCGTATTGATACGCGACGATCTTGCCGTTTGCATTGGCAGCTGCACGAAGTTCGCCGACGTGCGCGGGGCCGTAAAGGTCCCATCCGTGCTCATCCCAGCGCATGAACTGCAGGCGCACCGGCTTGCCGGCCAGTTGCGAGATGATTGCGGCGGCCTGCGCCACATCATCGTAGCAACTGTGGCCATAGGTGCCCGAGCCTTCGTAATACTGCACGCGCACCTGCTGCGGTTTCAGCCCGAGAATGCCCGCGAGCGTATTGCGCGTGGCGTAGACGTCCTGCGTCGAACAAATCACAAGCGCCGAATCGGGCTTCACGTCCGCGAGCGCGCCGTTGGGTCCAAAGGGCGCGTGGGCTTGGTACGGCCCGCGATAGTGCCCAGACGCGACGTGCGCCGCGCCGCTCACGGCCGCGTCCACATCTCCGCGCTGCAGGACGACACGATCGCCGGTCTTCTCCGCTCGCATCGCATCGTAGACGCCCTCGCTCGTGGACAGTACAGCGGGGATATCCCACGTGATTTTCAAATCGCGAGCGGCGCGGATGGCATCCCATTCCCGCTCCGCGACTACGCCGACGAAATCGCCCTTGCGCACCACGCGCGCGGTCGGAATGTGCGCGATCGAGCTTTCGTCGAGGCTCGCGACTTTTGCGCCCGAGCCATACGCCGTCTGCCCGCGCGGACGAACCACACGTGCGTGGAGCATTCCCGGCAAGCGCACATGCTGGAGATAGACGTACTTACCGCTCACTTTTTCCGGAATGTCGTTGCGCACAGGCCCCGTGCCAACGAGCTTGTATTCGGACACAGGCTTCACGGGCGCGCTGCCGGTGAATGCCAGATTGAAGGGCCTATCACCGATGAGTTCGCCGTACGTAACAGACGACGACTCGCCGCCCATGCCGCCGACGGTCACGACGCCTTTCGAAACGACCAGCCGGTCGATGGGCGCGCCCAATTTTTGCGATGCCATTTGGAGCAGCGCTTGCCGCGCCTCGGCCGCGGCCGTGCGGATCGCCGGGCTGCCGCGGGCGATTGACGAGCTCGAATACGTGCCGCCCTGGTTCGGCGTGATGTTCGTATCGAGGCGGACGGTGCTGACCTGACTCATGTCAAGATCGAGCTCTTCGGCTGAGATCTGCAGAAGCGAAGTCGTCGAGCCCTGGCCGAGCTCGACGTAGCCGATGTAAACCGTCGCAGTGTTGTCCGAATGGATGGCAAGCCACGTATCGATTTGCTTGGGATCGGGCGGGCCTGCGGCGGCGCCACGGGCAGCTATTGTGCCCTGAGCAAAGAGCGCGTCACCGACTGCGCCCGCGCTGCTGAAACCGATGATGAGCGCGCCACCGGCCTTGAGGAATTCACGACGAGGAAACAGTAGAGAGGAGGTTTCGTCGCTCACCGCGCCACCTCCGCAGTTGACGTTTCCTGCACAAGCATCTCTTCAGGTGTGCCGTCCATCGCGCTCTTCATCGCGCGCGAGGCTCGCTGGATCGCCTTGATGACGCGCGGATAGCTGCCGCAGCGACACAGGTGGCCGTTCATTGCAGAGCGAATTTGCGCCTCGGTGGGTCGCGGCGTTTTGGAAAGCAGGTCGGCAGCCTGGATAATCATGCCATTGAAGCAATAGCCGCACTGGACCGCCTGTTCGTCGATCAGCGCCTGCTGCACGGGATGAAGCGCGGGAACGCTTGCGAGCTTTCTTTGCTTGGCATACCAGGCGGGCAGGCCCTCAAGCGTCGTCACGGATTTGCCGACGACCGCCGAGACCGGCGTCACGCACGAGCGAATCTCCGCGCCATTGAGAAGTACCGAGCAGGAGCCGCACTGTGCGAGCCCGCAGCCGAACCGCGGCCCTTGCAATTGCAAGTCATTCATCAGGACGTAGAGCAGCGGCGTATCCGGATCGGCGGTAACCACGTGCAGTTGTTCGTTGACGCGTATTTTGAACTCGCTCGGCATTTCGCTTCTCCTTTGCGTCGGGATATTCGCGCAGCCTCGATGCCCAGCTTCCGGTCGCCTATTTGGATATCATTGAATCCACTGAACGCCTCACATTTTGTGCAGCACCGGCCTTGTCGCGCGCGGGTTCACGCTTGACTTCAAACAACAGCTCATCCCCAACGGAAATTTGCGAGAATTCCAGAGGTGGTCGGAGATCGGACGAATGGAAAAAGTAGTCATGACCGTCGGCACCTCTCGCAAACCCATATCCGTGATTGCCAACGTTGGTGACGATTCCGCGGATTGATTCCGTCATCCTCCATGAATTCTGGTCATTCTCCCCGTCCAAGCTGATCGTCCTTTCTCCGACGAAGCGGGCCTGAATCTCTTCCTTCTGCCGTTGGATTTCCGCTCGGCAGGAGTCGCAATAGAATCTTTGACCCTTTCTGGGGTGAAATTCCGTCCACACCAACCTCTGGCCCTTGTGGAGTTCAGATTCGCACTTCAGCTGATGCCGCTCGTACTTCAGTTCCAAGTCCGCAAGCAGCTCATCGAGCCAAATTACGCTGAAGTCTCTCACTCGGGCTTCGTCAGTCGGGTCCGCGTACTCGCCCGCGCAACTACCCTTGATGCTTGCGATGGCGACGCGCTTGCCCAGGTTGCGAACGTGCCTCAAGACGGGCATGAAATCTCTGTCACCCAAGACTACGATCGCTATGTCATACGAGGATTGGGCTGCATAGTACAAGATCGAAGCAGCCATCGCGATGTCCACGCACTTTTCCTCAGGCTCAAACGTATCGGAGGGATTCCGATCCGCCTTGCGCACTCTGCGTCCCCTATAGTTGATTGGGAAAATCTCAGTTTCGAAATGATACTCCTCTCGAACAAGATCATAGAACTCGCGGCGCTTTTGGACTAATGCATCGTCCCTCAAGTCGTAATTGGCTGCGCAGCTACCGAATAAGAACGTTCTCACGACATCGACCGCCCCCGATGCCCCGCCAAGCGTGCTTATCTGTTCGCCGAGCCCCTTGCCCAAGACCCTAGGTAATCGCCCGAAGTCCAACTTGTAGTCTGCTCCGTACACTTGGCCCAAGCGGGGAGTATTTGCATAGAGCCAAGATCCGTCCACAAATATCATCACCTTTGACATCGTAAACTCCTGTCTCGACATGGCGCGATTCATATAGCGCCATGTCGACTACATGTCCAGAACGGAAGAAACGGTTCTCGCGGGACACACTGCGCTCTTTGGGCAAACCTGTTTTGGATGCAGGAACAACGGAGATGCACGCAGTGTGCTGCTTAGGGTCGCTGCACCCTGCGCCGAGGAAGACCCGGTCCTGAACTCACCGCTTCCAGGACCGTCCACTGAAGTACTTCACGAACGCCGCGATATTCGCGTACTGCTTTATGAGCCCAACTACCGGATCCTCTCGCGGGAATAACAAGCCGACGATGTACCCTAAGGCGTAGATGATAAGGAGCACACTTACGAGATAGAGAAAGTCGCCTACCTCCGCGGCCACCTTACTCGTTAGACTTGCCGCTTCGCGCGTGAAGATGCTTTTAAAGGGTTGAGATTTTCTAACCTTGTTTGCGATGTCGGCGCCTGCTGGGCGTCGACGCTGATCGGATTCACTTCGATTTGTGTTGCTTAGCTGCTGATAGTTTCTAACAACATTTCCCATGGCCGAGTCCTTCGCTTGCACACTTCATAAGTGACCACCTCCGTGACTGAGATCGGTCAAGGCAGGCGAAGAGGCCAAAGACGGGGTCCCCGAATAGGGGTTCCTGATTCCAGCGCAAGTTGTCAAAGAGCAGAACAGCTCGTCCCGCGAGCCACCCTCAGTTTACCAGAAGATTACAAAAGAATACACATTTTCCTTCGCACGTACACTTCCTCGAACCCGACGCGGTGAAGCCTCCGCGCGCAGGTCCCGGGGCGATCTGGACAAGCTGCCTGACGGAGCCGACAGCCGGTCTCCTCACTCGACTTCCATGCCGGAGCAATATTCACAACGCGGTGTGATAGCCTTACGCGGGGAGGCGGCGAAGACGTGGACATCGTGAAGGGCAATATGGGTTGGATCGAAGTAATCGTCGGGCCGATGTTTTCGGGCAAGAGCGAAGAGTTGATCCGGCGTCTGCGGCGCGCCGAGATCGGCAAGCAGCGCGTGCAGATTTTCAAACCCGTCATCGATCAGCGCTACTCGAAGAACGGCATCGTCTCCCATTCCGGCCTCGAAATTCCGTCGGAGCTTGTCAGCAGCGGCAGCGAGATTCTGGGGAAAGTCGCGCCTCGCACGGAAGTGGTGGGCATCGACGAGGCTCAGTTCTTGGGAGAAACGATCGTCGCGGATTGCGCACGGCTCGCCGAACTTGGAAAGCGCGTGATCGTCGCGGGACTCGACACCGATTTCATGGGACGCCCGTTTGAACCCATGCCACGCCTGCTTGCGGTGGCGGAGGAGATCACGAAGCTTCTCGCGATCTGCATGCGCTGCGGGAATCCGGCGGTGCACACACAGCGCATCGTCGCCTCCGAAGAACTGATTGTGGTGGGAGCGAAAGGCATGTACGAGGCGCGGTGCCGGCGCTGTTTCGAGCCGCAACTTGCGCAGCAAAAGACCGAAGAGCAGGAGACGACACGCACCTCCAACCCCGCTGCCGCAGCTCGCGCAGCCTCGGCGTGAGTCTGTACAGCCAAGGCCGGCGCCCGCCGCCTACCGCGACTACGGAGCCCCCCTGCGGACCCCATGGCGGCGAAAAATCGCGAGAAGCCGGACCGTCTTCGTCATGACAGTTGGCAGAGTGCCGAGCTGATTGCACAAATCCGCGGCCTTGCTGTCACTAAGTCGGGCCGGAAGTTACAATGTATGGGCCACTTGGTTTCGGAGGGGTGGGTGAGCGGTTGAAACCGGCGGTCTTGAAAAATTAAATCGCCGTTTTGCTATCTGACACAAAATCCAACTAAATCCCTTTGCCAGCCGTCAGATAGCGCAAATTTCAATTTCTTGGAATTCCCTAATTTTTGCCCGTTTTGCGCCGGTCTTAGTGACAATTTAGTGACACTCGGGATTTATTGGCCCCTCGCGCACATGAGTGTAACAAGCTCACGCTTCAAGTAAGGTTTTCGACGCGAGAATCGCATTGTCACCCTATTGGGAACCAGGGCAGCTCACAGCGGCCGACTGGCGTCGATCGCACTTCGCCTTTGCCCGCCCAGCAGAGCCCGCCACTTATTTCGTTGAGCCTCATCCTCCTGCAACCGCCAGCGGAGGGCGCGCGTCACGTCCAGAACTTTTCGATTCGCTCGCCTAACGCATAGCTGATGCCTGCCAGGACGATGAGCCCTATCCATACGGGTCTGTTTACGTTCAGCAGCCCGTGGTCCGCCGCGACCAGTACCGCTGTGAGAAGACAACCTGAGAGAATCGCCAATGGCGACTGCCGTGACGTGATGATTGCTCTACGCAGCAAGACAATAGCCAAAATAGCGGCCGCCCAGGGGCCGGGGTCGCTACGTTTAGGGGCCAGGAAGACCTCGGCAAAGCAGACTACCGCTGCAATAGCTAGAAGTATGTTTTGGAGGCCGAATCCCATTCTGCTAGTCTTGCCTCGGCCCCACGTTAGTGTGCGAGTTCCCATATGAGGTGCGCTGCACCCACGGCGACATCGGCCCCAGCCTTAATCGCTTCATAGCCCTCATAAGCTTCGGGCAGCGGCGTCAATGCTGCGGCAGCCTCGACACCGTAGAATGCGTACTTTCCTGGGTGTGCTCTGGCATCCTTCGCCACTTCTCCCGGGAAGAACGATAGCGCGTCGTGATTAGCCGACCGGATAGCAGAGTCCATTGCGGAGGCACCTATCGCTCGCCGAGCTTGGATCTCGGAAAGTCCCGTCGTACTGCTAGAGGTATGGCCGTCGAAAAGACCGCCACCGCCCGCCGTTGTTGTCGTGGTCTGTTCCGCGCCCAGGAACTGGCCCTCGTGGCCGCTTTCGCTGCTGAAGTAGGCTGTCACGGTAGTTGTACTGGTCGATATTATATTGCCGTTTGAGTCGCGTGTGACCGAGACATCCGTGGTCGCCATCGCAAATGTAGCTGATTGCCCTCGGTAGGTTGTATAGCCAGTCGAAGCCGGGGGCGGCTGAGCGGCTTGCTGACGCTGGACCTGCTGATTGTTTTGCTGCTGTGCGCCCTGTTGCGCCGCAGCCGTGCCGACCGGGTTTGGGTCGGGCGCGTCATTCGTGCCTAGGCTTATGGGAGGATTCTGTGGATCATGGCCATCGAGGTCGGCGAAGGTCTCCGGATCGTCGCTGACCATAGCGTAGAGGTTCAGCGTCTGCGGATTTGCTAGGTTTGCGTAAGGCACTGGTACGGGGACCGAAGACCAGTCCGCCGAAAGCCAGCGACCGACGCGCCACGAATAGTAGCGAGCACCGAAGTCATCGTTCTGCGTTTCGGTGTCGCGTTCCTTGCCCTCGAATTTATAGTTCTGCGTGCAGGTATTCACGACGTCGCGCTCGCCGCCGAAAGGATAGAAATCCGCGTCATAGCAAGGACTCGTCGCACCCGCTTGTACGATTGTCCGCGAACTTCCTAGCATATCCTCGGCGTAGTAGTAGATCGTTCCGGTCGAGACGTTGCGCATGGCGATCCGCTTCCCACCGAAAAACACATATTCGTTGGTGAAGTTGCCGCTCAGGTCAGATTCGTCGAGGATTTCCGTGCCTGCTCCGTACCAATAGATTTTCCCGCTGGATTTTTCCAGGCGATTGCCGTCTCCGTCATAGGTGTAGTTGACTCCCGCCGCAGACTTGATCTGGCCCTCCGCATCGTAGCCGTAGGAATTCACGCCGTCCGTCAACGTGTTCCCGGAGGCATCGTAGGAAAAGCTGTTGCCCGAAAGCTGGTTGTTCGCGGTAGCGGTTATGCCGCTGAAACCACTCTCTTCCGTGCAGCCGGTGTAGTTTCCTCCAGTGGGCGTGATCGCTGTCAGGTTCCCCCATTCGTCTACGGTGTACGACTCGCCCCAGCAATTTGTGGGAGAGGTCGCGTAGGTCGAAGCAGTCTGCCCGCTGACGATCCGGTTCACCTGATCGTAGGTGAATGACTGCGTGCGCGTTGTATCGCGATTGTTCGTAATGCCAATCACGTTGCCATTGTCTCCCGAGCCCAGATTGAAGCTGTACTGGAGGTCGAGAATGTTGCCCGGGCCTGGGTCTGTCGCTGTGCACGACGTAGTCGTGGGAAGCGCCGTGCCCGTTGTGGCATATAGCCAACAGGGCTGAAGGCGGTCGTTGTAAATCGAGGTGGAGCTCAGATTCGAGCCATTTTGAAATTGTGCGATTGCGCCTTGCGGGGCATAACAGGCACCGGTGCTGATGTTCGAGGCGCCATTTTGGCATGCGCCGACGACGTAATTCACGCTGTTTGCCACGTCCTGCGCGTCGCTCGGACGCCCGGCGGAGTCGTACGTGTAGGTAATCATTCGTCCGCTGGGATAGCTGAGCGTGGCAAGATCGCCCGCAAGATCGTACGTGTAGTTGGTGGTTTTCGTGATGCTGTTCGTGACCCGCTGCTCGACCAGCTCGCGGCCCATCGGATCGTACGCAAGGTTTTCGGTGCCGCCCGCGTCCGTCATCGTGGTGCGGCGGCCGATGTTGTAGCACGCCGCTGCGCCCAGGCACGCCGACTGGTCGTACGTGTAGTTCACCGTTGGAGTGCCGTCGGTGTAGGTGACCTCTGTCACGCGGTTCAGCGCGTCAATCGGGCTTCCGGACGGATTGTAGTTGGTGGTGATACCGCGCGCGTCGGTCTTTGACGTCACGTTGCTGTTTGCGTCATACGTGTACGTGGTTGCTGTTCCATTTGCGTTCGATTCTGGATTTGTCGAACTCGTCAAACGCTTCAGCGAGTCATAGACGAAGCTGCGATTGCGCGAACCGCCTTGTACAATGCTGGTAAGGTCATCGAGCGTGTCATATCCATAGGTCGTCACCCAAATAGGCTCGTTCGAGCCGGGGCACACGTTGACAGTAGCGGTAGTGGAATTCGGTTCATCGACTTCGATCAGTCGCCCAAGGCCATCCGTCTTACTCCGACGCCAATGTCCCGCTTCGTCTGTGACGAGGGTTTCAGGGCCGCAGTATTGGGTCGTCGCAGTCGAACCATCCGGTTTGGTGACGGAAGTCGTGCGATTCAGGGCGTCATAATTGTAGGTTGTCGTTCCATAGGTCGAATCGCTCGTGCTGCGATAGGGATTGGTCGCCGTGTAGAGCCTGCCCAGCCCATCGTACGAATTCGCCGTATAGACCGTTCCTTGCGGGTCGGAAGTTAGCTGCGCCTGCGTCACATGCCCAAGCCCGTCCTTGACGCTCACGCTCGTCAAGGTCTGCGAACTGTTAACTTTTTTCGACGTTGTGATGCTTGGAGTCGACGGCGCATCGTTATAGCTCAGAGTAGTCACGCCGCCGCCGGGATAGTCTGTTTCGGTCAGCCTGCCAAAGCTGTCGTTGTACTTGTACGTTGTAATTTGGCTATTCTCATCTTTCGTCTGCGTCATCTGCCCGTCGGCATATCCATACGAATGATGTTCGACGTGAGCCACGCCGTTTGTCTGCGGATAAGTGACCTGCGTAAGGTAGGCGTTCGTGTTGCCCGGTGGCGTGCCGCTTGTGTAGCTATCTGCGTAAGAGTACTGGGTAGTGTTCCCCCGCGGGTCTGTCATCGATAGCTGCTGGCCGGTTTCGTCATAGGTATACGTCGTGGTGGGATTGCCGCTCGCGCAGGCTTGGCTTCCTATGAAGCACTGTTTGGCGATAGACGTAGCGTTACTGACCGGACCGACCTTTTGTACCACGGTGAATGAGAGAGTTTACATCACAGCCTCGGGCTGTGAACTCGTGTGGGGTGGAAGAGTGCTATAGGCCGCCGGCGCCGGCGGCCTATAGCCGAGC
>Ga0187782_10001629_pt1 | contig 16464 bp, 14 predicted proteins | sample 0715_SJ02_MP15_2_FD_132454 | JGI IMG/M metagenome (GOLD analysis project Ga0187782, IMG submission 132454) | Tropical peat soil microbial communities from peatlands in Department of Meta, Colombia - 0715_SJ02_MP15_20_MG | ecosystem: Environmental > Terrestrial > Soil > Wetlands > Peat | place...
ACTTGATCGCCGGCTTGGATGACCGTCTTCGGTTCCGGAAGCACGCCGGCACCGAATCGGATCAGGAACGCCACCCGAGCGCCGGTGGCTGTTTCCAGATCGGTGGCCCGGTGGCCCACCCAGCCCTCGTGCAGCGCGACCTCGGCGACGGCGACCGTCCCGGTCGGGTCCCGCCACTTGGTGGTGTCGGTATCTCGGGTGAGCGCGTTGAGCAGCCGATCGGTCGTCCACGGCACGGTGGCAATCGTGGGAATGCCGAGCCGTTCGTAAACCTCCGCACGTTTGGCGTCGTAGATCCGCGCGACAACCCGCGGCACCTGGAAGATCTCCCGAGCCAGCCGGGCCGAAATGATGTTGGAGTTGTCGCCGGATGACACCGCGGCGAAGGCATCGGCCTCCTCGATACCCGCCCTGAGCAGCACGTCTCGGTCGAATCCCAGGCCGTGCACGCGCTCACCGGCGAAGTCGGGGCTCAGCCGGCCAAACGCGGTGCTGTCGCTGTCGATGACCGCGACGTCGTGGCCGAGCCGAGACAATCCGTTGGCCACCGACGACCCCACCCGGCCGCACCCCATAACAACCAGTCGCACTTGCGGGTCCTCTCGCGTGCGTGTTACTCGTCGGGTCCCACCGCCAACCGCGGTGGCCAGCCGGTTTGGGCCGCGACATCGCCGTCTAGTTAACCGTACCGGCAGGCCCGGTTGGGCTTACTCTTGGCTCTCGTGTCCAAACTTTCGACCGCGGCACGTCGGCTGGTGTTGGGTCGGCCGTTTCGCAGCGATCGACTGAGCCACACACTGCTGCCCAAGCGGATCGCCTTGCCGGTGTTCGCTTCCGATGCGTTGTCTTCGGTGGCTTACGCCCCGGAGGAGGTCTTTCTGATGCTTTCGGTGGCCGGGCTGGCGGCGTATTCGTTGACGCCGTGGATCGGCCTGGCGGTGGCGGCGGTGATGCTGGTCGTGGTGGCCAGCTACCGGCAGAACGTGCATGCCTACCCGTCCGGCGGCGGCGACTACGAAGTGGTTACCACCAACCTGGGCGCTAACGCCGGCCTTGCGGTCGCGAGCGCCCTGATGGTGGATTACGTTCTCACGGTGGCTGTTTCGACGGCATCGGCCATGTCGAACATCGGCTCTGCCATTCCGTTCGTGGCGAGCCACAAGGTGCTGTTCTGCGTGAGCGCGATCCTGCTGGTGATGGCGATGAACCTGCGCGGTGTCCGTGAGTCTGGGGTGGCCTTCGCGATCCCGACCTACGCGTTCATCGTCGGCGTCGGCGTCATGCTCGGCTGGGGGCTGTTCCGGATTTACGTCTTCGGCGAGCCGCTGCGGGCCGAATCCGCCGGCTTCGTGATGCATGCCGAGCGTAGCCAGATCGCCGGCTTTGCGATGGTGTTCCTGGTGGCGCGGTCGTTCTCGTCGGGCTGCGCGGCACTCACCGGTGTGGAGGCGATCAGCAACGGAGTACCGGCATTTCGAAAGCCCAAGTCGCGCAATGCGGCAACGACACTGCTCATGCTGGGCACGATCTCGGTCAGCCTGTTGATGGGCATCATCTTGCTGGCCGAGAAGACGAAAGTCCGGATCGTCGAGGATCCCGCCACGCAGCTGAGCGGTATCCCGCGCGACTATCAACAAAAGACTCTCGTCACGCAGATCGCCCAGGCGGTGTTCGGCAGCTTCCAGATCGGTTTTCTGCTGATCGCAGCGGTGACCGCGCTCATCCTGGTCTTGGCGGCCAACACGGCGTTCAACGGGTTCCCGGTACTCGGCTCCGTACTCGCGCAGCACAGTTATCTTCCGCGCCAACTACATACGCGCGGAGACCGGCTGGCATTCTCCAACGGCATCGTATTCCTGGCGGTGGCTGCTCTCGCGGCGATCATCGCGTTCCGCGCGCAGGTCACCGCGCTGATACAGCTATATATCGTCGGGGTGTTCATATCGTTCACGCTGAGTCAAATCGGCATGGTCCGACACTGGACGCGGTTGCTGCGCAATGAGACCGATCCCGCGGTCCGGCGCACGATGCTGCGTTCCCGGGTGGTCAACACGATCGGGTTCGTGGCCACCGGCACGGTGTTGTTCGTCGTCTCGATCACCAAGTTCCTTGCCGGCGCGTGGATCGCTGTTGTCGCGATGGTTTTACTTTTCGTCCTGATGAAAATGATCCGGAAGCATTACGACGCTGTCACCGTGGAACTGGAGCAGCAGGCTGCCGAAGACGCTGAGGTGGTCTTGCCCAGCCGCAACCACGCCGTGGTGCTGGTGTCGAAGTTGCATCTGCCGACGCTGCGCGCGCTGGCCTATGCGCGCGCGACGCGGCCCGACGTACTTGAGGCCGTCACGGTCAGCGTCGACGACGCCGAAACCCGTGATCTGGTCCGCAGATGGGAAGACAGCGATGTCAACGTGCCGCTGAAGGTCATAGCTTCGCCGTACCGCGAAATCACCCGGCCGATACTGGATTACGTTAAACGAGTGAACAAGGAATCGCCGCGCAGCGTGGTGACGGTCTTCCTGCCGGAGTATGTCGTGGGCCATTGGTGGGAGCATCTGCTGCACAATCAGAGCGCGCTGCGGCTGAAGGGCCGTTTGCTGTTCATGCCGGGGGTGATGGTGACATCGGTTCCCTGGCAACTGAATTCGTCGGAGCGACTCAAGGCAATGCATCCGCATGCGGCTCCCGGCGATGCCCGTCGAGGGATCTTCGATTGACACCCGAATCCAGCGCGGGGCTATCACCCGCTTCCGCGGAACTGACGCTGACCGCCGGCGCGCCCGCCAACGGGGGCAGTTGTGTGGCACGCCACGACGGCCGGGTGGTGTTCGTCCGCTACGCGCTGCCCGGCGAGAGGGTGCGGGTGCGGGTCACCGCAGACCGGGGTTCCTACTGGCACGCCGACGCTGTCGAGGTGATCGAGCCGTCGGACGACCGTAGGGCGTCGCTATGCCCGATCGCCGGAGTGGACGGTGCCGGTTGCTGCGATCTGGCTTTCGTCGAGCCGGAAGCGGCGCGTGTGCTCAAAGCCGAGGTCATCTCCAATCAGCTTGCCCGCCTTGGCAATTACCAGTGGCATGGCGCGGTCCAACCGCTGACGCCGGTGGGCGCGACCGGTTGGCGAACCCGGGTCCGGCTCGACATCGGCGCTGACGGTCGCGCCGGTTTTCATCGCTACCGCAGCGATCAGCTGGTCACCGATCTCAACTGTGGCCAGCTGTCGGTCGGGATGACTGACGGCTTGGCGTGCACCGAATGGCCGCCCGGGGCGCACCTGCACGTCGTCATCGACGACGACGGTCAGCGACACGTGGTGCACACGGCGCGCCAGGGTCGACGAACGTCGACGGAAGTGGTCGAGGGCAACTTCCACGGCGTGCAGCGGGCAGGTCGGCACACCTGGCAGGTCCCGGTCACGGCTTTCTGGCAGGCGCACTGCGACGCGGCACGGACCTACAGCGAACTGGTCAGCGACTGGGCCCAACCGGCCCCGGGCATGGCCGCCTGGGATCTCTACGGTGGCGTAGGGGTTTTCGCCGCGGTGCTCGGTGACGCGGTCGGGGAGTCCGGACAGGTGATGAGCGTCGACAGCTCGCGGGCGGCGTCGCGGGCGGCACGCGCCACCTTAGCCGAGCTCGCGCAGGTGAGTGTGATCACCGATTCGGTGCGGCGGGCGCTGACCGCACAACGCCGCGGCGCGGACGTGGCTGTACTGGATCCGCCCCGCGCCGGCGCCGGACGCGAGGTGATCGACTTGCTGGCCGCGGCTGAGGTCCCGCGGATAGTGCACATCGGTTGCGAGGCTGCGTCATTCGCCCGCGACATCGGTCTGTATCGGCGCCACGGCTACGTCGTCAATCAGATTTCGGCGTTCGACTCGTTCCCGCTGACCCATCACATCGAGTGCGTCGCGCTGTTGACGCACTGACAATTACGCAAGCACGAAATACCGCAACCACAAGTAGATCGCGCAAAGCGCGGTGGAGATCATCGTGATCACGATGCCCTTGCGGGTGAATTCCCCAAAAGAGATGGGGTGGCCGGATCGCACCGCTATGCTGAGCATGACGATGTTGGCACTGGATCCGACGGCGATCAGGTTGCCGCCCAAGTCACCGCCCAGCGCCAGCGACCACCACAGCACGTGGTGGTGGTGCGGTCCGGTCATTGTCGAGGCCAAGTGGCCGACGATCGGCGTCATCGTGGCCACGTAGGGGACGTTGTCGATGAAACCGGACACCAGTGTCGAAACAACCAGGATCAGCATGGTCGTCAGCAAGACGTTGCCGCCGGTGGCGCTGGCGGCCAGCTCGCCCAGAATCTTGATGATGCCGGTTTTGAACAGGGCGCCAACCATGATGAACAGGCCGACCATGAACAGCAGGGTGTCCCATTCGACGTTGGACATGTACTCCGAGATTGAATGCCTAGGCGACCACGAAGACCGTGATCGCGTAGTACATCATTGGCGACATTCCGCAATCGCCCGATCATATTTCAGTGCTACGGGCGGCAGGCGAACTGCATCCAGCGCGGGGGAGTCGATGTTCACGACCGGGAACTTCTCCACGATCTCCTCAGCACGCAGGCAGCCTACAATAAAATCCTTTGACGTTCCTGGGGATCAGGCGCTATGCCCTTTCCCCGGAACTGCTTCGCGCAGTTGCTTTTTGAGCGCTTCGGTTGACAGTGGCTAAGTTCTAGGTGAAGGCGAAGTAAATGTACCCGATCACTCTTTCAGAGCCGCGGCCAACAGACGAGACGCGGTGATGACCCCGTGCAACTTGTCGTTTTTGACTACGGCGACCAGCGGACTCCGCAGGCGAGCCATCACCTCGGCCACCTCGATGATGGTGTCATCGGCGTCCGCCACCGGAATGTGCTGGCGCTGCTTTGGCAGCATGTCGCGGATGGTCTTGCCGCTCAGCTTCTCTGCGGCGTGATCGGCCATCGATTCGGTCAGCACACCGGCCAGCCCGGGATCGTCTTGCACGTAGCCCGGCACGATGAAGCGGACGACTTGGGAGGCCGGTAACACCGCGTACGGTGTTTCCGATGTATCAGTCACAACCACGAGCCCGTTTAAACGGTGCTCTGCGAGCAGTCGGACCGCATCAAGCGCATTTGAGTCGATGTTGACGACTGGGAAATTCTCGTCGAGATCCTCTGCCCGCACACCGCCACAATACTTGCGTCGAGAGCTCCGGTGATCAGCTTCGGCATGGGTGTTTTCCAAGTCTCCGCCTGACCTGGCGCCCGGGCGGCGCGGCGATTTAACTCAGGACGAAGTAGCGCACCCAGAGATATGCGACGGAAATAACAAACGAAATCGCGGTCACTATCGCGCCCCTTCGAGTGAACCCCCAAAAAGACACGGGGTTGCCTGCGCGTTCCGCGATTCCGACGACGACGATATTCGCGCTGGCCCCGACAGCGGTGAGGTTGCCACCGAGGACGGTGCCCAGTAGCAGGGACCACCACAGCACACCTGAGCTGGCGTGGCCGTGAATGGACTCGGCGAACTCGGCGACGATCGGTGTCATGGTTGCGGCGTACGGAACGTTGTTGACAAAGCCGCTGAACAGGAAGGACACGCCGAGGATCAGCATCGTCGTCAGCCACTCATTGCCGTGGGTTGCATGGCTGGCCGCATGGGCCAAGCTACTGATGACGCCGGTCCGCACCAGGGCCCCGACCATGATGAACAGTCCCGCGAAGAACAGCAGCGTCTCCCACTCGACGCTGGACAGGTAAAACTCGCGGGTCAGCCCGGAGATAATGATCAGCATGCCGGCGCCGGTCATCGCTACCAGCGACGGCTCCATGTGGATCTCTTTGTGCGCGACGAACCCGGCGAACACCAGGATCAGAACAATCCCGCATTGAATCAGCAGCTTGCGATCTCGGATGGCTTCGTCCTGGTCCAGTGTCATGACATCGGCGACCCGCTCGGCATCGACGGTGAAAGCGCCGGGGAACATCCGGGGCAGCAGCAACAGCAGGGCGGCGAGCACGATGATCACCGCCGGCCCCATGTTGGCCAGGAACGAAATGAAACTCAGGTGGGCCCCGGTGCCGATGATGATCGTGGTTGGGTCACCGACGAGGGTCGCCGCGCCACCGATATTGGCGGCGAACGCTTCGACGATGAGAAACGGCGCTGGGCTGACCGCCAGCCGATCGCACACCAGCAGGGTGACCGGTGCGATCAACAAGACGGTGGTCACGTTGTCCAGAAAGGCCGATCCGAGCGCGGTGACCAACACCAGCAGGATCATGATCCGCAGCGGGGAGCCCTTGGCGCGCTTGGCCGACCAGATCGCAATGTATTCGAATACGCCGGTCTGCCGCACGACGCTGACGATGATCATCATCCCGAGGAGCAAAAAGATGACGTCCCAGTCGATCCCGGTGTCGCGGGAGTAGAAGACTTCATCGGAATTGATGACCGGCAAAAAGAACACGGCTACGGCGCCAGCTAGCGCGACCGTGGTCTTGTTGAAACGCTCGGTGGTGATCAACGCATAGGCGACCACGAACACTGTCGATGCATAGATGGCATGAAAGGCACTCACCAGCTGTCCTGCCGTTGGGTACGCGTCTGGTTGAGCATGTGCGGCGACGCAGCGCTTAAAACTTGAGCGCCGCGGCCAGCAGGCGCGATGCGGTGATCACGCCATGCAACTTCCCGTCCTTGGTGACCGCGATCAGCGGACTTCGCAGCCGCACCATCTCCGCGGCCACCTTGGTGACGGTGGCACGCGCATCGACCGATGGAATGTCGCGCAGGTAGTCGGGCAGCACGTCGCCGACCGTCTTGCCCGCCAAATTCTGCACGGCCTGGTCAGATGTCGGATCGCCGACGACACCGGCCAGTGTCAGATCGTCCTGCACATAGCGCGGCAGGATGAATCGCAGTATCGCGAACGCCGGCAGCACCGCGTACGGTTGCCCGGACGTGTCGGTGACCAAGAGCCCGGGCAGATGGTGCTCGGCGATCTTGCGAGCAGCTTCGACTGCGTCGGAATCGATGGGCACGATGGGGAACTTCTCTTCGAGGTCCTCTGCCCGCACACGGACACCATACTGAACTCCGGTGCTCCGCGTGACCTGGCATCCGGGCCGAGAACGTGATGAAGCTCAGGTGGCCTCCGGTGCCGATGATGATGCTGGTTGGGTCGCCGACCAAGGTGGCCGTCGCGGGAGTAGAAGACTTCATCGGAATTGATCACTAGCAAGAAGAACATGGCCACCGCGCCGCCCAGCGCCACCAATGTCTGGCTGAAACGCTCCGTCGCGATCAACACGTAGGCGACCACGAACACCGTGGTCACGTAGATGGCATGAAAGGCGCTCATTGGCGGTCCTGCCGCCGTGCGTACCCGTGGCTGGGCACCGCGCAGGCCGAAACGGCGCTCAAGATTTCAGCGCCGCCGCCAATAGGCCGGACGCGGTGATCACGCCGCCCAACCTGACGTCTGTCTGCTCAGCGCGGTCGCGTCCACCGTGCAAGTCATCGTGCACTCCTGAATCGCCCTGAATAGCAGGGAAACCCCGAATAACACGAAATAAACGCCGACCAGGCTTCCCGGCTCACCGGGGCGTAACGCTATCAGCCTCGCCGAGGCTGCGCGCGTCGTTGATTTTTGGCGTCGGGTGCCAGCGAGGTATCTCCGCAGGTCGGCAAAGTTCGCTGGCGGTCGTGCGTACACTGGCGAAATGCTTGAACAGATCCGCGGGCCCGCCGATCTGCAGTACCTTTCCCAGGCGGACTTGCGGGATCTGGCCGACGAGATCCGCGAGTTTCTGATTCACAAGGTGGCCGCCACCGGAGGGCATCTGGGGCCTAACCTCGGCGTCGTCGAGCTGACACTGGCATTGCATCGGGTTTTCGACTCGCCACACGATCCGATCATCTTCGACACCGGACACCAGGCCTACGTACACAAGATGCTGACCGGTCGCGCCGCGGACTTCGAGACGCTGCGCAAAAAGGGTGGGTTGTCGGGTTATCCGTCTCGGGCAGAGAGCGAACACGACTGGGTTGAGTCAAGCCACGCCAGCGCAGCGTTGTCCTACGCCGACGGGTTGGCCAAGGCGTTCGAGCTGACCGGGCACCGCAACCGGCACGTGGTGGCGGTCGTGGGCGACGGCGCGCTCACCGGCGGCATGTGCTGGGAGGCGCTGAACAACATCGCGGCCGCGCACCGGCCGGTGATCATCGTCGTCAACGACAACGGCCGCAGCTACGCCCCGACCTTCGGCGGCTTGGCCGACCATCTGGCCGCCTTGCGGCTGCAGCCCAGCTACGAGCACCTCTTGGAGCGGGGCCGTACGGCGGTTCGCGGGATGCCGGTGTTCGGCGAATTGGCCTACCACGTCATGCACAGCGTCAAAGCCGGTGTCAAGGACGCGCTTTCGCCGCAGCTGCTGTTCACTGACTTGGGTTTGAAGTACGTCGGGCCGGTCGACGGCCACGACGAACATGCCGTGGAGACCGCGCTGCGCAGCGCCCGCGGATTCCGCGGCCCGGTGCTGGTGCACGTGGTCACCCACAAGGGCATGGGCTACGGCCCGGCCGAGGCCGACGAGGCCGAGCAGATGCATTCCTGCGGGGTGATCGACCCCGCGACCGGGATCGCGACCAAGGTCCCGGGACCGAGCTGGACGGCGACGTTCTCCGAATCGCTGATCGACTATGCGACCAGACGCCGCGACATCGTCGCGATCACCGCCGCCATGCCCGGGCCTACCGGGCTGACGGCGTTCGGGCAGCGTTTCCCGGATCGGCTCTTCGACGTCGGCATTGCCGAGCAGCACGCGATAACGTCGGCCGCCGGCCTGGCCATGGGCGGCATGCACCCGGTGGTGGCGATCTATTCGACATTCCTCAACCGCGCCTTCGACCAGATCATGATGGACGTCGCGATGCACAAGCTGCCGGTCACCGTGGTGCTTGATCGGGCCGGCATCACCGGACCGGACGGGGCCAGCCACAACGGCATGTGGGATCTGTCGATGCTGGGCATCGTCCCCGGGATGCGGGTTGCCGCGCCCAGGGATGGCACCCGACTGCGCGAAGAGCTCGGCGAGGCGCTCGACATCAACGACGGTCCCACTGCGATCAGATTCCCGAAAGGCGATGTCGGCGAAGAAATTCCGGCGCTTCAGCGGCGCTCCGGCGTAGACGTGCTCGCGGTGCCGGCCGACGGGCTGACCGCCGATGTGCTGCTGGTGGCCGTCGGGGCATTCGCATCGATGGGCCTGGCGGTGGCCGAGCGGCTGCGCAACCAGGGCATTGGTGTGACAGTGATCGACCCGCGGTGGGTGCTGCCGGTTTCAGATGTGGTGGCCGAATTGGCGCGCGCGCACAAGCTGGTCGTCACGTTGGAAGACAACGGCGTCAACGGCGGCGTTGGTTCGGCGGTGTCAGCGGCATTCCGGCACAACGAGATCGATGTGCCGTGCCGCGACGTCGGACTGCCGCAACAATTCTTCGACCACGCGTCGCGCGGCGAGGTGCTCGCTGAAGCCGGTCTCACCGAGCGGAACGTGGCCCGCCAGATCACCGGCTGGGTGGCAGCTGCCCTGGGCAACGGTGTTGAGTCCGCAGCGGAGATCAGCGAGCACCTGGATTAGCGACAGCGACGGTCAGTCAACGGGTTTCAGTGCTGCGGCCAGTACCGGGTCCACCAGCTCACGCTGCCAACAGCGGGCCTGGCCGGCGGCCAAGAACTCGTCAATTGCCGTCGCCGGATCGTCGGCGCCCTCCCAATCCCAGCACAGCCGTCGTACCAGGTCGGGCGAGACCAGGTTCTCGGTAGGCACCGAGACCCGTTGGGAGAGTTCACGCAGCGCACTGCGGGCAGCATCTAGTCGTGCCGCGGCCTCTGGTCTGCGCTTGAGCCAGCGCGCTGGCGGCGGTGGTCCGTTGGGCGGCTCGGTCTCCTCGGCGGGACCGGGGTTTTCCCGCGCTGATTTGAGGGCCGCCAACCATGTGGTGGCGTTACGGCGTTGCCGGCGACCGCCGAAGATCGGCAGGGCGATCAAGTCGTCGATCGTCTTCGGGTCGGCGATGGCGGCTTCGATGATAGCCGAGTCGGGCAAGATGCGCCCCGGCGCGATATCGCGCCGTTGAGCGATTTCGTCTCGCGCGGCCCACAATTCGCGAACCGCAGCCAAGCCGCGCTGGTTGCGCACCCGGTGGATTCCGGATGTGCGTCGCCAGCGATCCCTGCGGGTCGGTGGTGGGTCCTGGCCCACGGTCCGCAGGTAATCGAATTCCTCTGCGGCCCAATCGGTTTTGCCCTGCTCCGCCAGCACGCCCGCGATCGCGTCCCGTAATTCGATGAGCACTTCTACGTCGAGGGCCGCGTAGTTCAGCCACGCTGAGGGCAGCGGACGTCTGGACCAGTCCGCCGCGCCGTGGCCTTTCGCCAGACCCACACCGAGCAGCCGTTGTGCCTCGGCCGCCAGGTTGACCCGGTCGAAGCCGGCCAACCGCCCGGCCAGCTCGGTGTCGTACAGCGCCGGCGGTCGCATGCCGACCTCGGCCAGGCACGGCAGGTCCTGATCGGCGGCGTGCAGAATCCACTCGTCCTGCGCGAGCACCTCGGCGACGGGCCGCAGCACGCTCAACGGGTCGCCGCCGTGGCTGACCGGATCGATGAGCACGGTGCCGGCGCCGGCCCGGCGGATCTGAATCAGGTAGGCGCGGTTGGAGTAACGAAACCCCGAGGCTCGTTCGGCATCGACTGCGAATGCTCCGTGCCCGCCGGCCAGCAGTTGTGCGGCGGCAGCGATCTCGCTGGCGGTCGTCGAGAGGTCGGGCACACCGTTGGCGGGCGCAAGCAGCGGCGTTACGTCTGGCTCCGTGCTTTCCGGTTCTTCGACTGTGGCCTCGGCCATGTCAGACGCGGGACCGTGTGCCCAAATCCGTCACCCCGACCGGTGGCAGCCCTGCCGCATGTTCGAGCACCTCGCAGAACGCCTCGACGTGTGTGCCAATGTCAGGGGTGATCGCGGTCCAGGACGCGCGCAGCTCCAGCTGGTGGGCGCGCGGCGGTCCGGAGATGTCTCCGTAGCGCACCGAGCTGGTGGCGGTGACCGTGCCGCCGAGCGCGGTGACATGCTCGGCGCGGGTGTCCAGCGCGTCGACCAGCCAGCTCCACGCCACCTCCGGCAGCAGCGGGTCGACGGCCTCGCTGGAGTCCAGGTCGGCCTGGATGTAGGCGACCAGCCGCATGGTGCCATCCCAGGCCTCGGCCCCATCCGGGTCGTACAGCAGGATCAGCCGGCCGAACGCGTCACCGTCGGACTGCTCCGGCACCTGGTCGAGCTCGGGGCGTTTGACCTCGGCGCCAAGCGCGTAGCTGAACGGCGCCAGACGCTGAGGCGGCCGGATCGGGCCCAGCTCGATTTCCGAGCGCACGCAGGCAGCACTCATCGCCGCGACCGCATCGCGAAACGGGACCGGCTCGGCTGTTGTCACGAGCGCCGCTCCTCTTCATCGCCACGCTCTGCATCGTCGCTGGCGCGCACAACCTCTGACGCTAGACCTATCGGCCGATATGCGGAAAAAGGCGCGCCGTTTCGGCGGGGAGGGTACCGGCGGTACCGGATTATTCGGCGGTTCCCGCGGAGTCCGAGTCGGCGGAGAAACGCGCCGGCCGCTTTTCGCGGTGGGCGGCCAGACCCTCCCGGACGTCAGGCCCGCCGAACCCCAGAAACTCTAGGCCCAGGGATGTTTCGAAGGCCGGTGCGAACATCCGGTACCAATGGTTGAGGCTGTGCTTGGTGAAGCGGATCGCCGCCTGCGCGCCTTGCGCCAGATCCGCCGCGATGCGAGCTGCGGTGCCGAGCACCTCGTCGTCGTCCACACAAATCGAGACCAGCCCGATCCGTTCCGCTTCCTGGCCCGACAGTGGCTCGCAGGTGAGCAGGTAGTACTTGGCCTTGGCCATGCCGACCAGCAGCGGCCAGCAGATGGCCGCGTGATCGCCCGCGGCCACACCCAGCTTGGTGTGCCCGTCGATGATCCTGGCGGTTCGCCCGGCCACCGAAACGTCGGCGAGCAGCGCCACCACCAGGCCCGCGCCGACGGCGGGTCCGTGAATCGCCGAAATCACCGGCTTGTCGAAGTTGACCATGTTGAGTACCAAGTCGCGGGCCTCGCGCATGATGCGCAGCCGGTCGTTGAACTCGCCCATCGTCTCGTCGATCAGATCGAAGCTGCCCCCGGAGGAGAATGCCTTGCCTTCGCCGCGGACCAGGACGGCGCGCACGTCGGGGTCGCGATCGATCACCGGCCAGATGTCGGCGAGATCGCGGTGCATCTGCGGCCCGACCGAATTGAGCCCGGGAGCGTCGAGAATCAGGTGCAGCACACCGTTCTCACTCGATTCGATTCGCAGACTTGGGAATTCGTCGTAGTCGACTGATGGATGGCGCACTGGCATATCTGGATGTTACGCACGTCCGAACCGGCGGCTTATCGCACCCGCCGGTCGTGGCAGCATTGAGGTTGATGAGTATGCGTCGCACGCTTCCCGAATCGCCGTATCTGGCCGCGGCAACCGGCCGCAAACCGCACCGGGTGCCGGTGTGGTTCATGCGGCAGGCAGGCCGATCGCTGCCGGAATACCGTGCACTGCGGGCACAGCACAGCATGATGGCGGCGTGCTTCGACGCCGAACTGATCACCGAGATCACCCTGCAGCCGATACGCCGTCATGACGTCGACGCCGCGATCTTGTTCTCCGATATCGTGGTCCCGCTGCGCGGCGCCGGCGTCGACTTGGACATCGTCCCCGACGTCGGACCTGTCATCGCAGCGCCAGTGCGCACCGCCGCCGACGTCGATGCATTGAAACCTATTGAACCACAACGTGTTCAGCCGGTTTCGGATGCGGTTTCGCTACTCGTGGAGGCGCTGGGCGATGTTCCGCTGATCGGGTTCGCGGGGGCACCGTTCACACTGGCGTCCTACCTGGTCGAGGGCGGCCCGAGTCGCCACCACGCCCGCACCAAGGCGATGATGCTGGCCGAACCGACCTGCTGGCATGCGCTGATGGAAAAGCTGACTGACCTCACCATCGGGTTTTTGCGGGTCCAACTCGACGCCGGGGTGGATGCGATCCAGGTGTTCGACTCGTGGGCGGGCGCGCTGTCGCTGGCCGACTACCGTCGCTACGTGCTGCCGCACAGCGCGCGGGTATTCGCGGCACTCGCCGACCGCGGCGTCGCGATGACGCATTTCGGGGTCGGCACCGCAGAACTACTGGGCGCTATGGCGGAGGCAGGTGCCACGGTCATCGGCGTCGATTGGCGAACCTCGCTGGTCGATGCCACCGCGCGAGTCGAGACCGGGACGGCGCTGCAGGGCAACCTCGATCCGGCGGTGTTGCTGGCCGGCTGGCCGGCGGTGGAGCGGGCCGCCCGCGCGGTGGTCGACGACGGGCGACGCGCTGTGGACGCCGGCGCGGCCGGGCACATTTTCAACCTTGGGCATGGCGTGCTGCCGGAAACCGATCCCGGTGTGCTCACCGACCTGGTGTCGCTGGTCCACTCGTTATGACGTCCGGCGCTCACTCGTATTGTGTTGTTGGCGGCGGAATCTCGGGTCTGGCAGCGGCCTACCGGTTACGGACGGTCCTCGGCGACGAGGCGAGCATCACGTTGTTCGATCCGGCCGACCGGCTCGGCGGGGTGCTGCGCACCGAGCAGGTCGGCGGTGTCCCGATGGACGTCGGCGCCGAGGCGTTCGTCGTACGGCGGCCCGAGATGCCGGCGCTGCTAGACGAACTGGGCCTGGCGAACCGGCAAGTCGGAACCACCGGAGCGCGCCCGCTGATCTACAGCCAGAATCGGCTGCATCCGCTGCCGGCAGCCACGCTCAATGGCATTCCGTCGTCCGCAGAGTCGATGGCCGGCTTGGTGAACGACGCCACCCTCGCGCGTATTGCTTCCGAGCCGAGTCGTCCGTTTCGCTGGCGGCCCGGCGGCGATCCCGCCGTCGCCGACCTGGTGGCAGACCGGTTCGGCGAGCAAGTGGTGGCCCGGTCGGTGGATCCGATGCTCGGCGGGGTGTACGCGGGGTCGGCCGCGACCATCGGACTACGCTCGGCTGCCCCGACCCTGGCTGCCGTTCTGGACGGCGGCGCCGCCCACTTGACCGACGCGGTCCGCCAGGCCCTGATGAGCGTCACCGCAGGCCCGATATTCGGCGCGGTGGGCGGCGGTTACACCGTGCTGGTCGACGAACTCGTTCGTCGCAGCCGGCTCAATTGGGTCCAGGCGGCGGTGGACGGTATCGAGGCTGCTGAAGCTCCTGGGCGGGGTTGGACGCTGCGCGACGACGCTGGTGGCCAGTGGCGCGCCGACGCGGTAATCCTGGCCGTCCCGGCTGCCCGCCTGGTCGGGCTCGCCGACGCCATCGCGCCGCGCACCGCCGCCGCGGCGAGCCGCATCGCCAGCGCCTCCTCGGTGGTGGTGGCGCTGGCCGTGCCCCGCGGTATCCGGTTCCCGCAGAGTTCGGGCGTGCTGGTCGCGAGCGGAGAACGGTTGCACGCCAAAGCCGTTACGTTGTCGTCGCGAAAGTGGGGACGACGTACCGATGTGGAGCTACTGCGACTCTCGTTCGGGCGCTTCGGCGAAGAGCTCGCCCGCCGCGCTTCCGACGACGAGCTGCTGGCGTGGGCGATACAGGACCTGGGCACCGTTTTCGGGCTGACTGTCGACCCGGTGGACGTCCGGGTGCAGCGCTGGCCGGACGCAATGCCGCAATACGGCCCCGGCCATCGCGACCTGGTCGCCGAACTGCGCGCAGGACTGCCGCCGACCGTGGCGGTGGCAGGCAGCTACCTCGACGGGATCGGGGTGCCGGCGTGCATCGCCGCGGCTGGCCGAGCGGTTACCAGCGCGATCCGGGCGGTCGAAAACCCCGTGGCACCATAGTTCTCATGGCCCGCTTGGATTACGACGCACTCAACGCCACCGTTCGCTATCTGATGTTCTCGGTGTTCTCGGTTCGCGCCGGGGCTCTTGATGACGACCGTGGGGCCGTCATCGACGAGACTGCGACCTTCCTCAAGCAGCGCGAAGAGCGCGGCGTTGTGGTGCGCGGGCTTTACGACGTGGCCGGCTTTCGGGCAGATGCCGATTTCATGATCTGGACGCACGCCGAAACTGTTGAAGCGCTGCAGGCCACCTACGAGGATTTCCGGCGCACCACCACGCTGGGCCGGGCGTGCACGCCGGTGTGGAGCAGTGTGGCGCTGCACCGGCCGGCCGAGTTCAACAAGAGCCACATCCCGGCGTTTCTGGCGGGCGAGGAGCCGGGTGCCTACGTCTGCGTCTACCCGTTCGTGCGGTCCTACGAGTGGTATCTGCTGCCCGATGAGGAGCGCCGTCGCATGCTCGCAGAACATGGCATGGCGGCCCGCGAATACAAAGATGTCCGGGCGAACACTGTGCCGGCGTTCGCGCTTGGTGACTACGAGTGGATCCTGGCGTTCGAGGCCCCTGAGCTGCATCGGATCGTCGACCTGATGCGCGAGTTGCGGGCCACCGACGCGCGGCGGCACACCCGCGAGGAGACGCCGTTCTTCACCGGCCCGCGGGTGCCCGTCGAACGGCTGGTGGCCTCGCTGCCATGACGCTGATCGTTGCATCGCCGATAGTTCACGTTATATCGTTAACGTCATGAACGAACCTGCACAGGCCGATCCGAGCCGCTTTGAAGAGATGTACCGCGATCAGCGGCTCTCGCACGGCTTGCCGGCTGCCACGCCGTGGGACATCGGCGGCCCGCAGCCGGTCGTACGGCAACTTGTCGCGCTAGGGGCGATCAAGGGCGAAGTTCTTGACCCGGGTACCGGTCCGGGCCACCACGCCATCTACTACGCGTCACAGGGTTACTCGGCCACCGGCATCGACGCGTCACCGACCGGGCTGGAGCGGGCCAGAGAGAACGCGCGGAAAGCCGGAGTGTCGGTGAACTTCCAACTGGCCGACGCGACAAAGCTTGAGGGTCTGGAGAGCCGCTTCGACACGGTCGTCGACTGCGCCTTCTATCACACGTTTTCGACCGAGCCGGAGCTGCAGCGTGCGTACGCGCAGGCTTTGCACCGGGCGACCAAGCCCGGAGCGCGGCTCCACATGTTTGAATTCGGCCCCGGCAATGTCAACGGTTTCCAGATGCCACGATCGTTGTCCGAGGACGACTTTCGTCAGGTGTTCCCCGACGCTGGCTGGGAGATAACGTATTTGGGCCCGACCACCTACCTGATCAACATGAGCGGGGAAACCCTTGACATGATGCTCGCCCGCAATCCTGATATGGCCGAGCAGATCAAGCCGCTCGTCGAGCGATTCCGGATCATCGAACCCTGGCTCACCAACGGTCGGGCCTACGCCCCGTTCTGGGCAGTGCACGCGACTCGAGTGGACTAGGGCGGCGCCGAG
>Ga0187782_10001631_pt1 | contig 16460 bp, 14 predicted proteins | sample 0715_SJ02_MP15_2_FD_132454 | JGI IMG/M metagenome (GOLD analysis project Ga0187782, IMG submission 132454) | Tropical peat soil microbial communities from peatlands in Department of Meta, Colombia - 0715_SJ02_MP15_20_MG | ecosystem: Environmental > Terrestrial > Soil > Wetlands > Peat | place...
CAATGCGGCTTGGAACGCGCTGAATGTGCGGAAGAAGATGATTGACGGCCTTGACCTTGCTCTCCGAGTTCCGCAGCGGAAACTGCGCCCGCGCCCGATCGATCAGATAATCAAAATATTTCTGCGAGTGCTTGAGCGCCGCGCCGTAAGCGTCCTTGCCTTTGCGGCGGATGAAAAGATCGGGATCGAATCCCGTTTCGAGCGTAAGCACCCTAATGTTGAATTCTTCTTCTACCAGCAGGCCGAGCGTGCGCTCGGTGGCGCGGGCTCCGGCTGTGTCGGGATCGAAGTTGACCACCACATTCTTTGAGAAGCGGCCGAGCAATTTCGCCTGCAGTTCGGTGAAGGCCGTGCCCGAACTCGCAATCACATTGTGGAAGCCGGCAGCGTACACCGAGATGCAATCCATCTGCCCTTCGACCAGGATCGAGTAATCAAGCTTGCGAATCGCTTCTTTGGCGTTGTCGAGATTAAACAGCACCCGCGACTTCGAGTAGATCGCCGTCTCCGGAGAGTTCAGATATTTCGGGCCTGCCTTTTCGTCGGTAGAAAGCGTGCGTCCGGTGAAGGCAATCACTTTGCCCTGGTCGTTCGAGATCGGAAACATCACGCGGTTGCGGAATTTGGAGTAGATCGCTGTTGGCTGTTGGCTCTTAGCTTTTGGCGCAGGACCGTCGCTTTCCGCTGTTCGCTGTTCGTCGTTCGCAGCCGAGTTCTCTACCACATTGTCATCCTGAGCGGAGCGAAGGACCTGCTTTTGCGGAGAGCTGAGAGCTGAGAACTGAGAGCTGGTTTCAGAGCTTTCCTTCCAAGAAAACAGCCCGCTCTCCCGTAACAACTCCTCATTAAACTCACGCCGCAAAGCATCGCGTAAGGCAAATCCCGAGTCCGGCGCGTAGCCGATGTGAAAACGGGAAATGGTTTCGTCATCCAAGCCGCGTTGTTTGAGATATTCGCGAGCGCTAGCGCCCTCGGGACGGCGCAGGCATTGCTGGAAGAAGTCGGTTGCGCGTGCGTGAACGTCGATTAATGCCGCGCGAAGCTGCGCGTCGCGCGCCTCCGCCGGACTGGAAAAGCCGATCTTCGGAAAAGGCACGCCGAGCTTCTGCGCGATCAGGCGAACCGCTTCCGGGAAGGTGATGTTCTCGACCTTCTGAATGAAGGTAAAGACGTCTCCCGACTCTCCGCAGCCAAAGCAGTGAAAAAACTGGCGCGTGGCATGCACCGAAAACGAAGGCGTCTTCTCGGCATGAAACGGACACAGCCCGGCGAAGTTCTGCCCCCCAGCCTTCTTCAGCTTGACGTAGTCGCCGACGATGCGGACGATATCCGCCTGCTGCTTGAGGGTTTCTTTGAAGTTGTCGGAAGAAGTCGAAGTCATCGGGAGCGCACACTGGTCCCGTAGTGATTATGAGGGTGGACGGGGTTGAGGGGAATAGAGCAGGGGCGTTCGCAATAGGGAAAAGCTGTGGATATCCGAGCATAGACGTTGACAGGTGAGGAAAAGGGGATGACGGTCGCCCCTACGGACCGCTCCGGCCCTGCTTCGTAGCCGCGCATAAACGAGTAGAATGATATATATCCGATGGTTCCCTAAGGAATGCTTCTCCGCGCTCTACTGGTCGTTCTGGGCTCCGCCGTGTTGCTGAGCCAATTGCTGCGCGCTCAAGCGACGCCCCCAGCGGGCAATCTTCCGGCCGGGATCGAGTTTCCTGTGGTCATGCGGCAAAACGTGGCTGCCGGCAAAACCCCGGTGGGAACCAAGGTCCAGGCCAAGCTTGCCGTCGCCACTTTGGTCGCTGGCGTAGTCGTTCCGGAGGGCGCCATTTTGTCCGGAGAGGTTACCGAGTCCGTGGCCAAGTCCGCAACCGACCCATCCCGCCTCGGCATTCGCATGGACTCCGCGCAGTGGGCAAATGGATCAGCGCCCATCAAAGTTTACTTGACGGCTTGGTACTACCCCGTGGTGACGGCGGCGCCGACGCCGGCGGATGAGGCGTCTGGCCTGCCGGACGCCGGAAACAACCCGAGACCTCGCACGGGTGGCGTCTACCCCGGCCAGAGGAACCCGACTTCACCGCCGCTCTCAGGCTCTGACCCGGGCGCCATGCCACCGCCGACGCCGCCAGACATTTCCAAGCACCGCGTCTTGATAAAAAATGTAGAGTCCATGCGCAATCTTGACGGAGCCGTCACCCTGACTTCCAAGCGCTTCAATATCAAACTCGATAAGCAGACTACCTACGTCCTGGCCACGGGCGACCTGGCGCGTGGCCCAGGTTAGGGCGTCCAATTTCTTACTCACGAGGCTGTGCACGCCCCTGCCTTTTCAATAACTTACCCCATATAATCCCGTAATTCGCCGCTTAACCCCGATTTTCTCCCCTTCATTGCCTTCTGCGTGCCCTATATGGCACGGATTCAATAGCATCAATGTGACCAACTCCATGCATTGAAAGTTCCAGGTTTCTTCGTGGAGAAGTCCAATTGCCAGATTCCGATACCAGGTTCGCGTACACGGGACTTACATGGGAACACGGGGACGGTTCTAACTCCCGAGTTGTGGAAAGCGAGAGCAGAATGCACAAGCCGATTAAATATGTCGAGAAGGCCGTGACCGTCGCCGCCACCGGCGTATGGGCAGTTTTTGAACGTCTCAACCGCGTTGCTCCGAACACGTCGCCGATCCCGAAGTGGTCCGACAAGCCCCTGCTCAAATCCTGGGAAAAATCGAAGCCTCCACTGGGCTGGCCGCGCACAACCGATTCGCTTTGTCCGAAATGCGTGCCGGAAATCCGGCAACAGATTCTCGACGGCCATCTGCCGGTCGATGTGTTGATGAACGAAAAAGTCGGCGAGATCAAGGCCCAGATCGTCGAGCGCGACGGCAAAATTTGGATGGTTAAGGACTGCCCCAAGCACGGGCACTTCGAAGACCTGATGTCGATCGACACGGAATTCACGCGCCACCTCGAAGAAGTTTTCCCGGGCCGCGACATCCGCGCGCACAGCGACGAACATCTGCACCATCATGGATCTTCGACGGTGAAATACGGACGCGGCGCGGTGCTCACCGTCGATCTCACCAATCGCTGCAACATGATGTGCGATCCCTGCTTCATGGACGCGAACCAGGTTGGCTTCGTCCACGAACTCACCTGGGAAGAAATCAAGACCGTGCTCGACAACGCCATCACGATGAAACCGAAGCGGCAGATGTCGGTGCAGTTTTCCGGTGGCGAGCCTACGCTCTCGCCGTACTTCCTCGACGCCGTTCGTTATGCGCGCAAGGTCGGATACAACAGCGTGCAGGCGGCAACCAACGGAATTGAATTCGCCAAAAGCTATGAATTCTGCGAACAGGCGGTTGAAGCCGGCGTGCGTTACGCCTACCTGCAGTTCGACGGGATCGGCAACGCCGCCAACAGTCATCGCGCCGTCGGCAACCTGTTCGACGTAAAGCTGAAAGCGATCGACAACCTGCATCGTGCGGGCTGCGAGATCGTTCCCGTCATTACCCTCATCAACGGCATCAACAACGAGCAAGTAGGAAGAATCATCCAGTTCGCCCTGGACAATCCAAAGAAGATCGGCTTCCTCAGTTTCCAACCGGTGTCGTTTACCGGCCGAGACGAAGCCATCACCGACGAACGCCGCCAAGCGCAGCGCTACACGCTAGCGCATCTGGCGCACGACGTAAAAAATCAAACCGGCTTCGGCGAACCAACCCGCGACTGGTTCCCCATCAGTTTCATGAGCACTTTCTCCGACTGGGCCGACGTTTTGCACGCCCAGGACTCCAATAACGACTGGGGACAACTGTCTTGCGGCTGCCATCCCAATTGCGGCACGGGCATGGCCGTGATGATCGACAAGGAAACCAAGGAAGCCGTACCTGTGACCGCCTTCTTGATGGGCGATCAGTTGGCGAAAGACATCGCCAAAGTCAACGACGCAGCGCGTTCGAAATTCTGGACGGCGTTTGGCATGGCGCTGTGCTTGATGAAGAACTACGATCCCTTCCAGGCGCCTACCCATTTCAAGATGATTGACCTGCTCCAAAAGTTCGACAAGAACTTCAACGCCACCGGCCGGTACTATGGCAAGGTTGGTCCCGACCGGACGATTGACGACGTGATGAAGCGGCGGCAGGACCGGTGGAACTTCCTGTTCATCGCCGGGATGTGGTTCCAGGATCTGTTCAACTACGACTTCCGGCGGACCGAGCAGTGCATCATTCCTTATGCCACGCAGGAAGGCGAGATCAGCTTTTGCGCCTACAACACGGGCGTGGGCTGGCGCAACATCATCGAGAAGATGCACATGACGTCCACACTCACCAAGTGGTACGAAGAGCACGGACGCCACGAGATCTTCGCGGGCGGGAAGCAAGTCAAGATGGAAGACGAGAAGCACGCACTCTATCTGCGGGAAGAGATCGTCACCCACGAAGTGCAGCACGATCTCGACAAGCTGGGCATCGCCAAGACGGCGCGCGAAGAAAAAGCGCGGGCGCGCGACAAAAAGGCGGAAAGCAACAAGATCAAAAACGATGCCGCCTACGACGCACGCATGGCGCAGCTCTATCGCGAAGTTGTGCTGAAAGAGAAGCCGGCGACGTCGAATGAAGCGGGATTCATCCCGCTGGGCGCGATTGCTTCGGCAATGGCTCCGGCAAATGGGAACGGCGGCGCCAAGGAAAAAGAGCATGAAGAAGTCGGCGAACCGGTCGCGGGGGACTAGACTCCGGCTCTTTGCTGTTGGCTGTTGGCTCTTTGCTCAAGAAATAGAAAAGGCTGCTCGAAAAGAGCGGCCTTTTGTTTTGCGGGTAACGAAAATCGAAACAAGAACAGGTCCAGCGCAGGACGCCGGAGTCTTGCGCCTACTCCATATCCCCGCCCATGGGCACGTAACGGAACTTTTTGCCATCGAAGAACAGAGCGGAGGCATCGCCCGTTTCGCTCGCTTCTTCAACGTATATCGCTTCGATCGTTTTCTTTCGCATCTTCATTTTTTTAATGGAAATCGTCCGATAGGGCAAATTCACGATCACGAACTTTGCTTTCGGAGTTGGCGAGCGCCAGGCATCCTTCCCCTCGCCATGAATAATGAGCACCACCAGACCCCGCCGCTCCGGAACGCCCTCGCTGAACGTGGTCGTCATCTTGGGATCGCCGTAGCCAAAAAAGGCGTTGAGGGGATCTATCACCGTGTAATTGTGCTCGGCCTGATCCATCATCGGATTCTTGCAGCGGGCGGCAATGGCCACGTCTTCCACGCCGTCGCCGTCCAGATCGCCAAACGCGGCTCCAACCTCGGGCACCAGAGTGAACTGGTTGCCGAACTGCTTTTGCACGAAATCGTTGTCGATCTTGAGAGCCGCCGTCTGCCCCTGCCCGAAAGCGGGAAGCAAGATCGCGACACTGAACGCCAGGAGAAAAGATAGTTTTCGCATGAGCCTACTGTAGCCCCTCGCCGTCACCACCGGCAGGTAACCGAAGTCACCTACAGACGTGGTTGCGGAAGAATTCGGACTTCGGATGGGCAGCTTTTCAGGCTTTTTTCAGCAGGCGCGTAATCCCAACCAAGATTACCGCGCCCACAAATGCGACAATGATGGCGCCTATCATGCCGCCGCCCGGCCAGATTCCCAAAAGTCCAAAGACCCAGCCACCCACAACGCCGCCGAGGATTCCGAGAATGATGTCCACGAGCACGCCGTAACCACCGCCCTTCATAACCTGACCCGCAAGCCAACCTGCGATCAGTCCAACCACAATCCAAGCGATGAATCCCATGCCGATCCTCCTTGTCGCCGCTATAGGGCTGAATTTCCGATTCGTACGCGGTGCGACCGAAAATATAACACTTAGCCCTCAATAATCTGAATTGCTCCACGCGAACAGCCAGTCTGGTCAGCGCTTGAGCAAGCACTCTGCCGCACTCCCCAAACCCCGCCAGACTTGTTAGATTAGCAATACCATGCGGCTCGTCGTCAAAGTCGGCACCAGCCTGATCGCCCCGGGAGGGCGTATCGATACCTCCGGCATGCGAATGCTGGTCGATCAACTCGACCTGTCACGGCACGAATACCTGATCGTCACCTCAGGGGCCATCGCTTCGGGCATGGCCAATCTCGGACTGGCCACAAAGCCCACCAGTGTGCCCTTGATGCAGGCATGCGCTGCCGTAGGCCAAAGCGCGCTCATGCATACTTATCAGCAGCTCTTCTTCGGCAAGAAAGTCGTGTCGCAGTTGCTGCTCTCGAGCGACGACTTCACCTCGGCGGTCCGCTACCAGAACCTGCAAAACGCGCTCCGCGAATTGCTGAGGCTGGGTGTGGTTCCGGTGGTCAATGAGAATGACACGGTGTCGGTCCGTGAATTATCGGGTGCTTTTGGCGACAATGACGAACTTAGCGCCCTGCTTGCCAGGGCTGTCAAAGCGGACTGGCTGCTCCTTCTGACCGATGTCGACGGTTTTTATGTGCCCAGCGGCAAGCGTCCACGCCTGCTGCGCACCGTGCGCAAGCTGACCCCGCAAATGGAGGCGGTGTGCAACGGCACGGGCAAGCTAGGCACAGGAGGCATGCGCTCGAAACTACGCGCGGCCAAGGTGGCCAGCGCGGCTGGAGTCAACGTTGCCATTGTGAATGGACGCCATGCCCACGCGATTTCCTGGGCCCTCGAACGTAAGATCGGCACTTATTTCCCACCGCAGCGTGGGACCGCATGAAGGCTAGTTGGAAAAAATGATGATGACGGTTGTGGCTTCTTCTCTCTCCACTCGCGAGAAGCTTCTGCGCGCACGCGAGGCTTCCTCGCGGTTGGCCCAGCTTTCCACTGCGCAGAAGAACGACATCCTCGTGGTAATGGCTGACTCCCTCGAAACGAATGTCGAAAACATTATTGAAGCCAATCGGAAAGATCTTGAATCGCCGGGGCTCGCCGGTGCCATGCGCGATCGTCTTCTGCTGGACGCCGACCGCATTCGGTCGATGGCCGCAGGCGTGCGCGAAGTGGCCAAGCTCCCCGATCCAACTTTCGAGACCTTGGGGGAATGGGTGCGCCCGAATGGACTCCGTATCCGCAAGATCCGGGTGCCGCTCGGGGTGGTGGGCATCATCTACGAATCGCGGCCCAACGTCACCGTCGACACTGTGGCCCTGACCTTCAAAACCGGCAATGCCGTTGTGCTGCGTGGAGGCAAAGAGGCGGCCCATAGCAATCGGCGGCTGGCAGAAATCCTGAGTCAGGTACAGGGCGTGCCCGCCGGGGCGATCGAGTTGCTGGATTCGAGTACGCGCGACTCCGTGCAGGAACTCATCAAGGCACGCGGCCTGGTCGATATGGTGATTCCTCGCGGTGGCCCGGAATTGATTTCTTATGTGACCGAAAACGCGGCCGTTCCAGTGATCGAAACCGGCGCCGGAAATTGCCACATCTTCGTGGATTCCTCGGCTGATCTGGGGATGGCCGACCGAATCGTGATCAATGCCAAGACTCAGCGGCCATCGGTATGCAACGCGGCCGAGAAACTGCTGGTGCACGAGCGGATCGCAGCGGAATATATCCCCAGAATCGTAAGAAAACTGATCGACCATGGGGTGGAAGTTCGCGGCGATGAAACCACTCTTCGACTGGCGAGAGGAATGAGTGTGGTGGCCGCGACGGCTGCCGATTGGGGAGAAGAGTATCTGAGGCTGTGCATGGCAATTCGGGTTGTCTCTGGAGTGGAGGAAGCCATCAGCCACGTCAACCGCTATTCGACAAGGCATTCCGAAGCGATCGTCACGAGTGACGAGGAGCACGCCCAGCGCTTTCTCCGGCAGGTCGATTCCGCGGTGGTATATTGGAATGCTTCGACGCGTTTTTCCGATGGAGGGGAGTTCGGCTTCGGAGCCGAGATGGGCATAAGCACACAGAAGCTGCACTGCCGCGGCCCGTTTGCATTAGCCGAATTGACTTCCGCCAAGTATGAAGTGATTGGCCAGGGACACGTTCGGCAGTAATTTGAACTTCCGCCCTGGTCGTTTCCCCACGACGCTTATTGCGAGATGCTGCTGCCAACTTGGGAGAACACATTATTCGCGTTCCCGCCGATCAGACGGACGGTTCCAATGACGATCACCAGGATCACTGCGAGCATTACCGCATATTCGGCGATGTCCTGACCCTCCCCGCTTCGCCACAATTTTCTGGCCAGATTCATTTGTTTCATGCTCCCTTCGCATGTGCAGACTATGTGCAGACTACCCCTGGACGCGGGATCGCGATTTCATCGGCACGTTCAAAGCTTCCTGCCGATGAAACATTGGTTAATACCTATATTATGCACCTATTATGCACCTTTGCTACCTGTGGAGGTAAGAGGACACAGCAGGAAAACCGGGTCGAAAATAAATATTTCGCATACAAATGGAGGAACGCGATCCCTCAGCGGCTAAACAGATTGCTGAAAAACTCGTGGCGCTCGCCGCAGTCGCCCTCAGCGGCTAAAGCCGTCGTTGAAAGCAAGCCAGTTATCGCAGCGGTGAACCGCTGCGCCACCCAAGAGCAAGAACAAGATCGAGTTTTTCAGCAATCTGTTAAGCCGCAATGAAGATCCGACGGTTACGGCACGGCTGAAGCCGTGCCCTTTCAAAACCGACACGGCACCACTACTGGCGGCTGGCGAGTGGAAACTTTCTTGGGCTGCCGGTAGTCTAATTGGTGGGTGTGCCTTTTTTTCGAATGAAATTCTCTCTGCAGCTCTCCGTAGTCTTCATCTTTTTTCTTTTTGGCTGCCTTTTTTGCGATGGGGCCCTTGCTAACGAGCCGCCTGCGCCGGTTGCAAGGTCTCACGCTGCGGTTTCTTCGACCCCGGTGCTTCCTCCCGAGTTTGCCGGCTGGCAGATGAAAGGCGTGGTTGCCAGGAGCGACGATCCTGCGTCGGCTGACGCGGTGAATGCGCCGGTTCTGAAGGAGTATGGCTTCGTGCGTTTGGAGAAGGCCTCCTACACTCGCGACGACGGCCGCAATCTGACGATTCGCGCCGCGGTGTTTGAAGACGCCAGCGGCGCTTACGGCGCCTTCACCTACTACTATTCTCCCGAGATGGAGGAGGAAACCATTGGCGGGCAGGCGGCTTTTCTGAATAACCGGGTGCTGTTCTACCAGGGCAATGTATTGGTGGATGCGGTGTTCGACAGAACGAGCGTGATGTCGGCGGCGCAACTGCGGCAACTGGCTGGGCTGCTACCGCAAGCTGCGGGCGGCAAGCGCAATCCGCCTTCGCTGCCCGCGTATCTTCCGAAGCGGATTTTTGCCGGCAGTTCGGACAGCAGCCCCGAGAATCTGGAGAAGAACACGACGAAGTACATTCTGGGTCCGGTCACGCTTGATCGGGTGGGATCGCCGCTGCCGGCTTCGATGGTGGATTTCAAGTCGGGCGCGGAGGTCGTGATTGGCAGGTATGCGGTGAACGCGGGCGATTCCACTCTGATGCTGATCGAATATCCAACGCCGCAGATTGCCGCGGAACGACTGCGCCAGATTGATGCCTCTCACCAAGTGACGCAGCAGCAACCGGGGGTGGCGCCGATTCTTGATGTGGGCCCGTTCTTCGATACGCGCACCGGCCCGATCCTCGTGATCGCGGCCGGCCCACTTTCAAGAAGCGAAGCGCGATCGCTGATGTCGGCGATCAGCTACGAGGCCGACGTCACGTGGAATGAAAACACCTACGTGAGCAAGAAAGACAATCTGGCAAACTTTCTGTTTAACGCGATTCTTCTCTGCGGAATTGTGGTCGGCCTGGCGCTGGTTGCCGGGATTGCGTTTGGCGGCTTGCGACTGCTCGTAAAACGGTTTTTTCCCGACTCCGTCTTCGATCGCCGGGAGGCGATGGAAATCATCTCGCTGCACCTGGAAGACGCCCCCCGACCGCTGCCTCGGGAGCGGTAAGTGACTCAATCGAATGTCGTTAGCGTCGGAAGGAAGGCTTTTTGCCCCATTTTGACCCCGTTTGCCGGCTCGAGGACCTGTCTTGTAAGTTGTTGAAAACAAGACTATTTAAGTCGAAAATTTTGCTTGACACTGTGCTTTTAAGACTCATAAGATTCCCGCAGAAAGCTCTGATGGATGAAAATCTCCGTTGGAACTATTCTCCCTTGAAAGAAAAGGCCGCCCAAGTTGCCGGGTGGCCTTTTTGTTAGGAAGCAATTCTGAGGGATAGATCTCAGTTCCCAGTTCCTCAGTTCTCAGTCGGCTGGCAAGGGTCCTGGTCACCGAGAACTGGGAACGGAGAACTGTCTTGCAACTGTTGAGTGCTCTTATCCGTATCATCCACAGGACAGAGTTGTAGCCTCGGAGGACAGGCGATGTTTTGCGATCAATGTGGTACGCAGTTGCAACCGGGCGATTCAAGCTGCCGAAGCTGCGGCAAAACCGTGCTTGGACTCGTCGAGCTTCGGCGCAGCCGGGTTCGTGAGCATGTCCGGCTGGTGGGCATTCTCTGGATAGCGTACTCGGCATTGCACGTCTTGGCAGGAGTGGCGGTGATCATCGTCGCGCAGGTGATCTTCGGCCACGCGCTCCATATTCACAACGGCCCGCCGCCTGAAGTCACCTTCTGGCTGCGGCCTCTTCTCACCGCTGTCGGATGGTTCATCCTGGCGAAAGCTGCGGCCGGCTTCATCGCCGGTTTGGGTTTGCTGCGGCGGCAGGAGTGGGCACGAATCGTCGCTCTGGTGGTGGGCTTCGTGGCGCTGTTGAATGTTCCGATCGGTACCGCGCTCGGCGTCTACACCCTCTGGGTGCTGCTCCCCACGCGGTCCGATGACGAGTACAAAGCGCTGGCGCAGGCCCGTAGCACAGGCGACGAATTTGTAATTGGTGATTTGTAATTGTTGGGCTCGGCGCGACGCGGTCGTGCTGTGCCCGCTCAAACTAGCTTGCTCAGAGCCATGAAAACGAAGTGTCAGCGAAAATCAGGTGACCGCGAAACCCAGCACGAAATGGAACGCTTCCCTGCGCGCGGCGCGTTACTTTCGGCTGCCCGCCTGATTGCAGGAATCGCAGACGGGTCTTAGAATCGAAGGGAAGCCGACGTAGCTCAGTTGGTAGAGCAGCCGATTCGTAATCGGCAGGTCATCAGTTCAAGTCTGATCGTCGGCTCCATCCTAACCCCTTGAGGTAGGCTAATTTACGAATCCCGGGGTTGCGCCAGTATCGGGCTTGGTGTCCCATCGCTGTTCCGAAGGTTCTGACCCTCTAATTTTTCGGCGATGTCCTGATGTGGGTTTGACGGCTGCTGTTGACGCTTCCTTGCTAAGCTCAACTATGCGGTGTGAAAACACTACAGAGCAACAAACCCCTCTCTCGGCGCCTCCCTCTCCGCCAGTCCCACTCGGTAGCCGCTCGAAATCCGTCTTGACAATAATCGTTGGAACGGATTATTTGTTTCTAGCATGAAAAAAGCGGTGGGGAGTCGGAGGCGGCGCGCGGTTTGTCCCGAGGAGGCTGCCTTCCTGGAACTGCTGCGCACGACCGACGTGCTGTCCCGCGGGCTGATCGCTGTGCTCAAGACCGAGGATCTCTCGACCAACCAATACAATGTGCTCCGCATCTTGCGCGGGTCGCCCGAAGGGCTCCCCTGTGGCGAGATCGCCAGCCGCATGATTACTCGGGATCCTGACATTACTCGCCTGCTTGACCGCCTGGAAAAGCGCGGACTGATCTCACGCCGCCGGGAAACTAAGGATCGGCGGCGGGTGATGGCCGAGATTACGCCGGAGGGGCTCAAACTCCTGGCCCGCCTTGATGGACCGGTGCAGGCTGTCCATCGCAAACAACTAGGCCACCTGGGACGGAAGCGCCTGGGGGCGTTGACTGAACTGCTGGAGGTTTCACGCAGCCAAATAGCTTGAGTTTTCTATGGTTTAATATCTGTTGCAACGATTATCGTCAGAACGCATCTAATGACGGAGAAGGAAGGAAAATGCTATGTCACTCCGGCCAATTAGACAGATAATTCAACCGAAGCCCACGATCGAGGGCGCCGGCGTAAAGCTGCAGCGCGCCTTTGGCTTCGGCAAAACCAAGGATTTCGATCCTTTTCTGCTGTTCGACGACTTCCGCAATGAGAATCCGGAAGATTACCTGGCAGGATTTCCCTGGCATCCGCACCGCGGGATCGAGACGATCACGTACGTGCTCGCCGGTTCGGTCGAGCACGGCGACAGTCTCGGCAACAAGGGAAAAATGACCGCCGGCGACGTGCAATGGATGACCGCCGGTAGCGGCATCCTTCACCAGGAGATGCCCAAGGGCGATCAGCTGGGCCGCATGCATGGTTTCCAGTTGTGGGCCAACCTGCCCTCTTCGCTGAAGATGACCGATCCGCGCTATCAGGACATTCCAGCAGGCGCGATCCCTGAGGTCACCGATGATGATGGCACGCACGTGCGCATTATTTGCGGCGAGTTCTGGGGTAAGAGGGGACCGGTGGAAGGCGTAGCCGCTGATCCTAATTACCTCGATATTTGGGTTGCTCCAAATCAGCGGAAGCGGCTCAAAGTAGAGACCACGCGCAATGCCTTTGCTTATGTGTTCGCCGGCGCTGGCACATTCCGGGATGCTTCGCCTCCGCGTGCCGTTCTGACAGAGCAGGTCGTGAAACCGGAAGCGTCGCCCGTCTACGACGTCGGCAATCACTCGCTGGTGCTCTTTGACCGGGGAGACGAGATCGCTGTGCAAGCGGGCGATGAGGGGATCCGCTTCCTGTTGGTGTCGGGGAAGCCGATCGAAGAACCGGTCGCATGGTATGGCCCGATCGTGATGAACACACAAGAACAGCTCCGACAGGCGGTCGCGGAGTTACAGGCTGGCAATTTCATCAAGCACGGTTGATGCAGAGTTGAGGGGAGTGACCATGTTTAGATGCTGGTTTCAGACACCGCTGATTGCGTCTTGTGCCCACTGCAGAGCCTGCCACCAGGCTGAGGCGACTTCTTCATCGGACAGTTTCAATTGTTTGGCGAGGGCGCTCGATTGTGACCACTCACCCGATTCCTGAGCCAGCATGAGTTGATACAGAGGTCTGAGGCTACTCTTCTGGCCGAGCAGCGCCGTCTTCGTTTCGCGCTCCACGGGTAGTTGTTCGAGGAGCACGTCCATGCTGACTTCAAGGATGGCGTCCATGATAGAGAGCAACCCCATCAGGAACAGATCGGTGTTCGATTGCAGCCGGTCGGAGAGCAGTTCGCAAAAACGGGCGCGCGCCAATCCCATTAGTACCAGTTCGCTGCACCTTTGCTCGGCTGCGCCCACAGTGACGACGAGCCGGATCCATCGCCGCATTTCCCGTTCTCCCAGAATGGCGATAGCATGGCGAATCGACTTGATTTCGAGGACAAATCCAAACAGCGGGGAATTCAGGTAACGGAGCAAGCGGTAACAAATTGAGGCTTCTTTCTTGAGCATCCTCTCGAGTTCCCGCATGTCCATTTCCCTGCGGGAGACCATTTCGAGCAGGCGTATATAGTGCAAGCGGCTGGCGGGAACTTCGCGGCCGATGACAACTTCGGGCCGGCAGAAAAAATATCCCTGGAAATAGACGAATCCCATGTCGCGGGCCTGACGATACTCGTGGGGTGTTTCGAGCTTTTCCGCCAGCATTTTGCACGTCGGGGAGCCAAACCGGCGCATCATGCCAGCCCGTTCTTCCGGCCTGGTTGCCCGGATGTCGACTTTAATGATGTCGGCAAACTCGACCAGAGGTATGCGCGGGTCGTTGGGTGCGAAGTCATCGAGGGCGATGAGGTAGCCGGCGGCTTTCAGCCGCTTGCAGGCAGCAATGACGCGGTCTTCGGGCTCAACTGTCTCCAGAATCTCGGCCACGGTCTGGTTGGGGGGCAGCAAGGTAATCAGATCTTTGAACAGGACCTCACAGGTGCAATTCAAGAAAGCACGGCGCTTATCGCAAATCGTGTTGATGCCGTAAAGCAGGGAGCTATCGAGTGTGGAGCGGGCGGCAAGTTCCGGATCGGCGTTGAAGTAGTCTTCGACACCGTTGCGGAAAAGAAGTTCGTACCCGAACACATTTTGCGAGCGGTCGAGAATGGGCTGGCGGGCAACGAAGCGTTGTCCGGGCAGCGCGAGCGAAGCCGAAGCAGAGGGTTTCTCTTTGGCAGGAGCGGGTTTCACAACTCTTATATCGGCATAATCGTGGCGGAACTTCAGGCGAAACCGTGCTGCTGTCGTCCTCCGGAAAATTGAAGGATTTGCCAACCGGCGCTTGCGGTCGAACCATGCAACCCTGCATGCTTCCAGTCCGGTGCAAGCCGAAAAGATGCTCTCGGGATTCCTAGGTAATGTCCCGGATGTGGAAAACTTTAGGGCACTTCCCCCTTGCGCAGTTGGCGGTTTCATGAGTAACATCAAGGTGTTCCCGATGGCCATGCTTCCAGCCTGGCCGTTCGCGCCCATAAAACTCCAGGCGCCTAGATTAAAAGATAGTTTGAACATCGTTCTCGAATAGCATCCAGCCGATGTGGGGTTTGGTCTGCCGGTAGCCGGTTTGCAGTGAGCCACGCGCAGCGAGCTACGCGTTGGCCACACGTTTAACGTGCCGACCGCAAGGGAAAAGGGAACGACGAACAGGCCTGTGATCCAGGCCGAGGATTAAACTTCGGGGATCAACTCCGAAGACTAACAAGAGAAAAAATATGAATGCAGGACCCGGACATTCCTCCGCAGGAGGAGGGAGACACAAACGGCGCCGTGGACGGCGTCCGCCGAGACGAGGCGCGGGTGGCCCTATGGGCCGCGACCGCCAGGAGCATCAGGGGATTTTTACCGCTCCCATGGATCACAGCTACCGCGCCAATATGGGCATGGATAATGGCAACGGCAATCAGGGACGAGGGCCGCGGCGGCCCGGTTTTTCCGCGTCCTACCCGGTGGCCGATCCTGAGCCTTTGCCCACTCCACGAGAGGATGCAGCTTCGCGCGTTTTCGCATTTGTCGAAGACCTGTTTTTTCTGAGCAAGATTCAGGAAACGGGCCGCAAGATGAACGTGAAGGTGGAGTTCGTTAAGAACGAGAAGGAACTCAGCGAGCGGATGAGGAGCAACGGCGAAGAGAAGCCGTCCCTGATTATCTTCGATTTGAACAATGCCAATGCCAAGCCTTTGACACTCATCCCGAAACTGAAAAGCAAGCTGAAGAAGGGGACTTCGATCATTGGATTCCTCTCACACGTGCAGGGCGACTTGAAGCTGAAAGCGCAGGAAGCGGGATGTGACATGGTGCTGCCGCGCTCGGCGTTTTCACAGAATCTGCCGCAGTTGCTGCGCCGCCATGGCGCGATCGAGGCCGATTCCGGGGCAGCCGACTAGGATTGCAGAAGCCAGAGGTCAGATTGCAGGTGAGCTGCTTCGGCTCACAGAGTTTCACCTCTGAAATCTGACCTCTGCCCTCTAACTTTGCATTCCCCTGATACAATTTCGCCGTGTTCCCGCAGAAAATTCTGATCATGACGGCGGCCACGGCCATGATTGCGGCGGCTTTCGCCCAGCAGCCCCCGGTGAAGGTGAACGTCATCAACGTGTGCGCACCGACCGCCGACGAGCAGAAAGAATTATCGTCGGCCCTGGCCAAAGTACCGGGCAAGCCGGCGTTCGCCGCGGATTTCGAAGTGGCTCGCGGGCGTTCTACCCTCGACCAGAGCACTCCGATCCCCGGCATGCAACCCTTACCGCCCGGCGCGGTTGCGGCGGCCGACTGGGTCCGGGTCCGGCGCGAGTTTTCCGCCGCCACCCTGTTCAGCAATGTCCAATACTCGTTCAGCGTGGACTCGAAGAATATGGTGGAGACGCTCGTGCTGCGCCTGCGCGAGCCCAAAGATCTGATGCAGATTTCGATTGAGGACAGTGCTTCCTCGGTGGTTTCTGCGACCGCGATGTTGTCTTCCAGTACGCCGGTTTCGCGGGTCAAGCTGGAGCGCTTTGGCAAATCGTCGGTGGTGTTGGCGCGGTGTTCGGGCGAAGAAGGAAATCCGGCGACGGATCAGAGCGCGTACGAACCGATCTTTCGTACCGCCTCTTCGATTATGGAGCACTATCGCGATGCTCTGGGCGCGCGCAAAATGGTGCCCGAAGAACTGGCTCGCCTGCGCGCAGCAACCTCGGTCAGGACTACGACCAAGGCGGGCGCGGGCAGCAAGAAGAACCAGTAGACCGTGACCGCGTGATGGGTTGTGATCGAGGGATGGGCGTCTCGCGAGCCTGCCCTGTTTTCCCCGAAGCCCCGAGCGAAGCCGAGGGTGCAGTCGAATGGTCCCGGCGGGTGGGGACGCCGGGCGCTCCACCAGCGGCCTGGAACTAAATCTATTTTTCGGAATCTATCTACTAGCACTGTTTCTTCAACACGGTTTTTCACCACTATGGATATACGCAATGTTGTGATCATGGGCTCCGG
>Ga0187782_10001632_pt1 | contig 16448 bp, 15 predicted proteins | sample 0715_SJ02_MP15_2_FD_132454 | JGI IMG/M metagenome (GOLD analysis project Ga0187782, IMG submission 132454) | Tropical peat soil microbial communities from peatlands in Department of Meta, Colombia - 0715_SJ02_MP15_20_MG | ecosystem: Environmental > Terrestrial > Soil > Wetlands > Peat | place...
AACTAATCGCGAAGGTTTTCTGAGGCACGTCGTGCTCCGGCATTCCCTCAGCAAGTTCCCAACGATGGCCGACCCATCCAGACCGGCCCATGACGAGTGTCATTATCGAAACACACTGCACGCGATTGTTTCGTACCGACAACTCAGCTACCGTCCCCCAATCACGCATTCCCAATACGGGTTGCAAACGGGCAGGAAACGCTGCTCTCACCGCACGCAAGGCTTCGGTGAACCGGCCAGTCCGACGAAAGATTGTCGCAAATGGACTTATCTGGAGTTCGTACTGATAGTCGCTTTGGCGTTTCTGTTGGTATTCGTATTCTTCTTTATCTAGCCAATTTTCCTTGGGTAATAACGGTTTTTGCTTCCATTTGTATCCGCCGTATCGCTGAACCAGGGGAAGAACAGAAGCCTCGGTATCGCCCAGTCGCACCACGGACACTTGCGCGAGCATTGAACGTGTTCGATGGGCCTCATATCCAACATACGCCCACATTGAGCCGCAGACTCCGACGACAATAAGAAACAGCACAACGACAAGCCGCAAGCCCAGCGTCCTCCAGCGAGGCATCACTTAAAGTCCTCCCGGTGAGGCCTGGAGCGCAGGCCATTTCCTCTCCTAAGTTTAGTCTCCACCCACGGCAAAAAGTTCCTGAACAGGATGAGGTTGCTGAAAAACTTCACTGGGTCCCGATTAACGCACAAACCGGACAACTGGGTACTGGTATTCAAGCCCAGTCGGGTGAGCGGAGCACCTTAATCTTGTGATCGGGGCTTCGTTGGCACGGGCGCGAAATGAAAGCTGGAGTCAGATTTTGGGCAAACGTCGCGTTTGAACGAAATCGAGACGCCAGTGTCCGCTTTCTCTTTGGGTTCGCACAGCGCGAGACCACGAGAAATTCTCACGTTTTCATATTCGTGCGTTTCGATGGCACCGCACGAAGCTTGAGTCGCACCCGCACCGAAATCCTTGCCTCTCATCGCTTCGGGAGCGATTTGTTCAATCAGTTCGGACACGTCCGGTGACGACATCCGCTGAAATATTTCTGTCTGAGAGAGGCCGGTTGGGCGTTGCCCAAGAAGTGCAGCTTGCAATCGCTCTTCCTGAGGCAACGAGAGAGCAGGAGTAATTCTGACCTCGCAGGCTGATCGGTCCGATCCGTACTCCACCGTCACGTTGACTCCCGGCCGCGCTGCGAAACGCTCCAGTATCGGTTCACCGTACAACCGGTGCATCTCTGGCGATCCCGGGTCCAGCGATACACTCATAGTGGCGAGAAACAGACATCCGCAGACAAAACGCGCGAGAATCATCTGATTACCTCTGACGCATTCTAAGCAAATTCGGTAGTGCCTGGTAAACGCGGTTACCAGAGAAGTGGGTAATGGTACGCTCTTCACGGCTTGAATACTGAGGTTAGAGATGAAAACTAATCTGGAACGGAACGGTTGTCGGCACAGGTTTGCCGTCGCGATCTTTGGCCGGCTCACATTTCCATTTCTTCAGAGTCTTAATTACCGACTCTTCCAAACCCGATCCTGGCGACCTAAGGACAATCACATTTGTGATCCTACCGTCGAGACCGACGACCCCTTGCACAAGTACGGTGCCCTGAACTTTAGCTGCTCTTGCCTCCTTGGTATACGGTGGGTTCGGCATATAGGTGCACACGGGTAAGCTCACTCCATTCTGGCCAGCGGGTCGCGGTTTCTCGTTGTCCGAGGTGGATGTACCGGACTTTTCACTTGGCGGCTGTGATTGTGCTAGAAGGAACGAACCGGGACAAAGCGCGAGCGCGGAAAAAAGAAAAGCTATAGCGCGGAATCTGTGCATGGGCGAAGTCTAGCACAAGCACTCCCTCGCCGCTCGTGCCTGATTAACGGAAAACTACGTGGCAAAGACTTGGGAAAGAAGTTTGATTCCCAAAACGTTGCCTAAATTGCGCAGAATCAGCGGACCATCTGCAAGCTGACGTGCTTCAGCCCCTCAAGAAGTGCTTTCACTTCGACGCAGCCGGAGAGCCCGCGAGCGAGCGCACAAAGAGCACGAGTTGCCAGCGCTGCGTTTCCGTGAGTTTCTTCTTGAACGACGGCATGGGCTTGCGCCCCTCGGTAATCTGGTAATAGATTTCGCCGTCCGTGCGCTTGTTCATCTTCGACGCGTCCGTCAGGTCCGAAGGAGCGGGGTCGTACATCATGGCGTCGGTGCCGTCACCCTTCCCGCCGTCTCCGTGGCAATTGGAGCAGTGATCGCTGTAAATATCTTTCGCCGCCTTGAGGTTTGCCTCCGACACCGCCAGCGGATTCTTCATTTCCTTCCCCGCTGGCGGAACGACCCACGGCGTGCGGTGAAACGCCGCCAAGCCAATGGCAATGCAGATCAGCAGCAGCGCGCAGACCAAAAGCGCCTTGCGCAAACCACGTCCTGCTTTGGATGAGCTTCTCATTGGCATCCGAAAAGTTTCGCACAGCTAGCGGGCGCGCGGAAGAGCTGAGCGCAACGCAGTCGAAATGTAGTGGCCAGTCTTTAGACTGGCCCGGCCCGATCTTAAGATCGGCCACTACAAGCAAAAAGCCGCCCCCCTTCTTCCAACCTCCAACTTCTAACCTCGAACTTCCGATTTTTGGTACCTTGGAGAGGAATTTGGGGAGAGTGCGATGGACGAAAAAAAGGAACCGCAGCAACTGCAAGCGCCGGGGCAAGTACAAATCAAGGCAGATGAAAAAGAACTCCAGGGGATGTACAGCAACCTGGTGATGATTCACCACCACGCCGAGGAGTTCACGCTCAACTTCGTGTATGTCTTTCCCAACGGAACCCAGGGAAAATTGCTGAGCAGCATGATCGTCAGCCCAGGCCACGCCAAACGCATCTGGCGGGCGCTGGGGGAGAATCTTTCGCGGTTTGAGGCGCAATTTGGGCCGATTAAAGAGGGGCCGGAGAACGTGCCGGGCGGGAACATTGGGTTTGTGCAGTAGTGGGGAGCGACGCAGTGAGATTCTGCGCAGCCAGCGACCAGGCTCTTCTCGTCTATCTCGGCGAGAAAATCGGGTTGCCTGCGCACCAGCGCGTCTTGAAGCTCTTGCGTTTGCTCGAGGCGAAGCCGCCGGAATGGCTGCGCAACGTGCAACCAGCCTACTGCTCGCTGCTGGTTGCGTTCGACGCTTGCCGGGTAGGCCACGCCGAAGTGGAAGCGGCCCTGCGCAAGTATGAACAGCGCGCCGAGAAGATGCGCGCTACAAAACGCAGGCGCGTGGAGATTCCGGTTTGCTATGGCCAGGAGTTTGGTCCGGACCTGAACGACGTTGCGGCCCTTCACCGGCTTACTCCCGAAGAGGTCGTGCAGCGCCATTGCTCCCGTCCGTACCACGCGTATTTTCTGGGCTTCGCACCGGGTTTTGCGTATCTCGGCGATTTACCGGAAGAAATAGCCACGCCTCGACTCGAATCGCTGCGAAAGCAGGTGCCCGCGGGAAGCGTGGCCATAGCGGGGAGGCAAACTGCGGTCTATCCGTTCGCCACACCGGGCGGATGGCGTTTGCTGGGGCGGACGCCACTGCGTTTGTTTCGGGGCGGCCGCAAGCCAAAGCCGCTGATTTCGATTGGCGACGAGGTGCGCTTTCGGCCCATCTCTCGCGCCGAGTATCTGAACTGGGAGAAGGCATGAGCACGCTGGTGGTTGAAGCGCCGGGCTTGCTCACCACGGTCCAGGATCTCGGGCGTGTGGGATATGGCGCATTGGGAGTCTCGCCTTCGGGTGCTGCCGATCCTGTCGCCCTGCGTCTCGGCAACTTGTTGGTCGAGAATCCAGTGAGCGCTGCGGCGCTCGAAATGACTTTACTAGGCGGGAGTTTCCTGTTTCCCGAAGGAGCTGTCATTGCGGTGACGGGAGCCAATTTTGGAGCATCGCTGGATGGCCGAGCGCTCGAGATGTGGACGCCGCAGGAGGTCAAGCCAGGAGCAAAGCTCGTATTTGGAGCTACGAAGAACTACGCGCGTTGTTATCTGGCGGTCGCGGGCGGCATTCGCGTTCCGCCATTTCTCGGCAGCGCCGCAACCCACCTGATGAGTGGCTTGGGCGGGTTCCAGGGACGGGCGCTGCGTAGAGGCGACGTCTTGCAAATCGGTCGACCCAAGAAACGCACCCTTCCGCGAGGAGTCTCGCAAGCTGTGCTGCTGCATTTGAAACCGCGAAAGAAACTGCGGGTCACCGATGGTCCGCAGAGCGAGAGATTCTCCGAAGAAGCGAAGCGCGCGTTTTTCCAGACGGTGTTTCGTGTGAGCGAGGCATCCGATCGCCTGGGAATACGCCTGGATGGCGCAAAGTTTTCCATTGCCGGCGCAGGGGAAATGATCACCGAGGGCGTCACCCTGGGGGCAATCCAAATCACCCCTTCGGGGCAACCCATCATTCTTGGCGTGGAACAGCAAACCACCGGCGGATATCCCAAAATTGCTAATGTGATAGGCGTGGACTTGCATCGCTTGGGCCAACTGCGGCCGCGGGACGAAATACGCTTCGAACGCACTTCGTTAGCGGTGGCGCGTTCGCTATGGATCGAGCAGGGACGCTTGCTGAGTAATCCGACGCAACTTTTTGTATGAAATACATCGACCTGAATTGCGATATGGGTGAGCTGCCGCAGGCCGTGGCCGACGGCAGCCAGGAAGAGTTGATGCGCTATATCAGCTCGGCAAACATCGCCTGCGGCGGGCATGCCGGCGACACGGAAACCATGCGCGCCACGGTCGAGCAGGCGCTTCGCCACAACGTTGCCATCGGGGCACATCCCGGCTACGAAGATCGCGCCAACTTCGGCCGCATAGAATTGCAGCTCAGCAGCGCCGAAATCGCAGCTTCCGTGCACAAGCAGATTCTCGCGCTCGAGGAAATTGCGTCGAAGTCGGGGGCGTGCATTGGTCACGTGAAGGCGCACGGCGCGCTCTACAATCAGGCGGCGCGGAATCGACAGGTAGCGCGCGCCATAGCTGAAGGTGTGCGCCGTTGGCGGATGGACGTGATCCTGGTCGGACTGGCGGGTTCCGCGATGCTGGAAGAATTCCAGGCGGCGGGATTCGGCGTGGCGGCGGAGGCGTTTGCGGACCGGCGCTATGAAAAGGATGGCAGCTTGCGTTCCCGCAAATTTGAAGACGCGCTGCTCGTCGATCCGCAGCAAGCCGCCAATCAGGCGTTGCAAATCGCGCGGGGGCGCGTCACAGTCGCCGATGGCTCGGTAATTTCATTGTGCGCCGATACGATCTGCATCCACGGCGACACACCCGGTGCCGCCAAAATCGCGTCCGAGGTTCATCGGCGTCTTGCGCAGGCAGGAATCAAAATCAGCAGCCTGCACAACACAAAGACGCGGGAGGAGAATTGCCAGAGCTGAGCACGAGAATGCTAAAATCGCCGCATCAACTGGTATGAGTGGGTGTTCAGCGGAATTGGCGTGTTCGGTCTTGGTTGGTTGCTCACCTTTTGGAGGAAGTCCAAAAGGAAGAGTGAAACAACGTTGACGGCTCAAGGAGCCAAAGTCACGGATTCTCCCGTTGCAAGTGGCTCCGGCATTGTTCAAGAGGTGGGCACGACGCACCATCACTATTATGGTGGGCAACATCACAAGCAAGCACCCCTGCCAGAGCGTGAGCGCCCGCAGCCAAACCTCGAATTTGTAGGGAGTAGAGAAAAATGGGTTTTCATAAGCCCTTTCGCAAGCGAAGGAATTTGCGACCCGCGTACGGCTGACGAGGGCGATAAGTCCGTGCAGGCTTTGGTTTTAAAGTTCGAGAACAAAGTCCTGCCTGACCGCAAGATAGGGCGTGCTCTGAATGTCATCGCAAAGATTCGGTTCCTATCCAAGGAACGCGCTACCGAACGACAGATAAATTATGGGGTTTGGTTAAACTCGCCTTGCAACAGCACTGACATCGGAATAGGAGACACGTGCGAGCTAGTATTAGTCTGCGTAGTGAAGAACCAACTTTTCTCGTTTGAGGATAGACGAACGGAGGGTCACAGTTTTCGCTCCCATTTTTCCTACATAGACTACGCCAGTGTAGAAGAGTTGGAATATGTTGAAATCACGCTCATAGACAAAAACACACAGGCTACCCTCCAACGAAGCTTCAGGCTCTGGCGCGATGGCGCGAGACTCTGCCTCGCCTAGTCGATCTGTCCAAAAAACTGAGTTGTGCCATTTTCGGGCCGAAAGCGGGTGCTAGGATCACCTTATGCACTGGTATGAGTCCGTCCCCAGTGGAGCCGGCCTCCTAGTGGTCAGCTAATCAGGTTCATCAGTGTCTCGTGCAAATGGGAATCAAAATCGCCAGCCTGCGCAGCACAAAAGCGCAGGAGGAGAATTGCCAGAGCTGAGTTTGTACGCTAAAGTAGAAATTGCCACGCAGTTTGCCGGGCCTGTAGCTCAGGTGGCTAGAGCGCGCCCCTGATAAGGGCGAGGTCGGTGGTTCAAGTCCACCCAGGCCCACCATTCATTTCAAATGGTTTGCCGGGTTTCGAGCCGCAAGGCCTCAATCCACAACTCAACCCTGTCCTTCGCCAAAACTGCGGCCGCACCGACAATGGCTTGATTCGCCGTTGCAATGCTTTGCATACTACACGCGAATTGAACCAAAAAGCCTTCCTGATCGCATAGATCCTGTGTAGCACCACCTGATGAACGGGTCCACCCGTCCAACATCTAATTAATTTAAGGGAGAATTCGAGCGCGCGGTTTCTGTAGAGTCTTGGCTCAGACAGCCCAATCGTAACGATGATGCAATCCACCCAGTCGCTCATGAGAGAGGACGTGAGCAGAGGCTATGGCGGGGCTTCGACCGTTCGGTGTTCCCTTCCCGAGTCCAAGATGCGTGCGGTCGTCGTGGTAGTAGCGAATGTATTCAGGCAGCAGACGCTTGAGATGCCTCTCATTCAACGGAATTATGTGATCCAATAAGTCCCCACGGCAGCTTTCGACCCAACGCTCGGCAACGCCGTTTTGCCAAGGACTTTCGAGAGACGCACGCAAGGGATCCACCTTCAGTGATCGAACGGCTATCGGAACCTCGGGCCCATACCTCGTGTCTCGATCGAAGGCCAGAAACCGGTGAGCCGACTCAAACGGAAACGCCTCCCGCAACTGCTGGATGATCCAGGCACTCGTCAGATGCCTGGCGACGTTGAAGTGCAGAATGCGTCGACGATCATGATCGATGACAAAGAAGCAGTAGAGCACCCCGAACGTGACCGTCGGAACGGTAAAGAAATCCATGGCGGCGATGGCTTCCCGGTGATTACGAAGAAAGGTAAGCCAGGGCTTGCCAGGTCCGCCCCTAGGCGCTCGTTTCATCCAGCGGGAAATGGTTCTCTCGGAAAATCAAAACCCAGCATTAGTAGTTCGCCATGGATGCGAGGCGCGCCCCAAGTGGGATTCTCGGCGACCATGCGGAAGATCAGATCCCGAACCTCCTTGAAGGAAACCAGCTCGATGCCAGCGCACGACCGTTTCTGGAGTGACGATGAGGAGAGACTGCTTCCAAGCGGACCAGACTCGCCGAGCAACGACCCAGAAGAGCCTGTCGAAGCTGCCCAGGCTTGGCCGCGGATGGCGCCCCTTCAGAACGGAAAGTTGTTGGCGTAAAGCCAAATTCTCGAGGAGGAGACTTCGCTGCGAGCGAAAGAGGCGAACCATCGTTCCAGTGAAAAGTCTGACGAATCGAAACATGGCAAGGAGTTATACCAGAATGCTGATACGACCCCAGCAGCTATGTTATTGATTTCCTATGCCGGCCGCGCTTTTGGCGAGACTGGAGGGTTGACTTTACCCGCGCTGGATTGTCTGTCGGATTTAAAAACGCTGCGCCGGGAACCGGCTCGTGCTAGGTCCGTTCCGCGCTTTGCCTAAGTTGGAAATGGCAACCGCTACACTCCCGCTCCCGTGCTCCTGCGTTACTTTGCATCACAAAACGATATTTTGCCCGATCTCAGTTGGTGCTACCATTCTCCCCAATCGGATACAACTCGCCCAATGAATACGGATCCGAGGGTTCTCTTGAACCGCCGCGATTTCATCAAAGATGCTTTGCTTGGCGCCACGGTGGCGTCGCAAGGCCCGGCATTGTGGAATCCGAAGGGTGTCTGTGGACTACTCACATTGCAACAAGGCATGCAGTTGCCGTGGCCGACCCGCATTCCGGACATGGCGCAATACGAAGAATCGAAACATCCCCTTCTCGCAGGGCGCTTCGATGAAGCGCTGAGGAACCTGTTGCCCGCCGTAAAAGAGCGGCCTGGCGTCGTCCCATACACCATTGCAGTTGTCTATTTGCGAATGGAGCGCTGCGCCGAAGGCATTCCCTATGCATTGCAGGCCTGCCGGGATACGCCGGACGATCTGCGCTACAAATGGATGCTGCGCACGTTGACCATTCTCGCTGGCCAGCCGGAGGGCAGCATCCCGAAGGAGTTTCGCTTAAAGGTCGCGCCTGGGTATCCGTCCACGTTTCAGTTCCGCGACGTGACGGATACCGCGGGGGCCGGCAGAATGGCGCTGGGTCGAGGCGCGGCGTGGGGCGATTTTGACAACGATGGCCGGGATGACATTCTTGTGGGGGCGGAACGCGCGCCATTTCTCTTGCTGCGGAACCGCGGAGACGGCAAGTTTGAGAATGTGGCCGAACGCATGGGCCTGATTGATCCCTTGGGAGTGGGCAGCTACGCTTCGCAGTTCATCGATTACGACAATGATGGTTTCCAGGATATATTTCTGTGCGGAAACGGATGGGGCGGTACCTCGCGGGTCTACTTGTTTCATAACGAAGGAGGTCAGCAGTTCGTGGACGTCACGCAAAGTGCCGGGCTGGCAGTGCCGATGGATGCCTTCGGTGCTTCCTGGGCTGATTACGACAACGACGGCAACGTAGATGTCGCCATGGCTAGCGGGGTCATTGATCCTGAGGGGGGCGACCGCATTCGGCTGTATCACAACGAGGGGAACGGACGGTTTCGTGAGGTGGGAGAGCCGGCAGGTCTGACGCAGAAGGCCCGGTGGATTTCAGTGTGTTGGGGAGACTACGACGAGGACGGCCGACCCGATCTGCTGGCTACCAGCTTCGACAAAGGCCCGTTCTTGTACCACAACCTGGGTGGCGGCCGTTTTGAAGATGTGACCGAGCGGGCCGGCATTCGTGCCCAGGCGCACGCGTACACCTGCGAATTCTTCGACTACGACAACGACGGCAAGCTGGATGCTTTTGTATCCGTTTATCCGGAAGGGGATTACAAGAGCATGATCGAGACCAAGCTCAGCGGCGCGGCGGTTCCGCGCGCGCAGCGCCAACTGCTATTCCGCAACAATGGTGACGGAACGTTCCGGAATGTCACCGAAGAAGCCGGAATGACGGGTTGGTATGGCGCCATGTCCTCGCAGATTGCAGACGTGGATAACGACGGATTCGAGGAGATTTTTCTGGGCACGGGAAATCCATCACTGGACTGGTGCGAGCCTAAGCCGCTCTTCCGTAACCAAGGGAACGGCCAATTTCGCGAAATTAGTGACGCCGCGGGGTTCGTCCACTACGGAATGTTGCATGGCATGGCTTTCTCCGACTACGACGACAGCGGCAATTTGAGTTTGTTTGGATCTTTTGGAGGCTTCTACTGGGGCTCACGCGAAACCAGTAAGCTGTATCGCAACTTGGGTTCCGGGAACCAAGCCCTCGAAGTGCACCTCATCGGAACGCGATCCAATCGTGATGCCATCGGCGCCAGGGTGTCGGCTTTGGTCGGCCAGCGTAAGATCTTCAAGTGGGTTGACGGTGGCAGCGGCTTTGGGTGCAACAATTCCCGAGTGGTTCATCTTGGGCTGGGCCACGAGACGCGGGTGAATCAGCTGCAGATTGACTGGCCAAGCGGGGTTCGTCAATCGTTTAAGAATATTCCAGCAGGGCAAAGGATCGAAATCACGGAAGCAAAAAACGAGGTGCGTTCGCTGGTCAAGTTCGGCGGCGGCTTCATTCTCCCCTAGCAATCCGCATCTCACCAAGTCTGTTGCAGCCGATGCGCCTCGGTGTTGAACACAGCCATGTTCAGGTTGAAGGTGTCCGGGGTGACCGGGAGAAGTGTCAGCGCAAGAGTGCAGCTCAACGAACGGACTGGGTGCCGCTTAAGGCTGCGCTGCGGTCGAGTTCCGCTTTGGCCTTTTGCAGCAGTCCTTCCTTGCGGTAGATCTGCCCGAGCATGAAATGTAGGCGTGGGTTCTGGGGAGAAAGTTCCACGGCCCGCTCCAATTCCTCTTGCGCTTCCGGAAGGAGGTTGAGCTGCGAGTAGGCCTTGCCCAGTTTCTCGTGAATGCGCGAATCCTGCGGGGCAATTTCCGCCGCACGCCGGAGATAAGGTACCGCGTCTTGCGGGTTGTTTTGATCCAGGAGCAGACTGCCTAGGTCCAGAGTGGGACCGACAAAGGGCTCCGCGGACGCGGCCTGCGTCTGCCAGGCCAGCGCCTGGCGATACGCAGCGATGGCCTCATCCATTCTGCCAAGCCCCTCGTAGCAAAGCCCCAGATTGTCCTCCGCCTTCACATTCTTCGGGTCCAGTTTGAGACACTGCTCGAAGGCGTGCACGCCATCGGCAAAGAGGTTCAGCGTGTATTTCACGCGGCCCAGATGGTACCAGCCGTCCGCGTCCAGAGGGTTCCATTGCAGCGTGCGTGTCAACCATTTGTCGGCATCCGAGAAGTCTCCCAGAACCACGTAATCGAGCGCGACTACTTTGAGGTCCGCCGCGCTGGGCTTGCGATACCGCGCGCCCTTTGTGTACTCAGCCAAGGAGGCTTCCGCGTTGGTCTTACCCAAGCGCGCCAAAGCGGGACTGAGTTCGTTATACTGCGCACCCTGAGTGCTGCCCTCGGCGGATGCGCCCATCTGGATCTCGCGGAAAAGGATATAGCCGAGAAGAAAGTGTGCGTCGGCGGAGTCCGAGTGCTGCGTGAGGTAGTTCTGCACGGAGGCTTGCGCTTCCTTCAATTGACCGATCTGGACAAGGTGCTTGATTGCTTCCAATTCAGTCGGGGGAACATCGGCGGTAGTTTGAGAAACCCGAGCGGAGGGTCCAGATGAACTGGCGCCGGCCTGCTGCGACTGCAGGTCTGACAGGGTAACGGGCCTGCATGGACCTGCCGAGGCAGGCCCAAGCAGCGCTCCGGTGACAACGCAGAGAATCGCCAGGAGACAGACGTAGCTTGCTACGCCCAATGCCAAGGATAAAAACTTGATGCACACACCAAGCATTATAGCGCCGAAGCCACATCGCTCCGCTGACATCGCCCGCATGGACTTCGGCGACCATTCCTAGACCGCTGGCCCTGGCGCGGCTCAGAAGTAAACGTCACTAGTTTTTCTGGATTCCCTGGCCTTCCAGCACGGTGTAAATGCGGTCAACCGCAGGCACTGAGATCTCTTCTATAGAGCCACTCGGCCAATGAATCTCCAACCGGTCAATCTTGGTTTGTGCGCCCAGCCCAAAATGCACTCTAGGGTCGGACGAGGAGCAATAGCTGGCACCGCTGTACACGTCCGCACGCTGGCGAACACCGCCGACGGTCAAAAAGACTTTCGCGCCAATGGCATCCCGAGGGCCTTTGGGTCCGCCGATAAGCTTCAAGGTCACCCAATGATTTCCATTGTTCACCACGTTACGAAGGAGTGTCGGAGACGTATCGATGTTGTTGATGACGACGTCGATGTGGCCATCATTGAACAAATCGCCAAACGCCGCGCCGCGCGCGGGAATGACCATGGCTAATCCGCTGGCCGTGGCCGCCGGCACCTCGCGAAAGTGTTGGCCGTCGAGGTTGCGAAACAAAAGCGGCCGTTGTGCCCAACTGGTGCCCCAATCATGGCGCTCCACGCTGGGATAGACATGCCCGTTAGCCACGAAAATATCGAGCAATCCGTCGTTATCAAAATCGAGAAATGCGGTGCCCCATCCAACAAAGGGAATAGTGGGCTCAGCGATTCCGGCTTTGGCGGAGACATCAGAGAAACTGAGATTTCCGTTGTTCTGGTACAGGACGTTGTAATCATCGGAGAAGGCTGTGACATAGAAATCGAGGTGGCCCTCGCGGTTGTAGTCCCCCACGGCGATGCCCATGGCCGAATGCGGGCGCCCCTCGCCGTCCACCGCAAAGCCCGACATAAGGCCCTCGTCCTCGAACGTTCCATCGTGTTTGTTGTGGTACAGAAAACTGGGGACCGAATCGTTGGCTACTGCAAGATCCAACCAGCCATCGTCGTCCACGTCCACAAATACCGAAGCGAGTCCGTAGGCATCGTACTTCTTGGAAAGCCCCGCCTTGGCGGTCACGTCGGTAAAAGTCCCGTCGCCGTTGTTATGAAAAAGGTGATCGCTCTCACCCATGAGCCCCAACGGTCCGCAGAAATTGGTCTCCCCGCGATACTGGCAAGCGCTCGCCGGGATGGGCCGCTGACCGGCAATGGGGGGATGCTCGGGGTCGAATCTGACGTAGCCCGGCACGAACAGATCCAGAAGGCCGTCGCGGTCGTAATCGCCCCAGGTGGCTCCCGTAGACCATCCCCCTACGGTAACACCGGCTTGCTCAGCAACGTCGGTGAAGGTTCCGTCATGATTATTGTGGTAGAGACGGTTCTTACCAAAATTCGATACATATATATCCGGCCAACCGTCGTTATCGTAGTCGCCAACTGCCACGCCAAAGCCCCAGCGTTCGTTGGCCACCCCGGCTTTGTCGGTGACATCTGTGAACGTGCCGTCGTGGTTGTTGTGCAGCAGCATGGCGTGCGGCGCTGGTTCGGTGCCCTTGAGCGCACCGAAAGTCGAGCCGTTCAGCAGGTAGATGTCAAGCCAACCATCATTGTCGTAATCCAGCAGCGCCACGCCGGAACCGTTGGCTTCCAGAATGGTCCGTTTTTCCGGTCCGCCGCAGCGATGGTGGAACTTGTCCAGCCCAGCTTGCTTGGTGACATCGATGAACACAACTGGAGCCCCATCCACAAACCCACCCGCTGTAATGGGCCGTGAAAGCGCATCCTTCACTGGAGCATGGATGCCCCCGGTGCTCATACCCATGCTGCTGGTCGGTCCGGCCTGCTGCTTCCCCTGCTCATCTCCTGCGAGAAGGGGTCCAATCAGGACCAGCAGGAGGACAAGGCCGCAGATCACCGTGCCGGAACCAGCGAGCGCGCTGCTCGACTGACATCTCCAATCCGCATGCCCCTTGTTTCTTGACATATGCGCAATCCCTCGGCGTCGACCGTAGGCCAAGGAGAGAACTTAGTGTTTTCGACGTGGACTCGCGCTGTCAACTCTTTCGTTTGTCGCGTGTATATCCCCGGCAAACGCACAGAATGAGATAAGGTAATCGAGCTTTGTGCATCTTCCGCTTCGCTCATTGCGCCACTGCCAAGAGGACTCCGAGAAGAGCCGCAGCGGTTGGACGGCTGCTGCTGGACTTATTGGCAAGTGCACAGGGCACGTGCAGGGTGCGGCCCCACCTGGAAACGTCGAGGGAGAGCTCTTACGGTTTGGGCTGTGTGTTTTCCAAGGGCTCGTCAATCTTCAGAATCTGATCTCCTTTTATGCCCTTGAGGGTCTGAATGATACCACTCGGCCAGTGGATTTCGATTTTGCTCACTTCCGTATTCTTTCCCAGGCCAAAATGCACGCGCTTGTCGCTGGAAGACATATAACTGGCTGCCGTGGTCACCGTGGCATATTGCTTGCCCGAGGCAGTCTCGATTTCCACGGTCGCGCCGATGGCGTCTCGGTTGCTTTTATGCCCCGTGAGGTTCAAGAGAACCCAGTGATTCTGCGTCACCGTCTCGTTGTGAACCAAGTGGACTGGTCCGTCGTTTGTCGTGACCACGACATCGAGGCGCCCGTCGTTGTCCAAGTCACCAACCGCCATCCCACGGGCGGCCCATGCTTGATCGAATATCCCGCCTGATATATTCGATACCGGGACGAACCCTTTACCCGTGTTGCGCGCGAGGAGCATGGAATCGCGGTAGTGGAGATTTGGATTAGTAAGTTCAATGTTGTCCAGATCGTGGCCCTGCGCGATAAGCAGGTCCTTCCACCCATCGTTGTCGTAGTCAAAGAAGCGCACACCCCAGCCGGTGTGCCCCATGGTCATTCGGCCGATGCCAGTGTCCATGCTCGAGTACGAAAAGGACCCGTCTTGATTATTGTGATAGATGGCATACCGCTGGTTGGCCAAGTCGGTCACCACCAGGTCCGGCCATCCGTCATTATCGTAATCGGCAAAGTCTACGCCCATTCCCGCGAAGGTGCGGCCGTCGCCATCCACGGCTACACCGGAAAGCAGTCCAACTTCCTCAAACGTCCCGTCCCCTTTGTTGTGGTAGAGATACTCGACCATGGAATCATTGGCCACAAAAAGATCAATATGACCATCACGATCATAATCCGCCAAAGCGATCCCCAAAGCCTTGGCCGGTTTGCCCAACCCAATCTTTTCCGCAACTTCCGTAAAGGTTCCGTTGCCATTGTTGTGATATACAAGCGGCGCAATCGGCTTGAAGATATCCGGGTGGCAGTAGGCGCGGTAGCCCTCGCGATGCTCGCCGCACCAGACGTCGTCGAAGTCCCATTCGATATACCGGAGCACAATCAAATCCAGGAAACCGTCGCCGTCCAGGTCCACCCAGGCAGCGCTGGTGGACCATCCGCTACCCGCCACGCCAGCCTTGGCCGTAACGTCAGTGAAAGTGCCGTCTCCGTTGTTGTGGTAGAGCTTGTTTCCTCCGTAGGCAGTGACATACAGGTCTTCGTAGCCGTCGTTATCATAGTCACCGACGGCAACTCCCATGGCATATCCCACGCCCTGCAATCCGGCCTTTTCCGTAACGTCTTCAAAAGCACCGTCGGGCTTCTGATGGTATAGCCGGTTCCAATACTTCGGTCCAGCCTTCTGTGGGATCGTACCCTTGGGCGTTGGGTCGGAGAGCGGAGCTCCATTGACGAGAAAAACATCGAGGCGTCCATCGTTGTCATAATCGAACAGCGCCACGCCCGAGCCCATAGTTTCGAGCAGGTATTTCTTAGCGGTATGAGATGCGTGATATTCGAAGTTGATCCCCGACCGAGCAGTGATATCGACAAACCTCGCGGGTGTTTCCACCGCTGTGGAATTGCCTTGGGGATCCGCTTGCTGGCCTCCGGCGCCTGCGGCCCAAACGACTGCAAGCAGCAAGAAAAACAACAGCGGGTGATTCCTACACGCAATCACAATTCGAGGCTTCCTTTCTCCGCCACAACAGTTGTTCCGGACTCATTTCAATGGCTTGACTTTGTCCATCTTAATGATTCCCGCGCCCTCCTTGATGGTCAGGATCTGATTGACCTCGACATCGCTAAACTTCTCGGTCTTCCAGGTGGTGGGCCATTTCACTTCGATTCGGTCAATCTTCTTCGCTTGGCCGACGCCAAAATGCAGGCGCAGGTCGCTCTGTGACATCACACTTCCGCCAGCGTGTACCTCGTCGATCTGTGCATGGTTGCCGGTGACCACGCGCACGCACGCGCCGACCGCGGTGCGGTTACATTGCGTACCAACCAGCTTGATCTTGACCCAATTGTTTTGGTTTCCACCATCGTTGCGTAACAGCGATGGCACATCGTTCATGTTTAGAACCAGCACGTCTATGTCGCCGTCGTTATCGTAATCGCCGAAGGCGGCGCCGCGGCTGGAGTAGCGCTCGTTAATGCCTGGCCCCATCCCGGCCGATACGTCCTTGAACTTCCCGTTGCCCAAATTCCGGTAGACCAGGCGCGGTTGTTTGAAGAGATCGCTGGGGTCGCGCTTTTCCGCCTCCGGGTAGACATGGCCGTTAACTTGAACGATGTCCGGCCATCCATCGTTATCGTAGTCCACAAATCCGCAGCCCCACGCAACGTATTGGGTATTGACACCGATGCCAGCGGGAGTTGTAGCGTCAACGAAGGTCCCGTCGCCAACGTTGTGGTACAGGTCGCATGTGTCATCAGTGAAGTTGGTCTTGAAAATGTCCAGCCAACCATCGCAGTCGTAGTCCCCCACGCAGACCCCCATGCCGGCCTGCTCGCGGCCATCCTCGTTTAGTCCGCACGCGGCCTCCATGGCGATGTCCTCGAACGTTCCGTCGTGATTGTTGTGGTACAAGATGCTCGGCATGGAATCAACGGCCACGTAGATGTCCGGCCAGCCGTCATTATCGAAATCGTAGGAGACCGGGGTGATAGCGTAGCGTGGCCCAGGTTTCAGGATGCCAGCCTTCTCGGTGACGTCGGTGAAGGTCCCATCGCCATTGTTATGGTAAAGACTGTTGGGAGCGCCATAGTAGGTCACAAAGAGGTCATCGAAACCGTCATTATCATAATCACCTACACAGACCCCGTGCGCCCATCCGGAAC
>Ga0187782_10001633_pt1 | contig 16443 bp, 10 predicted proteins | sample 0715_SJ02_MP15_2_FD_132454 | JGI IMG/M metagenome (GOLD analysis project Ga0187782, IMG submission 132454) | Tropical peat soil microbial communities from peatlands in Department of Meta, Colombia - 0715_SJ02_MP15_20_MG | ecosystem: Environmental > Terrestrial > Soil > Wetlands > Peat | place...
CTAGTGGCGGGAAAGCTCGGTGGAAGAAGCGCTAGTAGAGATGTAGAGGCCCGAGATAATCCGGCGTGGCGCAGTGGATGAAAGAGCCATACAGAAAAAGCGTAGCGAACTATCCTGACCCCGAGTCATACATGAACGGTCGTGCGGCCGGCCATGAAGCGTTAACAGGGGTGCACAGTGACACATTCGTTGTGTCCAGCGCAGGAGAAGCGTAAGATACGCAATTTAGAAAGCCCAATAGCAAATTCGGGTTTTAATTGCGTGCAACATATATAAAAGCTGCTGGGGACCTAAAACAAGGGCTTTCGTTCGCAAGTATTGAACTTATATGTCTTTTAACTAAAATGATTATACGGAACCCGATGTTGTTTAGCCTGATGCTGGCATGTCTCACACAACCCGCGCGATCCCTGGGCCAAGATCCAAAGAACCAACCTTCGGATGAAATTTTACGGGACTCTAAATCGGCTGATTTCAACAAAAGCATCTATTACAAAAACAAGCTCGAATTCTCCTTGGAAACGGGATGGCTTCCCATCAATATCCCTTTTGTTTTCGACTGTTTCTTAGGCGACGGGTACACTGAGACCCCGCGTAAATACACTCTGGTACCCACCATCGCTTCTCTCCGATGGCAACCGGGCAACGTAAAAGGTCCCTCGGTTCTACGCGGCAATTGGGATTGGACGTTCAGTGCGGCCTTCACCATGATTCCGAGCGGACCTGAAACACGCTATTGGGCTTACGACATGGGTGTGCGACGTAATTTTGTCCAGCGTAATTGGAGAATTGTGCCCTACTTCGAATACCGCCTCGGCCTCGGGGATATTAACGCCAAGGGACCAAAAGGCGTGGTCTGGGCGCAGGGACAGGACTTCACGTTTACGATGATGATGGGAAGTGGAGTGCGATACAATTTCAATCCTCACTATGCCATTTCCGCCGGCGTGAGTTGGATGCATGTATCAAATCTGTATTTATCCGAGCCGAAGTTTTTTGACTATGGCATTAATGTTTACGGGCCCATGGTTGGGGTCGATGTCCGGTTAGGCAAGCCTAAACGGCAGTCTGCACAATAACATGTGGATACGAGGTGCTGCGCGTCGTAAGGGTTTGTGAACACCGCACCAGTCCCGTCTGCAGAATCTCCAGTGCCTGCTTCACGCGCTTTCGTCTGAACAAGTGCGCCCTTCCAGTTCTTCAGGAGCTTGTTCATAGGACGCGGGCTCGATGGATTGGGGATTGACGACGTTCGCGGCTTTGATTCTGGCTCGGGCCGCGACTCGCCGACGCTAACTCCCGGCGAACGCTAACCGCGCGGCGAGTCATCGCAATTTCCTCGGCCTAGTTTCCAACTTCAGCTCCTCGCCCGACCTTCTCCGTTCCTTGCAATTCCCGCCTCACTCGCTCGTTTGGCATCAGGCGGCTGGACTGGCGCTCGCAATTAGGCGTTGTTTTTGATTCTAAATGCGTTGCGCCATTCCAGGCCAACTCCCTCCTGCCACGATAGCAAGCCGCCCCGCAGGCACTTTCCCACCAAGTCGTATCTCTCACTCACTGGCAATTGACGGAATCCTTTAAGGACCTGCACCCCATCTTGGGAGGCTCGAGAGGTTACGTCCAGTTGTGGGTCTCACTCCAGCAGGGAGATCGTCAAAGCACCTGTAGGACAATCCAAGACGGCAACTTTGCAAGTTTGTGGTGGAGAGGGGATCAAACTCGCCTTGGACCGGGACGCTGAAATCAGCGGCGCAAAACCGCCGCATGTCGTTATGCAACGCAATTGCAAGCGAACAGGAACTCACAGGTGTGCGAGCGCGCATGTGATACGCTGTTTGTTAGTTTCGCAACTCGCTCCCTAGATGATAGGTCTTTTCGTTTCCCGTGATCGAAGAGAGAAATGCGCCGTAAAATGCGCTTGGTGTATGCCTAGTGCCGTTCCAACTTGTTGCAGCAAATCCCTTCGAGAATACTCTCCGTGTTCCCGTCAGATGCTTGGACTGTCATTTGGCCCAAATAGTTGGAACGGCACTAGTCTCGAAGTTCGTCAATGTGATTCTTCGCGTGTTCACCGCTTGCGTCTGCGAGCAATGTCTGGTGTTCTGCTAGCGTTTTTTCTTCTGCCTGTCTTTGCGCCGTTTCTCAGTTCCGGCTCCGAGTCCACCCTGCCCGCTTGCTGCCGCCGCGATGGAAAACATCATTGCGCCATGTCCGCCCGTCTGCGGGAGTCGGTTCAGCGTGCCTCATCGGGGCCCATTGCCACCGCTGCAACACCTTTTTGTCCCTATCGCTCGCGTTTGTTGATGCCGCTTGTTTTTCGCGTGCTGTTCGCGCGTTGCGCGCGGGTCTTGTTCGTTCCTTGTGATTCGCGGCTGGTGCTGGGCATTGAATCGATTCTCCTCGCGCGCCTTTCCGAGCTCCGCAGTAACCTGAAGCGCGGCCCTCCTGCACTCCTCGCCTGAAAAACGTTCTCCACTGATCAAAGTGTGTCAGTCCCCGCTTCTCGGTGTGCCGCTATGTGCCACCTTCGCACTCCGCTGAGGAGAAGAGATGCGACGTAATGTTGTTAGTGTATTGCTGCTCGCAATTTGCCTGCTCGCGTTGAGCCGCTCCGCGTGCCCGGAAGAAGTTCGTGGCGTCGTTACGGATCCATCCGGAGCGGTCATTCCCGGTGCAATCGTTGAGGTGCAGTCTTCCGGTCGCGTTATTGCCTCGGCCAAGACGGACGAAAAAGGCGCCTACGCCCTGCCAATTCAGCATCGGCAGGCCCTCGGCAGCGCTTTACAGATCAGCATCACCGCGCCCGGTTTTGCCGCTACCAACTCGCCGCTCGATTTTTCCCGGTCCCCCGTCGTGAACTGGTCCGTGCGCCTGGAGATTGCCGCCGCTTCCGAACAAATCCACGTCGAGGCCAAGAGCGTGCCCTTCCAGGACCAGTTGGACATGAGCGAAGTGCGCGAAAGCTCTGCAAAGGACGTCGGCGAGGCGCTCACCGCCGTGGATGGAATCTTTAAGATCCGTCAAGGCGGCATCGCCAACGACGTGGTGGTCCGCGGCTTCCAGCAAGAGAACGTCAATTTTTTGATTGATGGCGCGCGCATCTACGGCGCATGCCCCGGGCACATGGACCCTCCGGCGCAGCACGTGGACTTCGCCGAGGTCGAGCGCGTGGACATTGTAAAGGGCGCCTTCGATATGGACAGCGCGGGCAGCCTGGGCGCTGAACTAAGCGTGGTCACCAAGACGCCGCCGCTTGGGCTGCATTTCACGCCCAGCCTGAGCTTCGGCTCTTTCAACTTTTTCAATCCCAGCGCTACTGTTTCCTTGGGCAACTCGAAATTCCGCGTCCTCGCCGGATATTCCTACCGCGTTTCCGATCCCTACAAGGATGGCTCCGGCAAGTCTTTCCTCGCGTACGCGAACTACTCCTCCGCCGCGCTAAATCAGCATGCCTTTGACATTAATACCGGTTGGTTCGAGGCCGAATGGACTCCTTCCGGCGATCAGACTGTTTCGGTTTCCTACATGCGGCAGCAGAGTGGTTTGGTCCTCTCTCCCTACGAAACGATGGATTCCGACTACGACAACGCCGACCGCGCCACCTTGAAGTACGAAGTAGGCAATCTTTCTGGCGTTGTGCGGGCGATCCGCGTCGAGGGCTATTTCACCCAGGTGATTCACTTCATGAGCGACCGCTACCGGACCTCCGCCGAAATGGCTATGGGTTCTCCGTGGATGATGGCTGCCGAGCCGCGTTCGCGCACCGCCGGCGGCCAAGCGGAACTCGACGTGGGCAAGGAAGTGACGTTTGGCTTTGAGGGTTACCACCGCAATTGGAACATGCTGGACTTCATGAATATGAGCGGCATGATGTCCATGAATCCCGCCTTGCCCAACGTGGACACCGACCTCGCTGGCGCGTTCGCGGATTACTACCACTCGTTCTCGGAGCGCTTCCGGCTGAGCGGCGGCCTACGGTTTGACCACGCCGCGATGTCTACCGGCGTTGTGGGTCTCGACCCCGATCTCTACTTCGCCTACCAGAACACGCGCAGCACGAGTAACAGTAACAACTGTGGTTCAGGCAACCTGCGCCTTTCCTACACGCTTCCCCGGCAGATCGAATTGTTCGCAGGAGCCGGCGTCACCGGCCGCGTGCCGGACGCGGAGGAGCGCTACTTGCTGGAGACCTCCATGTCAGGGCCGGACATCGGCAATCCGAATCTGCCGGTGGTGCGCAACACCGAAGCCACCGCCGGCGCTTTCTATCGGCGAGGTTCCTCCTATTTCAAGCCAAATTTGTTTTTCTCGACCCTCGACAACTACATTCTTGTGAACGATCAGCCGCTCCTGAATCCCATGATGGGGACGAGCAGCAGCGCGCACTCCTTCAGCAATGTGGACGCCCACATTTATGGCGGCGAGGTCAGCTACGGCTTCAGCCTTCCCGCGGGTTTTTCGCTGCGCGGCGGGAGTTCCTATTCTCGCGGCACGAACGCCCCCAAGCCTGAGGCTGGCATCTTCGACACGAATCTTCCCGAAATGCCACCGTTCCGGACCTGGGCCGCGCTGCGCTACACGCACCACTGGAGTTTTGCGGAAGTCGGCGGCACGGGCGTCGGGCGGCAAGGACTGGTAGACACGGACCTGCACGAGACTCCCACCGCGGGCTATGGCTTGCTGAACGTGAAACTTGGCTTGCTCTGCCGGAAATGGAGCGCCAGCATTATGGTGGACAATCTTCTGAATCGCTTCTATTACGAAAACCTGTCCTACTACCGCGACCCCTTTGCGTCCGGGGTGAAAATTCCCGAACCGGGGCGCAATTTCTTTGGCCAGGTGAAATACAGTTTTTGAGAGAGATTCCGAGGGGCGGCGCAAAAGAGTCTGCGTGCGCAGGGTATGGAGCGCGGAGAAAGTTAGCTGCGATCAGCGACCAGGAAGCAAGAGAAAAGACAATGGAGAGGCAGGCCGGGTCGGAGGAAACGCCGGACAGCGAGATTGAGCGGCGACGGCGGGCGGGAGATGGATTAGAGTTTCGCGGCGGGGCTGGCGTCGGGAAAAGCGGCGGCAAGCCGCCGCACTCCACATTGGCCGAGGGCCCAGACGCGGAGATTGCGGCATGGAGGGCATTCCCGACACAAAGTGGATTTCCCTAACGCGGAGTAATCTCCGCCCAGAGCACGACCACGGAGTGAGGCGCGGCGCGATATACATAACCGGGAACGGAAGCGGCGGAGTGCCATAGGGAAATATCGTGGGGAGAACCCAAGGAAGTATCGATCCAGCAGCGCCAGGGATCGTATTCGCCGGAATTGAGGCGCGGGAGTTCAAAATCGAGGGGTTCCCAATAGGCGTTGAAGATATTGAAGTAGTGGAGATTCTCCCTGGGCAAATCGAGGCTGAAAGCCAGCGAGTGCGAGTCCGGGCCCCAATCGGGCTGATGGAGTTTGACGCCATGCCATTCTTTCTGCGCTTGCCGGAGAAGTTCAACCAAGGTCTGGCGCTGCATTTCCGGAGCGAGATCCCGCAATAAGCGGCGGCCGATGAGCAGGCGCAGGAAGCGCTGCACATCGCCGTGCTTTTTCAGGAGCGACCAGTCGTACCAACTGATTTCGTTATCCTGGCAATAGGCGTTGTTGTTTCCCTTCTGGGTACACCTTACTTCGTCCCCCATGGAGATCATGGGCATCCCGATGGAGAGCAATGTGACCGTGAGGAAGTTCTTCACCTGGCGGTTGCGTAGCCTTTCGATTTCCGGATCGTCCGTGGGGCCCTCGATGCCGCAATTCCAGGCACGATTGTCGTTTGTGCCGTCGCGGTTCTGTTCCAGGTTGGCCTCATTGTGTTTCTGCTCGTAAGTGACCAGATCGTTGAGCGTGAAGCCGTCGTGACAGGTGATGAAGTTGATGCTCTGCTCGGCTTCCCGCTGCTTGTGGCCATAAAGTTCGGGGCTGCCGATGTAACGATCGGCAAAAGGACCGACGGAGCCTTTTTCGGCGCGGAAGAAGTTGCGCATATCATCGCGGAATTTGCCATTCCACTCGCGCCAGCTATCGCCCACGAAGGTGCCGACTTGATAGAGGCCCGCGGCATCCCAGGCTTCGGCAATGAACTTGGTGCCGGAAAGCACGGGATCGGAATCGATGTCCCACAGGACGGGGGGATTGGCGAGAACATTGCCGGAGGAATCGCGGGCCAGGATGGAAGCCAGGTCGAAGCGAAAACCATCAACGTGCATTTCTTGGACCCAGTAGCGCAGGCTGTCCACGATCATGCGGCGGACGACGGGGTGATCGGCATTGAGCACGTTTCCCGTGCCGCTGAAATCAGCGTAACGCGAAAGGTCCTGCTGGAGAACATAGTACGCGGCGTTGTCAATGCCGCGGAAGCAGAGCGTCGGGCCCTTTTCGTTGTTCTCGGCAGTGTGGTTGAAGACAACGTCGAGAATGACCTCAATGCCCCCACCATGCAGGGCCTTGACCATGTCGCGGAACTCATCGATCGGCCCCAGCGGTCCGCAGCGGGAACTATAAGCGGGATGAGGCGCAAAGAAAGAGACCGGCGCATAGCCCCAGTAGTTCACCAGACCCGGCGGGCAATCCTGGGCATCGAAGGCGAACACGGGAAGAAGTTCGACGGCGGTGATTCCGAGGTGCTGCAGGTAAGGAATTTTCTCGATGAGCCCGCGAAATGTGCCACGAATATTTTCTGCGACTTCAGAATTCGGATGGCGCGTGAAGCCCTTCACGTGTAATTCATAAATGATGGTGCGCGTGGAAGGAGTCTGCAGCGTGGTGTCGCCTTCCCAATCGTAGGAATGCGGATCCACGACAACGCTCTTCATCGCCGAAGCAAAGTTCTCCCCTTTCGTGCTGGCGGCCTGGCGGCTGTAATTTTTCGGCGTGACAACTCCCTTGCCGTAGGGATCAAGGAGCGCTTTTTCCGAGTCGAAACGGAGACCATTGGCGGGATCGTATGGCCCATGGACTCGATAGGCATAGAGTTGGCCCGCAGTTATGCCAGGAACAAAGATATGCCAGTAGTGGGAGGTGCAGTTGGTGACGGAATCGAAGGGAATGACGCGAGAGGGCCGCGCGGCATCGTCATGGTCGAAGAAGAGCAGATCAACGCCAGTGGCCTCGCGCGAGTACAGGCTGAAGTTTGTTCCTGAGGGGGAGAGCGTCGCGCCCAGGGGAGCGCTGCGGCCTTTCAAACCAGGTGCTGTCATAAGCGGGCCGAGTGAACGGAATCTAAGATTAACGGCTCTCGACCTTCTGGCTGGCACAACGGCCAGAGAGAAGCCGACGCCTCATCGTAACTTAGGTGCGGTCATCGGCGGGTGTTTCTTTGTGCCGCGGTGGGTCTGCTGAGATCTTTCGGGGCGCACCGATGAAGTCAGGGCAAACCGCCGTCGCGGCCATCGAGAAGACGGGGCAATGAGCCGTTGAAGCGAAATATGAATTCTAGCTCGAAAGGAAGGCCGGGCGACAATAACTTATTGCGGCGGCGCGGAGCGGGCAGCGCGAATCACGGCATCAAACGCCGGCTTGGGCTGTGCGCTGCGATCGAAGAGGAGCGGGTAGTTTGTTCTGCCCTTGACGGGCCAATTGTTCAGCCAGGAGTCTCCGTCGGTTACACCCCAGAATGTAGCGCGCGCGAGGACGCCGCGGTGCTTGAGAAACACGCCAAACAGGCCGGCGTAGCGCTGCGCGAGCGCCTGCTGAACCGCATCCGGCAAACCCTGCGCGTAAGGATTCAACTTGGGCTGCAGCTCGGCGGAGAGCGTAACGTCTGCGCCCATGTATTGAAAAGCGAGGGGCAGCACGTCCACGTCGAGTTCCGTGATCATGACTTTGAGGCCGAGCTTACCGAAGGCAGTGATGGCGGCATCAACCTGTTCGTTGGAAGGCGAGTCCATGTGATAGTGCCCTTGAATCCCGACGCCGGTGATCGGGACACCTTGGGCTTGGAGTTTCCGGAGCAGCTCAAGAGCGCCCTTCAGCTTGGCTTCGTTTTCCAAGTTGTAGTCGTTGTAATAGAGCTCGGCCTGAGGATCGGCTTCGTGCGCAAATTGGAACGCCTTGAGGATGTAATCTTCGCCGATGATTTTCAGCCAAGGCGTCTGCCGCAGCGTACCGTCTTCATTAAGAGCTTCGTTCACTACGTCCCAGCCGTTGATGCGGCCATTGTAGCGGCCCACGACAGTATGGATGTGGTCTTGCATGCGCTTCAGCAGGGTTTCACGGTCCGCGGGATTGCCTTTTTCGTCCTGAAAAACCCATGCGGGCGTCTGGTTGTGCCACACGAGCGTGTGGCCGACGATAAACATGTGGTTCTTCTCACCAAACGCAACGTAGCGATCGGGCAACTCAAAACTGTAGCTGCCCGGTTGGGGGTGAACGTTTTCCCACTTCAAGACGTTCTCCGGAGTGATGGCGTTGAACTGCGCTTTGACGAGCGCGGCGCCGCGAGTATCTGCCTCCGTGAACTGGGCTGGGTTGAGAGCAGCACCAGTAAGGAAAGAGTCCTTGAACACTTCCTTGAGACTAGAACTTACCTCAAGGGTTGAAACCCCAGAATTCCCGAGGCTTATCGGTACGGCTGAAGCCGTGCCCTCCCGAGAACCGTTTTTGAGAGAGTTTTGAGGTGGCGTTTGCGCGCTGGCAAGCGCAGGAGTCAACAGAAGAAAGGCCAGGCAGAAGAATCCTGCGAATGCCGTGCAGAGAGGCCGCCTTGCGAAGCGGCGGGCAAGAGTTTTCACGATGCGTAGCCTTTGCGGCGCTCGATCAAGTCGTTAGCAATCGATTGGTTCTTCTCGCGCGTCAGCGGATAGAAGAATAGGCACGCCGCGGCGGCGAAGAAGCAGAGACTCGCGTAAAAACTCGCCGTCAGAAGAATGCCTGTCTGCGTCCGTGCGGTCTGTGTGGCAGCCCCGGACACCAGGCCATAGGCCGACAGCAGCCATCCAGCGATGGCGCCGCCGAGGGCCAAACCCGCCCACAGGGCGAACACCACGGCCGCAGTGACCGTGCCGCTGGCGCGGCGTCCGGTTTTCCATTCGCCGTAATCAGCAACGTCGCCCATCATCGCCCATAGGATTGGTCCCGACAGTCCGAACGAGAACTGGCGAAGCACTTCCGCGGCGATGATGATGTAAGTGGCGTGCGGCGGGATCACATACAGCGCCGCGTTGAAGACGCCCGTCAGGATCATGCTCGCGATAAAGAGTTGACGCTTGCCCACCCGGACAGACACGGCTGTGGAGCAGGCGACGCCCAGGAGTAACGAAGCGAGGCCGAAACCGTTGAACCAAGCGAAGAGGTTAACATTGCCTGCGACAAATCTGAAGTAGGGCAGCATGACATTGCCGCGCACCAGAATCGCCGTGAAGTAGAACAAGGTGACCAGAAACAGCGCGACCCAGGGCCTATTGCCGAAGAGGTCCGCGAGATCCTGGCCGAGCGAGGTCTTCTGCTGTGGATTGGGCTGGATGCGCTCTTTCGTCGTGAAGAAGGCGATGATGAAAAAAACCATGCTGAGGACCGACAGCAGCCCCATGGTGAACTGATAGCCGAGCGCGTCATTGCCTCTCCCGAAGAATTTGACCATGGGGATGGCGAGGCTCGCGATGATGAAGCCGGCGGTGTTGGCGGCGATCTGGCGATACGAGGAGATGCTGGTGCGCTCGTCGGGGTCCTCGGTCATGACCGCCGTCAGCGAAGCGTACGGCACGTTGTTGACTGTGTAAATCACGCGCAGAAGAATGTAAGTGGTCCAAGCATAGATGATCTTAGCGCCCAGGCTGAGGTGAGGAGTGGTGAAAGTCAGGACACTGATGACGCAAAATGGTACGGCTGTCCAGAGCAACCATGGCCGGAATTTGCCCCACCTTGTAGTGGTTCGATCCGCGATCATGCCCATCACGGGATTGAAACACGCGACGCCCAGCCCCACGACGAGGAAGAGGGTGCCCGCTTGGGCAGCGGTCAGGCCGAAGGTATGGGTATAGAAGTCCAGTTGCAGGGCCAGCATGGCCTGGAAAATGAAGTTTGCCGCCATGTCGCCGAGGCTGTAGCCGATTTTTTCTTTGACAGAAAGTCTTGCAATGGCTTGGGTCATGTGCGACCTCCTCTCTTAGGCATTCATGCCTTGACCTGCAAAATCACTTTTTGTAAATCGGAATCGCGTGAGGAATTGCCGACCAGGATGGCAAACTCGCCGGGTTCGACCAAGTAGTGCATGTTCACGTCGTAAAACGCGAGGTGCTCCGGGGTGATGTCCAATGCGACGCTCTTTGTCTCGCCGGGGCGCAGGAAAACTTTCTGGAAGCCTTTCAGCTCCTTGATCGGGCGCGTCACTGAGCTGACCAAATCGCGGATGTACATCTGCACGACTTCGGTTCCCTCCCGCTGGCCGGTGTTTGTGACGTCGGCCAGGACGCGCGTGGAATCGTTGCGCCGGATGGACTTCTTTGCCAGACGGACATTCTGGATGGCAAACGTGGTGTAACTCAAGCCATAGCCGAAAGCATAGAGTGGCGACACATCGTCGAACAGATAGCCGCGGCGCGCGGAGGGCTTGTAATTGTAGAAAACGGGCAAATGACCCGCCGAGCGCGGGAAACTGATGGGCAGCTTGCCGCCGGGATTGCAATCGCCGAACAGGACGTCGGCGACGGCGCGGCCAGTTTCCTGACCGAGATACCAGCACTCGAAGATCGCCGGAACATTCTGGCTGACGTAATTAATCGAAAGAGGCCGGCCATTAAACAGAAAAACCACGACTGGCTTGCCTAGAGCGACCATGGCTTTGACGAGTTCTTCCTGCCGTCCGATCAGGTCGAGGCTGGTGCGGTCGCCCATGTGGTTCAATCCCCACGCTTCGCGCGAGGTCTGTTCGTTGCCGCCGATCGCCAGCACGATCACGTCCGCCTGTTTGGCGACCTCCACGGCTTCCGCGATTTGCTTGCGGTCTTCGTCAGGATTGCTGGGCACGACTGCGTCCTGGTTCCAGTTGCCGCCGATGGTAATCTTGCAGCCTTCGCTGTAGAGCACTTTGGCGCGCCCGCTGGCCTTGGCCTTAATGCCGTCAAGAACGGTGACGTCGTGCGGGGGCACGCCGCTGTAGCCGCCGAGCAGACTGCGATGCGCATTCGGGCCAATGACCGCAATCGTCTTGAGGCGGTTCACATCGAGTGGAACCGTATTGTCTTCGTTCCGGAGCAAGGTGATCGCCTCACGAGCTGCGCGGAGAGCGAGTTCGCGATTGGCTGCAGAACCCACCACTCGGTCGGCCTCGTCCGGGTCGACGTACGGATCCTCAAAGAGCCCCATCTCGAATTTCCAAAACAGCATGGGGGCAACGAGTTCGTCCAACTGTGATTCCTTCAGGACGCGCTTGCGCACAAGCTCGACGAGATGCAGATAACAGTCCGGGTCCGGCAATTCGATATTGATGCCGGCCTGAACCGCCAGAGCGCACGATTCCTTCTTGTCCTTGGCCACGAAGTGTCCGTGGGTATCGGGACGGTAGCCCAATTCCCAAATCGCAAAGTAATCGGAGACGATGAAGCCTTTGAAGCCCCATTCCTTGCGCAACACGTCCTGGAGAAGCCACTTGTTGGCGTGCGACGGAACACCATCGAGCTCGTTGTAGGAAGCCATGACGCTAATGGCTCCGCCCTTTTTTAGCGCTTCTTTGAAGGTATAGAGGAAGGTCTCGCGCAGCACGCGCAGGGAGACATTCGCCGGAGCGCAGTTCATGCCCGATTCCGGCTGGCCATGCCCGGCAAGATGTTTCAGGGTGGCAATCATTCGCTTATTGTCGCGGAACTTGCCATCCCCTTGAAACCCGCGCACTGCCGCGATGCCCATCCGCGAGACCAGGTAGGGGTCCTCGCCGTAGGTCTCTTCGACGCGGCCCCAGCGCGGCTCTCGGGCCACGTCCACCACCGGCGTGAGCGCCTGATGGGCCCCGCGCGAGCGCGCTTCTTCGGCAGTCATGGTGAAGACCGATTCGACCAATTCCGGATCGAACGTGCCTCCCAGTGCGATGGGCTGTGGAAAGCTGGTACCGCCGGGGGCTGCGTGTCCGTGCAAACACTCCTCGTGAAAAAATACGGGAATTCCCAGGCGGCTGTTCTCGATGAAAAACTTCTGAATGGCATTGGTGAGTTCCGCCATGCCGCGCGCGTCTTTGCCTTTTCCCGAATCGCTGGGGCGGCCTACCTGGCCAAGGCCGTGTCCTTTCTTGAAGGCCGTCCGGGCTTTCTGAAGGTCGAATTTGCCGTCGGCATCCACCAGCGTCTGCGCTTTCTGCATCCAGATGCACAGCATCTGCGCGGCTTTCTCTTCCAGCGTCATGCGGGCCAAAAGGTCCTTTACGCGTTTTGCGGAGTGTAAGCCGGGGTTTTTGTAAGGCAAGGTTTTCGCTGTTCTATTTCCGCTCTTGTTGGAGACAGTTCGCATTGTCTTTTTCACGCGCGCTACTCCTTCTCACAATCTGGTGAAACAAAAGTCCGTATCGTGCTCTTTCCTTTGGCCGCGGCGCAAGAAGTTTGCCAGCACGGCCGCACCCTGTTTGGCTCCCCGACCAATCGTCTTATCCGCCGCACATTCGCAGGGTTCTTCACTGACAGAATGGCCGCAACTAGGGACCTCTGAGACGGAAATGAGCCGGGGATGACATCGGAAAAGTGCAGGTACTATATCACCGATGGCGCGGATTGGAGTGTGACGGGTGCACAAATTTTGAGAAGAATAACGATTTCCCTGGCCGGGGAGCTTGGGTCCCTGGAGCGGGAAGGGGGATGGGGGTAATCGGCGGGCGGGCGCGAAAAGCAGATCCCTCGCTACGCTCGGGATGACAATGTCTTACGCCCTGCCGTGATGGGGCCCAGCCCCTCGAGGCTCCCTTCAGGATTCAGGGCAAGCAGGGTAAACGGTGGTGGATCCCTACCACGAGAAAGAAAAGAGCGCGAGATGTTCGGGGCGTAGGTTGAGTCTCGTGAGAATTTCGGGCTAGCGGGTGCGGCGGAGGGTATCAATCCAGCCGGCAAGGATTTCGTTAGAGGGAGCTTCAAGATCGAAAAATTCGATGCCCAGGCCGACGCGCGGCTTGACGATGCGAATGATGACCAGAGCTTCGAGGACCTGACCCTTGCGGGTGAGCTTCAGACGAGCGCGGCAGTCTGGCGGAAGCGCCTTGCTAGTGCAAACAAAGCAGCCGCCCAGGGAGATGTCGGACGTTACACCGTCGACTTTCTGGCCGGTTTGCATGTCGGTGAGTTCCGCGTCCGCCGCAAAGGGATAGCGAATGGTGTAGCGACGGTCGCGTACACCTGTAATGCGAACGGTTGCGGGGATTGTGCGGTCGGGCATGGGGATGAGTTTGCTCACTCTAAGATCTCAATACACACAGAGACACCTAGTGCCGTTCCAACTAGATGGCCCAAACGCGCGAGCGGCTGGCTCCCACGTAATGGCCCTCGCCCAGCTTAGCGATATACTCCCGAAACAAGTTGGAACGGCACTAGGGTACCCCATGACGGATGAGGCCACCTAGGAACAGTGTGGCGGAGGGCGGACGAATTGCAAACGATGTAGCACAGGGGTGTCTTCGTAAGGGTAACGGTGGGCAGTGGCCGCCCAGGGATTGACGCGAGGGGGCTATTGGTGAGTTCGACAAGAGCGAGTGCATGGAAAGTGACGGACGAGGCGCGCGTGGTAGCCTGACGAGGTGGGCATCCCTGTCACCAACCAAGACATGCGCACCGAAGGAATACGTCAGAGCGACCGGATCACGTTGCGCCTGCAGGTTGAGGCGTCGTGGCTTGGCACGAATGGAACGGCGGTGAAGCAGCCGGCGTACACGATGCTGGTGAGCCGCAACGGCGCCGTGTTACGGCTGCTGGACAAGCTCTTCACGGGGCAAGAGATCACACTGCATCGCAAACTGGAAGGCGACCAAACCAAAACAACCCGGGCCAGGATCGTGGCGGAGATTGACCGCGAGCCGGAGGGGTTCATTTACGCGGTGGCCATGCTGGAGCCGCGCGCGGATTTCTGGGACATTGAGTTTCCAGCGCCGCACCAAGCGGACGAGGCGCTGGCGCGGTTGCTGATGGAATGCAGCTTTTGCCAGAGGCGCGAGGTGGCCTACCTGAACGAGATGGAACTGAAGTCGTTCGAGATCCGGAGATGCGTGGCGCGGTTGTGCCGGCACTGCGATGCGCCGTCAATCTGGGTGGAAGCAGCCACGGAGCCGAAAATTGATGAGACACTGCCTTCGCGGACGGCGGTGGAAGAGCGCGTGATTCCGCGGAGAAACCGGACGCGCGTGAAGGCGCGCGTGCTGGCGTGCATACGGCGGAGAGGATTTCAGGAAGAAGTCGCGGTGTGCGAGGATTTGTCGAAAGGCGGAATCAGTTTCCGCAGCAGGAACCGCTATCCGGAAGGGACGCGGCTGGAAGTGGCGGTGCCGTACACGCCGGGGGCGGGAGCGATCTTTGTGCCAATCCGCATTGTGTTTTCGCAGCCCATCGCCACGGCGGGACTGTTCCGGCACGGGGCGGCGTACGTGAGGCCTCCGGAGTAGAGCAGCAAATACCGTGACGCCCGAGTTGTGCCCGAGCTAGGAGGCACTTCTAGGATTAATGCGTTAATCAGGACCTACCGGGTTGGAAGCGGCGCATCGTAGTGACTTTTCTTCCGAGCAGAACTCGGCAACAGATGCAGAGTCCTCTCCGCAGACGCTAGTTGTTTTCCTGTGCGATCTTGAATGTGAACTGTGACGCGAACTAGCCAAGACCAAAGGTTGGCGCCGGGAGACCATGAAGCCTGCCTGTGATCGCGCCCTCTCAAGCTCTTCCAAGTCCTTGGAAATGGCCCGGACAAGCCTCATTCTCGCCCACAGCCTACACCTTCACCGCCAGGGCAGCGTCAAGCACCATTGAGCGCCGCAGGGTAGCGGGGAGTTTGCGAACGTGCCGGCTTAAGGCGGCCACGACCACCGCCGTGTCTTTGCTGGGCACCTTGATCAGCATGGCAAAGCGCGAATGCCGTTCTACCATCAGCTCTTTTTTCAGCGCTCCACGCGCTTGAATGAACAGGCTACGGTAAATGGTTTCGTGGGACACGCGCATGCTCTCGTCCTCGGGATACTGGGTCTTCAGCCATCCGCAAATCTGTTCGGGCGACCAGTCCAGGATCAGTTTACTCGCAACGATGTCCCGCAACTTGCGGTTGACGGCAAGAAGACACCTTTTCGGTCGCAACGCTGATTCCCAGGCTTGCTCATCCGCCTCATGGGCGCGATAGGCAGGACGGCCACCATGGCGAGTGACCTCCCGGCTCACCGTCGAGGCCGTTCGATGCAAGTGTCTGGCAATCTCACGAATCGACGAACCGGAAGCGATCCCGCGCGAGATGTCCTCGCGCTCAGCCCGTGAGAGGGCTAGCCGGGAGCGTCGGCGGAATGCGGGAACAATCCCCCCGCGGGGTAACAACAGACAGCGAATGCAGCTAGGTGGCTTGCCAAAGGCGCGCCCGATCTCATGCAACGACTGCCCGGCCTTCCAACGGCGCCAGATCTCGGATCTCTGGGTGAGAGAAAGTCTCGATCGTTGCCCTTCGCTCAGAAACACCATCCTTAAACAGCCGGTCCATTAGATGGTGTTGCATCGACCTATAGAATCCACCGCGTTAATCAGGTACAGGTTCGATTTTCGGGGCAGAATGTCGAAGGCCAAGGTGATAAAACTGGGGCGTGCGTTGGTTATGCGGTCCCTACTGCTGTCTGTGAACCGCGGCATCTGTCCTTGACCGTGTGGTATCCAGACATTGGGGGTTGCCAAACGACCGAGTTGGTCAAGGCTCTCGCGGCTTCTGGATCTTTTCTTCTGTTTCAACTACGAACAATTTGAAATCGGTGTAGGTGTGAAGGAGAATCGCGCGGCCGTCTGCGAATTCCCAATAGCCTTCGATTCTTTCTGGTAGCCAAAGGCCTATTTTCTGAGACTGGTTGTAGACAAGCGCATAGTCGATCGAGATCGCGCTGCTTTGCAGCTTGATTGCCGGAATATCGGCCATGAGATTGGTTTCCAAATGAATGACATGGAAGTCTTCCGCGGAAATCCAGGCCCGGCCCTTCAGCATGGCCCAGTACGAGCCATTCGGGGCAGGAAAGCTCAATGTACGGCCCGGTTTGTCGCTGCGCTGCTGAAAGTGGATGACCCAGGCGACTTGGCCGTTGCGTTTGTCCAAGCCCTCGCAACTCATTTGATAGTCGGTTTGCATGTTCGGATGGAAGATCAGAGCCAATGCAACCTCACCGGTGTCCTGCTCACCACCCCGAAACGCATAATTCCCCTTCGTCGGGCTTCGATACTCCTGGCTCACACTTCCCCCATGGTGCTCTTCAAACGCAAATACGTAGTCAAAC
>Ga0187782_10001634_pt1 | contig 16441 bp, 13 predicted proteins | sample 0715_SJ02_MP15_2_FD_132454 | JGI IMG/M metagenome (GOLD analysis project Ga0187782, IMG submission 132454) | Tropical peat soil microbial communities from peatlands in Department of Meta, Colombia - 0715_SJ02_MP15_20_MG | ecosystem: Environmental > Terrestrial > Soil > Wetlands > Peat | place...
AACATCCACACCCCACGGTTTCAGTATATGCATAGCTTCAGTGACATTTGCCACGGTTAGACCACCCGCAACCACCAGGTTGAAGCTCTGGCTGATTCTCGACGCTATCGGCGCCGCCTTCGTCCAGTCAAACTTTACACCGGTACCGCCTGGCACTTGCGCGGTCCCCGAATCCAGGAAGACAGCGTCAAGGGATCTGTCGCATGGACTGCTTTCAGAGGCGGACTTGAACACCGCTATGATCTTGCTCAATTCGGACGTGCGATTAAGCAGCCAATTAGCCGGTAGCACCACAAACATCCTGGTTCCGTCTCGAGCAAAGAGGCGGCAGGCCGAGCTATTGAACTGAGCCAGATGCAACTGCATCCCGGACAAACCCGCATTTCGCACAGTGGCCGCTGCAAGACCCGGGTCTGCATCGACAAACACCCCGACCTTTTCAACATCCGCCGGCAACTTGGCTGCGATTTTCCGCGCGGTGGCAGCGTCGACCTTTCGCGGGCTCTTCTCGTAGAACACAAACCCCAGCGCGTCGGCGCCGGCATCGACTGCGGTGAGCGCGTCCTCCAGGTTCGTGATTCCACAAATCTTGACCCAGGTCATGAAAGCAGCTCTCAACGGTCAGTTCTCAGCATAGGAACCTGCGATTCTTGAGACTCCTTGATCAACCCGCGCAAAGCCTCCCCAGGCAATTTGGCCGTCATCAGCGACTCACCAATCAAGAACGCCTGATAACCGGCAGCCCGCAACCGTGCTATGTCGGCTCCGTTAGTAATGCCGCTTTCGGCGACCCGCGAGGTTTCCTCTGGAATCAGCTCTGCCAATTGAAACGCCGTGTTCAGATCGACTTTGAAAGTTCGCAGGTCACGGTTATTTACACCGATTAAATTGCATCCGGCATCTAAGGCGCGCTGCAATTCCTGCGCGTCATGAACCTCACATAGGACGTCCAACCCATATTCATTTGCCCGACGAGCCAAAGCGCGTATTTCTGACTGGGATAAGGCGGCGGCAATTAACAGAATTGCATCGGCGCCATTAGCTCGAGCTTCTACCATTTGAATTTCGTCAACGATGAAATCTTTACGCAGACAAGGCAATTTTGTCGCCTCCGAAGCCAGCCGCAAATTCTGCAGAGAGCCCTGGAAAAATTCTTCATCTGTGAGCACGGAAAGGGCTGCAGCGCCGGCAGTCTCGAGTTGCTGGGCGAAAGCCGCGACGTCGAAATCGGCACGAATCAGGCCGCGCGACGGAGATGCCTTCTTCAGTTCGGCAATGATGGCAGGACCGTTTAGTCTTGCTAAATCCAGAGCTCTCCGAAATCCCCGTGGAACATGTAGCCCGGCTGCACCTTCGAGTTTGCGAAGGTCAACCGAGGCGTGCTTTTCCTGCAGCTTTCGCCGGGTTGCGGCGACGATGTGCTCGAGGCCGGGGGCCATTCTAGTGTAAAGATTATATAAGTGACGGCCCGAACGCACGGATCATGGGCCGGTGCCCGCTTGATCGATGCAGAAGCGGCTTCCGGATCTTCCTCAAAAAAGCTGAATATGAGGTTGTTCGACGGTATCCGCAGTCAGAATCTCTTCTTTAATTTGGAACCCGCGCTTTCTGGCATATTTCACAAAAGATTCGCCTGGCACGGCGAGTTCGACTGGAATTGAGCCATGCGGGATTTCCCCTTTTGCCATCATCGCCGCAACGATCGACATGTGCCATCCGGTAGTTCGTTGCATTGCGCTGAATCCGGTTTTTTCGTCGTAATAGTCAATGACTTCGACCGTGGCCTCTGTTCTGTGCCCATTATTCCTTCCGCACGCGCGGATTCGAACAATGCAAACATCACGCACGTTATCGTCCCGCACCTGGGACTCAAACAAAGTATGAAACAGCTTTCGGGGAACGACCTCGCTTCCCTCCAGGTTCACAGGTCTCGGATCGAACAGACCAAGGTCCGAAAATGCTTTTAATTGCGCGAACGTGCCCGGATAGCGCAGCACCTTAAGTTGGTACGTCTGAAGTTTCCCTCTGAAGGTCCAGGGAGCGGTAGAAACGCCGCCTGCGATGAGGAAGGCCTCCAGCTTTCCAACCGGCGGAACGTCAACCATTTCCAATTCCGTGAAGCACGGCGCGTGGAAGAGCTCGCCATCGCGCAGAATCGTCATACCGCCGTAGTATTCATTCGTGAGGCCTTCAATGCTGAATGTGAGCGCGTAATTCCACGGTGGCTTGGGTTTTTGCGGTAGACCGCCGTCATACATGTAAACGTGCTCCGCCTCCCCGACCAGGCCCATCGCGTATACCGCAAGAGTGTTTCCCATTCCCGGTCCCATGCCGCAGTCAGGCACGATGGAGACTCCGGCGCGGCTTGCCTCGCGGTCAAGCGCATGCTGTTGGCGCACGATGTCGGTGTTTCCGCCAAGATCGCAGAACGAAACGCCGGTCTCGATTGCGGCACGGGTTAATCCGAGGTTGTAAAAATATGGAACGGCGCTGAGTGCAACGTTATAACCCCTAAAGATGCGCCGAACCGCACTTTCGTCGCGAACGTCGAGAGCGATTGCGTCTGCAATTTTGTCATGCACCAGCTCGTTTACATGGTCTGCCGCTCGCTTGGCCAGTTCTTGGTCGGAATCAGCGAGTGTCACGCGTGAAGCCTGACCGAAAATCGCCAGATCATATGCGGCGGCAACTCCTTGCCTTCCGGCTCCGAAAACTATGTATGAGTACGCCACGGTTACGCTCCTTATTACTGGATTCATCTTGAGCGCTTGCTTCAGCATATGCCGTGATCAAGATCACTCAATTGCGTGCTCCGCGATAGCGCTAGCGCTGAACTGCCGCTCAACGAACTCACAATCGGCCAGCTCCGAATATAAGGGAGGGATTTCAGACACACTCGTGGGCGCGACCGCTGGATCGATAGTCCGTATTCCGCTTTAACGCTGAACCCGGCGTTTGCTAGAAACTAGAATCTAACCCTTCTAAATAAGCCAGTTAGATACTCCTTGCGGCGTAGCGTGGCAGTTACCAATTCTCTTAGTTTCTGAGCCTTGGTAGGGCAGAGTGGGCATCAAACAAGATATAATGAATGGGGTTCTGCGCGAACCACCGTACTGAGAAACCATTCGATGTCTACAAAAATTAAGGCTGCAATTCTAGTTCTTTCGGCTGCTGTGCTGCTGTTCACAGTGGTCGGCACCTTGGAAGGCGTACGCGCCTCCAATAACGATGGCGCTTATAGGCAACTCCAGGTTTACAGCGAAGTTCTTTCGCGAGTACGCAGCGAATACGTGGAAGACCCGAATATTCCTGCAGTTACCGAGGGTGCGCTGCATGGTCTGCTCGAGTCGCTGGATGCGGACTCCAGCTATCTGACACCCGAGGAATACAAAGAGTACAAAGTTCATCAAGTTGAAGGCAAGGCCGATATTGGAGCTGCCGTTTCCAAGCGCTTTGGCTATGCCGCGATAGTGTCGGTCATACCAGGAGGCCCCGCAGACAGAGCGGGCCTGCAGGATACTGATATTCTCGAGGCGATCGAAGGCAAGAGCACGCGCGAGATGTCCCTAGCCGAAGTTCACAATCTACTTTCAGGTCAACCCGGTTCCAACATTACGGTATCGGTTGTGCGAGCTCGGCGTGCTCAACCAGACAAAGTGGTGATCACGCGGGCTATTGTGAGTATCCCGCCTGTAACCGATAAGATGATGGATGATGGCATCGGCGAGATTCGCGTGGATGCTCTCACCAAGGGTAAGTCGCTGGAAATTGCCAACAAGATCAAAGCCCTTCAAAAGGATGGGCTGAAGAAGCTGATTCTCGATCTGCGCAATTGCGCAGCAGGTGAGGAGTCGGAGGGCATCGCGACCGCGAACCTGTTTCTGAATCACGGAACCATCACTTACTTGCAGGGGCAGAAGTTTCCGCGTGAGGCCTTTAACGCCGATCCTGCAAAAGACATTACCAGCCTACCTGTGGTTGTGCTCGTAAACAAGGGGACAGCCGGCGCGGCTGAGATTGTGGCCGCGGCCATTCTCGAAAATGCTCGTGGTGACTTGGTCGGTGACAAGACTTTTGGCGAGGGCTCAGTGCAGAAGGTTATTGAACTGCCCGATGGCTCTGCCCTGATTCTTTCTGTCGCGAAATATTACAGTCCGAGCGGCAAAGCGATTCAGGATACTGCGGTTACACCCAACCTGGTGGTCGCCGACGTCGATGAGGATGCGCCTCTTCCCGACGAGGATGAGAATGCGGCGCCTCCTGACCAAGTCAAGAAACCGCAGCCTCCGGAGGACGAGCAACTGCAGAAGGCCATTGAAGTTTTGAAGAGCCGTCCGAGCTAGTATGTGGCGCGGGCATCCTTGCCCGCGCATGTTCGGAACAGGGATTTATTTCCAGTGCCGTCCCTCGCGGGTTGTCTCTCAGTCTGAGTTCCCATCGGCTTGTTGGGAAACCCGCTTTTCGGAAGCCGCTTATTGCAAATAGCCGCGGTTCCCACAAGCTGCTATGCTGACCCTGTTCCCTCATGAAGGTAATTTATCAAGACCTTCCCACCGTCGAAACTAGCGGGCGGAAGGTGATGGGCCGCGTCCTGTTTGGGCTGCTGATGTTGCTCTCTGCCCTGGTGGGGGCCTCGGCGGGTTTGCTGCTGGTCTACTCCACAGATTTGCCGCAAGCCGAGCAACTCGAACACTATCGCCCAAGTTCAATTACCGAACTCTACGATGACCATGGCCAAGTCATCGGCTCTTTCGCGCTGCAACGGCGAGTAGTGGCTAGTTATAGTGACTTTCCTCCTGTTCTGCGCGAAGCGCTCATCTCGGTCGAAGACAAGGATTTTTATCGCCACTGGGGCGTTAACGTGTGGCGCATTGCGGGGGCAGCTTATCGCGACATTGAATCTGGAGGAAAAGTACAGGGAGCGTCGACCCTTACCATGCAGCTGGCTCGCAATCTGTTCCTTTCCCCAGAGCGCTCATTTCAGCGCAAGGTCGAGGAGGCGCTGCTCGCTATCCAGATTGAGCGGCGTTTCACCAAGGAGCAAATTTTTACTTTGTATGCCAATCAGATTTTTCTTGGCCACGGAGTCTATGGCTTCGAAGCCGCTTCAGAATATTATTTCAGCAAGCCAGCAAAGCAGTTGACGCTCGACGAAGCCACGCTTCTAGCGGGTCTGCCGAAAGCGCCGGGATTGTACTCGCCGATCAACCATCCGGACCGGGCCCTCAAGCGGCGTAATCTTGTCATCAATGCCATGCTGGAGGACGGGAAGATTACGGCCAAACAGGCCAACGATGCTCGCAATCAGCCCATTCAGCTGAAGCTGCAGAAGGATCCTAACTCGCTGGCACCATACTTTGTGGAGGAGGTGCGGCGTTACCTCGAGAACAAATACGGGACTGATCAGGTTCACCAAAGTGGGCTGCGGGTTTATACCACGATCGACATCGATCTCCAACGTGCCGCCAATCAAGCGGTGCTCGACGGCCTGGCAGCGTACGAGCGACGTCACGGATGGAAAGGTCACTTGGAGAATGTCCTGAACGAAGGGTTCTCGCTCACCGGGTACCAGCATTCGGACTGGGACGATGAACCCGAAGTCGGTGGTTATATCCATGCCTTGGTTACTGCCGTAGTGCCTGGCTCGGCGACGGTTAAGTTCGGCCGCTATGCGGCAACTCTCGCGCAGGCCGACGCCGCATGGACCCAGCAAAAGCTCCAGAGCATCCTGAGAACTGGCGACATTATCTATGTGAAGATCCTGTCACTACCGGCAGAAGGAAAGGCCCGTGTCGGACTTGAGCAGGATTCCGGCGCACAGGGAGCGCTGGTGACCATTGATAACGCGGCTGGAGGAATCAAAGCCATGGTCGGGGGTCGTGACTTTGAGCAATCCAAGTTCAACCGCGCCACGCAGGCGCTACGACAGGTGGGATCATCGTTCAAACCCTACGTCTACACGGCGGCAATCGATCAGGGCGCCAAGCCACAGGATACGATCGTGGACGCCCCGGTAATCTTTCAAACAGCATCAGGCCCCTATTTTCCCCATAATTATGACGAGAAATTTGAGGGTACGATCACGCTGCGCCGCGCTCTGGCGCAATCGCGCAACATTCCGGCATTGAAGCTCGCGGACACTCTGGGCATAAAGACTGTCATCGATTATGCTCATCGCTTTGGTATTACTTCGAACCTGCCGCCCTACCTTCCGGTCGCGCTCGGCGCGGCAGAGGTGACGCTGTTCGAGCAGACGTCCGCTTTCAGCGTTTTTCCCAATGATGGCGTTCGTGTGCTCCCACGGTACATCACCAGGGTCACTGATTATGAAGGTCGGGTAATGGAAGAGGATTATCCCGAGGTGAAAGACGTGATCAGCCTTCGCACAGCGCGCATTATGACTGCCATGTTGCGCGAGGTGGTGCTGCACGGGACAGCAATTGCAGCCGTCGGCATGAAATTTCCCTTAGCTGGAAAAACCGGGACTACGAATGATTTTACGGATGCCTGGTTTATTGGTTTCTCTCCCTCAATGACAACTGGAGTCTGGATAGGCTACGACGAGAAGAAATCCTTGGGGGCAAAAGAGACCGGAGCACACGCGGCGCTTCCTATCTGGATGGATTTTATGAAGGCCGCCCTCGCCAGCAAGGATGCGGGAGAATTCCAACCTGTGCCGGAACTCCCCTCGAATCCAGTGGCGCTGAAACTCGACACACCGGACACGGCTCCAGCAGAGGAGGAGACGCACTGATCGAGGCGTTGGTTTTATGAGAACGTTCTTTCGTCTGGCATTTCTGGCCCTGATCTTGCTCGTCGTGGCGCTGGTTTCGGCGCTGACGGCCATGCGATTCGCCATTCACACTCGCGAAGTAGCCGTTCCCGATCTAGCGGGCAAGACTCCGGCGGAGGCGCGTAGTATCGCCGAGCTGAACGGCTTCCAGCTTGAAGTTGAGCGACAATACTACAGCCCCAACATTCCAGCGGGAAGAATACTTTCGCAAGTCCCCGCCGCTAGGACGCAGATTCGGCGTGGTTGGCAAATTCGCGTAGCAGAGAGTCTTGGTCCGCAACGGGTCAGTATTCCCAACGTAGTTGGCCAGAGCGAACGGGCTGCAGAGATCAACATCGTACGACGCGGTTTGGATGTAGGAGCTGTTGCACAGATTGAGGTGGCCGGAATATCACCAGATCAAGTCATCGCGCAAATTCCATCTCCCAGTGCCACCAGCATCTCGGCTCCTAAGATCAATCTTCTCGCGGCACAGACACCACAGCCGCAAGCATTCGTCATGCCGAGTTTCATTGGGCAAACCTTGACGGTGGCCACCGCAGCCCTAAAAGACGCCGGATTGCAGGTCGGGAATATCACGATGCAGCCACCTGTTCCTGCTACGCCATCTCAAGCTTCGACTGTCTCAGCGCAGCCGTCGGGCACAGGTATAGTCGTTTCACAGAATCCGAGTGCGGGAAGCAAAGTGCTTGTTGGCTCCGCAGTGAATTTTGAAGTTCGCTAAAGCGTCCGAGCATGCAACATCCACTTAAGGCGGATAGTCTAGCGCTTCCCCAGAATTGCAGCGAAGAAGCCGTCGCAAGGGTGTACACCAGGAATGGTTCGTACATATGTCCCACGTGTGAGGGAATCAACGTCCTGCCACACCAGCTGCCCTTGATCCCGGAGTTGTTGCAATCGCTCGCGACAATCGAGCAACCGGAACGAGGTATTTGCCGCTATCGCCCTCTGCACCACATCCTCGTTCTCTTCTCGTTCCAGAGAGCAAGTCGCGTAGACCAGCTTCCCTTCCGGTATTACCTGCTGCATAGCCGAACCTAGGATTGCAACTTGGCGATCCTGAAGATCGCGCAGATCTTCCGGTTTCAGGCGCCACTTGATTTCGGGATTGCGAGCCAGTGTGCCCGTGCCTGAGCATGGGACATCCACCAGCACGCGCTCGAAGCACGTCTCAAGTGGAATAGTTCTAGCGTCCGCGACAATGATACGAACATTCTCCGCCGCCAGTAGTTTCTGCAGCAAACGCGCCCGGTGTGGGTGCAAATCGGCGGCGATAATGAAAGCTGAGGGATTGTTTTCGGCGAGTATATGGGTCTTCCCTCCCGGCGCTGCACAGCAGTCAAGAATACGCGAGCCTTTTTCCACGAGATGTGCCACTAGCTGTGAACCTTCATCTTGAATGACAATGCGCTTTCGAACTCGCTCAGGAAGTCGGGCCAGATCGCCCTCGATTACTCGCCGTGAAGATGCCAGCAACCGACCGGGTGCGAGTCTGATATTCCGTTTTTCAAGCTCCCCGTCTGCCCCGGAATCTGAAATCGTAATCGCCATATCCGGAATGCACTGATCGTAGCCGCAGATTTCGCGGGCAGTGTCTATGCCAAACTCGCAAACCCAGCGGTTCACCAGCCATTGCGGGTGAGCAAAGAATCTGGCCAGTTCGGCGGCTGTCGAGCAGATCGCAAGCCGGGGCGATTCCGGCCTCGAATCCGCCAACTTTCGAAGCAGCGCATTCGCAAACGGAACAGCCGAACGCTTGCGTGCCCACTTCACCAGTTCACCACTTTCGTGAATCGCTGCGCGGGCAGGTATGCGATCGAGGAACATGAGCTGGTATGCGCCCAGGCGGAGCGCATTCAGCACCTCCGGATCGATTCTTGCCAACTTGACGGAAGAATAACCTGCAATGTGCTCATCCAGCACGGAACGCCACCTAAGAACACCCATTACCAGTTCCGTTGCTAAGCGATGGTCAGGAGTAGCAAGCTTCTGGTAAACCGAGGAATGAAGCAGCTCGGAGGCGAATGCACCTTGCTGATCTACTCGCAGCAGAATCTCGAAAGCTGCGACGCGGGCAGGGGAAATGGGCATTAGAGTTATCGAAATCTCAACCCGCGAACTGAAGTCGAGCTAACAGCTTAGCCGAGACGTTCACCACTTGTCGGCCGATAGCCGTGTACGAAATCGCGTGCACCCATGCGTTTCTTGCCTTCCGGCTGAACGCTGAGTAGCTCGAGCGCGGAGTTCTCACCGCAACCAACAATTAACCGGGCCTTGTGGCTAACCAGTTTTCCTTGTGGGGCGTGGATATCAATCGGCCTTGCCTCCCACACATGCAAATTCTTGCCACGAAAACTGGTAAACGCGCCGGGCCAAGGCTGAAGCCCACGCAGCCGATTCCAAATCTCCTGTGCGCTGCGATTGAAATCAATCCGGCCGTCCTCCTTCTTGAGGACAGGGGCCAATGTTGCCTCGCTATCTTGCTGGGGACGAGGATGAATTGTTCCAGCAGCAAGACCGTGAAGTGTTTCAATCATCAGGTGAGCTCCGATCTCGGCCAAATGGGGCGCCAACGTTTCGGCAGTATCTTCAGCAGTAGTCGCAACTTCCTTTTGCAGCAGAATGTCGCCAGTATCCAAACCAGCATTGATGCGCATTGTGGTCACGCCAGTGACACTGTCACCGCGAGCGATCGCCCATTGAATGGGCGCGGCGCCACGATATTTCGGCAGTAACGAGGCGTGCAAATTAATATTGCCTAAGGGCGGCAGATCGATCATCCACTGGGGAATAATCCGGCCGTAGCCTACCACGACAATCGCTTTGGGCTGGATAGATGAAAGCCGCCTGCGAAATTCATCATTATTCTTGATCTCCTCAGGTTGCGTAACGGGTAATCCAAGATCGAGTGCTCGCTGCTTTACCGGCGGCGGTGTCAGCTCCATGCCGCGGCCTCGTGGGCGGTCTGGCTGAGTCACAACTAGCACCACAGAGAATCCGGCTGCTACGAGCTTTGCCAGTGTCGGAACAGCAAAAGCGGGGGTGCCACAGAAAACAAGATTGAGTGATTCAGTCAATCGAGATTTCTACCACTCTCCGGCTTTGATCAGCTTGCGAATCTTCCGTTTTATCAGGTCACGTTTAAGCGCGCTGATGTGGCTAATGTAGAGCTTGCCATTCAAGTGGTCGGTCTCATGCAAGAAAGCGCGGGCCAGCAGATCTTCCCCGGTTTTTTCGTACCATTTTCCGTTCACGTCCTGGGCCCGAATCGTCACTTTCCGGGCCCGGGTCACCGGTTCGCGAAATTCGGGGATACTCAGGCATCCTTCCGGTTGGGTATGCTTGCCTTCAGTGTGAATGATCTCGGGATTGGCAAGCACCAGCTTCGCTTCGGGATCCTCTTTAAAAGTGACGTCTATGACTGCCAAGCGCTTTGAGATGCCAATCTGCGGCGCGGCCAGTCCGACGCCCTTCGCCTCATACATTGACTCGAACATGTCTTCTACGAGCTCTTTCAGTTCTTGGTCAAAAACCGTGACAGGCTCCGCCGGTTTTTCCAGCACTGGATTTCCAAACTTTACGATCGAATAGATCATTAATTAGGGTTCGTAGTCAGTAATTCCTCAGTTGTTCCAGGTAGCCGCGGAAGTTGCGCAATGTTTCGTGCATAGAATCGCCGCCAAATTTGTCCAATGCACAAGCTGCGAGAGTCAGCGCCACTACGGCTTCTGCGGCAACCCCGGCAGCGGGCACTACGCATACATCCGAACGCTCATAAGCTGCCTTTACGGGTTCGCGAGTGGCAAAGTCCACAGACTGCAGCGGCCGTCGCAAGGTTGAAATGGGCTTGAGATATCCACGAATGCGAATTTCTTCTCCATTGGAAACGCCGCCTTCGATGCCACCAGCATTATTTCTGCCGCGAGTGAACCCCGAAAAACTGGCCGCTTTCTCATAAGCTATTTCATCATGTACGGCCGAACCGGGTGAAGATGCGGCGCTGATACCCGTCCCAATCTCAACCGCCTTCACGGCTTGTAGTGACATCACCGCAGCAGCCAGGCGCCCATCGAGCCGCTCATCCCATTGCGCATAGCTTCCCAGCCCCGGAGGCACGTGGACGGCGACCACTTCAAAAACACCTCCGACGGAATCCCCGGTTCTGAGGGCCTGATCGACCTGTTGCTTCATACACTGCTCGGCATCTGCATCGACGCAATTGAGCAAAATCTCCTGTTTTTCGAGCAAGGCCGCAATCTGCTCCCACCTGACCTCATGCTGAACAGCAGCAGCACCCACGGAAACTACGTGACTTAGCACTTCCATCCCCAGTTCCCGGAGAAATAGCTTGGCCAGAGCTCCGAGTGCGACTCGCGCAGCGGATTCGCGCGCCGATGCACGTTCCAGAACGTACCGCGCCTCCGGAAAGTTGTACTTCAAAGCTCCTGCCAAATCGGCGTGCCCGGGGCGTGGAGAGGACACGCGCCTATGTTTCTTAGGATCGCCTTCCTCTACCGGCAGCGCCTCCTGCCAACTTTTCCAATCTTTGTTCTCGAGCAAAATAGCTATGGGCGACCCTATGGTCATTCCCTGCCGCACACCTGAAAGGATGTGCGCGGTATCCCGCTCGATCTTCATCCGGCCCCCGCGGCCATAGCCCTGCTGGCGGCGCCAGAGCTCGCGATCCAGACGGCCCCGTTCAACTCTTAATCCTGCAGGTAATCCCGACAGGAAACCAACAACAGCTTCCCCGTGCGATTCTCCCGCCGTGAAATAATGCAGCATCGCTCTGGATTGTACCCGATGAACCGGACAAACCCTGAAAGCAGAGTAGTCATCCAATCAACGGTTTTTTTCTTGGTAGGGAAACTGCTAATATGAGGCAAATTCCAGGTACTCAGGCCTGGATCTCCCCGCGCCATCCCAAGTACGGGAGTGCCACTTCCTCTAACATTGATTTTGGGCTGGATCGCTAGGCTCGGATTTTCAAAATGGCGATTCGATGCATCATCGTTGACGATCACACATTGTTCCGCGAAGGCCTGCGGCGCGTGCTGGAGAGCGAAGCTGATCTGCAAGTTGTTGCCGAAGCCAGCGATACTATGCAAGGACTTGAGCAGGTACGCAGGCTCAGGCCCGATGTTGTACTGATGGACATTGGCATGCCTGGCACATCCAGTTTTGAAGTCGCCCGACAGATTGATAGGGAGTGCTCTAGTACTCGCTTGATTTTCCTCGCCATGCACGAAGATGAAGAATATTTGCTTCGGTGCCTGGATGTTGGCGCTTTCGGCTACATCCTGAAAGATGCACCGGCGCCTAAATTGATTGGAGCCGTACGTGATGTGTCTCAGGGACGCAAATACTTGAGCCCGCAAGTTCTCGGGAAGTTGGTAGATGATTTTCGCTCGCGTGCCCAGGACCGACGGGGACAGTCACGTGGTGCGACGCTGACTCCCCGTGAGCGCGAGGTGGTCAAAATGATCGCGGAAGGAAACTCCGTCAAGGAAATTGCCGGCATTCTTGGGCTAAGTGTCAAGACAATCGAAGCTCACAAATTTAATCTGATGCGCAAGCTCGACATTCACAATAAAGCCCAGCTCGTGACTTATGCCATACAGAAGAAGATTGTGAAGGTGCCGGCTGGCGCCTAATCTTAGGAGCCTTGTTTGCCCGTTCCATTGGGGAAAACGAGAATCTTGCTTGCTTCTCCTGTCTTGAGCCGCTCCATGCCCTTAGAGAAATCCTTCATGGCTATACGGTCCGTGATCACCGGGTGTAGGTCGAGCTTGCCGTTCTTCAGTAAGGCTGTCATCTGGTACCAGGTTTGATACATGCGCCGACCGTTGATGCCCTGAACGGTGATCCCTTTGAAAATGATGTCTTCGGAAAAGTTGAGCGTAATCGGCTTGGAGGTGAGACCAAGCAGGGAGATGCGTCCCCCGCGGCGCACGATATCGAAGGCTGTTCGGATCGCGTTGGGATGCCCAGCCATTTCGAGCACCACATCAACCCCAAGGCCTCCTGTTCGCGCCATGAGGCGTGAGACAACGTCGTCCCTGGACGGGTCCAGCACGAGGTCGGCTTTCATCTCGCGCGCGACACTACGCCTATGTTCGTTGATCTCGATGGCGAATACCTGAGCCGCTCCCACCGCGCGGGCCACCGCGATAGAAAACAGACCGATTGGACCGCAGCCAGTAATGGCGACGGTTTTGGCCGCGATCTCGCCGGCAAGCACGGTGTGAACGGCATTTCCGAGCGGATCGAGAATGGAGGCATACTCCTGAGGAATGGCAGGATCGAGTTTCCAAATATTCGATTCCGGAATGACGACGTATTCGGCGAAGGCCCCGTCAGCATCTACCCCAATGATTTTGACGTTCTGGCAAATGTGCGCTTCGCCGGTGCGGCATTGCAAACACTTGCCGCAGGCAACGTGCATCTCCGCGGAGACGAAGTCCCCTTCTTTGACGCTGGTGACTTCATCGCCGAATGCCACGACTTCCCCGCAGAATTCGTGCCCGGGAATCAGCGGAGGATGAATGCGCCCCTGCGCCCAACGGTCCCATTCATAAATGTGCAGGTCGGTGCCGCAGATTGAGGCGACTTTGACTTTGACCAGAACGTCGGTGCGCCCAAATGCGGGAATCTTTACTTCGCGAATCTCCGCGCCGGGTGCGGCTTGTTGCTTTACTACGGCGAACATCGTTTCGGGCATAGGCGACCTGAAGAGATTCGCTTTCTAACTCAAAACATTTGATTCTAGCACCAGGGGGTGGATTCCCCGTGCGGCAGTTCGCCTCACGAACCACTTTTCTTATCATCGTCCCGCGGCAAAACATGATCAGACTTCTTAGCGCTGGTGTTGAACTCTTGCGACTTGCCGCGCGGAATGCTAAGCGTCTTCCAATCCCGTGAACGTAGATGTTTAGCCAGGAAAATGATCTGCGAGACGTGGCCCGAATAGTGCGCGAGCTGCCGATTAATGGCTTGCAGTACCGTGTGCGGCTCGCCCCGGATCGTAACCGTGCGCAGCAGGTCCTCCGATTTCAGAGATGCGATCGCCGAGAATACCTGTGTCCAACCTTCTTCCCACCAGCGCATGATTTCCTCACGCGTGGTATTGGGTGTGATTTCAAATTCCCGATCGCGATTCCGGTTCGGCTTCTCACCGTCAGTGGTTAGAAAATCGGTGAAACGGGAGCGCATGTTGCCAGCCAGATGCTTGACCAGAATCGCTACTGAATTTGACTCCGGATCAATCGTTACGAACATGTCTTCATCTCGTAGCTGGGACATGGCGCCTTCGCCCAGGCGCTTGTAGCCGCGAAACTGACGGCGTGCCTCATCAAGATAGTGAGAAGCCAGATCAGTCATTTTTGTGCACTCCACGAATCAGCGTTTCCGTCCCCATCCGCCTCCGCCCGGAGTTTCAATGCGAATTCGTTCGCCTTTGCGCACGTGGATGTTGAACTTGCCCGGCAGAATTTCTAACGAATTATCCTCGCGAATCAGGGTCGCTTGTCCCAGTGCGCCATCTGCTCCGCCATTAAGGCCATAAGGCGAATGCCTCCGTCGCTCGGCAAGCAAGGTACATTCGGCCTCGGTGAGAGCCTCAATTTCACGAATGATTCCATCACCGCCTTGGTGCTTCCCCTGACCTCCAGAATTCTTCCGGAATGAATATTGATGCACGCGTAACGGATATGCATGCTCCAGCGCCTCAATAGGGGTGTTAAGCGAATTGGTCATGTGAGTATGCACGCCGGAGACGCCGGGCTTTGTGGGACGTCCTCCCATCCCACCGGCGATGGTCTCATAATATGCGAACGGCTCGTTGGTTCGCGGATCGATTCCGCCAATGGTTAAATTGTTCATTGTTCCTGAGGCAGCGGCTGGAATTCTTTCAGGAACGGCTTTGGCTAGCGCCCGCAAAAGCACATCTGCTATGCGCTGCGAAGTTTCGACATTTCCGCCCGCCACGGCTGCCGGAGGACGCGCGTTCACCACGGTTCCTGCGGGAGCCATGACCTCGATCGGACGCATTAGCCCGGCAGTGGCCGGCGCATCCCCGGCTAAAAGGCAGCGAAAAACGTAAAAGCACACCGAATAAGTGATAGCCTCCACCGCATTGAGGCTGCCTGTCACCTGTGTATCACTGCCGCTGAAATCGACGATCACGTCTTTGTCCTGGTGTCTTCTTGCCGACAAGAAGCTTATTTTGACCGCGATCCTGACATGCTGATCACGGATGCCGTCATTATCCAGGAAATCCTCCGCCCAATAGGTGCCGGGCGGAATCTGTTTAAGAAACTGGCGCATCAATTCTTCCGAATAAGCGAGCAACTCTTTCGCTGCCCATCTCACGCGTGCAGCTCCATAGTGCGTGCAAAGTTCACGCAACCGCTCGGCACCCCTATGACAAGCCGCGATCTGCGCTCCTAAATCCCCTTCTCGTTCCTCGGGAGTGCGCACATTACCAAGCAGCAAAGCTAGAACGTCGGCCTGCATCCTTCCGGCGCGCATGATTCGTACAGGCGCTATACGAAGTCCCTCCTGATAGATTTCGCGACAAAGGCCCATGGATCCGGGGTATGCGCCGCCAACATCCCCGTGGTGCGCTCGCGAAGCCACGTAGAACTCCGGATGCCGAACTCGGTTCGAAAGGTAAACGGGAGCAACTGATGTGATATCTGGAAGGTGGGTTCCTCCGCAAAACGGGTCGTTCAACATCGCAACGTCCCCCGGCGACAACTGGAACGCATTCAGCACAGCAAGCACGGACTGTGGCATCGATCCCAGATGTACGGGCATGTGATCGCCCATGGCGATCACTTCACCATCGCGGTCGAACACCGCACAGGAATAATCGCGGCGCTCTTTGATATTGGGAGAAAAAGCGGTGCGGCGCAAAGCTGCTCCCATCTCTTCGGCAATTGAGTGAAAAATATTCTTGAAAATTTCCGTTTCGATCGGGTCGCGGAACCGCATGGTTGTAATGGAAAGTTTACGACAACTGTGAGCGACGTGGTGTAAAGGCAACGCACTACATGAAGAATTCTATTGACAATCCAAACTGATTCACCGCAATATCGGGGATGAGAGCGCGGTTTGCTTCGCGATCGCGTTCAAAGAGTATTCGGAAGTCGCAAGGGAAAATAGTCCACGGAGGAAAAATCATGCCAGCAAAGAAAAAAGCGGCTAAAAAAAAGAAACACTAACCGTCCTCAAGATAGCTTGGGACTTTCAAAAGTTCAGATGAAGCCTCTCAGAAGGGAATTTCGAGAGGCTTTTTTGTTCCTTCGCCGGCGACTCGAAGTCATGGCTGTCTCGCTGCCGGAGGCTGCGGATAATAATGTCAGCTATTCCGATGCCCCCTTGAGCCGCGATGCTTGAGGCGAGCGCCTGCACGCCGAGAAAATGATAGTGGCCGGATGCGTCTTGGGTTTTTTCTTTCCTGAAGGTCGAGAACGCGTGTTCCAGCCCGCTCAACATCTGGTTGAGCAGAACGGCCTCGAACTGATGTGCCGCGCGCACGAGTCTCTCTGGATCAGACTGTTGCGAAGTTTTGTGAGTTGGCTGCGAGATGCTCGAGAGGCTTGTCATCAGATCACCTGCAGATCCGCTTCCAGAGCCCCCGCCGAC
>Ga0187782_10001635_pt1 | contig 16434 bp, 13 predicted proteins | sample 0715_SJ02_MP15_2_FD_132454 | JGI IMG/M metagenome (GOLD analysis project Ga0187782, IMG submission 132454) | Tropical peat soil microbial communities from peatlands in Department of Meta, Colombia - 0715_SJ02_MP15_20_MG | ecosystem: Environmental > Terrestrial > Soil > Wetlands > Peat | place...
AGTGGCGGAACTGGCAGACGCGCTAGCTTCAGGAGCTAGTGGCCTTACGGTCGTGGAGGTTCGAGTCCTCTCTTGGGCACCATTCATTCGACGGCGCTTATGCCGATATTGCGACCTGAGTGTCTGGTGTGCTTGTCATGTGACGCGCCTCGCCGTGTTTGCTAAGGGGGATCGTGATGATTCCGCGTCGTAGGTCAACATCTTGCCAGCGTAGCCTGTATTGTTCTCCCCGGTGCATCCCGGTGTGCAGCGCAAGGTCAAATTCGGCCTCGTGCTGCGGATAAAACTCACGAATTGTGTTTCTTAGCTTGGTTCCTCTTCCGGCTCCAGGAAGCGCACGCGCTCATTGTTTTCCTTACGGCGCTTCACCAGCCACGCGGGATTGGACGCCAGCTTGCTGTTACGCACGGCCAGCGAAAACACCAAGCTCACCAGCGTCCGAGAGCGGTTAACCGTGGCGAGCTTGCCCCGCGCCGCCCTCAAAGCCAGAATGCATCAGTAAACGCTCCGCGACCAGGCAGGAGCTATCTCCTCGACGGTCAGATCTCAGGTTGGCTAACCAAGAACTTTCATCTTGTCCGGTCTCAAAGAGTGTTGATCTTAAGGGTACAGTCCTATTGCCGGGCGATCCCTGATCCTTCATCCTCCAGACACGGCAAAAGTAGGTGCTGACGGAGGCGTGTGTCCCCGCGGTAGTCGCTTCTTCATGGTCTCCCTCTGAGGCGCGGCAGGCGGTCACTATGTTCACGGCTTACCAGGTCAAGAAAGACTTGGCTGAATGTCGACGGAAACTGTCGAAAGCCGAACCTGGCCGCGCGACACCGAACGCACACACGCTGCGGCAGTATCGCAATTGTCACGTTCTGCAGCTGATCGATCGCGGCTAGCGTGTGTGGACCTTCTTCGCGGTGCGGCCATGATCCTGATGGCCTTGGACCATACACGAGACTTTTTCACGGATTCGCGATTCGCGCCCGAAGACCTCGCACATACGACCGAGGCACTATTCTTCACGAGATGGATTACTCATTTCTGTGCGCCGATATTTTTTCTTCTAGCGGGTACAGGGGCGTATCTGGCACTTTCGCGTGGGAAGTCACTCCCGGAGGTCTCGAAGTTTCTCTGCACGCGGGGATTGTGGCTAGTGTTTCTGGATATGACGGTGGTTGGATTTGGTTGGACATCGATCTTTCCATTCTTGTTCAGCGGTGTGCTGTGGTCCCTCGGATGGTCGATGGTGGCGATGGCAGTTCTAATTCGCCTGCCGCTACGCTTGGTCGGGATTTTCGGCGCGGGTGTGGTCTTAACAAGTGATCTGCTCGATCGCGTGAATCCTGCCTATTTCGGGAAATTCGCTGGGCTGTGGGTCATTGTGCATGGCCATGGCGTCTTCTGGATTGAACCAAACAAAATCTCCTTCTTTGTCCTTTGGCCATTAGTGCCGTGGGTTGGAGTGATGGCCCTTGGCTATGTGCTGGGTTCTCTACTGGGGAGAAGTGACTGGAGAAAAATCACTTTCCGTGTGGGCGCGGCTATGACGGCTAGCTTTTTCTTCTTGCGAATTTTCCACCTGTTCGGCGTAGCGGGGGAGCAGTGGCAAGCGCAACCAAGCGTTATAGTGACCATCATTTGGTTCCTTGACTTGCGCAAATATCCGGCTTCCTTACGGTTTCTTTTGATGACGCTAGGACCCTCTTTGATGGCCCTGGCCTGTCTCGGAAAAATCAGCACAAAGCACCGGCTGACAAAAATCGTCGCGGTATTTGGCCAGGTGCCGCTTTTCTATTATGTGATTCACATTTACGTGATTCGGACATTGGCTGTGTACACCGCAATGATTTTCAAGCAGAAGGCCGCATGGCTGTTGTACGGAGGATTCATGGTGCAACCGCGGCCCGATGGGTACGGCCACAGCCTCCCGTTCATCTACGGAATGTGGTTTGCGGTTGTGTTGTTCATGTACCCGCTCTGCAAAGGGTTTTTGAAAATCAAACAACAGCACCCAAACTGGTGGTGGCTTCGCTATTTATAGCCAACTGCCTTTACGTGGGAAATCTCAGTTCAAAAACAATGAAACCGTTTCCATCGACCGGATACACACCGTGCTTTGCCCGAATCGCAAGCTTAGAGCCGAGGTAACTGCTTCGAGATGGCGAATGCACGACGGGCACTGGACTTCGTCGAAAATTGTGGACTGCGCGTTACTCACCTGATCGAGCATAGGATTGGAATTGGCTCGCGCATTGTAGGTTGCCATGCTGCGGACCTATACATAGAGTGTGCGGACGGACAAGCTGACGATTTCGATGACCACAGCGTCTTCGGAAATCTCCATGACCTAGGAAACGTTAGCCTTGGACCATGTCTTTTTGACTGAAACTCCTCGCGGCGGTTCTCGGTGGACACGAGAAATGAAATTTGCATTTTTCATGTCCGCTGAGTCTGCTATCAACCGGTTGTTCCGAGTACCTGCACACCCTTGCAGTACTGATAGGTACTTTGCCGGAACCCCCGTTGCTTCCGAGCAATCTCTTGTTTTTTCGGCCAACACTCCACCCCATGCATGCTTCTTGTTAGACTTCCTGCAATGCCACTCCTCTTCAACACGATCAGGCTCGGCAAGTCTGCTGGTCCTGTTCGCCGCTCCCTTCAGTACGCCTTTTACGACTGGACCCGCGAAATGCCCAGGTCCAAACGCATCCTTACGTACGTCGGCATGATTCTACAGGGATACGCTTTCTACTTTTTTCTGATGTGGGCTTTCATCCCTCCAAAGTGGTTGGCTTCTAATCTTTTGCTTCTCCCCAGACGTCCGGTTTGGTATGTGTTCGTCTTTTTGCTCTATTACACCGGCCACAGGATCCAAAACGGAGTGCTCACTTCAGAATTTGTGCGCAAAACACAGCTAGAGACTGATCAGATAGCGGCACAACAGATCCAGCAGACGCTTCAGCCCCGGGAACTGGAAGTGTCACCGGGCTATGAACTAGAGGCCTTTTACAAGCCATTACGTGGAGTAGGCGGGGACTACTTCGACGTTATGGAGCTACCTGGCAATCGCTCGCTGTTCGCTTTGGCGGATGTGTCTGGAAAGGGGATGCCAGCGGCCCTGCTCGCGGCAAATATTCAGGCCTTGGTTCGTAGTATCGCAAGTGTCGACTGCAGTCCCTTGGGGTTGGCCAACCAGATTAACAAGCACCTGAGTCGGTACTCCCCGATTGATCGCTTTGCTACGGCCGTGTTCATAGTGCTTAACCGAAATTCGGGAGAACTCACGTACGTCAATGCCGGGCACAACGCTCCGATCATTTTTGACTCTGCATCGACGATATTTCTGCAAGCTACTGGCCTGCCCCTCGGACTGTTTGCCGGTGCGGAATACGAAGTTCGTAATGCGGTTCTCAATCCAGGTGGCACTCTCCTGATATTCACAGATGGTTTACCCGACTCGATTCGGGATGAACATCCCGAAAATCTTATATGTGAGGCTTTCGAGGAAAGCGCAGACCGAATGATGGCAAATCTCAAATCGCTGGTAGATCCACAGTTCAACGAAGATGACGTCACCGTATTGCTGGTGAAACGTATTGCCGGTTCTTTTCACAGCGACTCTTCTGCAAAAGAACCTTACATCCAGAAGGCTGAATTTTAGGTGCATGGCGCAGTTCGCCGTCGTCAACCCCAGTCTCTAAGTTAATAACTCCCGATTCGTTTTGTTTTGACACTCCCCCGTGAACGAATTTGAACTATCCTTTCCTGGCGAATGGGGAGCTGCCATGCTCGGTTTCGTTCAGACTGCGGACGCCGTCGGCGCCACGTCCAAAAAGCTGGAAAAGCTGCGTCTGATCAGCGAATTTCTCAAGTCCCTCGGCATTTCTGATGCGGTGTTGGCCGCGCGCTTTTTCTCTGCCCACGCTTTCCCGCGAAACGACGAGCGCACCGTGGGGGTTGGCGGCGCAAGTCTTTCGCAGGTGATCGCACGGGCCGTCGGTATAGCGCGCGAGAATCTCGGCACGGCCTACGGAAAGCACGGAGACCTGGGCGACATGGCAGAGGAGCTCTTGCGCGGCAAGAATCTCGACAGCGATTTGCCCCTCGTGGAGGTGGCGCAGCTGTTCGAAAGCCTGGCAGCTGCTCGCGGCCAGGCGCAAAAGGCGGAACTCCTGGCGAATGCCTTCGGCCACGCCAGTGCTGGCGACGTAAAATACATCGTGAAAATCATCACCGGCGATTTGCGCATAGGCTCCAGGGAAAGTCTGGTCGAAGAAGCCATCGCCAAGGCGTTCGATCGCCCGCTCGCCGAGGTCCGCCGTGCGAATATGATGACCGGGGACATCGGGGAGACGCTGGCCCTCGCCGCGGAAAATAAGTTGGCAACTGCTGTGGTGCACCTGTTCCATCCTATGGGCTTCATGTTGGCGGCGCCTGTCGAAATTGCGGACGACCTGTTTGAGAAAAAGGCGTCAGGGCCGAGCACTTCCGCTCTCCTCGTTGAAGAAAAGTACGACGGAATTCGCGCTCAGATTCACAAGGACAAGAGCGGCAAAGTACGCATCTTTTCGCGCACCCTCGATGAGGTCTCGGAGTTTCCAGAGCTCGTGCAGCCCATCAGCAGATTGCCCGGAGAATTGATTCTCGATGGCGAAATTCTCGCCTGGCGCGACGACCGGCCATTGCCGTTCACCGAACTGCAGAAACGCCTGGGGCGCAAACGCCTGGACATGTTTCTCCAGCACGATATTCCCGTCAAATGCGTTGTGTTCGACCTGCTTTACCAGGAGGGAGAATTATTGCTGGACGAGCCATTGGGAAAACGCCAGTCACGCCTGGATGCAGTACTTGCGAATGCGTCGCCGGCATTGCGCATCGCAACGCGCGTCGAATGCAGATCAGCAGACGAAATACGGCTGGCATTCAGCAACTCACTCGCCGCCGGACACGAAGGAATTGTGATCAAAGCTGCGGATTCTCCGTACACGCCGGGACGCCGAGGCGGTTACTGGTTCAAGCTGAAGGAGCCTTTTGCGACTCTGGACGTTGTGGTGACCGCGGTGGAATACGGGCACGGAAAGCGTCATAAGGTTCTTTCCGATTACACCTTCGCGGTCCGCGAGGGAGAAAAGCTCTTGAATATTGGCAAGGCGTATTCAGGATTGACGGACACGGAGATCCGAGAGTATACGGGGTTTTTCCTGCAGCACACGATCGAGGACCACGGACATCTCCGGACCGTCGAGCCTGTCGTTGTCCTCGAAGTGGCCTTCAACAACATCCAGAAGTCCGCTCGGCATCAAAGCGGATACGCGTTGCGCTTTCCCCGGATTGTGCGCATTCGTACGGACAAGGCGGTTTCGGAAATCGACACGTTAGGGACCGTCGCGAAACTGTTCCATCGCCAGGTAAGCAAACCGTAAGAAGCGAAGATCATGGCAAGCCCCGATCGGTCGTGAAGAAAAACTAGTTCCGGAACTCCCCAAACCCAATGCGCACCTGGATAGTATTGATTCCGGGATTTGGATTGGTCATTCCCGCGTTCGAAATGTGCTGGAATCTCACTTCCGCGCTGAAGTTGTGTTTATCCCCCAGGAAATGCGCCCCGAAACCGCCGCTCGTCGTGAAGTTAATCTGCGAGGTTCCTTCCGGCACTTTCGTGTTTGTGAACAACGCTCCGCCCTCGATTTCGAAATACGGTTTCACCTTCTTCGGTGAACTCAGAATCCACTTGAACGAGAACGGGTCCACGCTTCCCCCGTATGCCGTATTCGTCTTTTGCGCGATCACCCACACGGGCACCACGTCGAACGCATACTCCAGTTGTCCCTTCAGGAATCCCGGCCCGTGCGGCGACGTCAGAATCAATCCGTAACGCAGGCCAAGATTCCATACGCCCGTGCCGGACTGGCTTCCGTTGATTCCGTGTCCTCCGCCGGTCCAGATCTGCCATTCGCTCGACGAATTCTCCGGGCTGGCCTGTGCGTTCACCGTTGAAGCGCCACAAATGGCCGCCAACGCCAAAACCATAAGGCCAACGAATGTTCTCTTCACCGTTCGCTTCTCCCCTGATTCAGTCACAGCACATTATCCGAAACACAGCGCACACACAATCTCGCCCCTGTGGCGGAGGGCGAGTCTTCGAGCTCCAGGGCCTTTCCTAAATTCCTTAGCCCGCAGGGACGGCCTTCTCGGACGGTCCGCCGAACGAGCGATCTGTCCGCAACGTCGCAACCGCAATCGCGGTGAGCAACAACAGCGCCGGATCCATCGGATGCCGGTACCGCAACGAAGTATGCGTCACATAATAAAGAACAGGAAAAACTGCCGGAAACGCGGCAAACGGAACAACGTACGGGCTCTTCCTGAACAAAAGCGCGATGACTCCGAAAAGCCCGCCAAGAGAACTCAGCAAATCTCCCACCAGGATGACACGCACCAGCCACGAGTCTGCGGCCACAAACGTTCTCCACGGGTCGGGCACTCCCATCCAGAAGTCGACAAACCTCCATGCCAGGAGCTGCATCTCCACTCGCGGGTGCGACTCGATAAACCGCAACGCCTTCCGCTTTTCTTCGTCCATGAACGCGATTTCGCCCATCCTCAGATACCGCAGCGTCTCGAGGTCCTGCGTGATCACCGCCGGCAAACCTCTGCGCAGTTCGTCATAGTTCTCGTTGTTTCCGATGTACAGTTCGTAGCTCAGGTTGGATCGAAAAGGAATGAAGCGGTGAAACACGAGATAGTTCCGCACTGTCCATGGAGCGCAACACAACAGAGCCAGAATCGCGGCCATTGCCGGCTTCGCGAAAGAGAATCTGCCTTCCGCTCTCGTGCGATAGACCAGCCATCCAAACAGCACCGGGAACACGGAAGCCACGGCTGGATTCGTCATCAGCATCAGACCCCAAAGGAGCCCATAGCCCACCCAGTCCCGCCACCTCTTCGATTCCGCCATCTCCATCGTGGCCCACAATAGCGTGGCCGCCAGGAGCGCCGCGAGCGAGGTATCCCAAATCCATTCGAAGGGAATCAGAACGGCATTCGGAAACAACGCCCACAGCCATGCTGCTCCACCAGCTACACCCAGCCCGGCGACCCGTTTTCCCGCATAGAAGATCGATACGCAGGTGGCCGCCGAAAAGCAAATATTCAAAAAAACTGCAGCGAAAAAGGCAGTGCCCGTGTAAATGCCAAATACCTTGAAGATTCCTGCAACGAGCAGCGGATACACGGGCGTCAGCCATGCGGTTGGTCCGCTGTCCCTCTGGAAAGGAGATGCGAATCCTTTCCCTGTCGTCAGTGAATAGGCAATGTGTCCTGCTTCCGTCTGGAACCCGACGATCCCCGTTGCCTCGCGTGGCAGTTTGGACGTTTGATCCCATGCAAACCCCACGCGCACCCCAAAAGCAACCACCACGATCAGTGGGAGCGACGTCGCCGTTTTGCGGAGAATGTTTTTGACAACGTTGTTCATGGCCAGCCTAGAAAACCATTCCCCAATTCATAGTTGGCAGGCTCTCATTCTCACATGACGATCAAGTGGGTAGTCTCAACGTGCAAGACACCCTTCACGCAAAGCAGGAGCACCGCCCGTGAACAACTCAAATTGCGAAGGAATCGGCTGCAAAAATAAAGAAGGGAGGCAGGCCAGGTCTTCCCGCCTCCCCTTTATTCCCTTTTCAGGGAATGCCGACTAGCCTGACGGAGGGCGGCTAATCGGTCGTGTGTTGGCCTACTCCTGAGACTCCCCGCGAAGGAAATTAGTTTCAAGAATGTTGAAAAAGTGCATAGAATAGCCGCAGACCCGCGTCGCTTTCTGAAAGGCGTCCCGCCAATGCCTCGCCCTTCTAACCTAAGCATTGATAACATCCTGCGTTTTCTTAAACTTAGAAACGACCCCGTCTCTCTCGAGGAGCTCTCGCGCTCCCTTCGTCTCCAGAAGAACGAGCGCCGTGCCATGCTCCAGATGCTCGAGAAATTGCAAAAACGCGGTCTCGTCGAGCAACTCACTCACGGCCGCTTCCTTTTTCGACAAACCCCCAAGCCCCACGTCCCTGCAGAACGCCACAAACGCCCAGAACAGGAAGATCCGGACAAGTTTTCTCAGCACAAGGCAGTGTCGCGCGACGAAATCAGGGGCCGGTTGGTCCTTCATCAGGAGGGCTACGGTTTCGTCGTGCCGGATGTGGCACTCCCCAACGTGGAAGGCGATATCTTCATCCCTCGCGACTACGTTGAGGACGCCATGCATGGCGACACTGTGGTCGCCAGAATCTCGCGCCTCAGCGGTTCGCCCGGTGCGCGCCGCGCCGAAGGCCGCATTGTTCGCATTATCGGCCGTGCGCATCCCTCGGTGGTCGGGCTTGTTCGCTACACTTCCTACGGCTGCGTCGTCGCCCCCTTCGACACGCGTGTACAGCACGACATTGAACTCTTGCCTGGCGAAGAACTCTCCGCCGCTCTGAGGGAGAAACTTCTCTCCGGCAAAAAGGAACAGCTCGCTCGTGGCAAGCGCCTGCCTCACATTCCGAAACTCGATGGGGCGGTCGTCAATGCCGAACTGATCCATTACGGACGCGGCGGCGCTGCTCCCGCAGGCCGGGTCATCGAGATTCTGGGTCGGCCGGGCGATCTCGGGGTCGATACGGAAATCATCATCCGCAAACATCACTTGCCGCACACCTTCAGCGACGAGGTGCTCCAGGAAGGGCAACGCCTCGCCCATCCCGTGAGCGAGGAAGAGCGCGCCGGCCGTGAGGATTTTCGCGACTTACCCATTGTCACCATCGACGGCGAAACTGCCCGCGATTTCGACGATGCCGTCTACGTCGAGCGCCGCGATGACGGCGGTTGGCTCCTGCAGGTCCATATCGCGGATGTTGCCCATTACGTTCATCCCGAATCGCCTCTCGATCGTGAGGCTCGCATTCGCGGCAATTCCGTCTACTTCATCGATCGCGCTGTTCCCATGCTCCCTGAATCTCTTTCGAACGGCATGTGCTCGCTCAATCCGCGCGAAGAGCGGCTGGTCATGAGCGCCATCCTGCACTTCGACGCCGCCGGACACCCCCTCACCGCTGTGATGGTTCCTGGCGTCATCCGGTCCGCGGAGCGCATGACCTATACCAACGTCAACAAGGTCCTGAACGGCGACCCGGAGATGAGCGAGCGTTATGCCCACATGCACCACCACTTCCGCGCCATGAAGGGCCTCGCGCAACTTCTGAATTCGCGCCGCAGCGAAAATGGCTCCATCGATTTCGATCTGCCCGAGCCTGTCATCGAATTCGACGAACACCAGCAGATGACCAACATCGGCCGGAGCGAACGAAACATTGCCCATCGCATCATCGAGGAGTTCATGCTCGCCGCCAACCGTGCCATCGCGCACTATTTGCTCGCGCGCGGCCTCTGCGCGCTCCACCGTGTTCACGAAAAGCCCGACGCCCGCAAGGTCCTCGAATTCGAAGAACTCGCCCGCGCCTTCGGTTACTCTCTTGGTGTTGAAAATCTCTATCAGCGCGAAGTTGCCGTCCGCCATGGCAAAGTGCCCTCCCCGGCAAGACACGGCAAGCCCGAATCGCGCGGCCAGGGACGCGAGCGCCAGCAGCGCGTCTCTCTTCCTGGTTCCGATATCAACATCAGCCCGCAGCACTACCAGAAGCTTGTGGACAAGCTTTCCGGCAAGCCTGAAGAGCGTATCCTTTCCTACTTGATGCTTCGTTCGCTCAAGCAGGCGCGCTATGCCGCCGATTCCCTGGGCCACTTCGCCCTCGGCTTCGACGAATACACCCATTTCACTTCGCCCATCCGCCGCTATGCCGATCTCATCGTGCACCGCATCCTGAAATGGGCGCTCGCGAATCCAGATGCGAAGGCCCCTTCGCACATCAAGACCACCGTCGGCGCGGAAGCCGCCCTCTATTCGCAGAAGCATCTGGAGGAAATTGCTGCCGAGACTTCAGAAACGGAGCGCCGGGCTGCCACCGCCGAGCGCGAGCTGACCTCCTGGAAAACCGCGCAATTCATGGAGCAGCATCTTGGCGACGAGTACGATGCACTCATTATTTCCGTACAGAAATTCGGCTGCTTCGTGGAACTCTTCGACATCTTTGTCGAAGGCTTGATTCCCATTGGGGCTTTCGAAGAGGTTGCGGCAGCCCGTTGTCTCTATCGGGAACGAGACCACGCCATTGTCACAGTTGCAAGCAACGAAGGCCGCCGTTCGCGTAGCCAGCGAAAGCAGACCAACGCCCTGGTCTGGAAACTCGGGGACCGCGTGCGCGTCCGGGCCGAACGTATCGACCCTATGCGCCGCCGTGTCGAATTTGCACTGATCCCCACGGCTGCGGGCGCCCAAACCGCTTAGAAACAGCGTGGCTTCATAAGCGCCTTGTTCTGAGAGGGTCGGCTCGAGACAATTTAGACGACCGCTTCAGTGCCTCTGCGGCAAAAACTTCCAAATCGCAGGATCTTCTTCACCTAACACCCACGAGCAGAAACCCTGCAGCCCATTGTTCTGCATCAGCTCATACCGGTCCTTGAACGTTCGCAGGTCGGTAAAGTAAACCCACTCGCGCATCTGGTCGCGATAGAAATAGAAGTAAGCCGCGTGGTCTTCGGCATCCCACTGGATCTTCCCGTTGTAGGCCTCCGAAAGCTGCAAGGCGTTCGGCGCGCCGATGGAATCCGCCGCGGGATTCGGCTTTTCCGGGCTGTTTTCGTTTTCTTTTGTGGGCGTACCGGTGTACCAGCGGTAGCCGTAAAGCGGAATGCCGAGCGAGAGTTTTTCTTTCGGCACCACCTTTAGGGCGTAATTCATGTTGTCGACGGTCCACTCCCAGCCGGCCACCGGTCCCGGCGTGGTCCAGCGGGTGTGCTGGTCGTAGGTCATCAGGCATATCAGATCGACATATTTCGCAATGGCTTCAATGTCGTATGCGCCGCGCCAGTCCGTATAGATCCACTTGGCAAACCCTCCTGCGCCGGGATAGCCGGGAGCATTCGGCACCGTGGCAATCGTCAATTGCAGCCCGGCTTTGTGCAGGGCTTCCGCGGAGTTCTTCACCAGCTGGGTCAAGGGGTCGCGGTCAATCCAATCGATGTTCTCAAAGTCCAGCTGGAAGCCGGTGTACCCGTGCAGCTTGCACTCGCGGATCATCGCCTCGTTCATTTGTGCCTGGGCCGCAGCGTTGCCGGCCAGCGTGTGAAACTTTTTCTTGTTGAAGATGGCAATGATCGGCATGACCGGCACCTTCTCCTCCTGAGCCCGCTTGAGCACCGTGGGTTCGGGAGCACCGGTCACCAATCCGTTTTCGTCCACTTCATACCAGGTGGGCACCAGCAGATCGATCTGCGTGGCATGCGCCAGAAAAGAACGAATGGAGTCCGGGCTATTGGTCATATAAAACAGGGCCACCGGCGCGGCTTCAAGGCATGGCATGGACAGAAAGAGAACCAGAATCGAAAGAAGGAATCGTTTCATCGGAGAATCGTCACTCAGCAGTTGAGGTGATCTAGCGACAACAGAATATATCCCGATACCGGCGTCCGCAATTGTTTTTCGCTCCAAGGGCAGTCAATTCAAACCCTTTGCGGATTGCCATAATAGCTTATGCGTCTCGGTACGCTACGACGTCCAGGCTTATGAAATCCTAATGGAACGCTCAGCATTTCCTGAATGCCGCCCCTCTAACATTGCCATCGTGAGTTGAACGGCCGCGAACCGCGGTGGGAGGAATCGCGATGCTATTTGGGCCAAAGGGCAGTAGCGCGGCGCTTTCGACGCTGCAGTGCGCGGCTTGCGGGCGCCATGCGGAGTTATTCGACCTTCCCGGTCACAAGGAAAAGTATTGCTTGGAATGCAGCGCTGACGTGGCGACCTCGATTCTACTGGCGACTGAAATTGACGCCGCAACGGCGACCGGCGAGGACACGACAGGTCTGGTGGCGGAATTCCTTCAGTTAGGGCGTCGTATGCTCCACCGCGTGCAGCTCGGCTAGCAAGCTTTCCCACGAGAACCGATACTCAAATCTGCATAATTATGCAGCCACCCCGGTCTGCGCCGGGCATCCATCTGCTCACTGCGCCGCGGCCGTTTTCGCTGCCGGTGGGTTCGCGTAATACCCTTTGCGGGCATACACCTTGTAATTCTCCCCCGCAGAAATCTGGACCTTCCGGAACTTCCCATCCCAGTGCTTGTTCTCCGGGTAGTAGCCCAGGCTGTACTGATGGTGCAGTTCGTCGGAGATCTCATCGAGCGCTGCTTCCAGATTGTCGATTCCCTTGACCTCCAGCATCCGCCCACCCGTCGCTTCCGCCAGCTTCTTGAGCAGAGGCACGCCGTCGCTATCTTTGCCGTAAATGTGAAGCACATCACAGTTGTCGTGCTTCGACGCGTCGTATATCTGGAGAACGTAGGTGATCACGTCGTTCTCGAGCAGCTTTTGAAGAGCGTCCTCGAGGGTCGACTCGCTATGCGCGTCGCCCGATAGCGCCACGACCACCACGGCCTTTCGTCCCACTTCACCCTCCAGATAGCGATGCGTGGAGACACGGAGCGCATCATACAAATGAGCGGAACGGTTCTGGTCGATGCGTTTCCCGTTGATGCCCACCGTCCCTCCCCCGCCCGGCGCAGGCATCCTCCCTTCCGAACCTTCGTCGTGCAGTCCAATCGCCTCTCTTCCGCTTCCTATGGAATCCGCAGCTTCTTTCAGGAGCGCAAGGTCGGAGGTCGGCAGTTGCACGGTTTCCACCCGTGAGGCGTAGCTCACGAGGAATCCCAGGTCCGCGGGACGGATTACGTGCCGCAGGAACAGCTTCGATGCTTGCGCCTCTTCACCAAGAATCCAAGGCATGTTGGTGCCGGTGTCCAGAAGCACGCCCACGTTCAGGACTACATCGCTGTGGTGTGCAAAAAACCTGATGGCTTGCGGCTGCCCATCCTCCACAACGTTGAACTGCTTCTGCTCCAGATCGCTTACCAGACGCTTCTTGTCGTCGCGCACCGTGAAGTAGACCGATACCAGGTCCACTTCGCTGCGGTAAGCCTTTTCCTGCGTGGCCTTATCCTTGTCTTGATCCTGCGGAAAAGCCGGTCGGGGAGCGCCAAGACCGGTCACCACAAAGAGCAGAGTTATGAGGGACGGGCCGACTCGCCCGGGCATAGGCACCCTCCTCGCACTTCGCAACAGTCTGTTCGATGCCGCCGGGCCGCACCCGAGTTGCGCAGGTCAACCCTGTGCTGGGGCTAGGGTAATCAGAACCAGATCGCCATGCTTCTCGGCTTGGACCGCACCGTGGTTCACCGTTCCATTAAATCCCTGGTTCAGGAAGGACTCGTCTCCGAGAAGAAGGCCGGATCCGCTAGAGCTATTCTCGTCTCGCTCACAGCCAAGGGAAACCAATACCGCGAACAACTCATCAAGGCCCGCGTCGCCGCCGACGAAAAGGTCCGCCGCGCCCTCACGGCCGGCGAGCGCGCCACACTGGTCCGCCTCCTCAAGCGCGTTGCCGACCTGGCCCTCTAGGCGCTCGCGGCTACTACGCGATCCGTTCCGTTCGCGTGATATCCAGCGGATGATCGAGGAACGCCTCCAATTGTTCGAGAAACGTCACCGTGTGCGGCAACCTTGTGTGCGCTTCAAACGCTTCTTCATCCTGCCACCGCGAATGGATGTAAAACAGCCGCGCATCGCGCTTGGACCGGTATCCATGAATCTCCAAGCAGCCCGGCTCTGCCCGCGTAGGAACTACCACTTCTCGCAGGGCCTCCTCAAACGACCCCTCCTTCCCCAGCCGCACATGAAACCGCCCAAACAAGTAGAGTTCCATCCCGCGCCTCCTGCTACGCGCAGTCTACTCCACCTCCGTGGGTTCGACTTCCCGTCCGGATGAACGGCTCCCCACTTCTGATATCCTATAAGGCGGTTCACTCGTTTACCCCGAGCGATGTCCGCGAGGGGTCTCTATCGCTCGCCCCCGGACGCACCGCAAATATCAGCGAAAGGTAGCTACCATCGTGAGTACCAGTGCCCCTGCGCGTCCCCTGAAGCGTGCCTTTAATTTCAATGCTGGACCCGCTGCGCTGCCCCTCCCCGTGCTCGAGCGCATCCGCGAAGAGCTGCTCGATTACCGCGGCACGGGCATGTCGGTCATGGAAATGTCTCACCGTTCACCCGAATACGAAGCCATCAATACCGCCGCCGAGCAGAATCTCCGCAGACTTCTGGCAATCCCGGAAGACTACGCGGTGATCTTCGTGCAAGGCGGCGGAAGCATGCAGTTCTCCTGTGTGCCGCAGAACCTGGCCCTGCAGGGAAAGCCCATTGACGTCCTCCACACCGGGGCCTGGACCGCAAAAGCCATCGGCGAACTGAAGAAAGGCTTTCTCCACACCATCGCCGCCAGCACCGAGGCGGAAAAATTCATCCGCGTTCCTCGCGCGGAGGAGATCAAACTCTCCCCCGACGCCTCCTACACCTACCTCTGCACCAACAACACCATCGAAGGCACGCAATACCACTCGCTCCCGGCCAGTGCTGCGCCGCTCGTGGCGGACATGTCTTCAGATATCGCTTCGCGTCCGATCGATGTTTCCCAGTTCGGCCTGATCTTCGCGGGCGCGCAGAAAAATCTCGGCCCGAGCGGCGTCACCCTCGTAATCGTCCGCAAGGACCTTGCCGAGCGCGCCGACAAAAACCTGCCCACGATTCTCCAGTACCGCACGCATATCAAGGAGAAGTCGCTCTATCACACACCCCCAACCTTCGCGGTGTACATTCTCGGCCTCGTCACGGAGTGGATCGCCGCCGAGGGAGGCCTGCCCGGGATCGAGAAGCGCAACGAATCCAAGGCCAGGCTGCTTTACGACACCATCGAAGGCAGCAACGGTTTCTACCGCTGCCCGGTCGAAAAGTCCTCCCGGTCGCTCATGAATGTGGTTTTCCGCATCGCAGGCGGAGACGAAGCCATGGAAAAGGAATTCGCCAAAGGCGCCGCGGCCGAGAATCTCGTTGGCACGCCCGGCCACCGCTCCGTCGGCGGCATGCGCATTTCTCTCTACAACGCCGTAGGGCAGGATGCGGTCGAAGCGCTCGTCGACTACATGCGCGAATTCCAGCGTCCGCGCGGCTGAGAAGCAAGAGCGGAGACGAAGATCCCGGCGCTTCCGCGGAAGCGTCCGCTGTAAGATAGGTTTGCCATGAATCCATACGCGCTTGCCCTCTTCACTCACTTCTTGGGACTGATTGCCCTCTTCGTCGGCTACGGCCTCGAATGGACCGCTTCTTCCCTCCTGCGACGCTCGACCACCTCCCATCAGGCCCGTTCCTGGCTCCGCATCTACAGACTCTCTCTGCCCATCTCCGGACCCGGCCTTCTGGTCCTCATCATCAGCGGCGGCTACATGGCTACTATCACCGGAAGCATGCGCCAGGGGTGGATGTCCGCGTCTTTGCTGGCGATCGTTCTGGCGCTCGGAATCGGCTTCGTGTTCATTCTGCCGCGCATTCGTCCGATTCGTGCCGCTCTGCCGGAGGCGGATGTTACGCTCCCGCACGCAACCCTCACGCGTATCCAAGACCCCATGCTGGTCACACTGATTCGCGTGCGCTTTCTTCTCGCGCTTGGCATCGTCTTTCTCATGACGGCCAAACCGCAAGCGCTCTCCAGTTCCCTGTTCCTTCTGCTCGGCGCCGTCGTCGTCGGGCTGCTTTGCGCCGCCACGTCCTGGACCACTCGCCCAACAGCAGAGCCTTGAAGTAGGGATTGCCTCTATGAGGCCGTTCTCTCCGCACGCCTGACCAAACAGAAAAGCGGGATTTCTCCCGCCTCTCCCGCTTTCCATCGTCTGTTGCTTACGCCAGATCGAAAAGCAGCACTTCCGCGTCTTTCACCCCGGTGAGTTCGAGCGATCTCTCCCCTGAAACCGCGGCGCCATCGCCGGTTGCCAGCTCCCTGCCGTTGAGCGCCACGTCGCCGCGGGCCACCTGCACGTAAGCGTGACGTTCCGGCCGCATCTCATGCTTCACAGATTCACCCGCAGCAAGCACCGTTGCATACAGTCTATTGTCCTGGCGGATCTTCACCGAACCGTCGCACCCGTCAGGCGAAACTACGAGTCGCAGCTTTCCCCGCTTCTCCGTTTCGGGGAAGTGCTTCTGATCGTAGGTCGGCGTGTGGTTCTTCCTATCCGGAAACATCCAGATCTGATACATGTGCACTGGCTCGTTGTCCGAAGCGTTGAACTCACTGTGGGCCACGCCCGTACCTGCGCTCATGTACTGTACGTCGCCCGGACGGATCACCGAACCGTTCCCCATGCTGTCCTTGTGCGCCAGCGCGCCTTCCAACACATACGTGACAATCTCCATGTCCCGGTGCGGATGGGTCGGGAAACCGCCGCCCCCGGCGATGTGGTCGTCGTTCATGACCCG
>Ga0187782_10001636_pt1 | contig 16433 bp, 15 predicted proteins | sample 0715_SJ02_MP15_2_FD_132454 | JGI IMG/M metagenome (GOLD analysis project Ga0187782, IMG submission 132454) | Tropical peat soil microbial communities from peatlands in Department of Meta, Colombia - 0715_SJ02_MP15_20_MG | ecosystem: Environmental > Terrestrial > Soil > Wetlands > Peat | place...
ATGGAAGTGTCTCATCACGGTGCCAGCGTTGGGATCATCGAGAAGATCGATCATCGGGCCATGGCCGCCGGGGACGAAAACAGCGTCGTATTGATCCAAGCCCGATGCGATGACATCCGAGATGCGAGTTGGATTTTTGAGCCCAGTCAGGCTGTCGCGAAATTTTAGATAGTCCTGAAGCCTAGCCTCGTCCCCGCCGAAGAAATCGGCGACAGCTGAATGGACATCCAATTGCGGCGTGTTGCCTTTGGGGTTGGCGAATGTGATTTCGTAGCCTTCCTTCATCAGGGCGCGAACCGGAACCGTCAGCTCGTTGAGATAGTAGCCAGCGCCGGCATAAACCTTGCCATCTTTCAATGGCAACCCGTGACCGCTCGAGACTAGCACCAAGACTTTTCCTTTTGTTGTCATCTTGTTCTCCTCTCTGAATTCGAATCTGTTTCCCAATGTCTCGCAACTTTCCTGTCCCTATGCTGCCTGTTCCGAGGAGTGAGTCCCCTTCGCGTACTCCTGTTGTTCTTTCCGACATCTGTTGTTGACCCAAGATGCCGGTTTCGGCCGGGGTAGTTCTCCCACTGAGCATATGTCGTTGTCGAATACCAGCCTACGCTCCACAAAAGTGCAGGTGGGGTGCCAAGACAGAATCCACGGTTTAACCGAGATAAGTCCCTTTTCCTTGCCAGCTTGAACTGATACCGGAATTGCCGGTTGAACCCGGACCTGTGACCAAAGTCGAGGCGGGGCGGCGGTTCTTCGACACTGGCCTGAAAGGGCGGGCTGGGATCATGAGAAAGAATGGCCGCCGGCAATCCGACAGACGTCGAACCGTCGTCACTGAGCTTGGGCTTTCGACACGAATCAGGCCTTGTCCTACGTAATGGAGCGGTGCCGAATGGCCTTGCAAGGCATTGAGTGAAGGACTCAAATCAATTTTATATGGCATGCCGGCAGATCGGCAGCGCAATTGCCGCCTGCGGTTCCTGGATGCCTTGAGGGAGACTGGGTGGAGTGGCTTGCGTCCGAGGAGACTAAGGAGACGGAATATGAAAGCAATTGTTGTCTACCAGTACGGCGGTCCTGAAGTTTTGAAGTTCGAGGAGTATCCTGACCCGGCTCCGGGCCCCGGCCAGGTGCTGGTGCGGGTCGCTGCTGCGAGCGTGAATCCGATCGACTACAAGCGCCGTGCAGGATTGACGAAGGATTTTTACCCCATCCATTTCCCAGGCCTCATAGGAGTCGATGTGGCGGGGACCGTGGTCAAGACTGGGCCTGGAGCGGAAGGCTTTGCCGTGGGTGACCAGGTGTTCGCTATGGCGGACAATACATACGCTGAACTTTGTGCCGTGAAAGCCGAGGTCTTGGCGAAGGTCCCCAAGGGGCTCGATTTGATCCAGGCGGCAGCGCTGCCGCTGGTGACCACGACCGGCAACCAGCTCCTTTCAGCTACGGGAATCAAAGCGGGCCAGACGGTTATGGTCGTTGGTGCTGTGGGAAATGTCGGGCGTTCGGCGGTATTCACTGCGAAGGAACGCGGGGCGACTGTTATCGCAGGGGTTTTGAAGAGGCAGGTCGATGAGGCGAAGACTGTCGGCGCAGATCAGGTGGTCGCAACCGACGACGACACCGCGATTGCGAATCTTCCGCCGCTCGATGCGGTTGCGGATACGGTCGGCGGAAGAACCGCCGAGAAGCTGATCGCCAAGGTCAAGCCGGGAGGAGTGTTCGCTTCGGTTCTCGGGGCACCACAGAACGCCGCGAAGTACCCATCTGTAAAGGTGGTGTTCGTATTCTCGAAATTTGACCGGAAAACGCTCCAGTTTATGGCCGAAGCGGTGCGAGACGGTAAGCTAGTAATCCCGATTAGCCAGAAACTGCCACTTAGTAAAGCAGCCGAGGCTCAGGCACTGGCAGAAAAGGGTGGTGTCGGTAAGATCTTGCTGGTGCCTTGAACTCGTTGATGGACATGCCACGTCTATAGGAGATATCGAAATGAAGAAAGATCGCCGCGGGCTTAATCCCGCTTCGAAACCAAGTGGCGACGGATGTGTGGAATGCCTGGCGTCACCGAGGGGTTGGTGGTTCCATCTCCGTCGGTGCGCCGAGTGTGGGCACATCGGATGCTGTGACAGTTCTCCGAGTCAGCATGCATCAAAGCATGCAGCGGCGACAGGGCATCCCATCATAGCCAGTTTTGAGCCGAGTGAGCACTGGTTCTACGATTACGAGAAGCGGGGAATGATCAAAGGTGTGGAATTGCTTCCGCCGCACGCGCACCCCGAAAGTCAGCCCGCACCTGGACCCGCCGGCAGGGTGCCAGCCAACTGGGAATCGCTCCTAAACTAGCTGCCCGGTCAAGCTCCCTTACCGGTGCCCATAATCCGTGAAAACGTAATCTCTTTTCTTCACTATCGTGTGGCAGGCGAACCCGCACTTGGCGTCGTTCCCCTGCGGCGGCTTGTCAGCCAAGGTGCCGGGCATGAACCTATCGGATTTAGGGTCATAGTCGAAGACAGCATATCCCCACCCGCCGCTGTCCGCGAACCTCTTGCTGTCCTTCACCATGAGGTCGACGTCACTCTGGTCACCTGGTACCGTCGCGGCTGGGAACGTCTCCATCCTTTTCGGGATCCAATGGATCTTCGCGAGCTTCGAGCCGTCGGGGAAAGGCTTGCCGTTGCCGGGAACACCGGTCAAATAAGCCTTGATCATCACGGGGTTAGCGAGAATAGCAGCAATACGGGGGCCGTCTTGACTGATGGAAACAACCTGCCAGGCCTCATATCCGCTGAACTCAGAGAACGCGAGGCCATTCGGTACTTTCAGCGTGTACTTGTCCTGCGCGGAAATCGCCCAACCGCCCAAGACGGTGAACCCTCCAATAATAATCGCATTCATCAGCGTACTTTTGCGCTTCATCGCAAGTGCCTCCTTCTTTCAATCAAGCTGGGATTTCTATAACCATGCGTGCCTTGCTTGGCTTTGCACGCTTGAATCGGTCTAGCAACTCTGAACGGCCTCCGGTCGGGTGTGGCACGAATGTATGTAGAAGCGCCACGATGTCCGCTGCACTCAACGGTCCCTCAAGATAATCCAACGCACCCGACCGCATAGCTTCCAGATGACAGCCCTTGTTGTAAGACCTCGCCAGCACTAATACCCGCAGTTCCACGTCAACTTTCATGGCCTCCGCGAGCACCTTCTGCCCTTCGAACTCACCGCTGCCCTGGTCCACCATGATCAAGTCAAACGGCTCGCAGCCAAGGCGTCGCACTCCCTCAGTGAAGGACGAACTCGCTCGCACCTTGCACCCCAGCTTTTGAAGAATGACGTGGTAGTAGGCCAGCTCTCGCAGATCTTCGTTGACCAGAAGGATTCTGGCTTGCTTTCCAACCGGTTGCCCTGCCCATCCTTCGACGTGGGATGATGATGACATTTCGAACCTCACTGGAAATCCTTGGTCCGGAGCGCCCACTCCGGCTGGAATCCCGAACGGTTCCTACAAACCTCGCACCCCTTGGTATGGCGCATCTTCCGCGCTTGCCCGACTCAGAATGCCAGAGTGAACTGCAGGTGCGATGCCAACGCAGAACAGGTGCTAAGCAGACACAAACCCTCTTTCCCTCAGCAGCTTGAACTGTGTGGAAAGCGCCGGACGAAGCCTTCATGGAGACGAAAGCCCAAACTGAATAACGATGGTTCGACTTTCGTCGAGAGAGTCCGACATGCAAAGCGAGGGGATGGCCTCGCTTTTGGCCGAGGCAGATTAATTCCCTATATTCCCACGTGCCCAATTTCGGGGAAATTTAACGAAAACCCGCGTGCAGTCTGATGCTCTCTGAAGTTGATGATGATAATGATGATAGTAAAAGGTTGCCATTTTTTGATGAGTGTATTAGAATGGAATCTTCCTGTAACAGAAGGAGAAACCAAAGCGGTAAGGAGTTGAATCCTGCGGCTATTTTCCGGACATTTTGTCATCTCGATTGGAATGGGCTTCGGTGTCCAGCTCGTGATGCACGTCATTCCTAATCACTCCCGTTGTCGACCGCGTGGAAGACATTACGTCGAGGTAAAGCATGTCACTGACCAACCCGAACGATCCATTCTAGTTCTTCAGACGCATGCTTAACGAATGTACCGACGTCCCAGAAAACCGGCACTGACAGTACGGACACAACATCCAAGATCTTCCATCCGCTCAGAGGGTTAGAAACCTGGATATGGAACATAACCAGATTCGCGAAAAAACTGCGGGAGGAATACATCATGAAGAGGTCCGCGGCGCCCATTTCCTTTGCCGGCTGCCAACTCGGCGAAGTACGCCATGTCTGCGCGTTTTTCAATAGCGACGACGAAGAGTATCGCGTGTTGCTTCCGTTCATTAAGGGCGGATTCGAGTGTGGCGACAAAGCCGTGCACGTCGTTAATCCCGATCAACGCCGTGACCATCTGCAACGCTTGGCTGCGGCGGGAATCGACCCGACCGCCGCCGATCGCAGCGGGCAATTAGAGCTTCGCACCAACACTGAAACGTACCTTCGGGACGGCCGCTTCGATCAGGATCGGATGCTGGAAATATTCGAACAGGCAGCCAGCGGCAACGCCCCGGGAGGATTTCCCCTCAGCCGCATTGTATGCCGTATGGATTGGGCGGCTGAACCTGGATCGCACATCGACAATCTCGTCGAGTTCGAATCGCGCGTGAATGATGTGTGGCGCCGCCACGACGACGCGGTGATCTGCACGTACCATCTCACGAAATTCGGGGGAGACACCGTGATTGACATCATACGGACGCATCCGCTGGTCATTATCGGCGGCATTCTTCATGAGAATCCATTCTTTGTGCCACCGGAACAGTTTCTGCCGGAATTTCGCCAGCGGCGCGCCAGACGAACGATGTCACCGCCGACGGGCGTCTAGTGCGAGATGGAAATCGAACATCCTGCCGAGAAAATCGATCGCCTCCAGCGCTGCATTAATGATCTGGTCAGCGTCCTCGCTCTTCCTGCCGTCTGGAGCGGCAATGAACCCGCTGAGATTGTTCATACGTTACTCGACGCGCTCCTCAGCGTGCTTCCTCTGGATCTTGTCTATGTGCGGCTGGTAAACCCAGTCGGCGAGGGGCCCGTCGAGATGGTCCGGTGCGCTCAATTGCGAGGTCCGATGCCGCGGCCACTGGAGATCGGCAGGGTGTTCAAACCCTGGCTTGGAGCTGAACCACAGCAATGGCCATTGCGGCTGGGGAATCCCCTGGGGGAGGGTGACATTTCGATTGTGCCCTTGCCACTGGGATTGCAAGGTGAAATCGGTGTGATAGTGGCAGGGTCGGAGCGGGTGGATTTCCCGGGGCAGACCGAAAGACTTATTCTAGGCGTAGCGGCAAATCAGGCGGCGGTCGGACTGCAAGAGGCACGGCTCCTGAGCGAACAGAAGCGGGTGGCGAAGGAGCTCGATCAACGGATCGAGCAGCGGACCCGAGAGCTTACCGCTGCTAACGAAGAACTAAGAAAAGAGATTACTGAACGCCAACATGCGGAGGCCGCCCGCCGCCACAGCGAGGAGCAGTTCCGTAATGTGGTGGAGACTGCCACCGACGCGGTTGTCACCATCGACGAAGCTGGTCATATCCTCTATCTTAACCAGGCGGTGTCCAGGATCTTCGGGTATTCCACCTCCGAGTTGATCGGGCACTCTCTGACGATTCTGATGCCGGACTATCTGCGTGAGCTCCACCAGACGGGATTCCAACGCTATCTGAAAGCCGGTGAGCAACACCTGAACTGGCACGGCGTGGAACTAACCGCGTTACGCAGAAGCGGGGAGGAATTTCCCGTGGAGGTCTCCTTCGGTGAGGTCACCAAAAACGGCCGGCGCCTCTTTACCGGTTTCATTCGTGATATCACCGAGCGGAAACAGGCGGAGGAATTACGTACGGCGCATGCGAGGCTGGCGGCGATCCGCGGCGATGTCAGCAATGCTCTAGCGGGAGAAGGCGCACTGAAAGAGATCCTCCAACGATGCGCGGAGGCATTGCTTCAACATCTCGATGCGGCCTTCACCCGAATCTGGATTTACGACCAAGATGCAAAAACATTGCAGCTGCAAGCCAGCGCCGGCTTGTACACGCACCTTGACGGTCCCCACAGTCGCGTTCCGCTGGGCAAGCTGGAGATTGGCCGGATTGCCGAGGAAAGGAAACCTTTCTTCACGAATGACGTAGCTGGCGTCCCGGGAATCCACGACAAGACATGGGCCAAGAAGGAAGGAATGGTGGCTTTTGCAGGCTATCCTCTGGTCGTTGATGATCGGACGGTGGGAGTGATGGCGGTTTTCTCCCGGACGCCGCTTGCCACTGCCATACTTGAGACCGTAGCCTCTGCAGCGGACTCTATAGCGCAAGGCATCGAAAGGAAGCGGGCGGAAGAGTCGCTGCGGAGGAGTGAAGAGCGGTTTCGTTTGCTCGTGGAAGGCGTGCAGGACTACGCCATCTTTATGCTTGACCCCGCAGGGCGGGTGGTTACATGGAATGAAGGGGCCGAGCGTATCAAGGGTTACCGCGCCGAGGAGATTCTGGGCCAGCAAGTCTCACGGTTCTACGAAAAGACAGACATCGAGCTGGGTAAGCCCGAGCAAGAGCTGAAAGAGGCCGAGGCCAAGGGTCGCTCTACCGTTGAGGGCTGGAGGGTCCGTAAGGATGGGCCGCCATACTGGGCGGAAGTCACCACTACGTCAATAAGAGAAAAAGAAGGAAGACTCGTTGGCTTCGCAAAAATAATCCGCGACCTTACCGAGCGGAAGCGTTTCGAACGCGAGCTTCAGCATGAGCGCGACCGGCTACGGTTGTTGTTGGATTTGAACAACCGAATCGCCTCGAACCTGGATCTCCACCAGCTCTTTCAAGCCCTTCTGGAAGAGCTCAAGCAGATTATGGAGTGCGACTTCGTCGGGCTAGCGCTTCCGGAGAGCAAGGGCGAGCAGCTACGCGTCGATGTACTCGAGTGCTTTGAGCCAAAGGGCTCAATGCGGGAAGGGATGCTAATTCCTGTCCAGGGGTCGCCGTCCGGCCAGGCATTCCGCACAGCGAAGCCCGTTGTTACCGGCAACGTCGGACAACGCGGGACGGATCCCGATATCAATTCTGGACCCAAGGGCGAGGCCTACGAGCTGGCGCTGGCTGGCGAAGGACTGAAAACCAATTGCTTACTTCCTCTGATCCAACGCGATCACGCGCTGGGAATCCTCCATCTGGCTTGGAGGGAAGAGCGCCGCCTCGCCCAGGAAGACGTCGATTTCCTCAAACAGATTGCGAGTCAAATCTCCATCGTAGTTGACAACGCCTTGAATTACCGGCAAGTGGCGAAGTCTCGAGTACGTCTGGCAGCGGAGAAACAATATCTCGAGGAGGAAATCAGAAGAGAGTACAACCCTGACGAAATTGTCGGCGATAGTCCCAGCCTGCTGAAGCTCCTTCAATTGGTGGAGCAAGTCGCACCCACTGATTCGAACGTCCTGATTACCGGGGAGACAGGTACGGGCAAGGAGTTAATCGCGCGGGCCGTCCATAGCCGTAGCACGCGCAAAGATCGACCTTTAGTCAAAGTCAACTGCGGTGCGATTCCCGCCGGCCTTGTTGAGAGCGAGCTCTTCGGGCACGTTAAAGGCGCTTTTACGGGCGCGAGCACTGACCGCACCGGCCGATTCGAACTGGCGGACGGCGGTACGCTTTTTCTTGACGTAGTCGGCGAGTTGCCTTTAGACACGCAGGTGAAGCTTCTTCGTGTTCTCCAGGAGCAGGAATTTGAACCCGTGGGAAGCAGTCGCACGGTTCATGTCGACGTGCGAATCATCGCCGCCAGCAATCGCAACCTGGCCGAAGCGGTACGGTCGGGAATGTTTCGCTCCGATTTATTCTATCGCCTGAATGTTCTACCACTCCACGTACCGGCGCTGCGCGAGCGCCAATCGGATATCCCGCAGATCCTGGCATTCTTTCTTACCCACTACTCGCGGAAGATGGGGAAAATGATCGACACTATTTCACCGGAAACGATGGAACGGTTGGTAAAATACTCCTGGCCTGGTAATATACGGGAACTCAGGAATGTCATCGAGCGAGGAGTCGTTCTGTCCCCGATTTCCGGCTTGACTCTGGCGCCGGACCTTCTTCCTCCCGAAATATTCCAAATTGATTCGGTCCCCGGCTCTGTTCCCGTTCGCTCGGGGAGCATGGACACTGTACTTCAAGTGCCCGGGCACGCAGGGCCACCTGCTGATACTCCTTCGCTTGAAGAGGTTGAGCGGCGGCATATTTTGAATGTGTTGGAGCAAAGCGGTTGGAAGATTAACGGCCCCAGGGGCGCGGCGGAGATCCTCAAGATTCATCCCAATACCCTGCGGAGCCGCATCAGCAAACTGGGAATTTCCCGGCCAGCTCACGAAACCCCGTAAGCGGTCCCGGTCTGTCGTGCTTTGCTCACGAAATCGCGTGAGGCGCCCGACCTTTAACACTCCAGAGAACTCCCATATCTTGAACATGTTCAGCGGGGTAGATCAATCGACAACACCCTCAGACGGACTGGTGCGTGACTTGCATCAAGAAAATCGAGTTTGAGGTATTCATCTGATGCTCAGGATCTCGGTTGTAGACTCGACGAGTGACGCGATGACACTGCTATTAGAAGGTCAGGTCACAGGCGACGCGGTCGATGCACTCAATTCGTCTTGTGATCAGGCTCTTGCCGAAGGCCGGCGCCTCACCCTGGACCTCACGGGTGTCTCCTTCGTTGACCGTAAGGGGGTGGGGCTCTTCCATCGGCTCGCCGCCCGGCAAGTTAGAGTTGTCAATTGCTCGGGGTTCGTTGCCGAGCGGCTTAAGGTGCGCGACCCGGGATAGACCACTACGATTGTCATCCCACGGGCGCCGCAAAGTAGCAACAGGGCTGAGAAATCGTAAGTCCACCGTAACGCCGGGCTATAAGGCCAGGCGTCGGCTCGCCTTGGAACTGTTGGAGTCGCATTGACTCCTTGAACGGGCCGACGATATGGAGGTGTACCGTGCCACAAACAGCGAACATGGATTGTTCAGAATTCCTCTCCCCAAACCTGCCATGGGGCGAAAGCGCTTATCGAAACGAGATCATTGGGTCGAGTCAATCCTTTAAGTTGGTTCTTCAGCGGGTTCATACGGTAGCGCCGACGCCTTTCACGGTTCTAATCGAGGGAGAGACAGGAACGGGAAAAGAGGTCATCGCTCAAGCAATACACAATGGTAGCCCGCGCCGGAATGGCTCGTTTGTAAAATTGAACTGTGCGGCGATTCCCGCTGGATTGCTCGAAAGTGAGCTGTTTGGCCATGACCGAGGCGCCTTCACGGGGGCCGTTTCTACTCACCTTGGGCGGTTTCAGCTCGCCGATGGGGGCACACTCTTCCTTGATGAAATCGGCGAGTTGCCTCTGGAGCTGCAACCAAAGCTGCTGCGTGTCCTCCAGGACCAGATGGTGGAAAAGCTTGGCAGCACACGCACAATTCGCGTCAACGTCCGAATTGTTGCCGCCACCAACCAGAATCTGGCTCGAATGATGGAGGAACGAAGGTTTCGACCCGACCTTTACTATCGCTTGAACGTGTTCCCGATCACCCTTCCCCCTCTCCGTGACAGGGCGGATGACATCCCAGCGTTAGTCGAGCACTTCGTGCAGAAGTTCTCGGACGAGACGGGAAGAAGAATCGAAACGATACCCCCCGAAGTCATGAATATCTTGAAACTGTATGACTGGCCCGGCAATATTCGCGAGCTGGAAAACGTTATTAAGCGCGCCGTCATTACATCCACTGGACCGACCCTTCGTCCGCAATTCGGCGAGCTTAACCGCCTGCCCGGTCAAACCTCGTCCGCGGCGAAGCGAACGCTGGCGGAGGCCCAAAAAGATCACATTGTGGAAGTCCTACGTGACACACGTTGGGTGCTGGGGGGAGACAACGGCGCCGCTGCGCGGTTGGGAATACCGCGGACTACGCTGGTCTACAAGATGCGCAAGCTCGGAATAGCCCGAGAACGAGGCAGCAAGTCCTTTCGAGGCCGTCTCAGCGGGTTGTTAGATTTGCCCGCCGAGACCCACAGTAACCTACAGAAATCACCCATCGATGGGGCTGACGGAACGATCGATCGCGCGTTTTCACAGGTAGGAACAGCCTAAAGCGCAGCAGGCTGATGCAGAGTTCGCGGAGAGCGTGGCCTCGATCTTCCTCGAAGGAGTTGCGTCGTGTCACAGCATTTCGATGCGGTCGTTATCGGGACCGGTCAGGCTGGCCCGTCTTTGGCTGCGCGATTTTCGGCCGCGGGCATGGCGGTCGCCATTATTGAACGGCACAAGTTTGGCGGCACATGCGTAAATACGGGATGCATCCCGACAAAGACGATGGTTGCCAGTGCGTATGCGGCCCGTGTTGCCCGCCGGGGCGCCGAATATGGGTTTGATGTCAACGGCTATGTGCGCGTCGATATGAAACGTGTTAAGGCACGCAAGGACGAAATTTCCGGACAGTCGAGCAGGGAAGTTGAGGAATGGTTGCGAGGACTTAAGAATTGTACGGTCATACAGGGCCATGCCCGGTTTCAGTCTCCCCGCACTGTCGTGGTCAACGATGAAGTCCTGCAAGCCGATAAAGTTTTCATCAACGTTGGAGGGCGCGCCTCGGTTCCTGCAATCCAGGGGATTCATGATGTATCGTTTCTCACCAATTCGTCGATGATGGATATCGATTTTCTGCCGGAGCATCTGGTCATCGTCGGCGGAGGTTATGTCGGGTTGGAATTTGCCCAGATGTATCGCCGCTTCGGGAGCGAAGTCACAATTGTAGAGATGGGGCCGCGTCTGATTAATCGTGAAGACGAGGATGTTTCCCAAGCCGTGCGCGAAATTCTGGAAATGGAGCGGATAAGGATTCGGCCCAATGCGAAATGTATATCACTGGCGAAGCGCGAGGGCCATATCACCGTCGGCGTGGAATGCGAAGAAGGTCCGCCGGAAGTAATCGGTACGCATGTTCTTCTTGCCGCGGGACGTACTCCCAACACCAGCGACCTGGGTCTCGACCGGGCAGGTGTTGTGACTGACCAACGCGGCTACATCACCGTGGACGACCAACTGCAAACCAACGTGCCCGGCATCTGGGCACTGGGTGACTGCAACGGCCGCGGCGCCTTTACGCACACTTCCTACAACGACTATGAGATCGTCGCCGACAATCTCTTCAACGCAGACCACCGTCGCGTGTCAGACCGAATCCAGGCGTACGCTTTGTATACGGATCCGCCGCTGGGCAGATGCGGCATGACGGACGCCGAAATACGAAAGTCCGGGCGCGCTGCACTCGCTACGAAGTATCCGATGAGCCGGGTGAGCCGGGCCGTTGAGAAGGGTGAAATACAAGGCTTTATCAAAATCGCTGTTGATGCGGAAACAAAACAAATTCTGGGCGCTGCAATTCTTGGCACCGGAGGCGACGAAGTAATTCACGTCTTGCTGGACGTCATGTATGCGAAGGCCCCGTATACGGTAGTGCAGCGCGCCATGCACATCCATCCGACGGTGGCGGAGTATCTTCCCACCGTCTTGTCCCAACTCGAACCTTTTGCCTAGGAGGGAGTAATCTGCGGCCGACGCGGGGTGGCGAGATCCCCCCAAGTTGGAACCTCAATGCCGGTTAGTATACGGCGTGGCAAGCCTTCTGCTTGGCGCCCCCGTTGAGCTGGAAGTCATCTTCGAGGTGCAAAGCTAAACCATGCGTTTCTTCGGCCCGCCCAGTTGGACGCGACGCTTACCGGCCTCCCGCATGGCGTTGGTGGCTTCTGCAATTTTCGCATTACTTCAATTACCGGCCCAAGCTCAAGGAAAGGAAGGTTCCGTGGAACACCCGACTTATTATCGTACCAGACAGATCGATGGTCTCTCCATCTTTTACAGAGAGGCCGGCCCTCAAGACGCGCCGGCGCTGCTCCTGCTGCACGGACTTCCCTCTTCCTCGCGGATGTTTGAACCTCTCTTCGCCAGGCTTTCCGACCGCTATCACCTTTTCGCCCCCGATTACCCGGGCTTCGGGCACAGCGACTGGCCGGACCCGAAAAGATTCGCCTATACCTTCGATCACATCGCCGAGATCATGAATCACTTCACCGAAGCGCTCGGGCTCTCGCGCTACACGCTCTACATGCAGGATTACGGCGGCCCAGTAGGATTCCGCATGATCTTGGCCCATCCGGACCGGATCGAGGCTCTCATCGTCCAAGACGCGGTGGCGCACAACGAAGGCCTGGGGGCGAATTGGAAGACGCGACGGGCCTTTTGGGCGAACCGCGTTGCCAACGAAAGTATACTGCGCACCAATCTCCTGTCGCTGGCGGCGACGCGGACGCGCCACGTCGGCAGCGATCCCAATGTCGAACGCTATGACCCGGATCTCTGGAGCGATGAATTTGCCTTCCTCAAGCAGCCCGGCCAAGCCGACATTCAAAGCGATCTCTTCTATGATTACCGGACCAACGTCGACTCCTACCCCAAATGGCAAGCCTGGATGCGCGAGAAGCAGCCCCGCCTTCTGGTGATCTGGGGTAAGTATGAGCTCTCGTTCGACCCCTCCGAACCGGAGGCGTATCGCCGTGACGTGCCCAAGGCAGAAGTACACCTGGTCGATGGAGGGCATTTTGCGCTGGATACCGCCGCAGATCAGATCGCCCAGTTCGTCCGGGACTTCATGAAGTAGAGGCGGGAAACGCACCCGCTGCCTACTTCGGAAACGAGTTAGAAATGGAAAATACACAGAAAACAGCCATCGTGACCGGCGCCTCACAGGGGATCGGCGCGGGGGCCGTGCAGGGGTTCTTGAAACACGGTTATCGCGTCGTTGCAAGCTCGCGAAACATTACCAGAGCCAATCCCTTCCCGGCGTCAGCGGATCTTGCGCTGGTTGACGCAGACGTCGGTGACCCGAAGACGGTCGCGGAAATTACGGATACCGCCGTGACCCGATTCGGCCGAATCGACGCGCTCGTCAACAACGCCGGCATCTATTTCACGAAGCCCTTCACGGATTACACGGTTGACGATCTGCGGTCTCTCCTTTCGGTCAATATCGATGGATTCGTATTCATCACGCAGCTCGTGATCAAGCGGATGTTGGCTCAGCAGGCCGGCGGCAGCATCGTCAATATCACGGCGGCGCAGGTGGATCACCCGATCGCCGGAATAAATGCGGCGCTGCCGATGCTCACGAAAGGCGGCCTACAGGCCGTCACACGGAGCCTGGCAATGGAATATGCGAAACAGGGCATACGCGTGAACGCCGTCGCGCCGGGCGTGGTAGATACGGCTTTACACCGAGGTGTCCCGCTGGATTCTCTCATTAACCGGCAACCGACGGGGCGGATTTCCGCGGTGAAAGACATTGTGGATGCCATCCTTTATCTGACGGAGGCCGGTCAGGTGACCGGCGAGGTGCTGCACGTGGACGGCGGCGCGCACGTTGGCAAATGGTAAGCCCCGCAAAGACTCTCGGCCGGTCAGCGCCCAGCACGGGTTGTGGAATCTTGGCTTCGGCCTCGTATCCCCGGTCCCGAACAAGGGAGCCCTCCATCGGGCCCGCCGGAGGCTTGGGGTGGAAAGTTGTTTGGCGAGCACTGGACACAGAACTCTTCTAAATGCCGGAGCGATCGCGGCGAAGCCTGACATCGGCTTATGTCAGGATTGATTGCAGAAGTTGAGGTCAAATGTATTCCATCTTCGAGCTATTGACGGTGACCTGCTTGGTCATGTTTGTCGCGGCGATTTTGTTTGTGGTCTGCGCCGCGGTAATTCTGGTCAATGAGGGAATACGAAATGCGCTCGGACATTCAGCCGGATGCGTACGTCAAGTCACGAGCTTCTTTTCACCAGCGCGAGCGGGACAAAAAATTACCGTCCTTGATCAGCTTGGTTCCTTGATCTCCAAGGAAGGCAAGTTGTGAGTCACCGGTTCGAATTAATGGGAGCGCCTCTCAAGGGTGTCGAATGACCGCACGCCGACACCAGTGGCTGACCGTGGTAGAGTTCGGTCGCCGAAGCGTTATGATCTTCCCCCCGATTTTCAAGCGTTACGCCTGCTTACCACGTGTGGCCGCAGAGATGCAACAAATCCGCTTAGGAGCACAAATCTATGGCACAACCCATGACTGAACCTGTGGCGGCGAAGCAGCAAACAGAAACCCAGCCGGTTTTTGGCCCAATTAAACGTGGAAAGATGGCTACGCTGCTCTCAGAGTACCAGGCCATTCGCTCAGTAACCAGGTCTCTCGCCGCACCCATGTCGGCGGAGGATCAAATGGTCCAATCCTGCCCGGAGGCGAGCCCGATGAAATGGCATCAGGCTCATACAACATGGTTCTTCGAGACCTTCGTCCTTCGTCCGCTTTTCCCGGTTTACGAGCCGTTTTGTGTGGACTTCCGTCGGCTTTTCAACAGCTACTACAACTCTTTGGGGGATGCGATTCCTGATAAAGCATCGCGATCTTTTCTTTCGCGTCCTAGTCTTGACGAAGTCCTGGCATTCCGCAGGTACGTTGACGATGCCATTGAGACGATCCTTGCGGGGATCGCCGACAGGGAGTTAGAACGGCGCATCGTGTTGGGCCTAAACCATGAGCAACAACATCAGGAACTGATGCTGACCGACATCAAGCACGCGTTGTACTCAAATCCACTCCGTCCCGCCTATTGCAGCACCCCGTTAGCGCGTGAGCAGAGCTCAGAGCCCCCGGAGAATACCTGGCATGACTTTCGTGGTGGTTTGGTTGAGGTCGGCCGCTCACCGGACCTCACCGATCCCATGGACTTCTGTTTTGATAACGAAACACCCCGGCACAAGGTCTACCTCGAGAGCTTCAGGATCTCCAGCCACGCCGTGACATGCCGCGAATACCTGAATTTTATGGCTGACGACGGATACGCTCGCCCGGAGTTCTGGCTTTCCGATGGATGGGATGCGGTAAGGCGGGAGGGTTGGCGATCTCCGCTATATTGGGAGCGTGACGCCACCGACTCGACTGGCTGGCGAGTCTTCACCTTGAAGGGTTCACAACCACTTTCATCTCTGCTTGAAACTGCTGTGTGCCACGTGAGCTATTTCGAGGCGGATGCCTTCGCGAAATGGAGTGGTTGCCGGCTGCCCACTGAGCAAGAGTGGGAGGCCGCCGCGAGCGAAAACACGGCAGCAGGGAATCTCCTTGAAACAGGAAGGTTGCACACGTGCGCGTCGAAGGGGTCCGGCGTCGATCAACTCTTCGGAGATTGTTGGGAGTGGACAGCGAGCCCCTATACCGCCTATCCAGGCTACACCGCACCGCCTGGAGCGTTCGGTGAGTACAACGGCAAGTTTATGTCGGGCCAGATGATCCTTCGGGGAGGCTCCTGTGTCACGCCGGCGAGCCATATCCGGGCCACCTATCGCAATTTCTTTCACCCCACGACCCGTTGGCAATTTTCCGGGATACGCCTCGCGTCTCACAGGGGTCAGCCATCATGACTGCGGCCACGATTCTGCCGGAGCTCGAACAATGCCCTGCCGTATTGGATACGGAAGCGGCGCTAATCCACGAGGTCAAAAATGGCCTGGCCAGATCGCCCAGATCGCTCGCGCCCTGGATGTTCTACGACGCATATGGATCGCGCCTCTTCGAGCGCATTACGGCCTTATCGGAGTACTACCCGTCGAGGATCGAGCGTCAACTCCTGGTTCGGTTCGCGGAAGAGATCGTCGCCCGAGTGCGACCCGATCTGTCTCAAGAGCTGCGTGTCTTTGAGTTGGGCGCAGGGACCGCCGTCAAGACCGGGATTCTGCTTGAGGCTGCGATGCGGAGCCACGGACGAGTGACCTATGCGCCGTGCGACATCTCGCCCGAGGCGCTCGACGAGGCATGTACGAGCATCGAGTCGTTATTACCCGCCGTGCAGTTAGAGCCCACCGTGGGGAATTATGTGACGCACCCACCGCAACTGGCGCGCGCGAAAGGCACCACGCTCGCACTCTATATCGGGACGAGCATTGGCAACTTTTCGCCTCAGGTCGAGCGGGCAATTCTTTGCAATCTCCGCGCGCAGATGCGCGGAGGCGATGCGTTGCTGCTCGGCACAGATATGGTCAAGGATGAGGAGATTCTGTTAGCCGCCTACGACGACAGCGAAGGTGTCACCGCCGAATTCAACCTGAATATCCTCCGCCGCCTGAATCGAGAGCTTGGCGCTGATTTCGATTCTGGTGGGTTCCGCCATCGCGTCTGCTGGAATCGGGCAGCGTCGCGAATTGAGATGCACCTTGAGAGTCTGCTCGAACAATGTGTACGGATCCCGGCCGCGAAACTCCTTCTCCATTTCGCCCGAGGCGAGACTATTCATACGGA
>Ga0187782_10001637_pt1 | contig 16418 bp, 15 predicted proteins | sample 0715_SJ02_MP15_2_FD_132454 | JGI IMG/M metagenome (GOLD analysis project Ga0187782, IMG submission 132454) | Tropical peat soil microbial communities from peatlands in Department of Meta, Colombia - 0715_SJ02_MP15_20_MG | ecosystem: Environmental > Terrestrial > Soil > Wetlands > Peat | place...
ATGTTCTTCATCGCCGAATACACCAGCATGATCACCATTTCCTGCCTGGCGACGATTCTGTTCTTCGGTGGCTGGCTCTCGCCGTTCCCCGCTTCGTGGACCTTCACGCACTACGTTCCGTCGCTTTTGCTTATCCCGCTGGGCCTTTGGGTAATTTTCGACGGCTTGCGCTATGAAAACATCTTTGGGCGCATTGTTTTGCCCGGAGTCGGAGTCGTACTCGCGGCGATTGGTGCTGGTTTAATTGTCTTTCCCGCAGTGAATGACGCGATTCAGGGCGTCTTCTGGTTCCTGACGAAAGTCTTTACGTTCCTCTTCATCTACGTCTGGATGCGCGGAACGCTACCGCGCTTCCGCTACGACCAGCTCATGAGTTTCGGGTGGAAATTTCTGCTGCCGGTTTCTATTGCCAATGTCGTGTTAACGAGCGCCGTGGTTCTCTGGAGAATGCACTGATGACTGGGGCATTGGTTATCTTTTTTGCGCTTGCCGCCCTCGCCGTGGTCGGCTCGGTAAGTCTGATCCTCCAGCGGGAGCCGATCCACAGCGCGCTTTCGCTCATCGTAGTGATGGTTGCGCTGGCGGGCTTATACCTGCTGATGGGCGCGGAGTTCGTTGCCGCCGTGCAGATCATCGTCTATGGCGGCGCCATTATGGTGCTGTTCGTCTTCGTCATCATGCTGCTAAACGCCGGCGAAGAAGAACGCACCAATTTCTCGAAGCTCGCCACGTTTGCGGGCATACCGCTGGCTTTGGCCGTCACCGGCTTCATCGCCGCAGCGATCGCGCATTCCAGCGCGTCGCTTCCTGCGCCTGAGCCCAGCGGCGCGCTTACCTCTACGAAGACCCTCTCCATGCTGCTTTTCTCCGATTTTGTCTATCCCTTCGAACTCACCTCGTTTCTGATTTTGGTGGCCATTCTGGGCGCCATCGTGCTGGCGCAGCGGGAGAATTGAGCATGGTCCCGACAAACTACTACCTCATCTTGAGCGCCATCCTCTTCGGCCTGGGGATTGTGGCGTTCGTTTTCAAGCGCAATGTCATCGCCATTTTCATGGCTATCGAGCTGATGCTGAACGCAGTAAACCTGGCTTTCGTAGCCTTTAGCCAGTCGTTCGGCAAAGTCGATGGCGAGGTGTTTGTCTTGTTTGTAATTGTGGTCGCGGCGGCCGAAGCAACTGTCGGCCTGGGAATCATTATTCTGACGGCGCGCAACCGGCGTTCGCTCAACGTCGAGCGCGTGGATCTACTCAAACTCTAATGCGTCCGATACTCGAGAACCTTTGGATTATCCCTCTGTTGCCCTTGTTGGGCTGCGCCCTCAATGGTCTGCTCGGCGCGAAGTGGCCGAAAAAGACCGTCGACGCTGTCGCTCTCGGCTCAACGGGGCTTTCTTTCGTTCTTGCGATCGAAGCCGTGCGCGAGTTTCTGGGTTATTACCAATCAAACCACCACGCTTTTGTGAAACCGTTCTTTGACTGGATTGTGGCCGGCAATTTCCGTGCGGGCTTCGACCTGCAAATGGATCAGCTCACCGTAGTCATGGTGCTCGTGGTCACTGGTGTCGGCTTTCTGATCCACATCTACTCGACCGGATACATGGCGCACGAGGGCGGCTATTATCGTTTCTTTTCTTACCTGAATCTGTTCATGTTCTTCATGCTGATTCTGGTGCTGGCAGCGAATTTTGCTCTCCTCTTCGTTGGCTGGGAGGGAGTGGGCCTCTGTAGCTATTTGCTAATCGGCTTCTACTTCCTGAGAAAGTCGGCTACGAATGCGGGGAACAAGGCGTTCATCGTAAACCGCATCGGCGACTTCGGCTTCATGTTGGGAATGTTCCTGCTCTTCCGCACCTTCCACTCGCTCGATTTCGCTGCCGTGTTTGACGCCACATCCAAGCTCCCGCCGGATGCTATGGGGCAATTCGGCACGCTGACGATCGCTTCCCTGCTTCTCTTCATGGGCGCCACTGGAAAATCGGCACAGATTCCGCTCTACGTCTGGCTCCCGGACGCCATGGAAGGTCCCACGCCAGTAAGCGCCCTGATTCACGCGGCGACCATGGTGACCGCGGGCGTGTACATGGTGGCGCGCTCCCACGTGCTATTCACGCACGCACCCACGGCCATGTACGTCGTCGCCATCGTGGGCTGCGCGACGGCCTTCTTCGCGGCAACGATTGGCCTCGTACAGTCGGACATCAAGAAGGTTCTCGCCTACTCCACCGTCAGCCAACTCGGCTACATGTTTCTTGGCTGCGGAGTCGGCGCTTTCGGTGCCGGCATTTTCCATCTGATGACCCACGCCTTCTTCAAAGCTCTGTTGTTCCTTGCCGCAGGCAGCGTCATTCACGCCATGAGTGGCGAGCAGGATATGTGGGGGATGGGCGGCCTGGCCTCAAAAATCAAGGTGACCTTCTGGTGCATGCTGTTTGGCACCATCGCCATCGCCGGCTTCCCGCCATTTGCGGCGTTTTTCTCCAAAGACTCCATCCTGTTTTCCGCTTACAACTACGAGCACAACGGAAAAGCCCTGTACACCGTGGGTTTACTCGCCGCCGTGATGACTTCGTTCTATATGTTCCGCCTCATCTGGCTAACGTTCTTCACGGAAAAGCGCTACGACGAGCATCATGTCCACGTCCACGAGTCGCCGCTGAACATGACTGTTCCGCTGATGATTCTCGCCTTCCTTTCCTTGACTGGCGGCTGGTTCGCGCTGCCCGCGCTGTTTGGTGGCAAGGATTATTTCGCGGAGTTTCTCGCGCCCGTGTTTGGGGCGGCCGAGGCGGGCGGGGAAGCTGGACAATCCCTGGAGCACACACTTTCCATCGTGGCGGTTGTTGCAGCGGCAATCGGGCTGCTGGTGGCGTGGCGCATGTACACAAAGAAGGTGAAGCGCAGGCCGTCGCAAGGGCTGCACAAGGTTCTTTACAACAAATATTACGTCGATGAGCTATACCACGCTGTGGTCGTTGGCCCGCTCGTATGGCTTTCCCGGAATGTGTTCTGGAAGGTCGTGGACGTGGGACTGGTTGACGGAACTGTGAACGGCATTGCCAGCGGCTCGCGGGCCGTCGGTGACACCGTACGCCAGACGCAATCCGGCAACACCCGCAGTTATGCCGTCTGGGTGCTGGTTGGCGCTATTGTCGTGTTGGCCATCATCTTCTGGCCTATCCTGCATCCGGCGTTGTTTGGGGAGGTGCGCTGATGGTTCTAAGCGGGCATCTCCTCAGCGTGGTCATCTTCTTCCCCGCCTTCGGCGCTTTGGCTCTGCTGTGGCTTCGCGGGGACGACGAAGTGTGGATCCGCCGCCTCGCCCTGGTTGTCTCGCTGGTGGAGTTTCTCTTTTCCCTGCTTCTGTTGCGCACCGTGCCCATCGGCACTCCCGGCTATACCCTGGAGGAATTCAGCCACTGGATCGCTTCGCCGCCAATCAACTACCACCTCGGCGTGGACGGCATCAGTTTGTTCCTTGTTATTCTGACCACATTCCTTACGCCCATCTGCGTGCTGGCTTCCTGGAAAGGCGTGCATCATCGCATCAAGGAGTTCCACGTCATGCTGCTTCTGCTGGAAGTTGCCATCGTGGGCGTTTTCCTCTCGCTGGACTTGTTCGTCTTCTTCCTCTTCTGGGAAGTCATGCTCATCCCCATGGCCTTTCTCATTGGCATCTGGGGACACGATCGGCGTATCTACGCCGCTGTGAAGTTTGTCTTGTACACCATGGCGGGCTCTATTCTGATGCTCGTCGGCATCATCTGGCTGTATAACGCCACAGGCACTTTTGATCTCCCGACCATCCAGAGCATGCTTCGCCAAGGTCAACTGGTGCTCTCCGAGCGCACGGAAATGATCCTGTTCCTGGCGTTTTTCCTGGCTTTCGCCATCAAAGTGCCTCTCTTCCCGTTGCACACATGGCTTCCGGATGCGCATGTGGAAGCGCCGACGGCCGGCTCTATCATTCTAGCCGGCGTGCTGCTGAAAATGGGCACCTACGGCATGATCCGCTTCTGCCTGCCGCTGTTTCCGGAGGCCTCGCATCGCGCGGCTCCTTACGTAGCGGTGCTGGCCATCATCGGCATCATCTATGGCGCGCTGGTTTCGCTGGTCCAGCCGAACCTGAAGAAACTCGTCGCCTACTCCTCCGTCAGCCACTTGGGCTTCGTCGTTCTGGGAATCTTTGCGTTCCAGAACATTTCCATGCAAGGCGCGGTGTATCAGATGCTGGCGCACGGAATCTCCACCGGTGGTCTTTTCTTGCTTGTCGGCATGCTGTACGACCGGCGGCACACCTTCGAAATCAGCGACTATGGAGGATTGGCCACTCCGATGCCGCGCCTGGCGGCGTTCTTCTGTTTCGTGGTGCTGTCTTCCCTGGGTCTGCCGATGCTGAATGGTTTCGTCGGCGAATACCTGATCCTGCTAGGTACCTATCAGGTTCACTGGACCTGGGCGGCTTGGGCCGCATTGGGCGTAATTCTCTCCGCCTGCTACCTGCTCTGGTCTTATCAGCGCGTGTTCTTCGGAGAAATCACTCACGAGAAGAATCGCGAACTGACGGACATTTCGACCCGCGAGCGCGGTATGCTGGTGGCCCTGGCGGTCGTAATTTTGTGGATGGGCATCGGCTCGCCTTTCTTTACGCGGCGTTTCGTGGCCCCGTGTGACGCCGTGCTCGGTCAGATGAACCGGAATTTCATGCACGAAGTGGCGGTTCCCAGCGTCTCGCCGCTCGCCGCACACTACACAGCGAACAATTCCGCGGAAAGGCTGGCATCGCGCTAAGTCATGTCGCTCAACGAACAGATGCTTCGCGATCTCCCTAAGGTTCTGCCGGAACTCGTGTGGTGCGGCTTCGGCGTCGTGCTGATGTTGCTGCAGCCGTTTCTCAAAAGCCGCAAAGCGCTCACGTTTATCGCCATGATCGGCGCGGCCATGGGCACCCTCGTAACGTTTTTTGGCGTGTTCGGAAGCGGCTTTCAGGGCCTGGTCCAGTTCGATACCTTCAGCATCTTTCTCCACTGGCTCGTGGGACTCGTGGCATTTCTGGTTATACTGGCGAGCGATTCTTACCTCGAGCGCGAGAATCTGGATGATGCGGAGTTCTACGCGCTGATCCTGTTCGCTACGGCGGGCATGGGCGTGCTCGCCTCTGCGCAGGAACTGCTGACGGCCTTCATCGGCCTGGAGATGTCCTCGATCTCCAGCTACGTGCTGGCGGGCTACCGCCGCGATTCCGCCAAAGCCAGCGAATCGGCGATGAAGTATTTCCTGCTCGGATCGTTCGCAACGGCGTTCTTCCTCTACGGCATCGCGCTCGTCTACGGCGCCACCGGTTCAACGAACCTGGCAAGGTTGGCCGACGCCGATCCACATGCCAACCTGCTGCGCCTCGGACTCACGTTAATTCTGGTTGGGCTGGGTTTCAAAGTTGCCGCGGCTCCCTTCCAGATTTGGACGCCGGACGTCTACGAAGGCGCGCCAACACCAGTGACCGCGCTTTTTTCCGCCGGTCCCAAAGCGGCGACATTCGCGCTTTTGCTGCGCATCTTCAGCACCGTCCATGCGGCCACAGAATTTTGGTTCTGGGCCTTCTGGATTCTTGCGGCGCTGACCATGTTTGTCGGCAATCTCGGCGCCATGGTGCAATCCAACGTGAAGCGTATGCTGGCCTACAGTTCCATCGCGCACGCAGGCTACACGCTCGTTGCCTTTGCCGCAGTTACCGCCGTGAGAAACGATCCTGAAGCGGTACCGGGAGCGTACGCCGCCGTGCTCTTCTACCTCGCCAGCTACGCCCTGGTTTCTGTCGGTTCGTTTACCGTTGTCTCAGAACTCGGAGGACGCGGCGAGCGTTACTTGACGTTTGAGGATTACGCCGGACTTGGTACCCGGCAACCCTTTGCCGCTGCGGCCCTCAGCTTGTTTCTGCTGTCGCTGCTCGGTCTGCCCATCACCGCCGGCTTTTTTGGGAAACTCTATATTTTCAGCGCTGCCGTGAAATCGAAGCTGATTTGGCTGGCGATCCTGATGGCGGTGAACAGCATCATTGGCGCGTATTACTATTTGCGGCTCATCGTGATGATGTACATGCGCGAGTACAAAGGCACCGCTCCGGCCGAGACCTCGGGTGGTCTAAGCCCAACCGCAGCGATGGTTGTAACGGTCGCCGCTATCATCACGTTGTACCTCGGCCTGCTACCGAACCACATCCTGGGCATAGTGCTCTCACAGAATCTAATCCTGTCGTCCCGTTAAACGTAGGCCAGTTGTGCATTTCCGGCGGCCTTCATTCGCCCGCGAGAACTGCACGAAACCACGCAAAATGCCGCCCCGCGAAGTGATGAAGATCACACATCTCTGTGCGTTTTGACCCACCCAGCACCGCCCTAATAGCAGGGACTCATTCCGGCCCGCCCAGGTCCGATATCTAAATAGCTTAAACCGCTCCAGTTAGGAATTCGGCTTTTCCCCTGTTTCCAGCCCCCAATGGCCAGCCATGTGCACTTCCTAAAACGTCCAGCAAAGCACAGTTGGAAAGGACCCACTCAATGGCATCCACGGTCATGACGGCAAGAAGTTCACTCGGCTATATGACAGCCACGGCACAGAGAAAGCCCCGCACGCCCTACGGGCTGGCACCCGATGATTGCGCGACCTGCCCGACGCGCACCGAGACTTCCTTCTGCCAGCTTTCCCCTCGCACGGCGCATTCCCTTGGGGAGATTCGTCGCACCAGTTCCTATCCGGCGGGCGCGATCCTATTCATGGAAGGGGAGCAAGCGCGTGGTGTGTACATCGTCTGCCAGGGTCGTGTAAAACTGCTCACCACCAATAGCGATGGCAAAACGCTGATTTTCAAGATCGCCAAGCCCGGCGAGATTCTGGGCTTGAATGCCGCGCTTTTCGGCACCCCGCACGAAATCACCGCCGAAACCCTGCAGCCCGCTCAGCTGGCCTACGTCAGCCGCGAAGACTTTCTGAAGTTCATCAAGGAAAACGGAGACGCCTGCCTGCAAGTGGCGCAGCATCTCGGGCGGGACTGCCATTCGGCCTACGAAGTGATCCGCTCGATCGGGCTGAGTAACTCCGTCGAAGAAAAGCTGGCGCGCTTCCTGCTGGATTGGTCTACGGGAGGCCAGGCCACTAGTTTGGGTGTGAAGGTCAAACTGGCGCTGACCCACGAAGAGATCGCCCAGCTCATCGGCTGTTCCCGCGAATCCGTCAGCCGGAGCTTCAGTGAATTCAAGCGCAAGCATCTCGTGGAAGTAAATGGCGCCACCTTGGTCGTGCAGGACAAAGAAGCCCTCGAAACCCTAGCCGCAATGTAGCGCTGGCACCCAGAGAGCTCCCTCCAATAGCAAAGCCCGCTCCAGTCAGGTCGGAGCGGGCTTTTGCATTCTTGAAACCGACGCGAGGTTCGTTTAGGCCTTACAGCTTCAGATACAGCACGATCGCGATAACGAAGGTCAACAAAGACAGCGTCTCAACGAACACCAGACCGAGAATCATGGACGCACGAATGGCTCCCGCAGCGCCCGGATTCCGCGCCATCCCTTCGCAGGCCGCCGACGCGATTCGGCCCTGTCCGAACGCTCCGCCGAACGCGGCTATGGCCATGCCGAATCCCGCAGCCAGGGCAAAAAAACCGGCGTGTCCGGATGCGCCCTTTGCAGCCGCTTCCTGCGCAAACGCGGCAGGCGCGAGCAATGCGACCACCGCCAACATCACCAACACTACTGCTGCCTTCTTCATGACTGCCTCCTTGAGATGGCCGCCAGGAGGTGGTTCCCGGATCTACGCCCTACAACCGGTCTCACGCTGATGGCCAAAACCCTGGCACAGACACTCCTGTCTGTGCTCTTACACAGATTTGCCGCTGCGGCTAGTGCTCGTCGGCCGTCGCTATGCCCAGATAGATCGACGGCAGCACCGTAAACACGTACGACTGAATAACTGCCACAAAAATATGCAAGCCGATGAACGCCATTGGAATCACAATAGGGAACACAGCAAGCACAATTCCAGCCAGTGCAAACTTCCCGTAAACGAACGCCGTCAGTTGAACCAGCAAGCTCAAAAAGATTGCGTACAGCATGTCGCTGGCAAAGATGTTGGCCCATAGCCGGACCGTCAACGACAGCACGCGCGCCGCAGTAGAGATCAACTCCACTGGAAAAAGCAATACGGCCAGCGCAAAGTCGGCCGCCGTTCTTGGGGACCCCGCAAACGTCAGCAGGTAGTGACCTAAGCCGTGATGCCGCACGCCCTGCCAGTTGAAATAAATAAACGTCAGGCTAGCGCACGCCAACGGAACAACCACGACCGCCGTGGGCGCCGAAAAGACCGGAAACACACTCAAGAGGTTGGAAAACAGAATGAAAATCGAGATGGTGCCCACAAATGCAATGTAATTCCGCCCACCGTGAGCCACGTTCTCATCCAACAAATCCCGAATTCCGAAACTCAATGGATTAGTCAGCAACATCTCGGCCACTTGCTGCATGGCCCCGGGCTTCTCCACGGAAAGCCGCGAACGAAGAACGAGAGCGAGGATCGTGCCGATCAACAGCACCACGATGGACATCACTACGTACTCGGGAATCGGGGTCTCGTAATCTGCTGGCTGGATGTGAATGGCGTGCAATAAACGGAGAGCGATCACGCCGAACAGGTGATTGAACCACTGCGTCAGCCAGCTTACGTGTTCTTCCATTCGCTATTCCTGAGGACGAAAGACTTCGTGCACACTAACCGCAAGCGTCGCCGCTCCCAGGGCGCACAAACCCAAAATCATGCTTAAAACGGGAACTTTCAGATATCTAAAAATAACATAGACCATCAGGGCTATCAAGGCGTAGCGGAACAGGGCCCTAAAATACGTGCCCAGCGGCACGCTGCCTTTGGCTTGCGGGCCTTGCGCCGCGATCGTCTGCGTAAGCGCATCCAGTCCCTGCTTCAGCCAGCGAAAATTCAGCCACGCCAGCCCCGCCCCGATCGCCACCCCAATTCCCCAGTTCCAACGGTATCCCCAGCCCACAAGCAACCCGGCGACGACTCCGAAGACCAAAGTGAGCCTCGAAATCCACGTCTCCGTTCGTCGATAGCTCGGCGCTTCCACTCTTCCACTCTTCCACTTTTCCACTCTTCTACTATTTCACTCTTATACTTTCTTCCTTGCCTCGCTCACTGCCGGTCCAACCGCCGCAGTACATCCCGCAATCCGCCGAAGAACCCCAGAAAACCCAGAATCAACATGAGGAACGGCCTCGTATGCAGCCAGCGATCCAGGAAGAACCCGATCAGTCCGCCTACAATGATCGCGGACACGATCACAAACGGCATTTCCATGGCCATCGCAAATTGCCGCGAAAACCCCGCCCCCTGCTGCGAAGGAGTGAGGTCCTCGTCCTTTTTTTCCTTATTGTCCGAAGGATGCGAAGGCATAGCGAGCCAGCCGCGTGAACGGCTCAGGATACAACCCCGCCGCCAAGGTGACAAATACCGCCACGCCAAGAGCAAAAGCCTGCGCGCTGCTCATCTGCGGAGCAGGAGCGTCGCCCGGCGCTTTCAACCAGGCATGGAGAACCACACGGAAGTAGTAGTAAAGCGCGGGAACGATATACAGGACCGCCAAGACGGCCAGAACGGGGTGATGCGTCTCTATGAGCGCCAGGAAAATGAAATACTTGCCCACGAACCCGGCCGTGGGAGGTACGCCCGCAAGCGAAAGCATAAAAATAAGGAGAAGCAGCGCGGCCGCAGGGCTGCGCTGATACAAGCCGTCGAGGTCGTCCAGTTCGTCGCCAATCAGCCCCTTCTGGCGCATGACAATGACAACCGCGAACGCGCCAACGGTCATGAACGCATACGCAATCAGGTAGAAAACCATACCGGTAAGCCCAGTGCTGTTGCCGGCCACCAGGCCCAAAAGAATGTAGCCGACATGAGAAATGGACGAGTACGCCAGCAGCCGCTTGATGTTCGTTTGCGTCAAGGCCGCCAGGTTGCCCCAGGTCAACGAAGCAGCCGCGACGCCTGCAATCGCGTATTGCCAGGTCGCCTGCGAACCACCGAACACGCCATAGACCGGAAGCATCAAGCGCAGCAACAGCGCGAAACTGGCTGTCTTCGAAGCGACACTCACGTAGGCGGTGATTGGAGTGGGCGCTCCCTCGTACACGTCCGGGGCCCATTGGTGGAACGGGACTGCGGCTATCTTGAAAAAAAGTCCGGCTGCAACGGTCACAAACGCCAAGATAACCAGCCAGTCGATCATGCCGTGGGCAGCAGTGTACTGCCAGCGCAGGTCCAGCCTGTTTCCGATAACGCCGATGTTGGTGGACGCGCTCATGCCGTACAGCAGCGAAAAGCCATACGCCAGGATGCCGGTGCTGAACGCTCCAAGAAGCAGGTATTTCATGGCCGCTTCATTGGAGCGTTTGTTGGCGCGAAGGAAACCCGTCATCACGTAAAAACTGAGTGCCATTGTTTCCAGGCCCAGGAACAGCACGATCAGGTCGGTGCCGGACGCCATGAACATCATGCCCACGCAGGCGAGCAGAACCAGCGCGTAATATTCGCCTTCCTGCTCTTTTTCCAGATCGAGATAGCGGACCGACAGGAGGATCACCAGCGCGGTAGCAGCGAGAAAGATGGCCGCAAAAATGAGGAAGAAACCGTCGACCACAACGGTGTTATTGAAACCAGAGACCGCTTGCGGGCCCGCGGAACCCATACCTTCGCCAGAATAGCGCGTGAACTGCATGTACAAGCCAAACGTGGCGCCGCCGACCCCGAGAAGCGCGAGAAACGCGTTCAGGTGCTTGTCTCTTTTGTCCAGGAGGAAATCAAAAATCAGGATGCCGAGAGCGAACAGCAGCAACTCCATCTCCGGGAGAATGACCAAACCGTCCCCGTGAAGGTAACCGACAGTCGCGTTGAGGATCGAATGCATAGCGCTATGTCATTTGGCCCCAGCAGGGGCGGCCACAACCGACGCCGAAGTGGACGGACTTGCTACAACCGGGACGGAAGCTCGTTCGTAGAAACTTGGGTTGACCTGCTGAACGATTCTCTGCACCGGCTTTTCGATGTACGCGAAGAACGGCTTCGGGTAAATGCCGATCCAAAACGCCATGAACACCAGCGGAACGAGAACGGCGTACTCGCGCAGGTTAATATCCGGCAGCGTTTTGTTCACTTCGTGCGTCACCTGCCCAAACATCACCCGCTGGTACAGCCACAGCAGGTACGCAGCGCCCAGCACGATGCCGAGTGTGCCCCAGGCCGCCCAGGCTTTGCTGACCACGAACGCTCCCTGCAGAATCGTGAATTCGCCGATAAAACCGTTGAGGACCGGCATACCCAGCGAACTCAATGTGATGATGAGATAGATCGCCGCGTAATTCGGCATGGGCGTCGCCAGGCCGCCGAATTCGGAGATCAGGCGCGTGTGGCGGCGTTCATAGAGGACACCAACGATCAAGAACAGCGCCCCGGTAGAAATGCCGTGATTGATTTGCTGCAGCACGCTACCGGAAAGCCCCTGCGGCGTGAGCGCAAAGATCCCCAGCGTGCAGAAGCCCAGGTGGCTCACCGAGCTGTACGCGATGAGCCGCTTCATGTCCTTCTGCATCAGGCAGACAATCGCGCCGTAGATGATGCTGACAAGCGAAAGAAAAATGAGGATGTGAATGATCCGCGCGCGCATCGCCGGATCCGTGGGCAGCAGCGGCAACGAAAAGCGGATGAATCCGTACGTCCCCATCTTCAGCAAAACGCCCGCTAGAATGACGGAGCCGGCGGTCGGCGCTTCGGTGTGCGCATCGGGCAGCCAGGTGTGGAAAGGAAACATCGGCACCTTGATGGCGAACGCAAAGAAGAAGCCCCAGAACAGCCATGCTCTCAGGGTATCAGGGAAGTGTTGAACCGCAGCGAGCAGTGTGGGGATATCGAACGTGGCTGCGGCGCCCGTCTTCGTGTAATTGAAGTACAACGCCAGGATTCCCAGGAGCATCAGCACCGAGCCGGCCAGCGTGTACAGGAAAAACTTGATGGCCGCATACAACCGCCGCTCGCTGCCCCACACGCCGATCAGGAAATACATGGGCACGAGCATCACTTCCCAGAAAACGTAAAACAGGAAGAAGTCCAGCGACATGAACACGCCGAGCATGCCGGTCTGCAACAGCAGAAGCAGGATGTAGTATTCCTTCGTCCGGTTCTGAATGGCCGCCCACGAAGAGGTAATCGCCAACATTCCGAGGAACGTGGTCAGCATGACCAGCAGGAAGCTGATGCCGTCCATGCCCAGCGTGTAGCGCGCTCCAATCGATGGAATCCAGTCCGCTGATTCACCGAGTTGGTATCCGCCCTCACCAGCCGAAAACCGCCACACCAGCGGCAGAGAAACCGCGAAGCCGAGAACGCCGAACACATTGCCAACCACGCGATGGAGCGTTTGCGAGCCGCGCGGGATAAACAGAAGGACCAGCGCGCCAACCGTTGGCGTCCAGAGGATCACGCTAAGAAGATGATGTGAAAAAAGCTGCATGCGAATCGCCTTTCAGCGCAAACTGCGCACCAAAACCTCCATATGATGGCTGTAATAGCCGAGCAGAATCGCCAGCCCCAGAAGGATGAGCACGGCGTAACTCGAAAACACGCCGGTCTGGATCATACGGATCGGGGCGCTGAGCAACTGCGTGAACTTGCCGACGAAATTGACCAGGCCATCGACAATCCATTTGTCCCACCACATCGAAATGCTGGAACAAACCCGCGCCAGCCACGCGGAGCCGTCCACCCCAAGACCGTCGATGACCTTGGCGTCAAACAGGCCGAAACCCGTGCTAAGGTCCTTGATGCGATTGACGAACAACGCATCGTAGATCTCGTCCACGTAGTATTTGTTAAGCAGGAGCTTGTGCAGCCGCGGCCAGGTAGCGGCGACCTTTTCGTGCAGGCGGGGGAACTCCAGATATAGCCGATAGGCCAGCCAAAGCCCCAGCAGAGCGATGCCCACAGACACGGCCATCAAAAGATATTCGGTAAACAACGTGTGATGTTCGAAATGGACTGCGGCCGTTTCGGGTACGCCGCTCATAACCGGCTCGAGAAATCTTTCGAACGGGCTTGCGCCGCCCCACAGCGCAGGCAACGCTACCCAGCCACCAATGATCGAGAGAAACGCAAGGATAGCGAGGGGAACGGTCATGGTGCGGGGCGACTCGTGGATGTGGTGTTCCACTTCGTGAGGCACACGGGAGAGCCCGCGGAACGTCAGGAAGAACAGACGAAACATATAGAACGCCGTGATCCCGGCGGTAATCACGCCGAGTAGCCAGAGATAGCGGTCGATCCTCGCGGAGCCCGCAAAAGCATGGCCCAGAATTTCGTCCTTGCTGAAGAAACCCGCAAGCGGAGGTATGCCCGCTATGGCCAGCGTGGCAATCCAGAACGGACGCGATGTCGCCGGGATGGCGTTCCACATGCCGCCCATCTTGCGAATATCCTGCTCACCGGAGAGCGCGTGAATCACGCTGCCGGCGCCAAGGAAGAGCAGCGCCTTGAAGAACGCGTGCGTCATCAGGTGGAAAATACCCGCCGCGAACGCGCCCACGCCCAGCCCCAGGAACATGTAGCCGAGCTGGCTGATGGTGGAATAGGCCAGCACTCTCTTGATGTCGTTCTGCACCAGCGCCATGGAGGCCGCGAAGATGGCAGTGAGCGCGCCAACAATGGCGACCACATCCATCGCCGCCGGCGCAAGCTGATAGATGGCGTTCATGCGCGCCACCATGTACACGCCGGCAGTCACCATCGTGGCCGCATGAATGAGGGCGCTGACCGGGGTCGGGCCTTCCATCGCGTCCGGCAGCCAAACATACAACGGAAGCTGCGCCGACTTGCCCGTAGCTCCAACAAAAAGCAGCAACGCGATCACCGTGAGTATCGGAGCGCCGACCGCTAAAGCGCCGTGCTCAACCAGGACGGCGAGTGTTTGCGCAATGCCCGGGAAGGAGGCGGCGTCAAGCCCCTGCGAGGTGAAGCGAATCGTGCCGAAAGTCGTGGCAATGAAGAAAATCGCGAGAAGAAAACCCGTGTCGCCCACGCGATTCACGATGAACGCTTTCTTGCCCGCGTCCGAAGCCGATTTCTTCAGGAAATAGAATCCGATGAGCAGGTAGCTGCAGAGCCCCACGCCTTCCCATCCAACAAACAGCAGCAGCAGATTGTTGGCGAGAACCAGCGTGAGCATCGCATACATGAACAGATTCATGTACCCGAAGAAGCGATAGTAGCCGCCTTCATGGCCCATGTAGCCGATGGAATAAACATGAATCAAGAAGCCGACGCCTGTGACCACGAGCACCATCACGCAGGAAAGCGGGTCGAGCAGGTAGCCCCAGTCAGCGACAAACGGAATGATTGAGCCCGCAGCAGGCATCACGCCAGGGGTGATCCATTCAAACAGGACCTGCTGAAATACACGCTGTTCCGGCGCCCGCGCCGTCAATTCCAGAACCGCGCCCAGCGCATGAATGAATGACAGCAGCACGCTACCAACACAGAAAAAGCTCACTGCAGCCTTCGGCAGCAGCCTTCCGATAAACAGCATCAGCGCCGCGGTAATCAGCGGGAACAGTGGGACGAGCCACAGATGCGACAGGAAGTAGCCCGGCGCCGTCATGGCTGTCTCCCGTTTTCAGCGCCGCACACGGGTGCCCCACATGCCGGTTTTGCATGTGGGGTTCTTCGTATCAACAGATCAGATGGCATCGCGGCTACCATTTCAAAAGGTCCATCTCGTCGGCGAGCACCGTTTCACGGTTGCGGAAAAACGCGATGATGATCCCAAGCCCGACCGCAGCCTCCGCGGCAGCATCGGCGATGATGAACAGTGCGAATACCTGCCCCGCCACGTCGCCGAACACACGCGAGAACATCACCAAGTTGATGTTTACCGCGTTCAAAATGAGTTCGATGGACATGAGCACCACGATGACGTTCCGCCGTGTGATCACACCGATGCACCCGATCACGAATAGCGCCAGGCTCAAAAACAGGTAATGCGCAGGGGACATCATGATTCGTCGGTCCCTTTCTTGCTCTTCGCCATGACCACGGCTCCCACCATCGCAACCAGCAGCAGCACGCTGGCAATCTCAAACGGCAGCAAGTAGCTGCTGAACAAGCTTTCGCCAAGCTTCTGCGAGTTGGGGGCGAGCGCGTCGGCTGGCGCGCTTCCGGTAACGAACAAGCCCTGGCCGGGAAGTTGGCGCGCCGAATAAAGAATGGCAACCACCTCCAGGCCGAGCGCCAGAGCAACCAGCACTGCGACGAATTTCTGCAGCCGGAAGCGGATGTGGTGAAGCGGCACATCGAGCCGCACCAGCATAATCACGAAGATGAACAGCACCATGATGCCGCCGACATACAAAATGATCTGCGCGATGAACAGGAACTCCGCGCGAAGCTGCAGGAAAATGCCCGCGGTGGCCAGCAACGTGGTAATCAGGAATACCGCGCTGTGCATGGCATTGCGGCGCGTCACCATCAGCGCCGCGCTGAGCACCGCTACGCCGCCGAAAAAGTAAAACAGGATGCTATCCAGCATAAGAATCCGTGGTTACCGCCGCGGCCGATGAAGCGCTCGCTGTGCGCTTGTCATTCAGCCGCACCAGATACAGAGCCGTCGCCAAGGTGAAAGCTGTCGTCACGACCATGGCGAGCCAGCGGCCGAGTTGGTTTTCCAGCAGCATCGCGACGCCCACAGCAAGAACATTCACGATGGCCAGAGGAATCAAAATGTACCAGCCAATGTGCATCAGCTGATCGAAACGGTAACGCGGCAGCGTGAACCGCAGCCACATGAAAACATAAATGTAGCCCGCCACTTTCAGCAGGAACCAGAAAGCGCCGTTCAGCCCAGGAAGTACAAGAGCGCTGAGCGAACCGGCCACGCCCGCTGCGTGCATCGCAACCAAGACTGTGGGCACCGCATATATCGCCGCCACCACAAAACACGCCAACCCCACCGCCCACATGAACCATGTTTGGATGGGCACCGGTTGCTTTCCTGCTCGGTAGATGCAGTACACGCCGATTAACCCGATGAACACCACTGGCACAAGATCCCAACCGACTTCGACGACGCGGTGAAGGGCTGGCCCGCCGGTCCAATTCGGAAATGGGCGCAGCCAGCCCCCAAGGAACAGCGTTGTGGCCACCGAGCCGACGACAATCATGTTGGCGTACTCGCCCAGGAAATACAGCGCCCAGCGGAAGCCGCTATATTCCGTCATGTACCCGGCCACCAGTTCGGATTCCGCCTCAGGAAGATCGAAGGGTGCGCGGTTTGTTTCTGCGATCGAGGCTACGAGATAGATGAAAAAGGCCACAGGAGCG
>Ga0187782_10001639_pt1 | contig 16411 bp, 16 predicted proteins | sample 0715_SJ02_MP15_2_FD_132454 | JGI IMG/M metagenome (GOLD analysis project Ga0187782, IMG submission 132454) | Tropical peat soil microbial communities from peatlands in Department of Meta, Colombia - 0715_SJ02_MP15_20_MG | ecosystem: Environmental > Terrestrial > Soil > Wetlands > Peat | place...
GCCGATCGAGGTCTTCGTCGATCACGAAATGCGTGAGACCGCCTGAGGCAAATACGGCGACCTTGGCGTCTTCCTTCCAGCTTTCAATCGCTTTCATCAGAGCGCGCCCAAATTTCAGGCAACGTCCGATCCGGGGCAGATTGTGCGGGATGCCCGCGTTTAGAAAGACCGGGACGCTGGGAGGAGGATTGTCCACCATGATGCGGCGGTAGAGAAAACCGAACGCGTGCGGGATGCCATGCTCGTGTCCGTTGACCTTCGGCAGCTTCGATGACTCCGAGACGTCGAACTCCTGGTCGAGCAGCGAACTCACGAGATGCAGCGCGAGATCGGTCTGTCCGGAGTACACGGCGCCGCCCGGTGGGCAGTGGCCGATTTCCGCGACCGCAATCCCGGGAGGCATCTTCGCCTTCGCCTCTTCAGTTTCCGGAATGTTTTCGATCTTTCCGCCCGCGAAAACGAGAAACGCAGGGGTGTTTTCGTCCGTAAACAGTTCGCGCTGGTCATTGCCGATGATTACGACGGCATCCGGCTTCACTTCACCGAATTTGGCAGCCAGCTTATCGAGAGCGCGCTGGCATGCATCGTAGCGCTTCTTCCGTTCCTCGATCGTTATCGCACTGGCAAAGCCCGGCTGACGCGCTGCCAGCAACTTCGCAAAATCGTACGCTTCACCACGGTAGAAATGCTTCGGATTCTTGCGATCGGCATCGGCGCGCAGGTGCCACATATCGGGCGGTGTCGAGAGCATCGGCCCGTGTGACGATCCAATGCCAAGTACCACCTTTGCCATCGTCGTACCCCCTGTCCTTTTCAAAATCCCAACGCCCTAACCCCAGACGCGCCGCGCTGTTTCCACGACAAGTCGCATCTTGGCCCACTGGTCCTCTTCCGTAAGGAGATTTCCTTCCAGCGTAGACGCAAAGCCGCATTGCGGGCTGAGCGCGAGATTTTCGAGCGGCACGTACTTCGCCGCTTCGTGAATGCGTCTTACCACTTCGTCGCCATCTTCTAGCTTTGCCACCTTGGAACTGATCAAGCCCAATACGACCGTCCTGTTCTTCGGCACGAAGCGAAGCGGAGCGAATGTGCCGGAGCGCGGGTCTTCGTACTCCAAAAGAAACCGATCCACACCCATCGTTCCAAAAAGTTTCTCCGCGATCGGATCGTAACCGCCCTCCGCGTACCAGTGGCTCCGACTGTTGCCCCTGCACAGGTGGATGCCAAGCACGACACCCGGGCGTCGCGCCGCTTTGAAGCAAGCATCATCGGCCTTGATCGCATCATCCAGTGCGGTGTCGGGATCGACTTTCATGTTCGTGCGAATCCAGTCGCGCCATTTCGGATCCATGTAGTAGCTGTAGCGCGGAGCATCGATCTGGATGTATTTCACTCCCTCCGCCGCAAGTTTTGCGACTTCCGCTTTGATGATTTCGACGATTTCCCAGAGCAGCGCCGAGTGATCCTTGTAGAACTTGTCCGTCGTTCCCCATTTGAACATGATTGCCGGGAATTGAGTCGCGCTCGGCAAGGTCATTTTGATGTCGCCCGGACTATGCTGCTTTAGAAAAGGCAGCTCGTGACCCGTCAGTGGCTTCACCTGGCGCAGTCTTGCCGTCACGATACCGCGCACGGGACCCATTCGCGCGTCGGGCGGCCGCTGGTCCTGCTGCTGGGTCTTCCACGTTCGGGCCAGACCCTCACCATAATCCACCCCTTCGATCGCTTCGGTGAAGTCTCCCATGAAGTTCGAGCGGCGGAATTCGCCATCGGTGAAGGTGTCGAACCCCAGTTCCTTCTGCTTGGCAATTACGCGGAGAATCGCCTGGTCCTCGATCTCTTTCAGTCGGCTGTGATTGGGGGAATCTTTGCGCCGGGCTTCCAAAATTTCCGGCGGCCGCAGAAAACTCCCCACCTGATCGGCACGGTACGGTATGGACATTCGCAGGTTCTTTCTTCCCGATGAACCGACTTGCGCGGTTTACGAGCTAGCTGGCCTTTTCCGATTTCGCTTCGACGTTCAGGCGGAAGAGCCTTTTCGCGTTGTCTTCGAAGATCAATTTCCAGTCGCTGGCGCTGAGCCAATCGAAACCGTCGATGTAGCTCTTGACGTCATCCATCCACTTGCCGGACTTGGGGTCCTTCGCCGTGCCGACGCCGGGGCGTTCCGAACCGAATAGGCACCGCTCGGCACCCACCGTCTTGATCAGGAGCTCGAGGCCAAGCGCTGTGTAAAGCACGGTGTCGAAGTACAGGCGTCGCAGCCCATCGAGAAACGTCTCGCCTCAGCGGCGCAAAGATGGCGCTTGAAAGCGTCCCGCATGGTACGGCACTGCGCCGCCCCCGTGCGAGCACACGATCTTCAGCTTTGGGAAGTCCTTGAACACGCGCGAACTTGCCAGCGCCACCACAGCAATCGTTTCTTCATTGATGAAATGCGTCGAATAACTGTGGCGGATCGAGCGGCAACCTGCGCCGTGGATGTAGCCCGGCACGTCCAGCTCGACGAGCTTTTCGTAAAGCGGATACCAATACTCATCACCTAGGCCTGGAACATCATAGTTCGTCGCCTCGCTCGGATCAGGATTCAGCAGACAGCCGACGAATCCGAACCCCTTCACGCACCGCTCCAGCTCAGGGATGCAATTCTTCGGACTCGCGTCCGGCGATTGAGGAAGGCCGCAGATGCCCTTGAAGACATTCGGAAAAAGACGGCATTGCTGCGCCACCAGATTGTTGCATTCCTCGATGAACCACTGCGAAACTTTGGCGGGCTTCTCGGCGTGCATCATCTGGTACGGACGAGGCGATAAGAGCTGAACGTCCGTGCCGACTTCCTTCAGCAGTTCCAGATGGGACTTCCCGGTGTTAAACGTGGGCTCATTCAGAAACGCGATCATCTCGTCGTCGCTGATCTCCACTTTTCCGCGTCCGTGAGATCCGCGGTGCGACAGGATGTTCGCCTTGTATACGTACAGCGAGTCCGGCGCCGTCAAATGACCATGAACATCGATTACCATTGCGTTCCACCCCCATCAAACGGGTCAGCAGCGTATCGCTGTTCTTATCCCCGAACGCGCCGGATGTCAATTCATTCTACGAAGCTCGATTTTGAGTTTCGCCGAAGACGTGCTATAGACGCGGAGCCGCAAGTTTCGTTGCACGCCGTTTGCGGATGTGCTCGGGGGTGGCGATGGAAGGAAGTAGCACTGCGGCCGAACCGGTCGGGCACGCGACGCTGATGACCAGCAGAGTAGCGGCGGTTTACGCTCTCGTGATGCTGACCGTCATCTACTCTCTCAATTTCCTCGACCGCACCATCATCACCATTCTGATCGATCCCATCAAGCACGACTACCATCTGTCCGACAAAGCGATGGGGTTTATCTCAGGCTTCGGGTTCGTGATCTTCTATTCAGTTCTCGCCGCGCCAGTCGCCCGCTGGGCAGACCGAGGCAACCGTCGCTCGATCATCACCTGGGGGCTTTTGATCTGGAGCGGCATGACGGCCGTCGCTGGAATCGCCCGCAGTGCGCTGCAGCTCACTCTCTCGCGATTCGGCGTTGGCGTTGGCGAGGCTGCCGGAACGGCCCCGTCGAGCTCGATGATCTCCGACTTGTTTCCCCACGGCAGGCGCTCGACGGCGATGGCCGTCTACCAACTGGGGCCGGTCATCGGCGGCTCGCTGGGCGCTTTCATAGGCGGATGGGTGAATCAACGCTACGGCTGGCACCATGCGTTTCTTGTGGCCGGCATTCCCGGTCTGCTCGTCGCGCTGGTCTTCCGGCTTACCGTCAAGGAGCCACAGCGCGGCAGCACCGAACACCAGCGAGTCGATGTGAGGCAGGGACACTTTTGGGAGACGCTTCGGTTCATGCTTGGCCAGAAATGCTACATGCTCCTCCTGATCGGATTCTGTTTCACGACCTTCACCCAGTTTGGCTTCGGCACATGGACCGCGCCATTCCTCGGCAGAATTCATCACCTCAGCAGCAAGGACATCGGTACGTTCATCGGTACGATCCGGTTCTGGGCAGGCCTTGGCGGCACGTTGATCGGAGGTTACCTCTCGGACTGGATGGGCCGGAAAAACGTGCGATGGAGAATCTACGTCTCTGCGATTTGCTCCATGCTGGCGTTTCCGGGGGTCCTGCTCTTCGTCTTTTCGCACAAGCTGCTATGGTGTGCGGTTGGTTTCGCCATCGTTTCGACGGCTTCCCCTGTTCACGTTGGACCAATCGTCGCGGTTTCTCATTCCGTCGTGAAAGTCGGGATGCGCGCGTTCGCCACCTCCGTGATCTATCTCATTTCGGAGGTGCTGGGTCTCGGTCTGGGCCCGCTCTTGATCGGCGTCTTTAACGACCACTTTGCCCATCGCCTCGGGGTCGGCGTGATCCGCTATTCGATGTCTACGGCCGCGTTCACAACCCTCATCGGCGGACTCCTCTTTTGCCTGGCCGCCCGGTGGCTCGAACGCGACATGGCCCGCACGGTCGAACCGTAAAATGAGACTTCGGCGACAGACGCCTCCAGAGTAGAATTGAAAGTTGCACAAAAGGCGTGCTAGATTCGCCGGTCAAACTAGATGGTCGCAGTCAGCGGGTGTGGGGAGACATGGTAGACAAGACTCTTGGGACCTGTGAGGAAGCTGTCGCAGGCGTGTTCGACGGCGCAACGATCTTGCTAGGCGGTTTCGGTGATCCCGGTTTGCCGGGCCAGCTTCTCGAAGCGCTTCGGCTGCAGGGCGCGAAGAACCTTACGATGGTGCACAACGGCTCCGGCGGCGGGACGCACTCGCTGGGCGGCCTGATTCACGACGGCAAAGTCCGCAAACTGATCGCGTCGTTCCCGAGCAATCCGGGCAACACGTCGTTTCAAGAGAAGTATCTGAAGGGCGAAATCGAGCTGGAACTGGTACCACAGGGCACGCTCGCCGAACGGATTCGCGCCGCCGGTGCGGGTCTGGGGGGATTTTTCACGCCAACGGGTGCGGGCACCGACCTTGCGGCAGGCAAGGAGACCCGCGTCCTTGACGGCCGTGAAATGGTGTTCGAGAAGGCGCTCCATGCCGACTTCGCATTCGTGCGCGCGTATCGCGGCGACCGTCTCGGCAATTTGAACTACCGGATGGCGATGCGCAATTTCAACGTTCCGATGTGCACGGCTGCGAAGCATGTTGTCGCGGAGGTCGATGAGCTCGTGCCACTCGGTGGAATCGGCCCCGAGGATGTCCACACGCCCGGGATCTTCGTCGATAACGTGGTCGAGGTCGTCCGTCATCCTGAGTATCTGAAAATCACCACGGAGGGAAGGTAGGAATGTCGCTCACACGAGAAGGTGTCGCGTATCGCGTAGCGTGCGATCTACCGGACGGCAGCTACGTGAATCTTGGAATTGGCATTCCGACCCTCGTTTCCGGCTTCATCGGCTCGGACAAAGAAGTCTTTTTTCACAGCGAAAACGGAATCCTCGGCATGGGCCCGATTGCGAAACCGGGCACCGAAGATCCAGACCTGATCAACGCGGGCAAGCAATACGTAACAGTGCTGCCGGGCGCCAGCTTCTTCGACCATCCAACCTCATTTTCGATGATTCGCGGCGGTCACATCGATTATGCCGTCTTGGGAGCTCTGGAGGTCGCGGCGAATGGAGATCTTGCGAACTGGCGCACCCCCGGAGAAAAAGTGCCTGGCGTGGGCGGCGCGATGGATCTCGCCTTCGGCGTTCGTAACGTAATTGTGACGATGACCCACATTACTAACAAGGGCAAACCGAAGATCCTCAACAAGTGCACGCTTCCGCTAACCGCTCCACGCTGCGTCAAGCGTATTTACACGGACATGGCCCTTATTGAGGTGACGCCGGAGGGACTGCTTCTCCGCGAGGTTGCACCGGGCCTGGATCCCAAGACAATCCAGTCGCACACGGAAGCGCCTCTGCGCGTGGCGCCCGACTGCAGGGAAATGAACGTCTCCGCCAACTTCCAGCAGGTCGCGCAACCTGTTCGGTGATCGGCTTGGAGCCCTGAATTGCTCAAAGCCATCGACATGCACGCGCACATCCAGACGGGTGAGCGCGCCAAACAGGGTTGGGGGCCGCAGGGAAAGACCGGACTGCCGATCAGCACGGGCCGATGGCGTTCAGATCCCGACGGCATGGCCGAGATGTATCAGCATCACGAGATGATGGCCGTCATCTTCGATGTCGATGGCGAAACCCGCAACGGCATGAAGATCGACAACGCCGAGACCGCTGCCTGGATGAACAAATATCCGCAGACGTTCATTGGTTTCGGCAGCGTGGACCCTTGGAAAGGAAAGATTGCGGTCAATGAAGTGAAGCGCTGCGCGGATATAGGCCTGCGCGGCATGAAGTTCCAGCAGGCGGCACAGGGATTTAACCCGCTCGAGGAGCGCTTCTTTCCCATCTACGAGGAAATCACGCGGCTGAATCTACCCGTGATCTTCCACACGGGGACCACGGCCGTGGCAGCGGGATCTCCCGGCGGACGGGGAATCATCCTGGAACACTGCAAGCCGATCCCCTACATGGACAATCTGGCCGCGAGATTTCCGGAGATGCGCATCATCATGGCGCATCCCGCGTGGCCCTGGCATGACGATCAGCTCGCCGTCCTGCGCCACAAAGGCAACACGTATATGGACCTATCTGGCTGGGCGCCGAAGTATTGGCCGCAGTCCACGGTCCACAACATCAATACGCTCGTTCAGGACAAGGCTTTCTTCGGCACGGACTTCCCCATGATGACCCCGGAGCGCTGGCTCGAAGAGTTTGCCGAGCTTCCGCTGAAGGATTCTGTTCGACCGAAGATTTTATTGCTCAACGCCGCAAGGCTCCTCGGAATCGAAGTACCTGCGACGCAAGCTGCGAACTAGATCGTAGTTGGGTTTCTCTCTTTCCCGCTCGAGTCGTCCTTCATCGGCGAGCTGCGGGCTCCTTTGCGAGTTGCTTTTTCGTTCGTTCGTGTTGTTGACTGGGCGTAGCGACCCAGACGAATGCGGTCCGGCTGACGACCATGAAATTCCGCGTGCTAGCGCTCGATTACGACGGGACCATCGCACAAAACGGGGTTCTCGACCCTTCCGTCAAGGCTGCGATTATCGAAGCGCGCGCCCACGGGATCGTGGTGGTTCTTGTCACGGGTCGCATCCTCTCTGAATTGATAAATCTCGTCGGAGACCTGAGCTTTGTCGATGCAGTCGTCGCCGAAAACGGCGCTGTCCTGTCCTTTCTGAGCGGACATTCGCGGGTGATTGGCCAGCCTCCGCCCGCTGTCTTCGTAGAGGAATTGCGCCAGCGGCAAATCGAATTCGCCGAGGGCGAGTGCGTGATTGAGGCAGACGCCGCCGTCGCGCCCGAAATTCTTGACGTAATTCGAGAGCTGGAACTGCCGCTCTTGCTTCTGTTCAATCGCGGTCGCCTCATGGTGCTGCCGCAGGGCGTGAGCAAGGGCATCGGCCTTCGCACGGCCCTGGCCACGCTTCGTCTGTCCGTGCACAACGCGATCGGAATCGGCGATGCGGAGAACGACCACGATCTTCTTTCGACCTGCGAATTGGGCGTCGCGGTCGGCTGGGGCAGCCAGGCGCTCAAGGATCAGGCGGACGAGGTGCTCGAGGGAGAAGGGCCACGAGCGGTCGCGGGATACATTCGCCGAGTTGCGGAAGAGCTGCGTTTACCGCCCGAACGAATGGGACGCTATCGCGTGTTACTCGGCACAGATAAGGCTGGCTTGCCGCTAACGGTCGCCGTGCGTGGGCGCAACGTTCTCATCGCAGGCGAGATACAGTCGGGCAAATCGTGGGTCGCGGGACTGTCCTGTGAGCAACTGATTCTGCAGGGCTATTCGATTTGCGTGATCGACCCTGAGGGCGACTACCGCACGCTGGAATCCCTTCCGGGCGTTGTCGTCTTCGAAGGAGAAGACTCGCCTCCGGAATTGCCGGATATCGCGCGCGCTCTGCGCCATCCGGATATGAGCGTCGTTGTTGATTTGTCGCACATCCCCTCCACCGAAAAAGTCGAATACCTGTACACACTCTTGCCGATGCTCGCAGTACTTAGACGCACTACCGGCCTGCCCCACCGGATCGTGCTCGATGAGGCGCACTACTTCTTGCATGAGCCGAACATCAGAGACTTGCTCGACCTGAATTTGGGCGCCTACACGCTCGTTACGTATCAGCTGTCGGCCTTGCATCCGGAGGTGCGCAAAGCCATCGAAGCGATTGTGGTCAAGCGAATCACCGATCCGAAGGACGTGCAGGCGCTGGTCGGTATGGTGGGCCATCCCGGCGTCGAACAGGAATGGACAACGATCTTGGGCAGCTTGGCGATCGGCGAGGCGGCGATTCTTCCGCGCTCCGACGAAGCGCACGGTCGGTTGCGCCGTTTTACGCTACTGCCGCGTTTGACCACTCACGTTCGCCACAAAGCAAAATATCTCGACATTCAACTTGTACGGGAGCAAGCCTTCGTCTTTACCGATGAAGGTAAGCCAATTGGCTCGCCGGTGCGCGCGCTCAAGGATTTCATCCCGCCCTTGAAAACTCTGCCGGCCTCGGTTATCGCCGGCCATGCACGCAGAGGAGATTTTTCGAGGTGGTTCGCAGGCGTCTTTCACGATCATCTGCTCGCGGCGGATGTTAGAGAAATCGAAAAGAGATGTCGGCTGGGACGCACCGAGAACCTGGCCGATTTGCTGGTGCGGGCCATCCAGGAACGGTACGAATTCTCGCCCCGAAGCTAGGTCGAAGACAGCCTCTGACGCTTCACTTTTCAAGCGCATCCAACCAAGGGTGCACCTCCACAGATTTCGAGCGCTCGTGAATGGAGAAGCTAGGCTGCAGGATTGGCAGTCGGCGCTGCCTTCGCTTCTGCCTGTCGGTCGGCGTAGTGGATCACGCGATCGTAGGCGTCCTTGATCAGGTCGTTGAGCGGAAGGACGGTGCCGTTAATGCGTTGTTCCTCCAAAAGGTTCAAATCCACATCCGCGATGACCATTTGTTCCTGATTCACGTTGCCTTCCGCTGCGATTCCGTCGCGCGCAAAGAAGTAGTCCGAAGGCGTCATGATCGCGGCCTGCCCGTAGTGCGTGGCCATAGAGGGCACGTCCGGCAGATTGCCTACGGTGCTGGCCATCGCGACGTAGATCTGATTCTCACTTGCCCGCGCCTGGGAGGAATAGCGCACTCGGCAGAGTCCCTGTCGCTCGTCCGTGCACGACGGCACGAAGAGTATCTGTGCGCCATTTTCCGCGAGCACACGCGCTGCCTCCGGGAATTCGACGTCGTAGCACACGAGAATCGCTATCTTTCCAAAATCCGTGTGGTACACGTAAAAGCCATGCCCCCGGCTCATCTGATAGGAGGCTTTCTCGGTCTCCGTCAAGTGCACTTTCTTCTGCCGGAAGACGCGGCCGTTGGGCGTGAACAGGTGCGCTGCATTGAATAGCTGCCCCTCCTGAATCACCGGATGAGTCCCTGCAATGAGGTAGAGCCCGCTTTCAGCGGCTAGTCGCTGAAAAAGCGCCTCATAGTCGGGCGCGAGCTGCGCTAGGCGGCGGACGGCCTTTGCGCCGGAAGGCTCCCGCAAATAGCTGAGCAACTGCATCGTGAAATACTCCGGAAAAAGCACGAAGTGACTCCGGTATTCGCGGGCACTTCGCACGAAGAATTCGACCTGCGTGGCGAATTCCTCGAAGCGGCTGATCGGACGCAGCAGATACTGCATGGCTGCGATCCGAATGCGAGCCGGCCGCGGAGGCTCCCGAAGAGTTTCTTCGGTCATTTCTTCCGGCTCTTCGGCAGGGCCGCCGGCTTGGAGACTGACGTTCGTCACATACTCTGGATTTAGCCATTCCAGCAGCGTGGCAAAATCGCGCGACTCGCGGTCTTCCAGGTATTCAGGGACGACGTCCAAGACAACCAATCCGTTCGCCAGCTGGAAACTCAGCGTCGGATCTGTGCGTTTGCCGGCGACGACTTCCGCCACGTATTCCTGCGGCGTCATTTCTTCCGAAACCTGGGCGTAGCCTGGAATGCGTCCTCCAGTCAACATCCTCTTCAGGCCCCGCTCCCGCACCATTCGCTTGCGCGCTTCATAAAACAGCGAGCCAATTCCGAGCCTGCGCGCCATTGGGTCGACACACATGTCAGCGCCATAGAGCGTTTTTCCCAGCGGATTGTGCGTGCTGAAGGTTCCGCGCCCCGTAATGGCAGACCATCGCGCGGATTCGGCGTAATCATCCCAATCGATGATGAGCGAACTTGCTGAGCCAAGGACGCGGCCCGCGCCGTCGACGGCCACGAGCTGGCCTTCAGGAAAGGCTTCGATATGGCGGAGGAGTTCCCCCTCGGACATGGCGAAGTCTTCGCGGTACACTTTTCGCTGCAGCGCGACGACACCGTCGAGGTCGTCTTTCGTCATCTGTCTGACGGTGACGATCGGGGTTTCCGCGGTGTTGCTCATCGGCGTCCTCTGTTAGCAACGAAATTGCCGCGTCCAGTGCCCCTGATTATGCCCCTCTGGGACCTCTTAGTGCAGGAACAAGCCGGAAAAATGCCTCGATTCGCTCAACGCCGACCAGAGCGCTCGTTCCAATTCGCCAGCAGCCGGAGGATATGCAACGTATTCGCGGGCCCCCGCATCCAGCGCCGCCAGATACGACTCCCAAGTCTCGCTGAGAGACACGATCACCACCGGAACGATCGTCGATCCGCCAGCCGCAGCCTGAATGAGACCGCGAAGTTCCTCGTCTTTCAGCGAATCCTCGACGATCATCGTGCCAAACTGCTCACGCGCGATCAGGCTTTTGGCTACGCCAGAGGTATCGCAGCAAACCGGCCGCATGCCTGATTTCAGTACCTTCTCCGCGAGACTGTCTCTATGGGTGGCTTCGGGGCTGACGATCAGAATCGGCGAGATATTGGCCATGCATGCCTCCGGTTTGTGCCTTCGGCAGGCTCGCTCCAAGAGTGCTCCCGAAACGACGACTGGTTGCGCTCCGCTGTTGGGACAGCGCCGAAGGTCTCCTTGTTCATATTCCTTTTTTTAGCTCAAGTCGAAAAGCCAAGCTGTGACTCAAGTCACAGGCCCGCGTGACGGAGCAACTACTTCCGAGGAACACACTGAGAGACTGGCGGTAGAGTTCAGGAAATCTCGACTTCCGGCGGTTCTCGATCCGATTCACCACTCTTCAGACCGGGGCCCACTAGCTAGCGATAGAACTCCGCGCGTCCGACTCGACGGGTGACTTAAGGTACCGCGCAAACCACTCGGCGGCAATGCGGGCAACCTCTTCCGGTTTTCCCGGCTCCTCAAAAAGGTGGGTGGCGCCCGGAATAATGACGAGATCCTTCTCCGCGTGACGAAGTTTCGTCAGCGCCCCGCGATTCATGCCAATCACGGCCTCGTCGTCACCGCCAACAATGAGCAGCGTGGGCGCACGAACGGAATCCAGTGCATCTTCGGCCAGGTCCGGCCTCCCTCCCCTCGATACAACTGCGGAAATCGCGTCGGGTAGCTTCGCGGCCGCAACCAAAGCCGCCGCTGCGCCCGTGCTCGCGCCGAAGTAGCCGAGCTTGAGCCCGCGCATCTCCGGTTGGCTCATCACCCAGCGGGTCGCGCCGATCAGCCGCTCGGCCAGCAAGCCGATGTCGAACCGAAGCTCCGCCGTGTACCGATCGATTGATTCTTCCTCGCGCGTCAAGAGATCAAAGAGCAAGGTCCCGATCCCCGCTGCCTGCAGGACTTGCGCGACGTACCGATTCCGCGGACTTCGGCGGCTGCTGCCGCTGCCATGCGCGAACAGAACAAGCCCGCTCGCACTCTTCGGAAGGGCCAGCGAACCCTCAAGCGAAACCTTGCCGGCGACAATCGTGATTTCGCGCCCGACAACTGCTTGGGGGACCTTGCGATGCAGGCTCATCGGCCACCTCCGGATCCCGTTATCTGTGCAAACTCGGTCTACGCACTCTTGTGGACGGCCCGCTGCCCGGCGCGATGTATCAGACTTGTCACTTCCTCGTCGGTGACTTGCGAGAAGTCGTCGTAGAACTGGCCAATGGCATAGAAGGTCTCCGGCATGTCCACACACACAAGCTCATCGACTTCGTTCCTGAGCCGGTGGCAGGTGGAAAGCGGAGCGACCGGAACGGCGACGACGATTCGTGCGGGCTTCAGATGCCGCAGAGCATCGATGGCAGCAAGCATGCTCGAGCCCGTGGCGATACCATCGTCAATCAGAATTGCGATCTTCCCTTCGAGCTGCAGCGGGGGCCGGGATCCGCGATAGACCCGCTCTCGCCTTTCCAGTTCCGCTCGCACGCGGTTCGTGATTTGTTCGATCTCCTGCTTCGAAATCCCGACGGCCTCGATTAACTCGCGATCGAGCACGCGCACGCCGCCGCTCGCGACCGCACCAAACGCCAATTCCTCCTGTCTCGGAACGCCCAGCTTTCTCGACAAAAAAACGTCCAGTGGCGCGTCCAACGCCGCCGCCACCTCGAACGCCACTGGAACGCCGCCGCGCGGAATTCCCAGCACGACCACATCGTTGCGCTTCGCGTACGCACGCAGCTTCTCCGCAAGTCTCCGGCCCGCTTCCACTCGATCGCCGAAAATCATGTTCTCCTCTTCGCGCCCCGCCTAGGAAGCCGCGGCTGCGGCCGCAGCCACTCTTTGTAACCCGCCTTTGCGTACGATTCGAACGGTGCTGGCCTGCAGCCCTTTTTCTCCCTGTTCCTCGGCAAACGCCACCGTCGTGCCGACTTTCAGGCGATTAAATGCCCGGTTCAAAACGCTGTCACGATGAAAATAGATCTCGCGGCCGTCCGGCGTTGTCAGGAAGCCGTAGCCTTTGTCCACAAGAAGCCGGCTGACGTGCGCGACCGGCGCAGGTCGGTGCGCTTTCACTCGGCCAGTCTGGCGCCGCGCGTAGTCCTGCAGGCGGCGCGCCGCGACTTTGAAAGCATCGTCGATGGCCTGACGCAGATTCTTGTGAGGGACGCCGACCTCCAGAACCTTCGTGACCGCTCGCTTTCCAGAGTGCAAGGCGCGGCCCCGGGCGCTCGGCTGATGCTTGACCACAATCTCACCGCCTGGCACGGTCAGGTCGATGCGGACATGATATTGCACGCCTTTCTTATGGTGCCGGTGAGGGACTTCGATCGCCACGTGGCAACGCATGATTGGCCTGTACAGGCTTTCGAGTCTTGCGGCCTCCTCCTCGATCCACCCCTGTACGGCTCCTGACGCTTCCATGTTGCGGAACGTGACTTGAAGTGGAAGCTGCATAGGTTCCCTCCTTCACTGCTACTCGATGAAAACATTGCAAAACCCGAGGAGCCCCACAGTGATGTGCATCACAGGGGGTCTTCGGCCACGCCACGAGGGCTACTTCCGAAGCATCGGTTCCTTCTCATCTTAGGACACCCCGCGCCGCGCTAGTGTTTGTATGCTCCGATGAGCTGCGTTTGCGCGAGAATGTGCCCCTTCATAGCTCGCTCAAGATCGCTCTTTGTGGCGCCGGCTTTGAGTCCGGTTTTCGAGTCCAGCGCGTACAGCTTGAAGAAATAGCGGTGCTCCGAGCCGCGCGGCGGGCACGGACCGTTATAGCCGATCTTCCCGAAGTCGTTCCGGCCTTGCAGCGCGCCATTCAGCAGCTCACGATCTTTCGCCAGGCCTTCGGGCAGCTTTCGCGTGTCAGCAGGCAGATCGTAGAGCACCCAGTGCACCCACATGCCTCCGGGCGCGTCGGGGTCATCCGCGATAATCACGAGGCTCTTTGTTCCGGCCGGAGGATCGCTCCAAGACAGCGCCGGAGAAACATCCGGCCCGTCGCAGGTGAATTTCTTCGGGATGGATCCGCCGTCTCGAAACGCCGCTGTCGTGATCTGAAATGCCATTGCCCGCCCCTCTTCCTCGAAATCTTACGAGCTGAGATCTGGACCTTCACTCCGCGGCCTGCCAAGGATCGCCATCGGGCGCTCGCGCCAGACACCATCTTCCTGATACCTGAGCGTGTAGATGTGTAGGAGCCGCCATCCCTGCTGCAGCAGTTGATTGACCTCGTCCCGCCCGCGTGACTCGATGTTGTGGCCGATCAATTCGACGATATCCAATTGCCACAGCGGCACTCCCGCGATGGCGCTGGTAAGATCGCCAGGCAAAGCTTCCTTCTGCTCGGTCTTCTTCGCCATGATCTCTAGATTGTGCAAAACGCGTAGCCGCAGGCAAGGCAAGTCACGCAAGCGGATGTCTTCGCCATCGTCCCGCCGCATTCCGGGCATCGCTGCACACCCAGCAGACCCGGCTGCTCCGCCTTACCTGCCTCGAGCACCTGCTCGCTTTTGCAGCCGTCGCGAAACACGGTGATTCCCTTGCATCCCAGTTCATGAGCCAAAAGAAAGACCCCCTCGATGTCCTCGCGCGTCGCCGCGCGCCGCAGATTCACGGTCTTGCTCACGGCGCTCTCGACATGCCTCTGAAACGCCGCTTGCATCCGCACGTGCCACTCGGGATCGATATCGTGCGCCGTCACGAAGACATTGCGAATCGACTCCGGAAGCTCCATCACGGCTTTGGCGCTGCCTGTGAGCAAGATCTTGTCGCGGACTTCGCTCGTAAGGTACGGCCCGGCCATCTTTTCGAAAAAAGGATGAATGTGAAACTCGCGGCGTTCCTCCAGGACGTGCCGGACGAAGCAAAGAGCGAAGAGCGGTTCGATGCCGCTCGAGCATCCCGCGATCAGGCTGATCGTGCCGGTGGGAGCAATCGTAGTCACCGTGGCATTGCGCCGTTTGATGTCCTGCTCCGGGAAAATGCTTCGCGCGTAATTGGGAAAGGATCCCCGCTGCTCAGCCAGCCGGCAGGATTCCGCTTCCGCCTCCTTGGCCACACAATCCATCAGTTGGTCCGCTACTGCCAGCGCGTTCTGCGAATCGTAAGGAATACCGAGAAGAAACAGCAAGTCGGCAAATCCCATGATCCCGAGACCGATCTTGCGGTTCGCGAGTGTCTGTTCCTCGATTTGAGGAAGCGGGTAATGGTTGGCATCCACGACGTCGTCTAGGAATCGCACGGCCAGACGAACGACCGGCCCGAGCCGCGCGAAATCGATCTTCGAATCGCGCACAAAGCGCGAGACGTTGATCGATCCCAGATTGCAGGACTCGTATGCGAGCAGCGGCTGCTCTCCGCACGGATTCGTCGCCTCGATCGCGCCGACCGCAGGCACCGGGTTTCCTCTGTTGATCGCGTCGAGAAAGATGATCCCCGGATCGCCCGTCTCCCAAGCCGAGTCCACGATGGTGTCGAAGACCTGGCGCGCGTTCACCCGCCCAACTTCCTGCCCGGTTCGCGGGTTGATCAGGCCGTAGTCCGCTCGGCCATTCACACAATCCACAAACGCATCCGTCACCGCCACGGAAATATTGAACGTGTGCAGCGCGCTCGGGTCGCTTTTGCATGCGATGAAATCAAGAATGTCGGGATGGTCGAATCGCAGCACCCCCATATTCGCGCCGCGGCGCGCGCCGCCCAGGCGCGTCGTTTCGGAAGCGTAGTCGTAGAGCTTCATGAACGAAACCGGGCCGCTCGACCGCCCCCGCGCGGAGCCCACAGGATCGTTCCGCGGCCTCAGTTGAGAAAAGGAGAATCCCGTGCCGCCGCCGGTCTTTTGAATCAAGGCCATATCGCGGAGCGTTCCAAAGATCGAGTCCATCGAATCTTCGATTGGCAGCACGAAGCAGGCAGAAAGCTGACCGTTCGGCAGACCGGCGTTCACCAGAGTGGGGGAATTCGGAAGAAAATCGAACGATTGCATCAGGTGGCAGAACGAGTCGGCAGTCTCGCGCGTCTGGGCGGAGGCGCCGTACCGCCGTTCGACGCTCGCCACTGCCGAAGCCACGCGAGCGAACATCTCTTCCGGCGTCTCGCGAGGCTTGCCCGAGGCGTCCGCCAGCAGGATTCGCTTGCTTAGAACCTCACTCGCTACATCGCTCAGGTTCATTCGGCATCCTTGCGCGTAGCTTAGCAAAGAACCGACGGCCTAGAGTGACGCGCATCATTTCCCTCGTCTGCTGTCACCTAGATGGTCGTTCGCCGCCTGTAGTAGAGTAGCCGCGCTCTGAACGTGGACAGATCGGGCTTGGAAGCTCACTCGTGAGAAAGAATTCGTGATGACCACTGACGCCGCGGTGCGGGATCTAGGAAAGCGTGGTGACTCAAAACGCTGGTATGCGCACCTCTGGGTCCACGTCCTTGCCGCCATGCTGCTCGGTATCGTGCTCGGCAAGTTCTATCCGAACGCCGGCGTGCGCATGCAGCCGCTCGGAGACGCTTTCATCAAGCTGATTCGCATGCTGATCGCGCCGATCATCTTTTGCAC
>Ga0187782_10001641_pt1 | contig 16402 bp, 14 predicted proteins | sample 0715_SJ02_MP15_2_FD_132454 | JGI IMG/M metagenome (GOLD analysis project Ga0187782, IMG submission 132454) | Tropical peat soil microbial communities from peatlands in Department of Meta, Colombia - 0715_SJ02_MP15_20_MG | ecosystem: Environmental > Terrestrial > Soil > Wetlands > Peat | place...
CCGCGCTCGAACTCGACGCCCGTCGCGCGACCCTCCTCAATGACGATCCGCGTGACGAGCGCGTTGGCGACGAGCCGCACACGGCCGCGCCGCAGCGCGGGCTTTAAGAACGCGTCGGCCGCCGAGCAGCGAAAACCGTTGCGGCGGTTGATCTGGTAGACCCCGACGCCCTCGGGCGAGGGGCCGTTGAAGTCGTTTGTTCGAGGCAGACCAATCTCCGCCGCCGCGGCGAAGAAATGGCGATTGAGCGGATGGACTTCGCGCGACACGTCGGCGACGGCGAGCGGGCCGTCGGTCTGCCGGCGGCTGTCCACGTCGATGCGGCCCTCGATGCGGCGGAAGATCGGCTCGACGTCGTCAAAGCCCCAGCCGGACGCGCCGGCCGCGCGCCAATCGTCGAAATCGTTCGGCAGGCCGCGGCAATAGACGAGCGCGTTGATCGAGCTCGAGCCGCCGACCACCCGCCCGCGAGGCCAATAGGCGTTGCGGCCGTCAAGGCCGGGATCGGGCGCGGCCTCGTATCGCCAATTGACCGAAGGATCGAAGAACGTGCGGCCGTAGCCAATCGGAATTTTGATCCAAATCCCCGCGTCCGACCCGCCCGCCTCCAAAACGAGGACGGTGAAACGCCCGCTTGCCGAAAGACGCTCGGCGAGCGCGCAGCCGGCCGAGCCCGCGCCGACGACAATGAAGTCGAAGCTCTCAAAAGTCCGCCGCGCGCGCGCTCTTGGCGCTCCGTTCAAGACGCCGCGGCCTGCGCCGCCTCGCGCACCCGGCGCGCCGTGCGCATGCGCATCGTCACCAGCTCCTCGGCGGCGGTTGGATGGACCGCGACGGTGCGGTCGAGATCGCTCTTCTTCGCGCCCATCGTGATCGCCACCGCCAGCGTCTGGATGATCTCGCCCGAGTCGTGTCCCATCAAATGCGCGCCGACGACGCGGCAGCTTTCCGCGTCGACGACGAGTTTCATGAACATGCGCTCCGGTCCGCCGCCGAGCGTCGCCCGCATCGGGCGGAAATCAGTCTTAAAAATGTCGATCGTCCCGTAGCGCTCGACGGCGCGCTCCTCGCTCAAGCCGATCGTGCCGATTTCCGGCGTCGTGAACACGGCCGAGGCGATCAGGTCGTAATCGAGCGGCGGCGCCCCGCGCCCGAACAGCCGATCGGCCAGCGCATGGCCCTCGCGGATGGCGACGGGCGTCAGAAGCACGCGGCTCGACACGTCGCCGACCGCATGGATCGAGGCTACGCTCGAAGCGCCGTTGGCGTCGACCTTCACGCCGCCGTCGGGGCTGAGCGCGACGCCCGCCGCTTCGAGCCCGAGGCCGTTCGTGTTGGGCTTGCGCCCGGTCGCGACAAGCGCCTGATCGACGTCGAGGAGGCCGCCGTCGGTGAGCGTTACCCGCAATCCTTGGGCCGTCCGCTCGATCCGCGTCGGCAGGCGCCCGGGGCGGAGGTCGACGCCGGCGGCGCCCAGCGCCTCGCCGAGATGCGCGCGCAAATCGGCGTCGAAACCACGTAAGACCCGATCGGCGCGAAAGACCTGCGTCACCTTTGCGCCGAGCCCTTTAAAGATCGAGGCGAATTCGCAGGCGATGTAGCCGCTGCCGACGACGAGCAGTCGGCGCGGGAACTCGGAGAGATCGAAAATTTCGTTGGAGGAGATTGCATGTTCGAGGCCGGGAATGGCCGGCGAGAGCGACGGCCGGGCGCCGGTCGCAACGAGGATGTGGCGCGCCGAGACGCGCCTTCCCTCCGCCAAGCGGACCTCGTGCGGGCCGACGATTTCGGCGCGCTCCGCAATCAATTCGACCCCGGCCTTGTCGAGATTGGCGCGATACGCGCCGGAAAGGCGCGTGATCTCTTTTTCCTTGGCGTCGACGAGCCCTCGCCAATCGAAGACGGGATCAGGCACGCTCCAGCCGTAGCCCTTAGCGTCGTGAAAATCATCGGCGAAGCGGCTGGCGTAGACATAGAGTTTTTTCGGCACGCAGCCGCGGATCACGCAGGTGCCGCCGACGCGAAACTCTTCCGCGATCATGACGCGCGCGCCGTGTCCGGCCGCGACCCGCGCGGCGCGCACGCCTCCAGATCCCGCGCCGATGACGAAGAAGTCGACGTCGAACGCCATGACCGCGAGCCTCGGCTTAAAGGTCGAAGCCCCTCTTCTTCATTTCCACGCGGGCGCGGTCGAGGATGTCGGTTGAGAGCTTCTCGCGCCAGGCGCGCGTGGTCTGGGAGATTTCGGCGAGCACGGCGGGCGAGACGAGCAGGTATTTCTTGCCGGCGTCCGTCTCGAGGAAGGTCGTGACCTCAGTCAGCTCCTGCTCCGTGAAATGAGACGCAAAGGAGCGCGCCGCTTCGTCGAGAACGTCCTTTTCGGTCGCGCCCATGTCCTTGGCGATGGCGAAGACCGTATCGTGGATGGCGTCTTTCAGCTCGGGCCGCGTCGCGGCGACGCGCTCCTCAAGCCCGGCGAGCATTTCCGGGACGACGAGATCGAGCGAATGTCTGAGGCCGATGTCCACCATCAGACGGTTGGCGAGCTCGATCGATTTCGCCGTCGGCGTGATCGCCGCGGCCGGCGCGGGCGTCGGGTCGGCGGCGAGGGCCTGCGCGGGGCAAACAAGCGCATAAGCGATAAGCGCGGAAATGAGGGCGCGAGTCGGTTTCAAGCTGGGTCTCCTGGCTTAACCGGGCGATGGGGATCGCCAAAGATTTCGACGCCGGCCGACGTGGCGACGATCGCGGCGCTGGCCAAGCCGATGAAAAGGCCGTGCTCGACCAGTCCGACAATTGCGTCGAGCGTGTGCGCGAGCGCCGGCGGATCCGGGATCGCGCCGAAGGCGCAATCGAAAATCGCATGCCCGCCGTCGGTGACGAAATCAAGATCGCCGCGCTTGCGGCGCGCAATTGACGGTTGAAGGCCGAGCTTGGCGAACGCCTCGTCAAGGCGCCGGCGCGTCGCGGTCAGGCCGAAGGGCACGATTTCGACGGGGACGGGGAATGCGCCGAGTCGGTCGACTTTCTTGCTCGCGTCCGCGACGACGATCATCCGACGCGAGGCGGAGGCGACGATCTTTTCGCGCAGCAGAGCGCCGCCGCCGCCCTTGATGAGGTTAAGATCGGGGTCAAATTCGTCGGCGCCGTCGACGGTCAGGTCAAGCTCGGCGCGCTCGTCAAGCGTCGTCAACGGAATGCGCAGCCGCTCAGCCTGGGCCCGCGTCGCCTCCGAGGTCGGCACGCCGACGACTTTAAGGCCCGCGCGGACCCGCTCGCCAAGCATCTCGACGAACCAACGCGCGGTCGAGCCCGTGCCGAGGCCGAGCGCCATGCCCGGCTCGACGAAGTCGAGCGCGCGGGCGGCGGCTTGGGATTTCAGGATTTCGAGATCGGACAAGGTTTTTTTTAAGCTTTCTTCCGCGCGCTTCGGCGCCGCGAATGCGCATCCCGCCTACCGGCTCAAGGCAAAAATGGCAATTGGCGCGCGCCAAGGCGGGCTATTTGGCCGCCTCTCGGACATCCTCCAGCGTCTTTAAGCCGGCGCGCGGGGCGTTGACGAGCACCGCCATGTTGCCCGGCGCGTGGAGGTTGCGCCACATTTTCGTGTGCGCGGCCGGGATCTGCGCCCAAGGGAACACTTCCGACATGCAGGGGTCGATGCGCCGGTCAATGACGAACTTATTGGCGGCCGAAGCCTGCTTTAAGTTGGCGAAGTGCGAGCCTTGGATCCGCTTCTGCCGCATCCAGACGAACCGCGCGTCGAAGGTCAGGTTGTAGCCGCTCGTGCCGGCGCAGAAGACGACCATGCCGCCGCGCTTCACGACGAAACACGAAACCGGGAACGTCTGTTCGCCCGGATGCTCGAAGACCGTGTCGACGTCCCGCTTGCCGGTGATGTCCCAGATCGCTTTGCCGAACTTTCGCGCTTCCGCCATCAACGCCGCGTATTCGGGAGAGTTCACCTTCGGCAATTGGCCCCAGCACGAAAAATTCTTGCGATTGACGACCCCTTTCGCGCCAAGCGACATGACATAGTCGCGCTTTGCCTCGTCCGAGATTACGCCGATCGCGTTGGCGCCGGCCGCGGCGCATAGCTGAACGCCGAACACCCCGAGCCCGCCCGACGCGCCCCAGACGAGAACGTTGTCGCCGGGCTTCAGACGATGCGGCTCGTGCCCGAACAGCATCCGGTAGGCGGTCGCTAGCGTCAGCGTGTAGCAGGCGCTCTCCTCCCATGTCAGATGCTTCGGACGCGCCATGAGCTGGCGGTCCTGGACGCGGCAGAATTGCGCGAACGACCCGTCAGGCGTTTCATAGCCCCAGATGCGCTGCGAGGCGGAGAACATCGGGTCGCCGCCGTTGCATTCCTCGTCGTCGCCGTCGTCCTGGTTACAGTGGACGACGACCTCGTCGCCGACTTTCCAGCGCTTCACCTTCGAGCCGACCGCCCAGACGATGCCGGCGGCGTCGGAACCGGCGATATGGTAGGGCTGCTTGTGCACGTCGAGCGTCGAGATCGGCTCGCCGAGCGCCGCCCAGACGCCGTTGTAGTTGACCCCGGCCGCCATCACGAGAACGAGCACGTCGTGGCTGTCGAGCGGCCAGGTCGGCAAAACCTCGACCTGCATCGCCTGCTCGGGCGGCCCGTGCCGCGCTTTGCGGATCGCCCAGGCATACATTGTTTTGGGCACGTGACCGAGCGGCGGGATTTCGCCGATCTCGTAAAGGTCTTTCTCGGCGGCGCGGGACGCGACGCCTGAAATGTCCGTCGTCATCCTCAGCCGCCGCCTCCACGCGTTCCCTAGCGCAGCTCACGATGTTGCGCTGCAACAAACAAACATTGCGTGTCCCGCGCTCAGATTCAATGGCGACTTTCCGGCTATTTGGCCGCAGCGGAAGACCGACCGCCCTTCAACCGACGCGGCGGCCGGCGTTAAGCAAAGACTGCGGATTTAAGGAAAAGAAAGCTTTTTGCGGGAGAACGCTTCGCTGGGGCCATGAGCCTTCGCTCCGGATTCCCGTCGCGTCGACCTCCTTTCAAGCCAGCCTAAAGGCTAAAATCCGAATGTACCGGCTGCCGATCATCAATCAGATGCTCAATCTGAGCGGCTTCGAGCTGGTCGCGGTGATCTTCTTCATCATCATCGGGTTCTTTTGCTCCGGCTTTCTGCTCGATTATTTGATGAAAAAACAGGGCTTTGGCCCCTATTTGAACGGCGTTCTGGCGCTGATAGGGGCCTATTTCGGCATGGTCTTCCGCTGGGCGGCGTTTCCGCTGCAGAGCCCCTACGAGCCGCTCCTCTCCATGGCGTTGGTGATGGCGTCTATTCTCTTGCTGGTCCTCGGGTTGGCGGCGCTCCGCAACCGGATCGCGTGACGAAAAGGGCCTTGCCGGCCGCCGCTGCGACCAATTGACGAGGGCCTGAACCGGGCCTTCAACGACGATCCGTCGCCTGCTTTCTTGTGATTGCGCCATGCAAAATGCCATGGTGCTTCGCTCAGATAGGAGCGCGAAGAATGGACGCGGAAGGGGCGGCCGCGCCCGCTCGCCAGCGGGACAAGCCCTGGATTTTTCGCACTTACGCCGGTCACTCGACGGCCGCCGAAAGCAATCAGCTGTTTCGCGCGAACCTCGCAAGAGGGCAGACGGGCCTCTCGGTCGCCTTCGATCTGCCGACCCAGATCGGCTACGACAGCGACCACCCGCTCGCCAAGGGCGAGGTTGGCAAGGTCGGCGTGGCGATTTCCCATCTCGGCGACATGCGCCGCCTTTTTGAGGGGCTGTTGCTTGCCGACATGAACACGTCGATGACGATCAACGCCACGGCGCCCTGGCTGATGGCGCTTTACGTGGCTCTCGCCGACGAGCAGGGAGCGCCGCGCGAAGGCCTGCAGGGAACGACCCAGAACGACATCGTCAAGGAATACCTGGCGCGCGGCGCCTACGCGTTTCCGCCGGAGCCGTCGCTGCGCCTGTCGAACGACTTGATCCTCTTTTGCGTCCGCGAAACGCCGAAGTGGAACCCGATCAACGTCTGCTCCTATCACCTGCAGGAGGCGGGCGCGACGCCGGTCCAGGAGCTGAGCTTCGCGCTTGCCGCCGCGATCGGGGTGCTGGATCGAGCGCGCATGGGCCTCGAGCCGGACGAGGTCGCGCGGCTCGTCGGCCGCATTTCGTTTTTCGTCAACGCCGGCATGCGCTTCATCGAAGAGCTGTCGAAGCTGCGCGCCTTCCAGATGCTGTGGGACGAGATCGCCCGCGCGCGCTACGGCGTCGAAGACCCGACGCTGCGCCGCTTTCGCTATGGCGTGCAGGTCAATTCGCTGGGGCTGACCGAGCAGCAGCCGGAGAACAACGCCTATCGCATTCTCATTGAAATGTTGGGGGTCGTGTTGTCGCGCAGCGTCCGCGCGCGTGCGGTGCAGTTGCCGGCCTGGAACGAGGCGCTTGGCCTTCCGCGCCCCTTCGATCAGCAATGGTCGCTGCGCATGCAGCAGATCATGGCCTTTGAGACCGACCTCTTGGAATATGGCGACCTGTTCGACGGCAGCGCGGAAATCGAGCGCAAGGTCGAAGACATCGCGCGCGAGGCGCGCGCCGAGCTCGACTCCATTCTAACGTCAGGCGGCGTCGTCGCCGCGGTTGAGTCCGGATATATGAAAGCCAGGCTCGTCGCCTCCAACACGCGCCGCCAAGAGGCGATCGAGCGCGGCGAACGCATCGTCGTCGGCGTCAACGCCTTCACCGAGGGCGAGCCGTCGCCGTTTGTCAAAGGCGAAGGCGACATCTTCGTCCCCTCGTCCCAGGCCGAGGACGACCAGATCGCCAGGCTCAACGCCTGGCGGCAGGCGCGCGACGGGGCCCGCGTCGAGACGGCGCTTGCCGCGCTCAGCCAAGCGGCCCTCTCGGGCGCCAACGTCATGCCGGCCTCAATTGAGGCCGCGAAGGCGGGTGCGACCACCGGCGAATGGGCAGGCGCAATGCGCGCCGCATTCGGCGAATACCGCGCGCCGACCGGCCTGAGGCGCGTCGCGCGACAGGAGGCCGCCGATCTTGAACCTGTGCGCGCGGAGGTTCAGCGCGTGTCGATGAATCTCGGCCGGCGCGTCAAGCTCGTCGTCGGCAAGCCGGGGCTCGACGGCCATTCCAACGGCGCCGAACAGATCGCTGCGCGCGCCATCGACGCGGGGTTCGACGTCGTTTACGAGGGAATTCGCCTGACCGGAGACGAGATCGTCGCGCTGGCCAAGGGCGGCGCGCATTGCATCGGGCTTTCCGTGCTCTCCGGCGCCCACCTGATTGCGACCCGCGAAGTGCTCGCCCGGCTCAAAGCCGCGGGTCTCAGCCGCGTTCCCGTGGTCGTCGGCGGCGTGATCCCCGACGCCGATCGTCGCGCGCTCATTGCGCTCGGCGCGGCGGCGGTCTTTACGCCAAAAGACTTCAGGATCAACGAGATCTTGCTTGCGATCCTCAAGATTGTCGAAGCGCGGACGACGATAACTCCTGCGTGAGGATCTGGTGAAGACGCGCTTAACCGCGCTAGGGAAACCAGGCCTCGAGGGCTTGTAGCGCGGACAGTCCTCGGCCATTCTCTGCCGCGTTTTACATGGCCTCGTTGTGTCGTCGGATTTCAGCCAATTCATTAGCCTGAAGGAGAGGCGAGCGTCGCGGCGCTCAGAAGGCGCCGGCGCCGGCGTCGGCCTCACGGACGCCGAGAAGCGCGGCGCGATCATCGGCGTGTTGATTGCGATGTTCCTCGCCGCGCTCGACCAGACGATCGTCGCGCCGGCGTTGCCGACGATCGGCCAAAGCCTAGGAGACGCCGATTTCCTGCCCTGGGTCGTTTCCGGCTATCTGCTGACAAGCACCGCGACGACCCCTCTCTACGGCAAGATCTCGGATATTTACGGCCGGCGGCCGACGCTCTACTTGGCGCTCGCGGTTTTTCTCGTTGGCTCGCTCGCCTGCGCGCTGGCGCCGTCGATGACGGCGCTGATCTTTTTGCGTGCGCTTCAGGGACTTGGCGGCGGCGGGCTCGTCGCGCTGGCGCAAACCGTGATCGCCGACGTCGCAAGCCCCCGCGAACGCGCGAACTATGTCGTCTACATCTCGACCGTCTGGGCGACGTCGAGCGTCGCGGGGCCGGTGCTGGGCGGACTGCTCGCCCAGCACGTGTCTTGGACGATGATCTTCTGGATCAACCTTCCCATCGGCGCGCTGGCGCTTATGATCTGCCAGCGAACGCTCAGCCGGCTTGAGCAACGCCGGCGCGAGCACCGGCTCGACATTCTCGGCGCCGTGCTCATCACCGCCGCGAGCGTCGGCCTGATGCTCGCCTTAACGCTGCGCGGCAACGGCATGGCCTGGACGTCGACGCCGGTCCTCGCCCTGCTTCTCTCCTCCGCCGCGCTCGCCGCATGGCTCATCGTACACTTGCGGCGCGCGGCCGAGCCGCTGATCCCCTTGGACATTTTTCGCAACGGGGTCGTCGGCATGGCGACGGCGGCGATCTTCTTCTCGATGTTCGCCTATATCGGCGCAACCGTCTATCTGCCGATCTACTTCGTCTCGGTGATGCATGTGGATGCGACGACCGCCGGCGCCGGGCTCATCGTTCTGATGGCCGGCAGCGTCGTCGGGGCGAACACGGCAGGGCGGCTGATGCCCCGCCTCAAGCATTATAAGCCCATGGCGACGTTCGGCCTCTGCGCCGCGCTCGCCGCGCTCATCGCGCTCTTCGTCTTCGCGCCCTGGCTCAACTTCTTCGAAGCGGAGGTGCTCGCCCTCATCCTCGGCGTCGGCATGGGCCCGCTCTTTCCGACGGCGACGGTCAGCGTGCAGAACGCGGTCGACGTCCGCGATCTCGGCATCGCCACGGCGACGCTCGCTTTCTTACGCTCGTTTGGCGGCGCGATCGGCGTGGCGGCGCTTGGCGCGATCATCGTCGCCTTCGGCGTCGTATCCCCGGAAAGCGTCGTCGTCTCCGGCGCCGGCGCGGCCGAGGCGGGCGAGGCCTTCCGATGGCTGTTCGCCGCGCAGGCGCTGGCTCTTGCTGTGTGCCTCGCCTGTTTCGTCAGAATGGCGGAGCTGCCGCTGCGCGGGCCCTCGGAGATGTCGGGGGAGCTCGCCGGAGAGGGCTGAAGGGGCGGGACGCGCTCCGGCCTGCGCCGCGCTACGTCATCAATTGCCCGCCGTTTGCAGACAGCGTCGCCCCAGTGATGAACCCCGCGTCGTCCGAGACGAGAAACGCGACGCAGCGCGCGATCTCCTCGGGCTGGCCGAGGCGGCGCAGCGGAATTTGCGGCAGGATGCTCTTCTCCAAGATCTCCTTGGGCACCGCCATGACCATTTCGGTGGCGATGTAGCCGGGGCAGATGGCGTTGACCGTCACGCCCTTGGAGGCGCTTTCTTGAGCGAGGGCCTTGGTGAAGCCGAGCTCGCCGGCTTTGGCGGCCGAATAATTCGACTGCCCCATTTGACCCTTCTGGCCGTTGATCGAGGAGATGTTGACGATGCGGCCAAAGCCGCGCTCGCGCATGCCCTCGATCACGGGCCGACACATGTTGAAGAGAGAGGTCAAGTTCGTATCGACGACCGTCTTCCATTGCTCGACCGACATCTTGTGGAACATCGTGTCGCGCGTGACGCCGGCGTTGTTGACCAGGATCTCGACGGGCCCAAGGTCCTTCTCGACCTGCGCCAGGCCGTCGCGGCAGGATTCGAAGTTCGAGACGTCCCACTTGTAGACGGCGACGCCGGTTGCGTCCTTGAACGCGGACGCCGCGGCGTCGTTGCCGTGGTAGACGGCGGCGACGTTGTAGCCTTCCGCCTTCAGCGCCCTCGAAATCGCCGCGCCAATGCCGCGCGTTCCGCCCGTGACGACGGCCACTCTACCCATCGCTTCCTCCCGTTCTTAGTTCTTGGCGCCGAAACGTTCGCTCAGGCGCGTTCCACCGTCATCGCAATGCCCATGCCGCCGCCGATGCACAGCGTCGCCAGGCCGCGCTTCGCCTTGCGCCTGGCCATTTCGTGCAGCAGCGTCACCAGCACGCGCGCGCCGGAAGCGCCGATCGGGTGGCCAAGAGCGATCGCGCCGCCGTTGACGTTCACGATCGCCGGGTCCCAGCCCATGTCCTTGTTGACGGCGAGCGCCTGCGCGGCGAAGGCCTCGTTGGCCTCGACGAGGTCAATGTCTTTAACCGACCAGCCGGCGCGCTGGAGCGCCTTGCGCGACGCGGGAATGGGCCCTGTGCCCATGATCGCCGGATCAACCCCCGCGGTCGCCCACGACACGATGCGGGCAAGCGGCGTCACGCCGCGTCGCTTAGCCTCCGCCGCCGTCATCACCACAATGGCCGCCGCGCCGTCATTGATGCCCGACGCGTTGCCGGCGGTGACGGTTCCTTCCTTCGAGAAGGCCGGCTTCAGCTTGGCGAGCGCCTCGAGCGTCGTGCCGTGGCGGGGGAATTCGTCGTCCACGACGACCTTGTCGCCCTTGCGCGACGTGACGGTGAACGGCGTGATCTCGTCCTTGAACTTGCCGGCCTTCTGGGCGGCCTCCGTCTTGTTCTGGGAGGATGTGGCGAAGCGGTCCTGGTCCTCGCGGCTGATCTGCCATTTGGCGGCGATGTTCTCCGCCGTGTTGCCCATATGGTAACCATGGAAAGCGTCGGTGAGGCCGTCTTTGAGCATCGTGTCGATCAGCTTCAATTCGCCCATCTTCACGCCGTCGCGCAGGTGGGCGGCGTGCGGCGCCTGCGACATCGATTCCTGGCCGCCCGCGACGACGATGGAAGCGTCACCGTTAACGATCTGCTGTAGGCCGACGGCGACCGCCCGAAGCCCGCTGCCGCAAAGCTGGTTGAGGCCGAAGGCGGTCTTTTCCTGCGGGATGCCCGCCTTCATCGCCGCTTGCCGCGCCGGGTTTTGGCCTTGCGCGGCGGAAAGGATCTGTCCGAGGATGACCTCGTCAACCTCCCGAGGCTCGACTTTCGCCGACGCGAGCGCCGCCGTGATCGCCGCGGCGCCGAGCTCGTGAGCGGGAATGGCGGCGAAGGCGCCGTTGAAGGAGCCGACGGCGGTGCGCTTGGCGCTGGCGATGACGATCTCGGGCGACGACATAGAAAACTCCTTGCTTTAGAAAAAACTCGCTTCCGGGCCGCTTCCGGCGCCCTCGTTTCAGGCGGGCATATGGCATGCCAGGCGGTTTCTTGCCACTTCGTCTATCGTAGGGTCTGCCCCGCCGCCAGCGCGCCGGAGGCCAGATCGTCGCGTGCGGCATTTCGCGCATGCACAAAAAGGTGTTTCCGCAAGCGGAGAAAGGGCTTATTTTGCTCACACCCAAAGGGAAGCGTCGACGCGAGTTCCTACCGCAATGCCGAAATCGCCTGAACCGATCACGATCAAGAAATACGCCAACCGCCGCCTCTACAACACTGCCTCCAGCGTTTACGTCACGCTGGCGGACCTCGCCAAGATGGTGAAGTCCGGGGAGGATTTCGTCGTCCTGGACGCCAAGACGAACGAAGACATCACGCGGTCGGTGCTCACGCAGATCATCTTCGAGCAGGAAGGCGTCGAGGGGCAGTCGCTGTTGCCGATCGCCTTCCTCAGGCATCTGATAAAATTTTACGGCGACAGCGTGCAGGCGCTGGTGCCAAGCTACCTCGAATTTTCGATGGAGCGGTTCGCGATCGAGCAGGAAAAAGTGCGGGAGGCGGCGAGGAAGCTCTTCGGCGAAGGTCCGTTCGCGCCGCCGACTTTTGCGGCGCTTGAGGAAATGACGCGCAAGAACCTGGCGGCCTTCACCCACGCGCTGGGCCTGTTCTCGCCCTTCGGGGCGAACGGCGCCGCCAACGGCGCCGGAACCGAGGACGCCAAGCCTAAGGCCCCCTCGGCCGATCTCGACGAACTGAGATCGCAGCTCACCGAAATGCAGCAGCGGCTGGCGCGAATCGAAGAGCGCAGCTGACGTGGCGCGGGCGGTTAGAGCGAAGGGCGATTGGGTAGACTCGTCCCTTCCGTAATGGCGAGCGAAGCGAAGCGATTTCGGGGGGCATAGGGCGCCGCCCTTCATTCCCTAGATCGTTTCGTCCCCCTCGCGACGCTCGGGGTCCTCGCGATGACGAGGATTCCGTCGGAACCCGAAACGCCCTCGCTCTAAAATCGATCCTTTCGGGTCCTAATCTCCGCAAACACCGCCGCCGGATCGCCGCGCGCCATCCCGACCGCGGCTTTCACCGACGCATTCTCGGCGCGCAGGAACGGATTGGCGGCGAGCTCCGCGCCGATCGTCGTGGGCAATGTCGGCTCGCCGGCCTCGCGCAGCCGCGCGATTTCTTCGGCGCGGCGTTTCAGCTCGGCGTTGTCGGGCTCGATCGTCAGCGCAAAGCGCGCATTGGCTTGGCTGTACTCATGGCCGCAATAGACCGAGGTCTCGGCGGGCAGCGCCGCAAGCTTTGAGAGCGACGACCACATCACGGCAAGCGGCGTCTCGAAGACCCTCCCGCAGCCGAGCGCAAACAGCGTGTCGCCGCAGAACACGACGCCGTCCGCTTCGAACCAATAGACGATGTGCCCCGCCGTATGGCCGGGCGTTTCGATCACCTTCGCCTTCGCCGCGCCGACGGAGACGACGTCGCCCTCCCTCACCTGCAGGTTAAGGCCGGCGATGCGCGCGGCCTCCTTGGCCGGCCCGACGACGCGCAGCTTGGGAAAGCGGGCGCGCAGGACCGGAAGGCCCTGCGTGTGGTCGGCGTGGTGATGGGTGATCAACGCGTCCGTCAAGGCCCAGCCCCGCGCGTCAAGCGCGGCGAGCACGGCGTCGCCGTCCGGCGCGTCGATCGTCGCCGTCGCCCCCGTGGCGGCGTCGTGAACGAGCGCGCCGAAATTGTCCTTCAGGCACATGAACTGGAAGATGGCGATGGTCATCGCGGCGTCTCCTGAAGTTCTCCTCCGATAGGCGCGCGCGCGCGTTTGCGCAATGCGCGCCGCTGGTTCAAGGTCAGCCGGCAGAGGCCCGGGTCGAGGCGCGGAAAGACCTTGTCGTTCGACGTGAACGATCTCATCGCGTTCTATGCGACGCCGCTCGGCGTCGTCGTGCGCCGGGCGCTCACGCGACGCTTGCGCGCCCGCTGGGGCGGCTGCGCTGAACTCGCGGTGATGGGCCTCGGCTACGGCGCGCCGTTTCTCGCCAGCTTCTGCAGCGAGGCGCAGCGGACGATCTGCCTGATGCCGGCGCGGCAGGGGGTCGCGGCCTGGCCGTCCGCCGAGAACAACGCCGCGGCGCTGGTCGAAGCTGAGATGACGCCGCTGCCTGACAACTGCATCGACCGGGCCCTCGTCGTGCACGGCCTTGAGCTGTCGGAAGACCCCGCGCTGGTCCTTGAAGAGGTCTGGCGCACGCTCGCGCCGTCGGGCCGCGCGGTGATCATCGTCCCCTCGCGGCGGGGCTTATGGGCGCGCGCCGACGGCACGCCGTTCGGCTACGGGCAACCGTTCTCGCGCGGGCAACTCAATCACTTGCTGCGCGGGGCGTCGTTCACGCCGGTCTTTTGGGGCGAGGCGCTCTATGCGCCGCCCATCAACCGGCGCTTTTTCGCCAATACCGCGCTGGCGATCGAAAGCATCGGCGCGGCGATCGGTTGGCCTTTCGCGGGAGTGCATTTTGTCGAGGCGATGAAGCAGGTCTATCGCCCCGTCGCCGTGCGCAGCGCCACGCGCCGCCGTGTCATCGCGTTCAAACCCACGCTCGCGCCGACCGCCCGTCGGGCTCCCATTGGGGGCGATTCAGCGGGCTGAAGGCGAAGGCGCGATTTGCGCGAAGAAATCCTTGCCTCCGCGTATCGGTCTAACCGCCGCGGCAGGGAGGTGGTTGGAAGCTGCTCGCGAACTGTGTAACCTTCGACGCATGCAGAGAAGGCCTGGCGAAGCGGACATCGTTCCGTTTGGGGTCGGCGATTACACGGCCACAGAGGCGGCACGCCTGTTGAAGACGTCGCCGAGGACCATCCTCCGATGGCTCGCCGGCTATCGCTACCGACGCGCGGATGGCCGACAGGCGACTGCGCCGCCCCTGTGGCGGCCACAGATTCCGCGTCTCGGCCAGGAGCTGGAAATCGGCTTCCACGATCTCATCGAGCTGCGTTTTGTCCTCGCGTTCTTGAGCCGCGGCGTCGCTCTGAACGTCGTCCGTCGGTGCCTTGAAAACGCGCGGCGCATGCTCGGCGAAGAGCGCCCTTTGTCGACGCATCGATTTCGAACCGACGGCAAGAGCATTTTTCTCGACAGCGTCGCGGAGGAAAGCGCCGCGACCGTGAGCGCGGGGAGTTCAATGTCGCTCGTCGACCTGAAGAGCAACCAGCTCGTGTTCAGGCAGGTGATTGAGCAGACCTTCAAGGATCTCGATGTTTCAGACGGCTCGGTGACGCAATGGCGTCCTTATCGAGGCAAGCCGTCGATCGTCATCGATCCGAAGCGCTCGTTCGGAAAGCCGATCGCGTCCAGTTCCGGCGCGCCGACCGCGGCGCTGGCGCAGGCCGTGGCGAGCGAAGGCTCTCTCGCGCGCGTCGCGCGGCTTTACGACATGCCTGCGCCGGCGGTGAGCGACGCCGTCGTGTTTGAGCGCCTTCTGATGGCGGCGTGAGGGTCGCCGTCGACGAGAACCTTCCCCCCGCTCTGGCGAGGGCGCTCAACGCATTGTTTGCCGGCGAGCACGAGGTCGTACATCTTCGGGACCGATTTGGCCCCGCCGTTTCTGACGAGACTTGGATTTCCGAACTGTCGGCGGAGGGACGGTGGGTCGTCATTTCCGGCGACACGAAAATAGCGCGCAAGAAGGCCGAGCAGGCGGCGTTTCGCAATTCACGCTTGGTCGGGTTCTTTCTGTCGAGCGCGCTTGGCGAGGCCAAGACGATCCGGAAGATGCAAAGGCTGCTTGCGCTCTGGGATGACATCGAGGCGCTGGCGAAGCCGCTCGCAGGCGGGGCGATGTTCGAAGTGCCGATCTCGGGGAAGATCAGGCAGTTGAATCCATAACCCGCGCACGATAGGCCGCGCCGGCTGGCGCGCCGCGCGGCGGGCGCGGCGCGTTCGTCGCGGCCCTCGCCGGCGCCGCCCAAAGGACCCGAGCCAAATTGTCTCTCCTCGCAGCAACTCCTCAGTCGGGCGGGGCCCGCCAACGGACGCTCAGGCCCGCGCCTTCGCCGGCTTCGCCTCCGCCAGCCCGACGATCTCCCCCAGCACGGCGATCGCGCCTTTCAGCCGCTCGGCGAGCGTCTCGAAATCGCCGCTGACGACGATGCGCAGATCGGGGCGCACGCGCGCCAGCGGCCCCTGCGCTTGCACCCACTTCACCAAGGCTTCCGGGCGCTGGAAGGAATTGTCGCGGAAGGCGAGCGTCATGCCCTTGGCGCCGGCGTCGAGTTTTTCGACATTGGCGCGCCGGCAGAGCGCTTTGATCCTGACCAGCCTCAGCAGCATCTCGACCTCGTCCGGCGGCGGCCCGAAGCGGTCGACGATTTCCGCGCCCATCGCCTCGATCTCCGCGTCGTCGGAGAGCGACGCGAGACGGCGATAGAGGGAGAGGCGGGCGGGCAAGTCGGGGATGTAATTCTCGGGGATGGTGACGGGGCTCCCGAGCGAGATCGTCGGCGACCACATGTCTTGCGCCGGCTCCTCGACGCCCGCCTTCAGGCGCTCGATCGCCTCTTCAACCATCTGTTGATAGAGCTCGTATCCGACCTCGCGGATATGTCCGCTCTGCTCTTCGCCCAGCAGGTTGCCGGCGCCGCGCAAGTCAAGGTCGTGGCTTGCGAGCTGGAAGCCCGCGCCGAGCGTGTCCAGCGATTGCAGCACGGCGAGGCGCCGCTCGGCCTGCGGGGTGATCGTCTTGCCGGCAGGCGTCGTGAAGATCGCGTAGGCGCGCGCCTTCGAGCGGCCGACCCGCCCGCGCAACTGATAGAGCTGCGCCAGGCCGAACATGTCGGCGCGATGCACGATCAGCGTGTTGGCGCGCGGGATGTCGAGGCCCGATTCGACGATCGAGGTCGAGAGCAGGATGTCATATTGCCCGTCGTAGAAAGCGCCGACCTTGGCCTCAAGCTCGGAGGCCGCCATCTGCCCATGCGCGACGACGAATTTGGCTTCCGGCACGTTGGCGCTGAGGAACCTTCCGGCCTCCTCAAGGTCGTCGATGCGCGGGCAGACATAGAAGGCCTGGCCACCGCGATAGCGCTCGCGCAGCAGCGCCTCGCGCACCGTCAAGCCGTCGAACGGCGAGACGAAGGAGCGAACCGCCAGGCGGTCGATCGGCGGCGTCGCGATGATGGAAAGGTCCCGGACCCCGCTCATGGCGAGCTGCAACGTGCGTGGAATAGGCGTCGCGGAAAGCGTGAGGAC
>Ga0187782_10001643_pt1 | contig 16401 bp, 11 predicted proteins | sample 0715_SJ02_MP15_2_FD_132454 | JGI IMG/M metagenome (GOLD analysis project Ga0187782, IMG submission 132454) | Tropical peat soil microbial communities from peatlands in Department of Meta, Colombia - 0715_SJ02_MP15_20_MG | ecosystem: Environmental > Terrestrial > Soil > Wetlands > Peat | place...
CATCTCACCCCTTCATCAACCGACCGTGAACGTACCTAGCACCGCCCTCGTACCCGCGCGAGACGACCTCGATCAGGGGCCCCTCGAACTCGATACTCTTGCGGACGTCGTCGTCGCCAACGACGCGTCGCCGTCGTCCGCCTCTGCGCCTCGACCCGGCCGCCGGCGCGTCCTGACCCACGAGGAAGAGGTTCATCTCTCTCAGCGCATCGAAGGTGGGGAGCGCAACGCGCTCGAGGCGCTGCTTGGCAGTGCTCAGGCTGCGGCTCCGCTCCGAGCGCTGGCGGCAGAGCTGCGCGACGGCCGCATCGTTCCGTCAGCGCTGCTCCGGAATGCGGCGGAAGACGCCGATGATCCGGCGAATGTCGAGCGTCTCGCACGCCTGCTCGATCGGGCGGCCACCGCTGCGATGGCGCGCTCGGTGCGCGGCGAGGGGACCCGTGAGCGCCGAAAGCGGCGACGCACGCGTCTGGCGAACGAGCTCGCGTTCGAGCGCTTCGAACGCTCGCTCTTCGACCGCATGGCTCGGGCGCTCAGGACTCGTGGCGCCGACGAGCGGGTTCGCCGAGCCTTCGCCCGAGGACGTCGCGAGGCGCAAAGGGCGGTTCACGAATTCGTCGGAGCGAACTTCGGTCTGGTCGTGACCTACGCCCGGCGTTTCGTCGGCCAGGGTCTCGACATGCACGACTTGGTGCAGGAAGGCCAGCTGGGTCTCATCCGCGCGGTGGAGAAGTTCGACTGGCGGCGGGGGCATCGGTTCTCCACGTACGCCGCCTGGTGGGTGCGCCAGGCAATGGCTCGCGCTCTGGCGGATCAAAGCAAGACGATCCGCGTTCCCGTTCATTTGCTCGAAAGCCGGCACAAGCTCGAGCGTGTCCGCCGAACCATGGCGCAGCAGGGCCGACGTGAGCCCACTGACGAGGAGCTGTCTCGCGAGAGCGGGCTTCCTCTCGACAAGGTCCGGGCAATCCGCGGCCTCGTGCGCGAGCCCCTCCGCCTCGAGGCGCCGCTGGGCGACGAAGGCGACGGCGGGCAGCTGGGCGATCTCGTTGCGGACCAGCATTCGCCCGCCCCCGACGAGCACCTGGCGCTCGAGCGGATGCAGATTCAGACTCGGGCGCTCCTCGAGCATCTGACGCCCCGCGAGCAGCAGCTGCTCCGGTTGCGGTTCGGGATGGATGGCGGACCCGGGCAGACGCTCGAAGAGGTGGGCAAGTCGTTCAACCTATCGCGCGAGCGCGTGCGACAGATCGAGGCCGCCGCGCTGAAGAAGCTCAGGGCGATCTCCGAGGAGCGCGGACTCGGGTCGTACATCGGCAGGTAGCGCTTCGGGGGTCACTCTCCGCTCGCGCATCGGACGCTCAGCGCGAGGACCTCCATCGCACGCTCGAGATCCTTGAGCGACGGAAAGCTCGGGGCAATCCGAATGTTCCGGTCCTGAGGGTCCTTCTTGTACGGAAAGGCGGAGCCGGCCGGCGTCAGTTTCACACCGGCATCGGCCGCCATTTTCACGACGCGCTCCGCCCGGCCAGGCTGTGTGTCCAGGCTGACGAAGTAGCCTCCGCGTGGCCTGGTCCACGTGGCAAGCCCCGTGCCGCCCAGCTCGCGATCCAACACTCGCTGCACGACCTCGAACTTGGGACGCAGGATGGCGGCGTGCTTGCGCATCAAGGTTCGCACGCCCGCTGCGTCCCGGAGAAAACGAACGTGGCGAAGCTGATTGAGCTTGTCCGGTCCGATCGTCACATTGGCATGGTGCTTTCGCATCCAGCCCACGTTGGCCGCGCTGGATGCCATCGCGGCCACACCGGCTCCGGCGAACGTGACCTTGGAGAACGACGCATAGATCCAGAATCGGTTTGCGTGGCCGAGGGCCTGGCTCTCGGACAGTGCATTCGCCAAGGTCTCCGGAGGGTCGGTCAGGTCGTGAACGGCGTAGGCGTTGTCCCACATGATCCGAAAATCCGGAGCCGCCGTCTTCATTTGCGCCAAGCGCCGGACGACGTTTGCGCTCAACGTGATGCCCGTCGGATTGCCGTACTTCGGGACGATCCACATTCCTTTGATGCGCTCGTCGGCGGCAGCGAGGCGCTCGGCGGCGTCGACGTCGGGGCCCTCCGGCGTCATCCCGACCGTCAGCATCTCGATCCCGAGGTCCTCGCAGATCGAAAAGTGCCGATCGTATCCCGGCGATGGGCAGAGAAATCGGGGGCCCTGCTCACGCCAGGCTCGCGTACCGTCCGGAACGCCGTGCAGGACGGCATGGGCCATGGTTTCGTACATGAGCGCCAGACTCGAATTGTCCGCCGCCATCACGTTTTCGGCCGGGACGTCGAGAAGCTCGCCGAACAGCGCGCGCATCTCCGGCAGACCATCGAGCCCCCCGTAGTTTCGGCAGTCCGTGCCGTCGGCGGCCCGGTAGTCGTTCGAGCCGAGGACCGTCGACAGGGCAGTCGACAGGTCGAGCTGCTCGGATGAAGGCTTTCCGCGCGTCAGATCGAGCGACGCAGGGTTGCGCTTCATCTCGTCGTAGCGTTTGCGAGCATCATCCTGGGAGACGCGGATCGGGACCATGTTCAGTTGACCGTCCTTTGGGCGCGGGACGCCAGCAGCGTAGCGAATCTTCGAGAACGATCGAGGCGCAACGATACCCGTCGAGGCCGCCGGGGCACGGCATCGTGCGCGCGGGAATGCGCGTTCGGCAGCCCTCCGGGCGCTGCCCTGCTCTCGCCGTGAAACGCTCCCGAGCGCCTACGCGCTCGCGAAGACCCCTGGATCGATTTCGCGAATCACTTCGTTATGTGCGGCAATACGTACGGTCGACCCAAAACGAGCTTGCGTCACAATGTGGGCAGAAGCCGGGGTCACGCGCAAGATGCCACGCATGCCAGGCGATCTGTATTACGGCGACAACCTCGACGTGATGCGGCGCCACGTCGAAAACGAGTCGATCGATCTCGTTTATCTCGACCCGCCTTTCAATTCGGACCGCACGTACAGCGTGACCCACAAGGGTTCGCAGGAGCAGCAGCGAGCCTTCGTGGACACGTGGACATGGGACGACGATGCGGAGCGCGCCTTTCGCCAGCTCACCGACCCAGCCGGGCTCGCCGTGCACGTGCCCCGGCGTCTACGCGAGATGGTGCTGGCGCTCAAGGCGGTGATGAGCAACCACCGAGACATGCTGGCCTACCTCTCGATGATGGCGATCCGCCTCGTCGAGATGCGACGGGTGCTCCGAAAAACGGGCTCGATCTACGTTCATTGCGATCCGACCGCGAGCCACTACCTGAAATTGGTCCTCGATATCATCTTTGGACCGGAGAACTTTCGACGCGAAATCATCTGGCGAAGCGGGTGGGTGTCTGGCTTCAAGACCAGGACGTCCAATTGGATCCGCAATCACGACACGCTCCTTTATTACGTTCGAGACCGGAAAGAGCCGTTCACGTTCAACAAGGATCTCGCATACAAGCCCCACGAGGACGGGTACAGCCGCCGCGGAGGAGGTGGCAATCCCAGGGGCGTCGCCATCGACGACGTGTGGGACGAGGTGGCGCTGTACTCGCCGTGGATCAAGAGCTTTTCGACCGAGAAACTCGGCTACATGACGCAAAAGCCGCTCGCATTGCTCGACCGGATCATCGCTGTTTCATCGAACGAAGGTGACGTCGTACTGGATCCGTTCTGCGGTTGCGGTACGACCGTCGAGGCGGCCGAGATGCTGCGGCGCCGGTGGATCGGGATCGACGTTGCGATCCGCGCAGTCGAGATCGTCAAAGATCGACTCGATGGCAAATTTTCGCCGCGCGCTTGGAGGGCGCACGGTGAACCCGCCGACGTCGAGCAAGCCGCGCAATTGGCGGTCTCGAACGTTTACGACTTCCGATGGTGGGCGGTGCGCCTGCTCGGAGGCGGCGCCTCGAGAAGCGAAACCAGAAAGGGCCAAGATGGGCCCATCGACGGTGAAATAGCACTTGCGGACGACGCTGGAGAAAGGCGGCGAGGGATCATCTCGGTGAAGGGCAGCGCCGCCGTGGCGCCCGACCACGTGGCGGCGCTGAACCGCGTCGTCGATTGGGAGCATGCCGACTTCGGGGTCCTGGTGACCATCGGTGACCCGTCCGCGCTCGCCAGGGACACGGCTCGCGCTTTTGGTCCGCTGCCGTGGGCATCGGCGTACGAAGGCGGGCTCTCGAATCGCATCCGAATCGTCACCGTGCCGGAGCTCATGTCGGGCGAAGCCCGGTTCCCGGGCCGGGTCCTCGGGCCGTGAGCCCGCCGGCCGACGGCGTCGTTATCTACGGAAAAAGATCGCCAGAGCTACCTCGAGGAGGATGAGAATGATGATGACGAGCTCGAGCACCGTGCTGATCCGCGTATCGATCTCGCCCCTCACCAATTCGTAGGCTTGCGCCAACAATGCCTGTTTGGCGTCGATGCTCGATTGCCACGCGCGGATGCGGAATCGGCGCACGGCACTCTCGTAAACGCGGGCGAGGTAAAAGTCGCCGATCACCTTGAGCGCGTTGTCCACCCGTTCGGTGAACTCCGTCAGCTCGAGAAGCCGCCGCACGACGTCGTTCGAGAGCTGGACCCAAGGATTGCGCAAGCGCAGCGGAAAAGGCGCGTGACGCGCACGGCTGAACTGGCGATGCACGCGGGCGAGCTCGGAATCGAACAGGCCGTCGTAATAGCGGAGCTCCAGCAGCTGGGAGGTCGCGAACTCCAGAATGTCGGGCAGGTCTCGGCTTCCCGAGGGCTCGAGCACGAAGGCGCTGTTCCAGTCGACGACGACCAGATCGTCCTCGAAGTAGCTATGAGCATGCTCAAGGACGTCCTGCTGCTGTCCGATCGCGAGACGGCGGCTGCTCGGCTCGCCGACCACGAGGCTCACGAGCGTCGGCGACTGCAGAATGTCGCTCGCGAGGGGATGCCCTTCGAGGTGCTGGATGAAGACGACGGTGTACGTCTCGATGCCCTCCCAGTCATGTCGCTGACGGATCGCCTGGGCCAGCCGATCGAGGAGAGGAGTCACGAGGACGCGCGCGCTCTCGTCGAGTGCGGACGATTCGTACAGCTCGTCGCAGATCGCCACGAGGCCCCCGAGCTCCGTGCCCGGCGCGATGGCGAAGTCGAAGCACACTGAAACCGCGCCGTATTCGAAGAGTCGCGCCGAGACCCGCGCCTCCATCCGGGCGCCCGAGCGCGCGAGATTGACGACGTAGCTGTCGAGCGGCACTTGGAGTGGAGGCGCCGAGATGACGAGCGAGAGCTCGGCCTCGCGAGTCGATGCTCCCCGCCGCGTCGCTGCAGGTCGGACGATGCCTTGTGCGGCTGCGAGGTCGATTTCGTCGGCGACATCGAGCAGCCGATACGCGAGAACTCGTCCTTCGCGCACCACGAGAGGGGCAGCCGGCCGCAGCTCATCCGCGTCTGGCCGCGCATCTCCGGTGCCGTCGACATTGCGCCCCGGCGGACATGCCTCGTCGTGCGCCCCCATGGGGAAGGGCCACGCGTGCCACATGGATGGTCCAAGGGCAAGACGAATGCACGCTCGCCCCTTTCATGCCGTGCCGTTTACCGCTGCGGCGCGCGAGGAACGGCGTGTGCACGAACCGCCCGCATGCTGGTAGCGTCGGTCACGGAGCTTCTCTGTGAGCGTCATCGTGCGCTCCAGGCACGCATCGCCGCCCTCGAGGTGGACCGGCGCGCGCGCGGCGCGCGCGCGGTGCAGCTCGCGGAAGATCTGGTCGCACATGCCACGGTGGAGCAGCTCGTCGTCTACCCCTACGCCGAGGAGTTGCTCGGCCTGACAGGGCTGGCCGTCGAGATCGAGCGGTCGCTCGATGCGGTACTCGGAGTCGTCGGCTCGGTCGACGACGACGCGATGTTCGCGGGCGCGGTGGCGCGGTTGTCGGCAGCGTTCGAGCGGCACGTCGACGGCGACGAAATTGGCTTGTTGCCCCTGCTCGAGCTCGTTGGACCCCGCGAACAGATGCTTCGAATCGGCCACACCATCCGAGATTTCGAGCGCGCGCTGGTCGAATCTCGGCTGGAGGGCTCTTGCGTGTGGCCGTCCATCTCGCGTGACGCTGCTTCGAGGAACATCAATTGAGAACGAGCTGAAGGGCGACGCAGCATTTCCCCGCAAGCCGCCCTCCAACCTGGGAGCGGGGATCACACTTCAGCAGCGATCCGCGCGCGCGCGACGGCTTGGGCTTGAGGTCTCGCCCAGGATTTCCGTTTCATACTGGTGGATGCGCTCGTTCATCGTCGTCTTCGCGCTGGCCGCCTGTGTTTCTTGCGCCGAAGGCGTCGATCCCGCGTCGTCGAGCGCCGGACCCGGGAAGACCGGACTGATCGGAGATCGCGCCCCCGATTTCGACGTCACCCCGGTCACCGGATCGCGCGCACCCATCTCGTTGCGTGCGCTTCGCGGCACCGTCGTCGTCGTGGACTTCTGGGGGACGTACTGCGGTCCTTGCAAGCAGTCGTTTCCGAAGCTGGAAGGGCTACGGGCAAGGTACGCGGAACGAGGCCTGCGGGTCCTCGGGATCAGCGAGGACGAGGCCGACGACAAGGCCAAAATCCCGAGTTTTGCGGCGACGTACGGCGCGAAGTTTGCGATTGCATGGGACGAGGACAAGTCGATCGCCCGCATGTACAAGCCCGAGACGATGCCATCGACGTTCGTGATCGACCGCAAGGGGATCGTCCGCTACGAGCACGTCGGGTACCACGATGGCGATGAGCGGGAGCTGGAGAAAGAGGTCAAGGACCTCCTGGCCGAGTAGTGAGCGGGCGTCGGCATTTTCTCCTCGTCCTGCTCCTGTGCGCCGGGTCGACGGTCGCGGGTCCTCTTGCGTCGCGCGCGGCCGAGTCGAGCTCAGCGCTCCAGCAGCTCGCTCGCTCGAGGGACTTCCGCGTGCGCGTCAACGCGGCGCTGCTCATCGGCCGTGTCCGTCCCGCCGGAGCCCTCGAGGCTCTCGAGCGCGCGCTGGACGACGGACATCCCACGGTGCGGGCGGCAGCGGCCGAGGCGCTCGGCGCATTGGGTGATCCACTGGCGCTGCCCGCACTCGAGCGGCGGCTCATCGAGGAGTCGTCGCCGAGCGTCCGGGCGCAGATCAACGCCAGCGTCGATGAGCTGCGCGCTGGTGCGTCCGCGCCGCAACCTGCCGACGATGCGACGTCGTCCGCAGCCGACGTCCGCTGCGTGCTCGCCATGGGCACGATGCGCAACGCGAGCGGCGTGCGCGGCGAGGACCTGCGGCGGGTGCTCACGGAAGCTGCGCGCAACCGCGCCCGCGTGCTGCGGGGGATCGCCGTTGCGCAGGACGAGGCGTCGTCTCTGCGCCAGGCCGCCGCACGGCACGTACCGGTCATCACCCTCGACGGCAACGTGACTCGGCTCACCGAGGCGCGCGTCGGAACCAGCCTGCAGGTTCACGCTGCGGTCGAGTTCACTCTGACGCGTGACCGCACGCTCCGTGGCACGGTGTCGGGCGCGGCCACGACCTTCGGCACGGGTACGGTGATCTCCGACGAAGGACACCGGCACTTGCAGGACGACGCCGTCGACGGCGCCGTCGAGAGCGCCCTCCGGGGCGCGGAACAGAGGCTCATCGTGGCGGCGTTATGAGGAGCTTCCGACAAATACAGTAGAAACGTCCATTCTTCGCGAATCGGTGGCTCGCGGGCGCCGCTGGCGCCATGATGGGCGCAATCCATGGAGGCTGTGGAAAACGCACTGCGCGCAGGCGATCGGCTCGACCGTTACGAGCTATTGTGCCCGATCGCGTCCGGCGGCATGGCGACGGTCTGGCTCGCTCGGTTGCGAGGGAAGCGGGGCTTCGAAAAACTCTTCGCGATCAAGACGATCCGCACCGAGCTGGTCGAGGACCCGCGGTTTCAGGAAATGTTCCTCGACGAAGCCCGGATCACTTCGGGGATACAGCACCCGAACGTCGCGCAGATCCTGGACCTGGGCGAGCAACGCGACGTGCTCTTCATCGTCATGGAATGGGTCGACGGCGACTCCCTCGCGAAGATTCGCAAGCTGGTCGTCAAGGCGGGCGGCAGCGTTCCCATCGGCCCTGCGCTCCGGATCCTCGCCGACGCATGCGCCGGCCTTCACGCGGCTCACGAGCTCCGTGATGACGCCGGGAATCCTCTCGGGATCGTGCATCGGGACGTGTCGCCCCAGAACATCTTGGTCAGCACCGCCGGTGCCGTCAAAGTGATCGACTTCGGCATTGCGAAGGCCCAGAACCGGCGTCAAGGCGAGACGCGGACGGGCATCGTCAAGGGCAAGCTGCAGTACATGGCGCCCGAGCAAGTCAAGAAGGGCCGGGACGTCGATCGGCGCGCCGATGTCTGGGCGCTCGGCATCTGTCTGCACGAGCTCGTCGCCGGGCGGTTGCCGAACGAAGGCGACGACGACGTCGAAGTGATTCGAAAGCTCTTGGCCGACGAAGCGCCCCAGTGCGCGGAGGGGCTCCCCGAGGCGGTGGCCCGCGTCCTCGCGCAGTCGATCGCGATCAACCCCGACGACAGGTTCTCCACGGCGGCGGCCATGCAGCGCGCCCTCGAGAACGCGATGAAGGACATCGGCGAGAGCGCCACGAGCGAGGACGTCGCGGCCTTCGTGCGCTCCGCCCTGCCGGAGCTCGCCGAGCGCCGCCGGGCCTTCGTCGGTCAGGCGATCTCCCAGGCTCGCGACCGGAGCGAACCGGGAAGCGAGCCGCGCGAGGAAGTCGCCTTCGCGCCGACGATAGTCAGCGATCGATCTTCCGGGGCGCGGTCCGCAGAGGACGCGCGCGCCATCGCGCTCACCAAGCGAAAGAGCGGGGGACGGATCGCGCTCAGGCGGGGAAATGCCGAATCGCGGCCGGTGGACGACGCGACCGAGGAGCCGCTCGAAATCCCCAAGCGGAGCCGACTGGGGTACTGGGTTCTCCTCTTTCTCGTCATCGGGGGAGGGGTCGCCTCGGCCCTGCGCTGGGGTCCAGGGCCGCGCGGCGCCAAGACCCAGAGCACCGCTCCGCGGGACCCGTCGACCGCGTCGCAGGGGCCCGGCGTGCCCGCGCAGCCGATCGCTGCGAGCGTCTCACCGTCGACTTCGCCGCACGTCGAGCCGGCGACCGCAGCCCCGTCGACCGTTCACGTCAGTCCGCGGTGGGCGGCCGAGCCCGTCGAGCCGCACCCCTCGGCTTCGGCGGCGCCGATCTCCGATGCGGGCTCGGCGGCAGCGCGCGACGCGGAGCCCGTTGCCGATGATGCGGGCCTCGCGCTCGCTGGTGCCGCCGCCGGAGCGTCGGCCACCGCTGCGCCCGCGGTCGCTGCGCCCGCCGTCACCGCCCCCGCCGTCTCCGACGCCAGCGTCGTCCCGCTGGCGCCGGGCATCGAGGACGATCCGAACAATCCCTACAGCAGCGGACCGTCCGCCGCTCCGATCGATCCCTGAGCTCGGGGCTCGGGGGAGCGGCGCTCCCCCCGAACAAGCCTGGCGCAGCGATCGCTGCAGGGCGGCTCCAACTTTGAGCCGCCGCGGCGTGCTATGTGCAGAGGCCATCCATGACGCGCACTTCCGCCGAGGTCCGGCGCGCATTCCTCGACTACTTCGTGTCCAAGGGCCACGAGCTCGTTCCCAGCTCGCCGCTCGTCCCCCAGAACGATCCCACGCTCATGTTCACGAACGCGGGAATGGTTCAATTCAAAGAGGTCTTCGTCGGCAAGGAGACCCGTCCGTACAGGCGCGCGACGTCGAGTCAGAAGTGCATTCGGATCTCGGGCAAGCACAACGATCTCGAGAACGTCGGAGTGACCGCGCGGCACCACACGTTCTTCGAGATGCTCGGAAATTTTTCCTTCGGCGACTACTTCAAAGAGGAGGCAATCGTCCTTGCGTGGGATCTTCTGACGAAGGTCTACGGGCTCGATCCGGCACGGATGGTCGTCACCGTCTTCGGCGGCGGTGATGGTGTCGGCGCGGACAACGAGGCGCGCGATCTGTGGAGAAAGGTCTCGGGGTTTCCCGACACCCGAATCATCGGGCTCGGGGTCAACGACAACTTCTGGCAGATGGGCGAGTCGGGCCCGTGTGGTCCGTGCACCGAGATTTACTGGTTCAACGGCGATGGGAGCCGGGACGCGATCCCTTACGGTCGGTTTACCGACGAGCCGGCCAGCGACGGCCGCGGATGGATGGAAATCTGGAATCTCGTGTTCATGCAGTTCGACCGGTCTATCGACGGATCGGGAAGCCCGGTGCTGTCGCCTTTGCCGAGGCCGTGCGTGGATACCGGCGCGGGGCTGGAACGACTTTCGAGCGTGCTCCAAGGGGTGACGAGCAACTACGACACGGATCTTCTTCGCGGCCTCGTCGAAAAGGCCAGCGCGATAAGTCGCAAGCGTTACGGAGGAACGCAAGCCGACGACGACGTTTCGATGCGCGTAGTGGCCGATCATGCGCGGACCACTGCGTTTCTCGTCTCCGAGGGGCTTTTTCCGGATCGCGCAGGCAGGCAATACGTGCTCCGGCGCGTCATGCGAAGGGCGATTCGACACGGGCATCGTCTCGGCGTCCGTGTGCCTTTTCTGCATGAGGTGGCGCTCGAGGTCGCGTCCGTCATGGGCGATCAATACCCGGAGCTCGAACGGCGCAAGGATCTCGTCGCGAGCGTCGCACGCGGCGAAGAAGAACGTTTCCGCGAGACGATCGAACGCGGGCTGAAAATTCTCGATGACGAGATCGACGCGATTCGCGCCGACGGCGGCACGGTCGTACGTGGCGAGACAGCCTTCAAGTTGCACGACACGTTCGGCTTCCCGCTCGACCTCACGGAAATGATTGCGAGGGAAAGAGGGCTCGGCGTCGACGTCGCGGCTTACGAGCGCTCGCTCGAGGAGCAGCGGCTGCGGAGCGAGGGATCGAAGCTGAACGACGAGGCGTCGATCGCCCGCATCTGGCACGAGGTGCTCGCCAATCTGCGTCACAAGTCGCCGGCGGGCGTGAAGTTCGTCGGCTACGACCGCGAGGAGGCCGAGGGGTTGGTCCTGGCGATCGTCAAGGATGGGAAGACCGAGACCGTGGCGATGCAGGGGGACGAGATCGCCGTCGTGACGGATGTGACTCCCTTCTACGGCGAGTCCGGGGGGCAGGTCGGAGACGTGGGAATCCTCGAGCGGCGCGGGCCGGAGCCGATGCGTCTCGACGTCAAAGACACGCAGAAACCCGTGGCTGGACTGGTCGTGCACTACGGGCGCGTGACGCAGGGGTCCCTCGCGGTCGGAGACGCCGTGCACTTGGTCGTGGATCACGATTTGCGGACGGCGACGCGACGCAACCACTCTGCAACGCACCTCTTGCACTGGGCGCTTCGCGCCGTGGTGGGCGAGCAGGCGACCCAGAAGGGGTCGCTCGTGGGGCCCCATCGACTGCGCTTCGATTACGCCCACAGTAAGCCGCTTGCCCCGGAAGAGATCGCTCGGATCGAGGAGCTGGTGAACGCCAAGATCCTGACGGCCTCGCCCGTCTTGACGGAGGTCTTGCCCATCGAGGAAGCGCGCCGGCGAGGGGCGGTCGCGATCTTCGAAGAGAAATACGGCGACGTCGTCCGCATGCTGACGATGACGAACGACTCGATCGAGCTTTGCGGCGGGACTCACGCCCGTTCGCTCGGCGAGATCGGGCTATTCAAGATCGTCGGCGAACAGGGCCTCGCTGCAGGCGTGCGCCGCATCGAGGCCGTGACCGGGCTCAACGCGCTCGAGTACGTTCGAACCGTCGAAGCCGCGCTTCGTGCAGCGGCGAGGCTCGTCAAGGCCCCTCCAGCGGAGGTGGTGGAAAAGGTCGAACGTCTCGTCGAGCATGAGCGACAGCTCGAACGGGAAAATGCCGATTTGAAGCGCCGTGTTGCGCTTGGTGGATCCGCGGCGGGAGGCGGTTTCGACGAGATGCTGGCCGCGGCTCGCGACGTGCCCGGGGGCAAGGCCCTCGCCGTCAGGATTGGATCGGCTGACGCCGCGACCCTCCGCGAGGTTGCCGAGCGGCTCCGAGACAAGCTCGGCGACGCAGTCGTTCTCGTGGGAGCGAGAGGTCAGGAGAAAGCCATGCTGGTGCTGACCGTCTCCAAGGGGCTCACACCTCGGTATCACGCGGGAGAGTTGATTCGGGGCATCGCCAAGGTTCTGGGCGGTTCCGGTGGCGGTCGACCCGATATGGCTCAAGCAGGTGGCACGGAAATCGACCGACTCGACGAAGCCCTCGATGGCCTGTACGCCCGCCTCGCATGAGATACGCGCCGACGAAACAAAAGCGTGGCAAGATGGGTGCGCTCTTTGGGGCAAGATATTCGACGCGAGAGTAGATCGTGTATGTTTCTCCCGAGCGAGGCGGCTTCGAGGCGAGGATGACCGAGGACCGGAGCGGACTGCCGCCGCTGACGCACGGAACGGTCGTCAACGACCGCTACGAGATTCGACAGAGCCTTGGCAAAGGGGGAATGGGTGAGGTCTTTCTCGCCTACGATCGAACGACGCAGCAGGCCGTGGCGCTCAAGATCGTCAGGGAAGAGGCGAGAATGCCCGGAGACGACGAAGCGCTGCGTCTCGAGCTGATTCTCGCACGTTCGGTGAGCGATCCGAACGTCTGCCGCGTGCACGATCTGGCGTCGAGCCCGTACGGCCCGATCCTCGTGATGGAGTACATCACCGGGCAGACGCTGCACACTCATATCCGGCGAAAGAAAGCGCAGGGGGGCTACACCGCCGACGAGTTCCGCCGCATCGCGAGCGACGTCGCATCCGGGGTCGCCGCAATCCATCAGCAAGGGCTCGTTCACGGCGATCTCAAGCCGGGCAACGTGATGGTCACGACGAATGCGGACGGATCGTTCGGCAAGGCGATCGTTCTCGACTTCGGGTTCGCCAAGGAGCGCGCTCGCGCCAGCGCTCGGCGCCCGGGCGCTCCGCCTGACGGCGGCACTCCCAACTACATGAGTCCCGAGCGCATTCGCTCGGGCGGTGCGAGCCCCGAGGACGACGTGTACGCGCTCGGATTGACGTTGCTCGAGATGTGGACGTGTCGTGTTCCGGAGCCGGGCTACAAGCCTCGCGCCAAGACGATGCGGCAGCAGATCATGTTCGACGTTCCGGCGGGCCTGAGCATCGACGAGATCAAACAGGTGTTCCGATGCTTCTCGGACGACCCGCAGCAGCGGCTTGCGGCGCGCCACTTGCGGTTCTTCAACCCGGTCACCTTGACGACGAACCCCGTCCAGGTGCCCCGCGAACGACTGGACGCAGGTCCACCGCCGGGCCGCAACGCTTCGCAGTCGTTCGTTCCCGGTTCGCAAGCCCTCTTGTCCACCTTTGCGACGAACGCACCGGAGTTCGTGGGCCAGCTCGTCTCGCTCGACAAGCCGGTCGTCGCCGTCGGGCGCCGCGCGGACAACGACATCGTCGTTCCCGAAGCGACCGTCAGCGGCCTGCACGCGCAGCTCAAGTGGCAAAACGCGACCTGGATCGTCGAGGATCAGGGCTCGACCAACGGGACCTATTCGGATTTCAACTACGAGCGCCGCAAGAGTGTGAACTTGATTCATGGGGGCGAGGTGCAGCTCGGCGAGCTCAGGTTCAAGCTGGTGAGCTACGCCAAAGACGCACCGCATCATCGGCGAGCGCGCGCGTATCTTTCGAGGCGCGATGGGTTGACGGGGCTTCTGGTCCGCGAGCAGCTGCTGCGCGCATTGGACGAGGAGGCCGCCTTCGCCGAATGGGTCGAGGCTCCCCTTACGCTCGCGCGCTACGAGCTTCGAGGGCCGAACCGCCTCGTGAGCGACCGGCCGACGATCCTCGAGATGCTGGCCCTGCGCAAGGCCGCAACCCGGGTCGTCGAGCTGACCGACATGCTGCTGCTGTCGCTCATCGCGGTGACGGCGGGTCGCACCGGACCGCTGCGCTTCGCCGTCGCCATGGTCGGACCCGGTCCGCAGGAAGCCCGCAATCTGACCGAGCAGGTCGTTGCACAAGTGCAGGGAATGCTTGCCGAGGGGCTGGAGCTTGGAGCGACCATCGCGCGCTACGAGCCGGGGCTCGACGTGCGCGCCATGGTCGACGCATGAGACTGGCCCAGCCGCGATCATGAGTGGATCCCGCGAGCCGTCGTCTCCCCCTTCCGACCCGAACGCACCCATGGGCAGAGGCGGGGGGGGCAGTTTCGGAACGACGGATCGACCGATCCGGACGCAACTCGTCGGAGCGCTTCTGCTGGGTCTGGTCCTCGTGGTGACCGGACTCTATCTCTGGCGCCGGCCTCCCCGCGGAGATCTCGGCAGCGCCGCAGCCGAGTCGTCATCCAGCTCGGCGAGCGCGCCCGACGAAGCGGGGGTTCGCGCGGTCGTGGCCGATGCGGCTCCGCCGCTGATCACTGTGTCCGAAGTGCGAATGGTCGGCTGTCACGACCGAGGGCCGAAGGTGACGCCGCCGGAGGTGTGCGACCACCTGCCGCCCATCGAACAGGCGCTGTCGCACGCGGTCGAGCAATCCCTGCCGTGCGTTCCGTCGACGGATGCGGGAGGTACGATCGAATACTTGGCCGACGTCAGCTTTTCACGGCACAAGCTGCGGATCATCTTGCCGCGCTCCGGCCGCTCGGTCCAGGACCGCAAGGTCGTCACCTCGTGTGCAACGGCCGTTCGCGACGCGATGCATTCCGTGACGCTCGACGGCTTGGACCACCAGCACGCCCGCTACCAGCTCGCGATCACGGCGACGTATCGCGGCCGATCGTGAAGCTCGAGGGGGTGTGCTGCGCCCGGCTGGCGGTCCGGCCCATCGACGATTAACTTTGCGCCGTCGAATGCTCGATTCCAAGCGTCGCCTCGCCGTGTTCGACCCCCCGCCGGGGAGCGCTGCACCGACGGCATCGAGCGACGACGACCATTTCCACGACGAGTGCGGCGTCTTCGGGGTGTTCGGCCACGCCGAGGCCGCCAATCTCACGTACCTGGGCCTTCATGCTCTCCAGCACCGGGGCCAGGAGTCCGCAGGGATCGTCACGAGCGACGATAAGCGCCTCTATGCGCACCGGGCGATGGGGCTCGTCAGCGAGGCGTTCACGCAGGAGCAACTCTCCAGACTCCCCGGTCGTTCGGCAATCGGCCACGTGCGGTATTCGACCGCAGGTGGATCGCACATCAAGAACGCGCAACCCATCGCGGTGGACTACGCTCGCGGCTCGCTGGCGGTTTGCCACAACGGCAACCTCACCAACGCCGAGGAGCTCCGCGCCGAGCTCGAGGGACGCGGGGCCATCTTCCAGAGCGACACGGACACGGAGGTTTTCGTCCATCTCGTCGCGATGAGCCAGGAAATCGCGGTGGAGGACAAGATCGCCGACGCATTGACCCGGGTCAAAGGCGCCTATTCACTTCTTTTCATGACCGAGAGCGGGATCATCGCGGTCCGCGATCCGATGGGGATCCGGCCGCTCTGTCTCGGGCTCCTGCCCTCGAGAAAGGACGTGCACGTCGTCGCGAGCGAGCCGTGCGCGTTCGAGCTCATCGGGGCCGAGTACGTGCGCGACATCGACGCGGGAGAGATGCTCATCATCGACTCGACCGGAATCCAGTCCGTGCGCCCGCTCCCCAAGGCCCCGCCGCGCTCGTGTGTCTTCGAATATGTGTATTTTGCCCGACCCGACTCCAGGTTCGGGGGCCGCAGCGTCTACGACGTCCGGAAAGCCTTCGGTCGAACGCTCGCGCGCGAGCATCCCGTGGATGCGGACGTCGTCGTTCCGGTCCCCGATTCGGGGGTACCTGCCGCCATCGGATACGCGGCCGAGCGCCGACTCCCGTTCGAGATGGGATTGATCCGGTCGCACTACGTCGGCCGGACGTTCATCGAGCCTCAGGAAAGCATTCGCCATTTCGGTGTGCGCTTGAAGCTGAGCACGGTGAGCTCGGTCTTCGAAGGCAAGCGCGTCGTCATCATCGACGACTCGATCGTCCGCGGCACAACGTCGCGCAAGATCGTCAGGATGGTGCGCGAGGCCGGAGCTCGTGAGGTCCATCTCCGGATCTCCAGCCCGCCCACACAGTGGCCCTGCTACTACGGAATCGATACTCCGACGCGCGGCGAGCTCATCGCATCGAGCCACTCCGAAGCGGAGATTGCGCGCTACGTCACCGCCGATTCGCTCGGATATCTGTCCCTCGACGGGATGCTCTTGGCGATCGGCGATGGCAATTCGTTCTGCCACGCGTGCTTCTCGGGACAATATGCGATTCCCTTCACACCGACGAGCAAGCGGCAAATGCGCCTCGTCGGCGTATAGGTTCGTGCCCGTGAGGCTCCGCCGGTTCAGCGTGCTCGCGGGGATCCTCGCGCTCGCGG
>Ga0187782_10001644_pt1 | contig 16395 bp, 14 predicted proteins | sample 0715_SJ02_MP15_2_FD_132454 | JGI IMG/M metagenome (GOLD analysis project Ga0187782, IMG submission 132454) | Tropical peat soil microbial communities from peatlands in Department of Meta, Colombia - 0715_SJ02_MP15_20_MG | ecosystem: Environmental > Terrestrial > Soil > Wetlands > Peat | place...
GATTCCTTCGCTGCCGGACCGGCAGCGCTTATCCAGAGTGGCTGAGGGGACAGGCCCTAGGACGCCACAGCAACCTGGTGCTACTGCCAAGGTGCTAATTCCTGCCCGTAAATGGGGCTCCCAGTCCGATGGAAGTCGAGCTTGGGAGATCGGGGAGAGATAAGATCCTCAACTGATTCCGCCGACGGCGGATCGATTGAAGATTCAACTCCCAGACTGCATTCAGAAACGGTTTCGGTACCCATTCGTGGGCGCCGAAAACGTCTAATTCAGCTTTCGGCTGCCGGACAGGTTACGCCAGCTGCGTGGGCGACCGGCGACGCGAGCGCAAAGGGAGTCACACGATGAAATTTGCTACAAAGACGATCCACGCAGGCCAGCCCTCAGAGCCGGAAACCGGCGCACTGGTTGCCCCGATCTTTCAGACGTCTACCTACGAGCAGGAAGCGCCCGGCCAGGATAAGGGTTTTTCCTACTCGCGCACCAACAATCCCACCCGCCAGCGCCTTGAAACCGTGCTGGCGGCGCTCGAAGGCGTCGATTATTGTGCCGCCTTTGCTTCCGGATTGGCGGCGGAGAATGCCGTATTGCAGGCCTATCTGCGCCCGGGCGACGAAATCGTGATCCCGCGCGACGTCTACGGCGGCACGTACCGGATTCTGAACCGCGTCTATCAGTCTTTCGGCATCATCACCAAGCAAATCGATACGAGCGATGTGAAGGCCGTCGAAGCCGCGCTCTCGCCGCGGACGCGCATCGTCTGGATCGAGTCGCCCACGAACCCCCGCCTACTGATCACCGATATTGCCGCGGTAGCCAAGCTCGCGCACGCGCGCGGCGCACTTGTTGTGGTCGATAACACGTTTGGGACTCCCTGTTTCCAGCAACCCTTCGCGCTCGGCGCGGACATCGTGGTCCACAGCGTCACGAAATATCTCGCCGGCCATTCGGATACGGTTCAAGGAGCCGCGCTCGCCAAGGACGCCTCGGTTTTCGAGCCAATCAAATTCCTACAGAACGCAACGGGAGCCGTTCCCTCACCATTCGACTGTTGGCTCACCATGCGCGGACTGAAAACGCTTGAGCTGAGAATGCAGCGTCACGAACAGAACGCGACCGCCATCGCCAACGCTCTCAACGGCCATCCGCTGATTCGCAGGGTCTACTTCCCCGGCCTCGCCAGCCATCCCGGCCATGAAGTCGCGCGCCGCCAGATGACCGGCTTCGGCGGAATGGTTTCGATCGAGATCGACGGGACTATCGACGAAGTCGCCGCCTTCGCGTCGAATCGGCGATATTTCACCCTAGGAGAAAGCCTCGGCGGAGTAAAGGCCCTGATCTGCCATCCGGCCACCATGACGCATGCCTCGATTCCGGCCGAGGCGCGCGCCGAGCTGGGACTCTCCGATAGCTGCCTGCGTCTCTCGCCCGGCTGCGAGAATGCCGAAGACCTGGTCGAGGACCTGCTCGAAGGCCTCGCCGAACTCGAACGCTCGCGGTCCGCGCGTAGGCCGGTCGGCGCATCCGCCCGGTAGCCTTGGCCGAGCACCAACGTCAAAGCGGCAAAGTCCGCTGGGGTGTCCTCGGCGTCGCCTCCATCGCCGTTCGCCGCGTGATCCCCGCAATGCAACAGGGCGAGTGGTGCGAGATCTCTGCCATCGCCTCGCGCGATCTTCGCAAAGCCGAGGATGCATCACGCACTCTCGGCATTCCCAAGGCCTCCGGATCGTATGAAGAGCTTCTCGCCGATCCCGAAATCGACGCAATCTATAATCCGCTGCCCAATCATCTCCACGTGCCATGGTCGATCCGCACGGCGCAGGCCGGCAAACACGTCCTGTGCGAAAAACCGTTGGCTTTGAACGCTGGCGAAGTGCGCAGCCTCATCGAAGTGCGCGACCGCACGGGCGTAAAGATCGGCGAGGCCTTCATGGTGCGGACGCATCCCCGGTGGCTGCGGACCCGCGAACTGATTCGCTCTGGGCGGATCGGAGAACTGCGCCTGATCCAGGGGTTCTTTGGGTACTTCAATCGCGATCCGAAAAATGTCCGCAATTTGCCCGAGACCGGCGGAGGTGCGCTCCTCGACATCGGCTGCTACCCGGTGACGCTCTCGCGATTTCTCTTCGGCGAGGAGCCGACGCGCACGATGGGCCTCCTCAATCGCGATCCGGAGATGAAAACCGACCGCCTCACCTCGGCAACTCTCGAATTTCCGTCCGGGCAATCTACGTTCACTTGCAGCACGCAACTTGCGTATCACCAGCGGATGGTCTTGTTCGGCACAAAGGGCCGGATCGAAATCGACCGACCGATCAATCCCATCACGGACAAGCCCAGCCGCATCGTGATTGACGACAATCCGGCCGATCCCACAGGTGGAGGCATCGCCACCGAAGTCGTCGACACCTGCAATCAATTCACGATTCAGGGCGACCTCTTTTCCCGGGCGATCCGTGAAGGCAGCGAAGTGCCCGTGCCACTCGAAGATTCAGTCCGCAACATGGCCGCAATCGACGCGATCTTCCGTTCCGCCGAATCCGGCCGCTGGGAAACGCCCGTTTGAGCTACGGCTTTCGCGCCGTGATGATGCTGTAATCAAGAATGACCTCGCGATACTCCGGATCCCTGAAACCAGTGGCGGCTAACAGATCCTCGATCTCCGCAACGGAGTAGCAGCGGCCCTGCGTGCTTGCCATCATGAACACCGAGTGCGCCGCAATCCGCAACGGCCCCGTTTTCTCGCGATTTAGGTGCCTGTCATGGACTACGATCAGACCGCTGGGCGGAAGCGCCGCAAACGATTTTTCAAGGAGCCTTTGATTCGTTGGGATGTCCCAATCGTGCAAGGCATTCGACCAGAGATGAACGTCGCATCCCGTCGGCAGAGGATCGGCGAACATATCCCCGGCGGCGACGCTCACGCGGTCTGAGTAGCCGCGCTTGGCGATGCATTTCGCTGCCACGCTATCGACAGGCGGCCGCTCAAACACAGTCGCCTTGATTTCCGGATGTGCGGCCGCGATGCAGCAAGAGTAGATCCCGGACCCTCCGGCAATGTCGAGCAGGTGACGCCGTCCCCTCAAATCCAGCCTCTCCGCCAGCACTGGCCCCACGTAAAGGCCGCGGCAATCCATCGTGCCGGTGAACTGCTGGGCGAACGCGTCTTCCTGCATCGATTCCGCCCAGGCCTTGCGCGACCTCACTCCGGCCCATCCGCCCGGCTTGTCCGTCCGCAGAGTTTCCAGCAGCCCCTGGTAGATCGGGCGGTCCGCCATGTGCGTGTAGTACGGACCGATGAACCACGGCGACTCGCGCACCAGGAATTCCCGCACGAGTTCTGTAACGTGGAATGTGCCGGCCTTCTTTTCGAGATAGCCCATCGCGCAGAAGAGCGTCAGCATCACGTCCGCTGGACGCTCAGCGAATCCGAACGACGAGCAGATCGTCGCCAGATCGGCAGGCGATTTCGCGAGCCAAGAGAAGAAATCGAGCCCCACGACCGCGGCGGCCACCAGTTCCGGCGCGTAAATGCCGTCGCGATGGTAATAGAGCTCCGTTGGATCGGTTTTGGGACTTCGAGTCAGGTCATCCATGCGGAGCATCGTAAAGCATTTGGCCGTGAGCCCGATGACCAGTTTTCCGTTTTTCTCGACTTGGTGGCGCGCGATTTTGATATCTTTGAAACGCAAAGCGAGGCCTCTTGCCTACGAGAATCCGTCACGACTGGTCGCGAAACGAAATTCGGAACATCTACTGGCTTCCTCTTCCGGAGCTGATTTTCCAAGCGCAGCTCGCGCACCGGGAGTTTCACCGGCCCGAAGAGGTGCAGCTCTGCCGCCTCCTGTCGATCAAGACCGGCGGGTGCCCCGAGGACTGCGCATATTGCTCTCAAAGTGCCCACTACGACGCGGGCGTGCCGCGCGAGCCGCTGATGAATACAAGCGACGTGCTCGCAGCGGCGCAGCGTGCCAAGGCCGAGGGTGCCACACGCTTCTGCATGGGCGCCGCGTGGCGCCAAGTCTCCGACGGCAAAGACTTCGAGCGCGTGCTGGAAATGGTCCGAGGCGTCTCGACCTTAGGCATGGAGGTTTGTTGCACGCTCGGGATGCTCACGGAGTCGCAGGCCATGCGTCTGAAGGAAGCGGGCCTGACCGCTTACAATCACAACCTTGATACCTCGCCGGAATTCTACGGGCAGATCATCACGACGCGCGTGTACGACGATCGGTTGAAGACGATCGACCACGTCCGCAAAGCTGGCGTCACCGTCTGCTGTGGCGGCATCCTCGGCATGGGCGAATCAGACGAAGACCGCATCGGCTTGCTCGAGCAGCTCGTGCGCCTCGATCCTCATCCCGAGAGCGTTCCGATTAACATGCTCGTGCCGAATGACGGCACGCCGCTCGCAAACGCAGAGGAACTCGATCCACTAGTGATGGTCCGCGCCATCGCCACGGCGCGAATCCTGATGCCTGCCTCCCGCGTACGCCTCGCCGCCGGACGCCGCGGTCTCTCACAGGAAGCCGTGGCGCTCTGCTTCCTGGCCGGCGCGAACTCGATCTTTACGGGAGAGAAGTTGCTCACCACTCCGAACCCCGGCGCCGAAGCCGATCGTCGCATGCTGGAAAACCTTGGCATGAGGGCCATGCAGAGCGCCTGAGATGAGTTCCAGCAATACTCAAGAGCGCATGCAGCACGAACTCGATTCTCTCCGCGAGCAATTGCAATTCCGCACACTTGAAATTCCCGCGGGCATCAATCTCTCCTCCAACGACTACCTCGGCCTCGCTTCCGATCCGCGGTTGAAGCAGGCGGCACTGCAAGCTGTGGCGCGCAGCAGCGCCGTCGGTTCGACGGGCTCGCGCCTCCTCTCCGGCAACTCAACCGAATGGGAAGCGTTGGAGTCTGCGTTCGCGGAATTCGCGGGCACAGAAGCGGCCCTCTATTTCGGTTCCGGATACGCTGCCAATATCGGCCTGCTGACTTCCGTGCTGAAAACCGGCGACGTCGTTTTCTCCGATTCGATGAACCATGCAAGCCTAATCGACGGCATCCGCCTTTCCCCAGCCGAGAAGGTCATTTACCCGCACCGCGATTTGCAATTTCTCGAAAATGCTCTCCGCAAACATGCGGCGCACAACGGATTGAAACTGATCGTCACCGAAAGCCTCTTCAGCATGGAAGGCGATACCGCTCCGCTTGCGGAAATGCTCCAATTGGCTCGCCTATATGGTGGCGACTTGGTGGTTGACGAGGCGCACGCTGTGGGCGTCTGCGGACCGCACGGGCGAGGAATTGCCGCCGAGCTTGGAATCGAACGCGACATTCTCGGGATCGTCCACACCTGCGGCAAAGCCTTGGCGAGCGCTGGCGCATTCGTCTGCGGCAGCCGCACGCTCCGGGACTATCTTGTGAATCGTGCGAGGACGTTCATCTTCACCACCGCGATGCCGCCCTACATGGCCGGCCAGATCGGAGCGGCGCTGAAACTCGCGCAGGATGCCGAACGAGAGAGAAGTCATCTCCGCGAAATCGCACCGACCCTACGTGAAAGCCTCGCGGCTGCCGGAATCAACTGTGGCGCAAGCGCGGCGCATATTGTTCCCATCATTCTCGGCACGAACGAAACGGCTCTTCACGTCGCGAGCGAATTGCAGCGCGCAGGCTTCGCCGTCAAAGCGATCCGGCCGCCCACGGTACCGCCCGGCACGGCCCGCATCCGCATTTCGCTAACCAGCAGAATTACAATGAGTGACGTCCACCGCCTCATTGCCGCGACCGACGCCGCATGCCAATCTCGGCCGCGAGAGAATTCCGTCACCAGCGTGCATGCCTAGCCGCTTTTTCGTAACCGGCACGGACACCGGCGTCGGCAAGACCGTCGTTTCCGCCCTTCTTTGCGCTGCGCTCGATGCGATCTACTGGAAACCGATTCAAACCGGCACTCGCGACGGCACGGACCGAAACACGGTGATCAAGCTGGCGCGAATTCCTCGCGGCCGCACAATTCCGGAAACGTATCGCTTCGCCCCGCCTGTTTCGCCCCACCTGGCTGCTCAACGCGCGGGCGTGCGCATCGATCTGCGCAAGATTCGTCTTCCGCGAATTCCCGCGCACGAAAATCTGATCGTCGAGGGCGCGGGCGGCGCGCTGGTTCCCATCAATCGCCGCCAGTTCATGACCGACCTGATCCGTCACTTGGAGCTGCCTGTACTCTTGGTCTCGCGAACCGCGCTTGGCACGATCAATCATACGTTGCTATCCCTTGCAGCCTTGAGAGCGGCACGCGTGGAAATCACCGGCGTCGTCATGGTCGGCAAACCGAATGCAGACAACCGAAAGGCAATCGAGTATTACGGCGATATAGCGGTCGTGGGCACCGTTCCATTCTTGAAGAAAATCAGTCGTGCGGCATTGCTTGAAGTGTTTCAGAAACACTTTGATTGCTGGATTTTCGCAGCATGACCGGCAACTTAAGAATCTGGCATCCCTTCACGCAGGAGGCGCTCGACCTGCCTCCGATCCGCATCGCGCGGGCGCAAGGCGTCTATCTCTATACCGACGACGGTCGCCGCCTGATCGACGGAATTTCCTCCTGGTGGGTCAACCTTCACGGCCACGGCCATCCTGCCATCGTCTCGGCCATCGCCGGGCAAGCTGCAAAAGTCGATCACGTCTTGTTGGCTGGTTTCACTCACGACGCGGTGGAGCAACTGCGAGTGGCGTTAGGCAAGATCTTGCCTGCGGGTCTCTCGCACATTTTCTTCTCAGACGACGGATCGACCGCCGTGGAAGTCGCGCTTAAGATGGCAGTCCAGTACTGGCAGAATGTCGGCCACAGGAAAAAGCAATCAATCGTGGCGCTCGATCACGCGTATCACGGCGACACCGTCGGAGCGATGTCCGTCGGAGCCGAATCCGCTTTCACCGACCCGTTTCGCAGCCTTCTATTTCCGGTTCACCGCGTTCATTCTGCGTACTGCTACCGCTGCCCGGTCGGCAAGACCCGCGCAACTTGCGACATCGATTGCGTGAAAGACCTCGAGCGGCTGCTCGCCGAAAAACGCGACGAGATCGCTGCCGTGATCGTCGAGCCGCTGCTGCAGGGTGCGGGCGGTATGATCGTCCATCCGGTCGAGTTTCTCCAGCGCGTGCGGCACCTCTGCGACCAGCACAACGTCCTGCTCATCGCCGACGAAGTGCTCACCGGTTTCGGCCGCTGCGGCAAGATGTTCGCCTGCGAACTCGCCGGCGTGGCGCCCGACCTCATGTGCCTCTCGAAGGGCCTGACCGGCGGCGTGCTTCCAATGGGCGCAACCATCTGCACAGGCCCGATTCACGACGCGTTCGTGAGCGACGATCGCGCGCGCACGTTCTATCACGGCCACTCCTACACCGGGAATCCAATAGCCGCAGCGGCCGGTGTCGCCAGCTTGAGGATTTTCGAGCGCGAGCCTGTCTTCGACCGCATCGCGACAATCGCGCAGATTCACCGTGAACGTCTCGATGCGATCCGCAATCATCCTGCTGTCGGAGAAGTTCGCTCGATTGGCACGATGGCCGCGGTCGAACTCCGCGCCGACGATCCTGGATACGCTTCCAAACTGAGGCCCAAGCTCTACAAAACCTTCATCGACGCAGGCGTGCTGCTGCGACCCCTGGGAAACATCGTTTATGTCCTGCCACCCTACGTGATTTCGCCGGACGAACTGAACTACATTCACGATCGCATCGCGGAATCGCTCGATCTATGCCAATCGTGATCGCCTCGAAGGCGTTTGACACAGCTTCGTCTTCAGGATAGAAACGCACGACGGGCCAATGATTGAATCTTCCTCGTTCAAACCCCTCGTTGTAGGCATTGGCGGAACGACGCGCGCGGTCTCCTCCACAGATCGCGCCCTTCGCCTGGCTTTGGAAGCTGCCGACGATGCGGGCGCGCGAACGCATCTGTTCGGCGGCGCGTTCTTGTCGCATCTGCCGCACTTCGCGCCAGAAAATCGCGAGCGCAACGAAGAGCAGCACCAGTTCGTCGAGATGGTGCGGAAAGCCGACGGCGTGATCATCGCGACTCCGGGATACCACGGCGGTGTTTCGGGTTTGGTGAAAAACGCGCTCGACCTTCTCGAAGATTTGCGGGAAGACGAGCGGAGCTATCTGGATGGCCGCGCCGTCGGCTGCGTCGTTGTCGCTGCGGGATGGCAAACCGCCGGCGGCACGCTCGCCGCGCTTCGCTCCATCGTGCACGCCCTGCGCGGCTGGCCTACTCCCTTTGGCGCCACGATTAATACTGCGCAGCCTGTATTTGACTCGACCGGCGCCTGCACCGATCCGAATGTCGTTGAGCAGCTCGGGATGGTCGCCCGCCAGGTCGTCGAATTCGCCTGTTTGCACCACCGCTGACGGCGGCAGATTCTATCCAGGCACGAGCGAACCGATTCGGCGCTCCCTACATTCCCATGTACTGCACGTGCACGTACACCCCAGTGTGGACGTTGTAGAGCAGATACCAGCCCGGATGATCCGGGTCGTCGTAGATGACGAAATCGTCGCCGCAATCCCAGCACCAATCGGTGCAAACCGGCCAATCCCAGGCCGCGATTTCAAAGTAGAAACCACCCGGCAACCAGAACCAACGGTGATCTCGGTCGATGCGGACGACTTCATAGCGATAGGAAGCGCCAACGCGCTCGAAGCGTCCGTGCTCGAATGGATGCGCGATGTGGTAGCGCGGGTCGTTTGGTCGATCGTGTCCATACCAATGGTCGTTGTTGACGTGCGGAGTGCCGTTCACGCGTCCCGCCGCGTCTCGCTCGACCTCCGGCTTCGCACGAGGGCTGCTCCGCGCCGGCGGCGGTGGTGGAATGCGTCCTTGGTTCGCTCGAGGCGCGCCAGTGCGCGGTGTGCCGCCACGCTGTGCGGACACGCCCAGGCCCGCGAGAAAAACCATGCTAACGACGAAGGCGATGAGTCTTTTCATTCTCTCCTCCCGGATTTCCGATAATGGCCGACCTGCTCTCCGAACTCCTCAAGATCCGTAGCATGGGCGGCTGCGCCGTCCGGACCGCTCGTCGCGAAGACCGGGGCAACTTTCCACGCCCAAGCTACCAGCAAACTCTGGCGCAACCTTGGCCCCGGTAGCTGTGATGTCGGTCACTCTACGGTGCAAACGAATCACGAAGCGAGGGCACAAGATCTGCGAGCTGGTTGCCTGAAGCCATGATCGACAGCGCATCGATGCTGTGTCGCTGAATAGGTGGCGGAGAGGGTGGGATTCGAACCCACGGTTGAGTTTCCCCAACACACGCTTTCCAAGCGTGCTCCTTAAACCGCTCGGACACCTCTCCGTGATCGGTGTGTTCAAAAGCCTAGCAAATTGAAAGCAGAGCGGCAAACCGGAGAGAGCGCGCGTTCCTGTCAGGGGAACAAACCGCGGCCATGTCTGCTACACTTGCATACGCTGTTCCGGGGTAGTGCAATTGGTAGCACGCCAGCCTTTGGAGCTGGTTATCCTGGTTCGAGTCCAGGCCCCGGAGCCAATCCTTCGTTCGGGTTACGAATTGTTGCGAAGGCCTCTGTGACAACCGCCGAATGCCTCCGCGCCCGGCGCTATGATGCGCGCCTTCTGCGAGCCGGAACCACCTTCTTCAGCAGCTGAGGACGTTGCGCTTTCACGCATTCCGACGCACGCTGTAGCAGTAGCTCGAACTCGCGTTCGGAGATAGCGCCGTGCATGACCGAGAGCTTTCGCTTATACGACATACTCCCCTCCCGCCCGCACATCTGGATGGGAAATCACCCCGTTTGCCGCGAAGCCTAGTCCCGGCATCCAATCCTGTCAAGGACTTTGGTGCCTGTAAACGGGCTCCTCTAACCCCGCGACGCTCCGCCGCAATCGCGCGCCGCACGCAGAAGTAACCGGCCTCGAACTCTTACGCAACTTTGTGGACAACCGGGCGCTCATTTGGTGTATCGTATGGCTCGGGTGCAACCTCCGCACCCGCACCGCTGCGCCAGCGGCAATCCCCACGACAAGGGGTCATCGGAGACGGCTCGCCGCAATTCTGTGCGACGCCAAACCGACAATTCACCCTAGGGCGCGCACATTTTCCCTTCGCTCGGGGCCCAGATTTGGCGGAAACGTGTGTCGTTCCGCCTCGGACATAGGAGGATCAGATGAAGCGGTTCATCACTATTTTCGCGGTAGTGCTGCTGGCGTTGTTGCTCCTGCCAGCATCCGCAGTTCAGGCCCAGTCGAATCAGGTCGTTCCGGGCACACAGATTCGTCTCACGTTGCTCAATGGGCTCAGCACCAGCGTGGCTCACAACGGCGATCCATTTACCGCAGTCGTCGCAGAGCCCGTCTTTTCCGGCACGCAACTCATCCTGCCGGCGGGCGCGAAAATCCACGGTACGGTAACCGAGGTGACGCGTCCAAAAATGTTCTCGATGTTTCGCGGCGGAGCGTCGATGAACCTTGTCTTCAACTCGATCGAAGTCGAAAGCCGCATCTTCCCGGCGCGCATGAGCATTCTCTCGCTCTATAGCGGTCAGGCGGACGATACCAAACGGCGCAAAGACGTAAAGACGGTTGAAGGTGAAGTCGTCGAAGAAAAGCACAACGTCAAAGGTGACGTGGAAGATGTCGCCATCGGCACGGCCGGCGGCTCAACCGTTGGGGTGATCTTCAGCCATGTCGTGCGCGGCACGGTGATCGGTCTGGTCGGCAGCGGCGCCTACATCGCGGCGAAAAAGGGCAAGGATGTCGAACTGCCTGCGCAATCGGGCATGCTCGTACGCATGGATTCGACCGTGTCACTGCCCGAATCGCTGTTGCACAACGCGTCCTACGTTTCCGGCGGCAACTAGGGTCGCTTTCGGATCGGCAGGCCTGTCGGGGAGTCCGCTTTGACTAACCCCCGAGGGTGCTGCGCGAGATCGACGCGAGGTCTTTAGGCGCCGGCGGCGGCAGCTGTCTTGCTTGGCGCTTGAGAAAGCGGTAGAGGCTTGTTCGCCCGATGCCGAGCATCTGGGCGGCGCGCACGCGATTGCCGTTACAATTCTCCAGCACCCGCTGGATGTGAATGCGGCGGACTTCTTCGAGCGGGAGCGGCCGCCAATCGCTAACAGTTGTAGCGGCTCGGCGCAGTGGCTTCTGCAGATGTTCCGGCAGATCGTCCACGTCGATGAACTCGCTGCTCACCGTGATTGCCGCGCCCGAAATCACGTTCTCAAGCTCGCGCACGTTGCCCGGCCAGTCGTGCTGCAGCAACGCGATTTGCGCGCGCCGCGTGAGCCCCTGAAACTGCTTGCCGTAGGCTTGGCTGTATTTCTTCAGGAAGTGCTGGACCAACATCGGGACATCCTCGGGGCGCTCACCAAGACCGGGAACGCGTATTTCGATGCTGCTTAGCCGGTAGAACAGGTCCTCGCGAAAACGGCCTGCGAGAACTTCCGCGCGAAGATCGCGATTCGTCGCCGCGATGATGCGCACATTGACTTTCTTGACTTCTGGCGAACCAACCCTTTGGATTTCTCGGTTCTGGACCGCACGAAGCAATTTCGCTTGCGTTCCCGGTGACATCTCACCGACTTCGTCGAGGAAAACCGTGCCTCCGTTGGCGTATTCGAATAGGCCGGGCCGCGTGTCGGTCGCGCCAGTGAAGGAACCGCGAATGTGTCCGAAGAGCTGGCTTTCGAGCAGCGTATCCACCAGCGCCGAGCAGTTGCACACCGCAAACCGCTCCTGCGCTACGGGGCTTAGCTGGTGCAGGGCCCGCGCGACCAACTCTTTTCCCGAGCCGGTCGGCCCCGTGATCAACACATTGCTATAGTGCCGCGCAATCTTTCTCGCGAGTTCAAAGACCTCGATCATCGCTGGGCTCTTGCCGACGATTCCCTGGAACTGCAAATTCTCAAGAAGCTTGTCTTCCAGATGGCGAATCTCCGACCGCCGGGAGAAATTCGTCGCCAGTTCGTCCAACGCTTTCATCAGCCGGGGAAAATCGATCGGCTTGCAGAGATAATCGTACGCGCCGCGCTTGATTGCTTCGATCGCGGAGTCCACGGAATAGAATCCGGTCACAAGAATCACGTACATGCCCGGATCGTGCTGGAGGGCCTTCTCGAGAAATGCGAAACCGTCCATCGACGGCATCTTGAAATCGACGAGAACCGCGCGGCAGCCCCCGAGACGCACCTTTTGCAGAGCTTCTCCCGCATCGGTGGTGCCGACAACGGGAAATCCTGCCTTCTGCAACGTCTCGACGCAGAGCTCCACTTGGTCCGCGTCGTCATCCAGCACGCACAGTGGCAGGTTCTTGCGCGCGGCTGCGGTGGGCGATGACTCCACGAGGATCCCCATTTTTCGAGGTCCTGAGGCAAGGCTCGTGCCACAGCGCGCTTCGCCTTGTTCGACAAAAAGCGTCCCGAAGGAACAGATGTCTGAGGCCCAAAATCTGGGCACTAACGGCCTTGAATTGTGGGCGTTACTGAACGGCAGCCAGAATCGTTTGCGCGGCGGGGAAGCTCATTGAACCGAAGCTACTAAAGCGGCCTGTGGCGCGAGGTTCTGAAGCGGAACCGCAGTTTCAAACTGGGACTACAGCCCGACAGCGCAGAACATTCGCTTTGTGTTCTCGCGCCAGAGTGAGACTCATGCCACCAGGAACGCGAGAGCCTCTCCCGCGTGCGCGCTTCCCTCGACAGACTGCCTCGGGTGCAGTCGCACAAGTTCGGCCAATACCCTTCCGTCCGCGCCTCTTCCTGTCACTTTCACAGCTCGGCAGGCAACCGGCAAACTGGTCCCGTCGCCGAACGACTGCAGCAGGCGCAGGAATACCACCGACCCCTCGCGCACCGAGCACCGCAAACTCACGCACTTCGTTTCGTCCTGGTTCCAGTCAAGCGTCGTTCGTTCGACAAAGAAACTGTCCGACGCGTCCCAACCAGATATTTCGACTCTGTAGTTCTTGGCCTGTCCCGTCTCTACACTCATCTGATTCCTCTCTCCGCGAGTGGCTGCAGAAACGGTTCCAAAGCCACGGATCGATTGCGCGCTCATACAAAACGATTTCCGTCAGTATTAGAGGCGAGCTTCGCTGCTCCAGTTGTTCCGTTCGCGCGGATTGTTCTGCTTTGAATCATTTTCGTTGTGCGGCGGTTTGCTTTTACGCTACAAGGCGGTGTGCTAGACTCCGCGAAGCGGTTGCGCTAAGGACAGTCTTGGGCGCCACGCTCATCGGTGGAACTTCGGGCTCTGTGCAACGATTCCCCGCAAACCCCGCCAGGCCCGGAAGGGAGCAACGGTAGCGGATCAGCTTCGTGTGCCGCGGAGTACCCGAAGTTCCTAAACCCCGAACGTCGTCGGTACGCGGTTGACCCTGAACGGTCTCTGTGAAGGGTTACCGTGGCTGTGTTGAGGATCGAGAGCGCCATCGCATGAGCTACAAAGTCATCGCGCGAAAATACCGGCCGGCGACGTTCGCCGAAGTCGTCGGCCAGCAGCACGTCACGCGCACGCTTGCCAACGCGATCGAATCGAACCGCGTCGCACATGCGTACATCTTTTCCGGCGTGCGCGGCGTCGGAAAGACCACCGCTGCGCGCATTCTGGCTAAGGCGCTCAACTGCGCGAAAGGCCCCACGGCCGAGCCGGACAATACGTGTGATTCCTGCCGCGAAATTTCCGCCGGAAGCTCGCTCGACGTTCTCGAGATCGACGCCGCCTCAAACCGCGGCATCGACCAGATTCGTGAGCTGCGCGAGATGGTCCGCTATGCGCCCGCCGCCAGCCGCTACAAGATCGTCATCCTCGACGAAGCGCATCAGCTCACCGACGAGGCCTCGAACGCGCTGCTGAAGACGCTCGAAGAACCGCCCGAGCGCGTTGTGTTCATTCTCGCCACCACGCGCGCGGAGGATCTCGTCGAAACGATCAAATCGCGCGCGCAGCTTTTTCAGTTTCGTTCACTTACGTTCCGCGAAATTTCGGGCCAGATCGAACGAATCGCCAAAGCCGAAAATCTTAAGATCGATTCTGGCGCAGTCGCCGTGCTCGCGCGCGCGGCCGAGGGCAGCTTGCGCGACGGCCTCTCGCTCCTCGAACAGGCGATCGCCTACGCCGGCGACACGATCACCGACGCCCAGGTGCGTGAGTTGCTTGGGGTCGTCGCCGAGAGCACGCTCGACGAGCTGATCGGCGCGATTGAAGCGCAGTCCGCCGAGCGCGCGTTCGGACTCGTTCACCGGCTCATTGCCGACGGCCAGAATTTGCAGCATTTCTGCCGCGAAGCGATCCGCCACGTGCGCAATTTACTGGTCGCTCGCGTTTGCGGCGCGGACTCCGAACTCGTCGCTGCGCCGGAGGACGAGCGCCCGCGCCTGGCCGAGCAGGCCGCGAACTTCAGCGAAGAGGACCTCACGCGCTTCTTCAACATTCTTCTCGCGACCGACGATGACTTGCGCCGCAAGCCCGACCCGCGCTTGCATCTCGAACTCGGCCTTCTGCGCATGATCAGCGCGCAGAGGCTCGTGCCGCTCGAGGAGGCCATCAGCGAGCTTCGTGGCGAGGGCACCTCTATTCCGCGCGAGAAAGCCCGTGCGACACAAGCTGCGCCCGCTTCGCATGCCGCTCCCCGCGCAACGACTGCTGTCGCCTCGGTCGCTTCCTCTGCAGCCACAGCCGCGCGCATGGCACCGAGCCCCGAGTCGTCCGCGGCGCCAGCTCCAACTGCGCCGACGGAGCGCATGACTTCACCCGCGCCGATCCCTGCATCGCCGCCGCGCGTCGTGGCGCGCGCCGCAGAAGAGTCGAGCGGCGGATTGGCGTCCGCTCAAGTCGATGCGATCAAAGCGGCGCTGCAAGGACAAAAGTTTTTGTGGTCGATGGTCGAGCATGCAACGCGATGGGAAATCGAAGGCAGCGAATTGCGCTTGTTTTTCCCGTCGTCGAGCCGCGCGCTCGCCGAAATGCTGCAGGCGCGCGATCCGATGGAACGATTGCGCACAGTCTTGAACCAGGTGGTGGGCCAGCCGCTGCGCGTCTGTGTTAAACTTGAAGCAAGTCGGGCGGGCGTGTCCCGAAGTTCCGAGTTGCGCGCTCGTTTCGAAGAGGATCCGATCGTTAGGGCGATGCTTGAAAAGTTCGGCGGCCAGATTTCCAAAGTCAAGCGCCCGGGCGAGGAATAACTCATGGAAGTGAAAGCGCTGCAGCAGATGCTCTCGCAGTTTCGGCAGGTGCAGGAGACGCTCGAGAAGCGCATCGGCGAAATCAGCGTCGAGGCATCAGCCGGCGGCGGTATGGTCTCTGTGAAGATGAACGGCCAGAAGCAGCTCATCGACATGCGTATCGAGCCGGAAGTCTTCAAGTCGAAGGACCAGGAAATGCTGCAGGAGCTGGTGCTCGCCGCGGTGAACGAAGCCACGCGCCGCGTGGACGAAGAGCTGTCGCGCCAGATGAGGGATCTGACAGGCGGCATGCCCGCAATCATGGGCCTCAAAATCCCCGGCCTGTTCTGATCCGCTCGCGTTTCGTTAGTAGCAATTCCCTTCTGCTTTTCTACCTCCCTCTTTAGCTCCGCGATCGCCCAAAATCCTTCGTGCGGAAAATGAAAAGGGCGGAACGTGTGTCCCGCCCTTTTCGGCAGCCATCGAGTTTTCGCCCATCGCTTATCGCGGCGGCGGGCCTCCTGCCGGCGGCGTGCGATGGAACAATCCGATCAGCACCGTGCCGGTGATGACGTGGCCGTCCATCGCCTTCAATACGTCGTCGCGGCTCGCGCCCTTTTGCAAATCGAGCGTGGTGTCGAGCGCGAACAGTTCAAACGTGTAGTGGTGCGGCGGTCCCGGAGGCGCGCACGGTCCGAAGAACGACGGCTGGCGCGCGATGTTGTTCGCCTGCACTCCTACGGTCGAGTCCGCTTTCACGCCTTCGGGGAGCGACGTCGCGTCACCGGGAATATTGAAAATCAGCCAGTGCGTGATGTCGTCGATGGACTTCGCCGCGTGCGCGTCCGGATCGTGGAGGAGCAGAACGAAGCTCTTCGTGCCTGCCGGCGCGTTCACCCAAGAAAGCGGAGGCGAAGTCATCTTCGATACATCCGGTGGTCCACCGGCCATGCCGGGAACGCAGGTGTACTTCTCTGGAACCATTGTCCCGTCAGCAAAAGCCGAACTCGTGAGTTGCAGCGGTGGTCCCATCATCGGGCCTCCGCCGCCTCCGGGACGTCCGCCTCCCGGGCCACCCGGGGGCGGTCCCTGTTGAGCGGCCGCCGGTAGAACGCTGGCCGCGAGCAAGAATGCTAACGTGGTGAGCGAGCGCAAACTTGTGATTCGCATTCCGTCTTTCCTCCCATTTCCCCCGCGGGGGCTTTCCCAAACCTGTTCGAATGC